>Ga0065711_1036559_pt1 | contig 20860 bp, 14 predicted proteins | sample Hoacrofraction12_FD_59098 | JGI IMG/M metagenome (GOLD analysis project Ga0065711, IMG submission 59098) | Hoatzin crop microbial communities from Cojedes, Venezuela - Epithelial fraction 12 v2 (version 2) | ecosystem: Host-associated > Birds > Digestive system > Esophagus > Crop | place...
ATTCCTGATACAAGCCAGGATGCCCTTGGCCTTCTTGGCCACCTGGGCACACTGCTGGCTCATGTGCAGCTGGCTGTCGACCAGCACCCCAAGGTCCTTTTCCACCAGGCAGCTTTCCAGCCACTGCTCCCCAAGCCTGTAGCATTGCGTGGGGTTGTTGTGACCCAAGTGCAGGACCTGACATTTGGCCTTGTTCAACCTCATACAGTTGGCCTCAGCCCATCGATCCAGCCTGTCCAGATCCTTCTGCAGTGCCTTCCTACCCTAAACCAGATCAACACTCCCACCCAGCTTGGTGTCATCTGCAAACTGACTGAGGGAACACTCAATCCCCTCATCCATACCACTGATAAAGAAGTTAAACAAGACCAGATGTTTCCATTAGGAAATGGTGCAGTATTTGAAAGTACCAGATTAAATTATCTGTGTCATGCACATGTGCTAAATCCTTCACAATCACAATTAAATGGTAAAATGTTGCAATGCCCAGTAACAGTCCAAGAAAACATCATGGGGTTTCTGCACTGCTTAATTATCTTCTCTTCTTGTTTCTGATTTCAACCAATTAATAACTTTTGTTCACTGAATCCCGACTGTGCTTCTTCCTAGATCAATTTAGGGAGTGCTAACTTCCCAACAGAACTTGACTCAGTGCACCTCAGACCTTGCTTATGGCAATGACTCTTCCCAAACCAATAGCTGAACTCAAGTTTTTACTCCGTTTCTCTTGTATTTAATAACCCTCTATGTGATGCTCTTTTCTTGATCTGAGTAGCAACTAGGGCTTTTATTTGCAGCTAGGCATGGTTTCCTCTCAGCTGACTCGGAGCCCTGGAAAACGTACAGCTCTCCTGTGAGTGCCAAGGTTGGCAGTGACCTCCTGCAACAGAGAAGACTTACCAGGTTTGTTGGGTGTTTCTGTTTTCTGACGTGAATATACCTGTGCACACAGTAGCACGTCATTGAAATAAAAAGGACAGCAAGCATGATAGGCAGAACACATCCAAATACGATTGTTACAGTCTCATCTGCCGTTTTATCTGTTAACAAAATGAAAGTTTTCATTGTACTGAGCAACTTTTTAATGTATTCAGATAGTAGTGTGCATTCCCCACATTGCTTTTTGGATATGGGATGCAAATGTTTTAGATAAATAAGGGATTTGCAGGAAATGTTAAAAAATGACATTTCAGCTACAAGACACATTTTCATTATTATCTAAATTATAAATTAAATTCTAAAAAGAAGTAGCAATCCCTCTCTCAGGTTCTCCTGTTCCTAACGTCTGCCCCCTAATCCTGACCCAGCTCTGCCACTCCCAGAACTCATTCAAGGAGAAAAAAAATTCTGCGTTCACTAAGACTCAAAGAATGCCGATCCTCTTCTTCAGAGGTATTGTCGTACCTGCCTGTCAGTTGACCCCACCTATGTTTTATTAAAGGCAGTTTTTTTTTCCATCAGCACAAATGCACAGAAAAGGGAGAAACAATGCTAGCTTTTCACTCTCAGAATGGATACATAAAAATATTAAACTCAATCACTGTGTTTTTTCCTAACCTGCACCTTTTTGTAATTCGCCAGTTTACACATACCTTTCAAAGTAGCAATGCAATATTCTTTTGAGAACCCACTGTGCAGAAGTGGTGTGGTGACATATATCTGTGCACTGACACAATAAGCTGTTCCAGCTTCTAACCGGGGCACAACCAAGGTGTTGTTGCTGACGGTGAAGAACCACTGGAAGACATGAAAAAATGATTTTTTTTCCCTTCAACTCCTCATTTACAGAAAAGTAAAGATCTTATATACAAAACGTGTCACAAGCACACAGATTATCTGCAAAGAACAATGATAATGTAAGAACTGCCAGCTGCGTCCTTTTTTTACGAATACAATTAGGTCATGTCCTCTCTTAATATTTTATATCCAATCATTCTTCTACGACTACTGAACAATGTCATGTTTTATACGAAGTAGGACCGTGCACTGCCACTAGCCCGCATTCTCATGCTGATGTTGCAACAGAGCCAAGAAATCACTCCAGCCCTGTCCTGATGTCCAGGCCAATAAAAGGCACAAGGGACAGTTCCACAAGAATCTTTCACATCGGGATGTTCTGGTAAAGGACCCTTAGAATAATGGGTGTTATGTAGATCTTGGAATCCAAGGTAAAGTAATTGCTTTATGTCAAGCACCTTTACTTAAAAAAAACCCAACAAACAAAACAAAACCAAACAAAAAAACCCCTTCTGTATACCTCTAATTGCTAATCTTGGCATTTTAATATCCCCTTTGACAAAAGGTGACTTTTGTGGTGTAAAGTTTCTGTCTCTTTTCAGGAAATTGAGAGATTTGCGAGACAGAAATTGCGTCTGGAGGACGGGAACAGAAGAATGAATTTTTTTGTAACTGATCACTGAACTCTTCCTCATCTACTGTGTTTATGCTGGGAACTACTACTTGACAATGAAATGTAAATCAACAAATGAAGACATTCAGGCGTGGTGACAGAGGATGCACTTTGTCACCATGTATTGCAAGTATTGCCAGTAGACTGCCTGGCTGGGGAGCAGCTCTGCCGAAGAGGCCTGGGGAGAGGCAGCAAGCTGAACTGAGCCAGCAGTGAGCCCTCACAGCAAAGGAAGCCAACAGCATCCTGGGCTGTCTTCACAGGAGAAGAGGCAGCAGCTGTGGGGGAGGAACTATCCTCCCCCACTCAGCGCTCATCAGACCACATCTAGAATATTGCGAGCAGTTTTGTTCCCCCCAGTACAGAAGAGACTGGCATACTGGAGTGGGCTTGGTAGAGGATCACCAAGACGGTTGGGGCTGGAGCACTCGTCCCGTGAGCAGAGGCTGAGGGACTGGAGTTTGTTCCACTTGGGGAAGAAGGTATGGCTTCAGGGGGACCTTACAGCAGCCCCCGGGATGACCAGTGAGGTCATCAAGAAGACAGAGCCAGGCTCTTCACAGTGCTGAACGGTGGGAGAATGAGAGACAACGGTCATAAATCCATAAAGAGAGGTTCAGGTTGGATATGAAGAAACACTTTTTCCTAAGAGGAAAGTCAAGCAGTGAAACAGGTTGTACGGTCCCCATCCTTGGAGTTTTTCAGGAGGCAACTGGACAAACCCTGAGTGACCCTGTCTGAGCTCACAGCTATCTTGCTTTGAACAGGACTTTGGACTAGAGACCTCTCGAGCTCCCTTCCAACCTGGGTGATCCTGCAATTCCTATCAGGCTATGAATCCTATTCTGATCTTCGCTGTTATAGACAAAGTGCATTTCAGTAAGCAAGAGCACAGATTTAACCAGTGCAGTTCTACAGCCTTCTTCAGTGCAGCTCTTCTTCAAAGCTTACCCGCTTCTTTGTTTTTTTGTTGAGGACAGACACGTTGTATTGCAGGCCAGGATACACTTGAAGCAGAGATACGGATTCTTCCTCAGGATTTCTCTTCCACTTCTCAGGAGCAGTCAGAATGATTGAAATAGATTTCTCAGTAGAAGATACACTTACCATGGGTGGATCAATTTTAGCTGGAAAAATGAACATGTACAAAAAGCAGTCAAATGCAGCACAGGCACACTAGTTTGACCATGCAGATTCTTAAAGCAGATAATACTAAATTTTTGTAATGTTTTGAGGAGTCTAAGTAGGACTTCGAACAATTCATTTATATTGGTAGAAAATTACGTTATCAGATAACTAAGAGGATCTTTACAGTGAGAAGGTGAACACTGACTTGGAATTTTGCCTAGGAATTCCTGTGACAACCTTGAAACTCAATTTACTGAAACAAGCTAAATTACCAGTATGTTCTCAGATTATCTGGCACAGATAAGAGATATTGTGCTCTAAGAGTATTATTACTGCTTGGTTTAATAAAGCCTTTTCAAAATCAGAGTTCTTTACACTGTGGGTGTGCCACAGCTTATATTTGCCTTGAGTAAAGCTTTACCACAGCATAAGAGTATTCAGTATATATATAATACCATATATATAACACACATATATCCACATTCTAATATGATTATTTCAGTGACTTCTGCCAAAAGCATAAATATGAAACAACCGCAAAAAAATGTAACCTCATGTTAAAACTAAAATATCATACGCTATGAAGGTACATGCAGACTGTGCACACAGTATTAGGCAAGCCTATTGAATATCTGGCTGTGTGATTAGCTTTCCTTACTATCTGTAAGAGGGTTGAATCGCGCGGTGTCCATCCAGTCCGAGCACATCCCATTTAGGAAGGCTTTAACGCTCGCGTAGTATTGTTCTTCGTAGTCAGAGGTCTCACTGGAGAGGTCACACCACGTTCTGTTGATATTCCTGCATTCTGGCTTTCTAATCCACTTGCCAACACCATATCTATATTGAAAAAGAAAGAGAAAGGAGCTGTACAAAAGCTATTGCCATGATAGTTGTCACCTGATAATATAGTACAGAAACTGATACTATGGCTGATAAAACAATTTGCTTGTTTTGCAGAAATCTGCAATTTCAAGGAATTCCTAACTTCAGCTGAGATAAAACACAAGACTTCCACAAGTTTTTAATGAAAAATACATCAGAGTAGGCCCTATCCAGAAGAGGACATATGGAACTAACTGGGATATTACCGATACCAATCTAAGTCCAGTTTTGCTTACACAGACCAGAGATCTCTCAACTTCAGTCTCCGCAGTTTTAATTTAAACTCGGAACGCATGATAACAGAGTCAGGATAACTATTTATACAGAGACAAAGAGTTCTGTCAACATGGTCAGTGGCTCATGCTGGTGTATGGAGACAGGTGATGCTCAGGGTCTCCAAGATGAGTGGACGGGAGACTACTCATCACTGACTGCTACTTCTTCTTCTTGTTTAAAAGAAAGACTCCATTGGAATACAAGGAACTTAAAACCCTTCTAGTTGAAAAAGGGTCACATACCAACAATGCCTCAATACTGACCAACTCTTATGCACCAGTAGAAGAAATCAGGGTTTCCTTGGAAAATTCCTGCCTGGATTTGCTCAGAAGCTCCTGCTCCTCAAACTGACATTATGCTGAAAAGAATTCCTCTTTGGCTGCTAATTATTAAGGGCATGTAGAAACTTCTACATGACCGCCAGCACTTTCCACCTAGCTCAAGGCCTTGCTTTCCTAGGCAGGTAGACGCACACGTGAATATTTTTGTCTTAAGTGTGAGATGGCCGTACCTACAACTACAGACTCTTTCATGGACCAGCTGACCCTGCAGAGTCAGTGTAGCTAGTGCCTGCTGTGCATTTTACCTTCTACACAATTACCATTCATTCCTTCATTACTGAGCACTCTCCTCTCTTCTGGGAGGTGGATGGTGTCGCTCCTTTCTTAGCACAGCGACCAACATCTGCGCAAAAGAGGCTGCAGTCTCTGACTGTAGAAGCTACTCCTTGTGTTTTTTAGTAACCAGTACAAGTAACAGGAATCTTCTGGAGATGTGAATTGGTTTCAGTATCATGAAAAAATTACTAGACCGAGGGAAGTGTTCATATTAGAGGTAAAGACTGGGAGCATTACATCATCCTTGATGACACTGCTAAGCATATTTATAAGCTAAACTTCCAGCACTGTCCTGCAGAATGATCCCATGCTCTCTCGGTGGGAATAAAGGAAATAGACTCTGGTCCTCACTCAAAATCCTTTATATCCTACAAAGGTGCAGACTTTGAAAATAGAAGGGCCTGATTCCAATCACATTGGTTCTCTGCAACACCTGATAACTTCACTGGATGTTCCTCTAGACGAGAGAGGCTTGTGAGATCAGAAGAAATCTGTGGGAGTTGGGTCTGTTAGAAAACACCAAGGAAACACTGGGTGCTGTTAATATTCTATTAAATACTACATCTCTAAATCCATTTAAATGTGTACAGAATGCTAATGTGTACAGATACCAATCCACAGCACAGTCCTTCTTCCTTCTGTCTCATTTCTTAGGGATGCCCCTGAAAGTTTCCATGTTGCATCCCATACTACTTTAATAGGAAGCTGGTCTCCTTATAAATTTATTTTAACTGGATCTGAAGTAAGCAGTATCAGAAGTAAAAGTTAAAACCCATATTGCTTAAGCCTAATCCACGTTTTAGTTTTCCTTTCTTTACTTTTCAGCAGCCCTATCTTGCACAAATATTTTTTTAATTATTATTTGAAATGTTAAAATAAAAGTCAGTGGGGGGTAAAATAAACAAGCCAACTTACACTGAATACTTCACCTTGTACAGTACTCCATCTCCTGCGCCTTCTGGTGCTGACCAGTGAAGGACATTCTTCATGTTTACAGATTCAAAACGGACATTCCTAGGGTTGGGCAAAGAACAATACAATTCTCCTGAGAAAGAAAATAAGAAAGGAACAACATGCACTAAGAATCTGCAAATACATATGCTTCCAAGTTAACCAAAAAAGATACTTCTTTTCAAGTAAGCCATAAAATTCTACATACTGCCTTTCTCATCATAAAAGGCACAAAGTGGTTGGACATGGAAATTAATTTTTTTCAAAAGTGTCCCTAGCTAGTGCAGTCTCATATTCCACCTATATGAATGTGGTTTCTTCCTACCAAAAATGGCCTTGCCATATATGACAGACATTGGCATGGAAATATCCAGGGACTGGAAGCTAAAGCTAGAAAAGTTCAGCCTAAAAGAGACACACATTTTAAAATTTGTATAGGTATTTGAATATCAGAACAATTTAATACTGGAAATTGTAAAAAATATCCTTGATGTGTCAGTAGGATTCTTCTTGTAGCTGAGTGGACTTGTAAAATCAAACCAGGTATTTTTAAAAACACACGTGGAGTCTACTGCAAACACAGCTTTACCAACATAAGTATGACTTCACACTGGAGAATCAGACTGGATGATTGCAATAGCCCCAGCACCACCGGATCTTCGATGATGATTTTCCAGAAAGTCCAAAGTGAACGCCTACTGTTAGGTCACTCATCCAAACTGATGTGCATTGCACCAGGTTTTGAAATGAATGAACAAGCAGGTCTGGGGCTCTTTGGAACCCAGTTTCATGCCTTCCTAATCTAATAAATTTAATGGAGATGCTCACATTGTTAAATTGCTTGCTAAATGGAGGGCCATGGGCCCAGGGGCAGAATCCCAAGCTCCAAGTTGTGACTCAATCCCCAGCACCTCCTCCCATGAGAGCTGCATCCATGGGAGCAGCCCCGTGACCAGCCCTAAAGCTGCAGCTGCTGGGAAGGAGCTTCTCATTGCGAGTGGCCACAACAGCATAATGGGGAAGAGAAAAAGCGGATCTGTGGTTCTTCAGGACTTTTCCACGGATGCAATTCTAGTTCTTAAGATAAGAAAAAGAGACAAAGAAAGGGGAAAATAAAGCTTATTAACACAAACAGTGAGAACCTGTCTGAATTAATAGTCTTTGACCTTTGTTACCTCCTTAAGCAGACCTTAAGAGGGTTTTGTAGTATATTTCACTATTACTAGAGTAACAGTGTTCATCCTACTGTAGATGTAACATATAGTTGCTTTTGTAAGTAAAAGTCACCATCATTTTCCCAATTAACTTGCTGACTTCTAGCTGCCTTTCAGCCAAACAGTAAAAGTTTGTCTCTTCAATACATTTACTAACAATCTCCTTGCAATTCAGTAGACACCAATTACTTTAAAGTGTCTTGGTGGAAATTCTGAGTTTTGCAAGTCTCTAGCTGCATGTTAATGCTTAAAAAAAACTCTAATATATGCCTGCATCTGTGTCTTCAGATCACAAATCTGTTTATGGAGGGTCTTTCTAATGATGCTCTCTTTAATCGCTAGCATTTAGCTAGTGTTCAGTGGCTTTCAGTCTTTTTCTAGTTGGAGAGACAAGTTTTGTCAGGTATAGTCCTTAGGGCAAGCTTACTTATTTACAAAAAATATGTAGAAAGTCCCATTTCCTTGAACACAGAAGTGCCCAGTGACAGTCATCTTGCAAGAGCTCAAACAATAGACTCAGTTATAAAGAAATGAAAAAAGTTTCAGGATGCCAGGGGATGTGAAAGCAGCAGAAAGAGACCTCCAGAAATCTGCCTTACTCTAACATTTGCTTCCAAGTGGGAGATACAGAACCTAGAAAATGAAAGGTTTTGATTTCCCCAGAATAAATGTCCTCTGCTTTAGGTGAAACTAATCCAATGTAAAGATGAAGCTGCCCAAGAAAGCAAATAAAACAGCCTAAAATTTGCAATGTCTGTTCAGTAAAATATAGAAGCTCCTAAACCACTAACGTGCGTGCTACTAAGAAGAACAAACCAAAACCAGCACTACATGGAGTACGAGAAATCATCCATGCATCAAGTTTCATTCTTTGTATCGCACCCCAGCACTAAAGTGTATGAGACTTCAGGAAACCTACCAGCTGCATAATCAACAACTGGGAATTCGATATTAAAAAAAAAAACAACAAACAAAAACCAAAAAACAACTAGAAGTTGCACAATCCTACCCAAGTCCTGAGAAAGGCAACCAGGCAATCCATGTAGAAAGGGAGGGAAGGACTGAGGCACAAATAAGCTTTCTGCTGCAATTCCCAAGCAGGAGGAAATACAATGTAGGTATTTTCTTAGATTGCTGGGAATCAAGGCCATAAAATACTTCTCATTAAAAATCAATGAGGAAAAACTAAAAAGCACAACACAGAAAGATTTAAGAATAAAACAAAGTCTAGAGGAGAATACAGTATATGCTACACAGTCCAAAAACCTCTGGAGGAAAGACTAAAAAAATACCTAGCCCTTAATCAGCAGCACATGAGGAGGAGATTTGTCTCTGGTGACTTGGGCTCTGAGTGTGGCATCTACCCTGCAGTGCTCATAAGAGCAGAGGAACATAAAGTCTTCCATAGGTTCGTTCATCTCTCTAGTTAGGATGACCAGACCAGACTGGGTGCACCTCTCTCCCTCCAGTGGAGGTGGTGGTCAAGCCCATCAGCCTTGCTCTCTGCTTCCTCGGCATTTAAATTTATCAGAGATGCACCTTGCTCTGGGAGGAGCCGTGGGGAACACTGTAAGTCTTTACATGAGAAGGATAATCTATCCTCCGTGTCCACCAGTCACAAGAAGGAAAAGGAATGGAGTTCAGTTTCAACAAGAAAGGAGGCATTGGGAGTAACCTCTTGTGGGAAGAGGAGCGACACGTGAGGATGGGTCACCCAGGAGGGCTCCTGGATGTTTTGAAGGGCAGGTTAGAGAAACACCTGTCAGAAATTACACTATTTAGCTGATTCTGCCTAGGGGTAGTGGGATGGAGTGGGTGATCTCTCAAAGTCACTGCCAGCCCCATTTTGATAGGCCTTCCTATACTACCTGACAAATCTGGCTTCACACTGTGTAGTAATAAATTTGGCAGGGGTACTGCTGAATCAGATACAGCACAGCTAAAAACATCCCTAACAGCTCACTTTTCACACCTTTTTTCTTTAAAAGCTTTTAAAATATGTACTGCTTATCAGACTAATCCATAGTCACTGAACTGAACTGGCCAGAGGCAGACAGCTTATCAGAGACAAGGGAAATTACTTCCATTGGTTTTCTGGATAGTTTTTGATTGTCTGTACGTTTCGATGCTTGCCCATCCTTGCATAAAAACATTTATATTCCTCAAGCACATTTTAAAATTATGTTAAAATATTTTTAAACTAGTAACGTGTAAAGGTGTTTTTTGTAATTTTTTTTTTTTTTTTTTAAATTTCCCTCCTCCCAGTGTGGTTTCTGCTGTGGTAAACGAAGTTTCAAAACAGAAACACTGACTGCAGCAGATGAGCCAATCTCAGGACGCAGAACCCACAGACTGTATCTTTACAAGATCTAAAGCATTACAACACTGCCGGCATGCTCTCACCTGCCCCCAGCTCAGAGTGATTTGGAAGGCAGAGGGACCAAGACCGTTAACTTTCCATTTGCTACAAAAGCAGAGATTTGGTTTCTATTTCTGGTCTTGTCCCTTTAGTAAAAGCTTCTGTTTGCCCTTGCAACAAATCATTCAAGTTTTTTATTCCTCAGTTCTGCATCTGTAAAACAAGAGTAAAACTACCATACTCCCGTATTTCTCCAGGAAGAGTTAAGAATAAACTCCTTCACGTCTACTCAATACTCAATAGTATCAGGAGGCATGCATAGAAAATGGAACATACATAGAGCTTGTATTCCATGGTTATCAGTCAGGAAAGGACTCAAGTATGTGCATCAGCTGCTTATTTCAGTATCTCATCTTTAAACACAATATATCCAGTTACATTCTGATTTTATTTCCATTAACTGATATTAATGGCATGGGTGTCACATGGAGTGTTTTCAGTTCGTACTGGCCTGCATGAGAGCAGAAATCCGTCATACACATTGCGTTGTTAGGTTTAGTCTGTCTCATCGGTACTCTGCAATGGCAGTCACCACTTCCCAGTATAACTAAGTCACCTTATTTATTTCTTGCACGGAAAAACCTGGAGCCCTTATTACTGTCTTTGGAAACGCTGTAAATCAAACCTTGAGTAATATCATTCTTTACATCTTCGTGACTCCGCACACCTGGACTGGAAAGAAAGTAATAATATAGGCTTGCACACTTCACTACCACAATGAAGAGCCAAGTCCTGATCTTAGAACAAGCTATTGCGAGACTCTCTAAAATCGACATGACTTAGCCCGAAAACACCTTCACATGTGAGCAAAAAAATCCACTGACGTCAGTGAGATTATTCACATGAGTAAAAGACTGATGGCAGGTGCCTCATCTTCTCTGTGTGAAAGTGTCTGCTGGTTAAAAATATGATCAGTTTTAACTGCGTAGAGCTCCCTGCCAGGTATGTGCCTTGCCTGAGCCGGTGCTATTCAAAACTTCATTTTCCATATCTATCTGCTTCCCCACACATGCATACACATACACACATATATATACAAACACACATAATTTCCATGTTACAACTATTATCTGCTCAGTGTATCTGCTTTTTATCTGCTAGGAGGCACCACTGCCTAACTCTGTGACAAACAGCCGTGTTTAATCTCAACACTACGGAACAAATACAGCTGCAGCTACCTGTGCCCTCTCGCTATAAACAGATTTGTTCGCTTTTCACTCGAGTTAGGTAACCTAGCAGCTGCAAAGCATAAAAATACACAAAGACATAAAAATACAGGGTTTTTTTCTGTACACTGGCTCTTGTTCTGGGGTGGAGAGAAGGCAGAAGACCCACTGAAAGCTGACCTGTTGGCACACAAAAGCCTTCTGTGGAAGTACTGGTGTTGGCCGCAGCGCTCACAAGCAGAGCAATCACTTGCTGTATTTTGCTGTGGCATGGCTACAAGGGTGCAAACACCAAATTATCCAACAAAATAAAACAGCAAAGAAGGGCACAAGGCTTCTCTAGACAGCTGTAAGATATAATTTAAGACAGAAAGTGATGTGGAAAGCGTTGAGATGGAAAGGTGAGCCTTGCTGCAACGCAGCTTTTCCCAACAGCCACAGCAGTAAACCCTGCGGACTGCTCCGCTACGATTGCCTCAGAATTTTCAACAAGGAACTGCTTTTCGGACAACGACAGAGATTTTGGCTTAAACTACTGTCGTATTTTCTTATATGAAAGTGGCCCTTGGGAGCACTTTGATTGAAGCAGCTCCTTTGTGCTGGGCATCAAATTTACGGGCCACGCTGCAGGCACTCCCTGTGCCTCACCAGTTGCAGGTGCCACTTCAGCTAACCCATGGTCTGACACCTCGGTGAGAGGGCAGCCTCTCCAACAGGCTGAGTCCCTGATTCACCTCTTCCCACTGGGAGCTTAGACACACCACTGACGCACCAAGCAATTTCGGAGTAAACATTCGCCTCTCGCGATGCTGTAAGCCACTGCCCTTTCTGTAGTCTTCCTGTTCAGCGTTCGGTGACTTCCACCAAACTCCTGTGAAACCTTGCTTGCTCTTTCTATACTGCTGTTCTTCATTTTCTCAGGAATTTTTTGCTTTCTTTTCTTCCTCCAGCTCATCTGCTTCAATCGTTGTGCTGTTCTCAGTGAAATCTATTCCCTCAAATGCATGCCTAAGCATAACATAAATGTGGTCACACTCAGTCAGAACAAATGTCCGTTTAGTGTCGTGTTTGGTGGCACTCACTAGCAGAGGGTTGGGGCCGTCATTTCTGGCACATCTGCCGCCTCAGGCAAGCCGGCACTGGCCACACAGGAATGCGAGCAAGTACTCTGGGTGGTGAGCAGGGCAACTGAGCCATAACTGGAGATCAGAAGTTCCAGAGAGGAAGGGAAACCCAGCAAATCCAGGAATACATGTTAGCAAATGTCATTACCTGATATTAGTCATCTTAGCAGCAATTTAAATAAATGAGCTAATTTTTTTAAAAATTAAGTGGGCTTGGGAGTTTTTCTCTGTGCTGAATATTTTAGACTTGAACCCAGTAGGCTGGGTAACGAGGAGGAGGAGGAGGAGTCATCGCAGGCTAGCTGCCTTTCTCCTGGTGGGCTGCTGGAGCTGCGGGACCACGGGGTGTGAAGCCGGGCTGGCCAAAGCCTTTGGCTGGCGCAGCGCTGGTGGGAATGTGGGGAGGAGCGCGGAGGCGGTTTCCTGCTCGAGTCATAGCAGCACTCAGGGCTAACCGCAAAGCACACCCTTGCCCTCCCAGAGCAGGAGCCCAGCGCTCCCCCTTCGGAAGGGGCACAGGGGAGACAGACACGGGGACAGGACCAGAGTCGTATGGTTAATGTAAACCAGGCGGTGGAGGAGGCAGAAAAGCGTGAGAGAAGAGGCGGGAAAATGTGAGAGAAGGACGGGACTGGGGCACGTGGAGTTTGTTTCTGAAGAAACAGGCCGGCTGCCATTGGGAACAGGTGAACCAGCGGAGGTCGTCTGGGGAAAGAGTGCGAGCGGAAACACAGCCCGAAGAACGGGAGCGATGCAGAAGGGGGGCCTGAAGCTGCGGCTTGCCCTGACATGCTCCCCTCCTCCGTGTGAAGCCTTGCGTTTATTTATCCAAACCATGTCCTAACTTACAAAGACGGCCCTACAGAGAATATTGGTCAAAGAGCATTTCAGACTCAGTCCAGTAAGACCCAGCTTCAGAAAGGAGAAAAATGCCTTCCCAGCCCACTGAAGGCTTGCTAGGAGACAGCTGGAGAGGGCCATGGCAGCTGACATCCATTTCTTTTTGCTTACCTGTGTGACAGAAACTAAACAAACTGAATTTTCTTCCCACTATTGAAGGTTTGCAAGTGCAAGAGTAGAGCTTGTACTATCCAACCATGCCCTGCTGCAAAATGCCTTCCTTGATGCACTCCAACAGGAGAAAGTTAGTGTACGTATGCTTTCTATTCATTCTGAGTGGTCAATACTAGCCTGAAACCAGGTGAGAGAAATCCAAGGCGTGCTTGTCTAAAATTACTTACAACCTCTTCAAGGCTTTCAGAGTCATGATTCATCAGAGGTGGTTTGTGTTTAGTTTTGGGGGTGTGCTTTTTTTTAATTATCAAATTGAGTGAGTTTTTGTTAAGTTTGGAATGCAAAAATATTTTTCTGTCAAAAAGAACTAAAATTTCAAAAGCCCTTGTGCCCCACAAGGACACAATTCCATGACACAATAGCTGCTTTTTAAAACAGATGTTTTGAAGTTATATAAAATATCAAAAATAGTCCAACTGTCCAGTGTTTAATTTTGAGGATTCTCTTTTCTTCCTAGAACATGTTTACCATTACCAATTTATTACTACTTAGATAACTGCAACCCAACAGCCAAGAAAATGAAAGCTTAATTAGAATACCTCTGACATCTTACATTTGTTTTTCAAAATACCCAAGGGTTAAGCAGGCTTTTTGCTTGAAATGTTGTAAAAATTAAGCTGTGTGACAGTTACCAGCCGAATCCTGAAACCCCACATTTTGAAACACTCCTAACCCATCCTTACACAGAACATCTATTTTTTACATATAAACTGAGCAAAAAGTAGTTTTGGCTTTCATCACTTAGCACTGGCTAACTTATATTAGGCAACAACAGTCCAGTTAGAACTGACAGCATCACATTTATTGCCTAATAGGTGTTGCTCCTTGCTCTCTGACCTACTGATGCCTTGTCTAGAGAAAGGATTTTGCCTTTCTTGGAGTTCAAACTAATTTAATTAGTGAAATCCTTGATTCTGCATCCACATTTTCCCCTCGGGCAGGAGATTAAGTGTGATGTCAGCAGAGGCTGAGCACTTGCCTTCATTTCTGAGGGAAAGGCAATTCTCAAAAGATGCAAGTCAAACACCTTTTTCTGCATCCAAGATCTGACAGGAGGGACCAACACTCCTAGCAAGCTTGCAATGCCTCGTCTCTCGCAGGCAGTCGGGCTGCCAAGGTCACACAGCCACCCCTGTCTGCAGGATCATAAATGGCCTATTTCCACTCCCCAGCCAGGGCTTGCAAAGGGCAAAACGCAATTCCAAGTTCACCCCGTGGGACAGCCAGCACGGCTCTAGGGTTGGTCTCTTGCGTGGTGCTGGAGACCGGCCGGTGATACCCCAGCCGACGTGAGGCAGCCTGCTGAGAATCTCTGCCGCTCGAAGCACTCGCAGAATTATTTTTCCCTCTTGCACCTCACATTTACACTTCTCCCCACAGATGACCAAGGATGTAAACACCTCTGGGAAGCAACTGCTTGTAGAGAACTCAGAAGAAATGAAGGTTTCCTGGGGTACCCGCCCATTTCTGTTGGTCTCCTCTCAGGTACGTGCTGGTGTGTTTTGAGGCACGGTATGACTGTTCAGTGTCCCACAGTAATTTCAGATCTGAACAAGTCAGTACCTAATTATAGGTATAGTATTATTTTTAGTATCTTTCCTGTACTCAACAAGCGTTTTTTTGTTAAAATCACCAGTCACGATTTAGACTCATTTACCCTCCTATAGATTTAAACAGATTTTGCTGTACGGGGGAGGTTATTCAGCATAATCATCTACATCTTTCACACATAAGTTACGAAAGACTACCTCAGAAACGGCGTTGAAGGCAGTAATGCGCACAGCTGGATCCACAGCTGCGGTGTCGTTCAAGAGAACGGCCAACACACTTTGAGGAGCTCAGGAGGAGCCCGACTATCATCTGGGCTGGCAGAGAAGCTAGCTCTCGGTTACGTCTGAGCTACTGCAAGTTGATTTAGACTCAGAGAGCTGAACAGGTCTACCTCTGTGTCTGTCTGCTACCTTCCTACAGTGGGAAAAAGCCCTGTCAGCAACTACACGTGCCTCAGTCTGTTTTCAGTGCTTCTGAGCCACATCCTGTACTTTACTATTTCGAATATGGTACTAAGAGCAGGCTACTGATGTACTTTCAGAAAAGACAAGGAAAACCAAGAGAAGTGAAGTCTTGTACAAAGCAGTTGCAATGATAAATACTAGCTCAAATGCTCCCTCCAGCCTTTAAGAAACTAGGAGGAAATAAATTAGCCCCTTTCATCTAAGAGCTGTAATACCCACATGTGTGTGCTTTTATGTATGGAGTGTGGTCACACTCAAACACATAAATCTTGGTACCAGCATGTAAGACCCTTGCACTTCCTGAAGCAACATTCTTCTTCTCTTAATTCTCTTTGGATACATTCCTGTTTCCATCACAGAAATGGGAGTGAAAAATGGAAGGCTGAAAAATAGCTAAGCTATCAGGTGAAATTTAACTCAAGGCGCTGGTGTATAAAGAAGGGAAGAAGGAACTACAGCCTTCCTCCTGTCCCTTTATTGACCTTAAATTACTCTTGCAGAAGCCAGGCAGACAGGAGAAGTCATCTGTTTTCCACGAGAATGAGACATACTTTATTTAAACTCTTCATATCTAAAGTAACCCACACCTCCAGTGCTACAGCTTGTTTCCATTTCTTTACTGTATTTCTTTCAAGATAGGATGAGCAGCGGATAAAAACCTGCAAGTTACTGGTACACTAAGTATAAAGCACAAAGAGGTCTGTGCATCTTTTAAACACAGGTCTCTCATAAAACCTCATTTTTGCCCAGAGATGGGCCTGGCTTCCAGAATTCAGGCTCTTACAAAGCTAAGCTTCTTAAAATATGGGAGCTCGTTTGGCTCATAAAGGGTGATTTTTCTCTCTCTTAGCTATTAATCCTGTAGCTGCAGACAATCAATACCACTTCTTGGAGAGAAATCAATCAGCAGAAGTCAATCTGTACAAGCCACAACTATAAAAACAAACATAAACTGGAACCACGCATGCACAAACAACTTGAGTAATCCTAACCACTTGCTTCTCTTGGAATTAAGGCTACAAAGGCCACTAGAGAACAACAGCCACGGAAGGGTAAGGTTATCAGCTACCATGGTGAACCTAAATGTTCTCATGGGGAACCGCAACGCAGGTCTAAGTTTTGGACTCTAATCACAAATTCCAATGGTCTTTGAAGTTTCTCTATAGAATGAACTACCTCTTTTAACCATTTCCATTCCTAATTAACAGGCAATAAGAACTTGTCAAGTTGTGGAAATCATAAGCAAAGCCAAGCACCAGGGCACGTATCGCAGCATTGTCCGAAACTGCCTGGCATGAGATTTGAAGTTGGAGATGAGAAGATAAGGATGAGCCTTTCAACTACACGAACATGACACTCCTCCTTAATATACTGTAGTTCTCCTTATGCCTATATCCCTTTTTATTTATTTCTATGTTAGATTTATTCTTCTCTCCTTCACAATGGCAAGCGAGCCAGAAAATAGCACGTAAAACCACCAAGCTCAGCCCTCCCATATACTTCCACTCCAAGTACTGAAGCTTAATGCCCTCTCTAGTAAACACACAGATTACCACCACCACAAACGCAGTTCAATCCTGCTGAGTGTATAGACATATACTAGGTAATACCAAACACTACATGCACAAAATTGTCAAGGTTTCTGAGGGTTCAAAAATCACTATATTTTACAACATCTTCCCCACTGCTTTTCTCATCTCTACTGTTGCATGAACATATTTTTTCTTTTTCAAATCATTTAGCTAATCAAAGAAGACAATTGTCTGTGAGTTCTCACTGCGTTTGGGTATCGTACAGCCATCACTTCAGGTGCAATCTAGAAACTTCAGGACATAGACACCATAGAGTTTATCCACAGAGCGATTAGCCTATTTATTATGTGCACACCGCATGCCTTATATATGAAATAATCTGACACTTCAGTATGCTGTTTAATACTTTAGCTAATACTTACTGGCTGTGTCCATGCAACAGATCAGCCTCTTCACAGATCCAAAATGTACCTTAAACCACCTTGTGTCAATGCCAAAACATCCCAGCACTGCTCAACTTGGAACTAAGCATTTCACTTCTGTCCTTCATAAATTCCGACTGTGCTCAAACAGCATGTGTTCACGCAGGAATAAAAGTGGCTGTTCAGACTTTGTTTCTATCAAAATAAGCTGAGGAAGTCGCTTCTGCTGTCCCAGTTTTTGGGGGGAGTGAACTGCAAACAGCAGTCTCTCCCCTCCTCTGGAGCCCAGTAGTGGCATCCACACAGGGACTTCACATTTTTAAAGTGCTTTGTGAATGCTGACCTCAGGCAGCCTGCCCAAGGATTCTCTGGGGCTGTGCGAGGAGGCAGTGGATTACTACCGCTGGAATATTGCCTGCCTTCTGGGCGGTTTTAACATGATAAAATACCTCTGGGCATCAGTGTGGTCCCTGAACTCCAGCTCAATGGCTTAACTGCAAAGCCCATAGCGTGACCCCTTTTATCCTGTGTTTCTCAGAGCAACATCTTGATCGAAAGGGATGTTTTGTGCATTTCAGTGCTCTACTAACTATGAAACAAAACATACTGAAATTTGCTTAAAGGGAGGCCCGAAGCTGCTTCTCAAAATGTAGATCTATTTATTAGTAAAAACACGATAAAGTGGAAGATGAAAGACAAATACGCTGAAACAGATGTGTAATGCGGACCAAGAAACTTTTTCAACTATTAGAAAACATTAAAAGGGGGAAGCTTTCAATGTCCCATCATAAGAAACATGGCTGGTATAGCCACATACCAACTCCAGTGGGATCTAAGGTTATGCCGATGTTAGTGAGTAATGCAACCAATACGAGCAGGTCTGTTACAAGAAAATGTTGGCATTGAGAAAATCTTGTCTACGCTACACACACTTCAGGATTTTTCTTTTTAAGACTGGATCAGCTCTACTCGCATTAGATATGCTGATGAAGCACATCTTCCAGGGCAGCTTCATCCAGAAGAAGTCCAGTTCCAAGACTGCACCACAACACAGACAGTAGCACAGTAAGTGTAATAATTGAGAGATTTGCTCCAAAGTCACATGCCTTACCTGAACAAAAACAGTAAACATTCCGTACATATATCAAAATGCTTCTGTTTTTGCAGTACAGCTTTCGGGCTCATTTCCCTTTCCTCAGAATAAGTATATATTGTAGTACCCATTCGATTCTTTCTTCTGTATAGATCTACAACACAGATACTGGATGCTACGGGCCAGAAATTTAATGGTTTCTCTAACTGCAGAAGAATGCGGTTAGGGAAACTTCCACTAAGAGCATGGGGAAGGATTTAAGATGGGCCTTGGTAAATTAGTAGATTAACATCCTGCTACTTCCAAAATTCAGGATTTTCCTTCCTACCCTTATGAGTTGCTTGCAAAAATTGCTAAACTCTCCCACATGATAAAGAGGAGCATGCTACATTTCTTGATCCTGTTGATTAAACAGTGAATTTTCCTTTTTTTTTTTTCCATTTGCTTTTCCATTTTGCATTTTCTTTGCTTTTTCATTTGTTCTACAGTGTAGGTTTTTAAACAGTGAGTGAAACACCAATTTATAAAAATCCCGCCAAGGTGCAGCAACGAGTGAAATTTTTGTCCTGTGCAAAAGGAGGTAATGCTCAGACAGCCTGTTTGGTGGGCACAGCTCATCAGACAGCAGTGCCCTAGAACAGAACACAGCCAGAGACGGCTGAAACAGTAGCTGTAATCCAGTAAAGATAAGGTTGTACCCACTAACACACCACGGTGAAAGAAAAAGGTGTTCTGCTGGATGTTTTGCAGAGGTCCAACTACGTTAGCATTTAAATGTTGCTGCCACAGAATTCAGAAAGGAACTCAACAAGAGATCCCAAAGGGGTAGGCACAGCACAGATCCTGTAAGATGTAAGTTTTTCAGTCTACGAAGTCCTGCTGTAAAACTGCTTTTCAGGTCCCTTGGGTCCCGGTACTATCTGTTCCTACTCCAGGATCAGATCAAGCCCTCGGGGCAACTGCAGTATTTTCAGGACAGCATCTGCTTGGGACTGGCAACCCAGGCGTCTTCTGCTGGAAGAAAGTACCCAAAAGGGACTCTGCTACCTATCACTACACTTTGCAGAAAGAGCAGGAGCACTGCTATGACAGTTCCGCACCTCATGTAATTTTTTCCATTAGTAGCAAAACATTGCTAGGCTGAATTCAACCAAATTCTACTGTCTCATGCTGAAAGAAGTGAAAATGGAAGCTCTAAGCCTCCAGTGAAAGGCACAGCTCTCCCTTCCGTGCTGGTATTGCCGACTGTCAACAAAAACCCGAAATCACATCCAGCTAAAACCTCACATCCAGCTAAAACCTCAGGAATGTGCAAACAGATTCCCTTCTCCCTTTAACAACCATTAGACAAAACCTACGCAACCTCCTTGACATTTTTCTAAAGCTTCTTTGGAATCGAAAGCAGCAGTAATCCAATTTTCAAATTTTTTTAAAGGGCAACTGAATGCCAGTTACACAGATTTTCCAGAACACTTGCAGTGATGATCAGCGGGCTTAAATAAGATGAAAACGATGTGGTCAGTTACCTCAAAAGAAGCTGGGACTGGTACCTCTGAAAGCCCCTCAAAATCACTGATGCACAAGGGACCAGTAAGAGCTAACCGAGACAGAGTGCTCTGTGCTACTCGAGAGCATTCAGGGTGCGAGGAACGCTCCTCACTACCGTCCAGCTCCCACACGATCTGGGAGTTTTGCTGTGGATTTAAACGGGAGCAGACTCTGTCCTTACGTACTCAGTGTCGGAGGCAACGCTTGCAGCAGAGAACAAGAGCATGGAGACAGAGTGGGTTTCTCAGAAGATCTGCTCATCTCTGCAACACCTTGCTCGGTTTTACACTCGACGGATACTAAGAAAGAAACTGCGTGTGATGCTTTCAGCAGCAGCCGGGGACCCGCCGCGCGCACACACCCAGCAGCGATGGGTTACAAGCTCTTTCCCACTCGGTAACGTCACGGCTCGTGCCGGAGACCGTTCGGGGTCCGAACTGCTCCCACCGCCACCTTCTCTGCCCCCTCGGCCTCCTTGGGCCTGGACGCATGGCTGTCACTGGAGGAGTGCTCCAGTCTCCAGGTGGGAGACGGGGACTGGAGCCACTCGGGACACCGGCACGCGGGCCGAATACCTCTGCCAACAAGCAGCGTGGCTTCTGTGGCTTTTGTCTGTCCCTCGGTTGCTCCGGTGGGCTCCCTCCCGGGCCTGGCGACCGCCGAGCGGGCAGCCGGACACCGACACCAAAGATGCTCGGGGGGTTGCCCTGACCCGAAGGACGATCTCCAGAGCGCGCTGCCAACCCACAGCCCGAACCACCTTCACACGCAGCTCGCAACGCCTCGCTGCAGCCCGACCACGGAGCAGAGCAGGGGATGCGGCACCACCGCAGAAACGCCCGGTCCCCTTCCCGCAGTTCCGTGCCGGAGCCCCGGGACACGGGCGTCACGCAGAGGCACGGCTGCGCGGCACACGGAGCCCCGACCCCGACCCCGGCCCCGGCCCCGGCCCCGGCCGCGGGCAGAGCGAGAGGAGCGCGGCACCGAGA
>Ga0065711_1005241_pt1 | contig 20858 bp, 8 predicted proteins | sample Hoacrofraction12_FD_59098 | JGI IMG/M metagenome (GOLD analysis project Ga0065711, IMG submission 59098) | Hoatzin crop microbial communities from Cojedes, Venezuela - Epithelial fraction 12 v2 (version 2) | ecosystem: Host-associated > Birds > Digestive system > Esophagus > Crop | place...
CCCCCCCCCCATCATTCCTTCCCAGGCCTTTCTGCAGGAAATTTAATTACAGAACTGCCTATTCCCAAGTAAACAGAAGGCTGCACTATGCAAACAATAAAGATTTCTGTGTAAAAGTAATTGTTGGCTAGGTTTGACAACCCTTAAGGGAAAAGGAGAGAAAATATAGGCTGCTGCCCAGAATTTCTTGTTTTACTAGAAATCAGTTTGAGGCTAAGACTTTTGAGTAGTCTTGTGAACCCCAAATCTACCATCTGCAAGTCCATCCCAAGTTAGTGGGGGAACTGTTTCTACATATCAGTTAACGTTAATCCATCAGAAGTACAATCCTAACAGGTACTGAACATGCAGAAACCCTGCTGTGCTAGTTGCTCAGCAAATCATAGCACCAACTGCCTGAATAACCCTGTAGCACCTGCTGCCAGAATTACTGTTGGGCAAGAATTTTTATTGTGCTTTTCTTTAACTGGGCTTGTCATCTTGTCTGGGAACTTTTCTCTTCCACAAGTATGTCAAATGTCACTTGTCACATCAAACAAACAAACCAACCAACAAAACCCACCAAAAAATCAAATGCATTTGATGAGCATATCAGTTTCTAACTGTATGCAGGGAAGTAATTCATTAAGGATGTGTTAGCTCTAACTTGTCACATATACATTTTTAGAAGGTGAAATGACCCAGTTTTGGCTGAGTTGGCCTTCTCGCACACAGCCAGTGGACTGCTTCATGCCATTGCTGGGCAACAGAAAGTCATCTGAACCCTCCCGTGGGACTGAGTGTCTTGGCATTGCTTGGTGTCATGGCAGTAGTGACATAATCACTGTCTCAGTAGTAACCTGAAAGTCGCAGAATTTAAGTAATTCTCAAAATTGCTATGTATTAATTATTTAGAAAGTTAAGGACAAATTATTATCTTTTTTTATTTCAACTACTAACCATTAAATGTAAAAAAATACCACCAACCAAACAAAAATACACCCCTTCATCTCCCACATTAAAGCAATAGTTTTTTTAATATTCAAAACAGTGGATACTATTTACCATGTATTACTACTAGTGAAGAAAAGCAAATTTAATTTAAAATCATTTCTTCAAACCCCCTCAGTGGATGCCAGATAACTCCAGCTTAAACAAATATAAAAAATCTCATTTTAAATGGAGAATAATACAGACAGAGCTCAATTATTGCGATATTAAGGGCAACATTCAATTTGAGATATATTTAAGCATCTTTGCCTCCTGGAGATTTTTACATGACAAGGCTTTAGATAAACATTTTTTTTCAAACAGCAACTATCATATCTGATCACATAACCTCTGGACTGAAGCAGTATGTCAGCAAATATTTCTGATTATTTAAAGTATTAAATAACTGTAATTTACTAGGCAGGTCTTCCTCAGAACAATCACATTTTTTTTTAAGAATTAATACTCATATACAGCATTTAGATCATCTTTTACAAATCTGTGAATGAAAAAAAATAAATCACCTCTCTCTGTGATAAAGCCCAGTTTGAATACATTCTGGGACATCCTAGCAGTGGAAGAGCTGCCTTTCTACAACACTCAGCTTACGGGGGAAACTGTAGCAGCCAATGACACATAGGGTAGGAATCACCTCACCTAACTTTAACTATCTAGACATTAGATGCCTAATTTAAGCTAATCATCTTGGGTCCCTCTATAGGTAATGGAGATAAGCATTCGAAGAGGGAGATTCATCCTGCTTTGTCTTAGGCATCTCTCTTTTAGATGTTTGTAGATGGATAAAGCCAAGAAAGATCAGCCTCATTGACAGCCTCATAATCTGTTTTCTTTAGTGATGTACAATTTCCAAATTCAATGAAATTAAGCTAGAACTGAGATAATTGCTTTGTTTCATCAATTAGCCTTGAATTCTCCCTCCGACTGAACTTTTTCTTCAGTTCCTCCCATGAGCATCAACATCCTCTGGCAGTTTATTTTTCTTACACTGGACTATGTTTTCCTGGAACCTGGGGAACTGCAATCAACATGAATATGTTGCTGTTCTACCAGTCACAAATTCATTTACATGCATGTGCTCTAAATTGCAGTAACGTTCTGAACAGATAGATACGCTAGGAGTATTGATAGCTATTGTGCTTTCTGGGTCTGCTTTACCACTTTTCTATGTGTAACAATCTGTGGCAACATTAAGGCAGTCAAGGTGTATAGATGAATACTAAAGTACATTTACTATTCAAATAAGGTAGCTTAAATCAAACAAGGAAAAATAAGGAAGAAATAGCATTAGGGCCCTCACTTCCACATGTGTGAGCCCAGGTCACCACACATGCTTCAAGCCCTCTGTGCTTCAGAGTATTGAACAAGTCCTAAAGGCGAAGCCTGGCCTCAACTCTCTTGCATTTAGGGTTCGTGGGTTCTCAGCAATACCAGCATTGCTGCTTCTCACCTTTAATCACTAAGCCCTTAGAAACAACAGCCAAGATTATAGGGAAGCGGGTGTCTGAACTTAGACTCCTAAATTCATAGCTGGGTGCCTAAAGCAGCAGCAAAACTGACAAGCACCCTGTGCAGTTGCCCACAGATGCTCACCCCAGTAGTGAGGCACTTAGCATTTTTATATGTCATAACACAAGATGGAGGTTTATTAATTAAGAGTGTTCCAATGGTTACTTGAAGTGCCTTGGCCAAGTGCTTGTGTGCACTAATTTCATTATGGGGTGTGCAGTCTACTCTGCATTTTACTTCTACAGCATTTTTAGAAAATTAATTTTAATAGTTAAAAAACCATCTTGGGCTGCATACATGAAAATAACTCAATTTCTAGTGAATGACAATCTAATATGAAATAAGAATATTCACCTTTTTTCCTTACTCTGCCCAAATCCAGGCAATAAATTAGGCTTCTCAGCATGACTGTAAAGTGCTGTGAATTGTATAAACAATCATATATGGACACTGAAAAATAACCCTTATGCACATTGCATTATAGTTCCAAAAATATATTTACAGTCTATTACAAAGATTACAAATGGAAGTGTCTATGTAACGGGATTATGCTAGTTAAAAGCTTTTTACAGATTTTCTTCAACAAAGGCAGGGAGGACAAAAACTTAGTATAACCAAACTGATTTTTCTAACGAAACAAATAAATAAAATAACAAATATAACACTGTACAGTCATCGAAAAAGGGGGAGGAAAAGGAGGGGGAAAATGATGCATTTCAGTTTCTGATAACTATCTTTGGTCCTAAATGTGGGAAAACACATTATGTAGCACTGAATATACATGTTTGTTTGTGATGCTCTGCAAGTAAAATAGAAAAATATAGTGCATTTTCAATGTATTCAGAGCTCACTACACATAAATGTGTGTACAAAACAAGACAGTATAAATAAAATTTACAAGTTTTACAAAGGAACATTTACAGGGATTTTCTTCTGTTTTTGTTTTTTTTGTGTGGATGCCCACATTATCAAACAAGACCAATTTATGACTGATCCCTGGGATCTTTCTCTATCAAAATCAATAGAAGCAGCCCAATTCTCTTTGGAAGTACAGCATTTCATTGCTGGGGTAGTTCACAATTTTCAGATTTTTTTTGAAGCATTTCTCTCTGGCTCATATACATTCCTGCAATCTCTGTAAAGACACTGTTCATTATTGCTTATGGTAGTAAAATATTTTAATAAAAAAAATCATATATAAGTAAATGATGTAAAAAGATATTCCATTGAGCAACTACTCTTGCATCTATGTTCCTGATGAATGACAGTTTTGTCTGTGTGATCACACACATGCATGTTTGTTCAGAGCAGCAAAAGCTTGTAAAAAACCTGAAAATTTTGAACTGCCCCTTGCCTCATGCTCTACTGTTCTCATATAAAATCTATGTCCTTATTCTGACAGCTGGACTGCATACGGCTTAAACTCATATAAAATATATGCTAGCTATTTCTCTCAGATTTGCTAATGCAGAGTATTGAAAAAAAAAGTGATGTGCTCAGATTAAATGGTTTAGGTAACACTGGAGAACTACACCCATGTTCTGAGACACTCCTACAATCACTTGTCCATTCAATGAAGTGTCTCAGCAGGTCTACAGTTGTAGATCTACATCTTCGAATATATCTCACTTTAACTGTAATGCATTAAAATAATCTTGCAAACAATTTGCTAAAAGTGCCTAGAACTACTTAGGGGTCATTATTGCTTTTCTTTTCTGTTTTCTTTTTTTTTTTTTTTTTTTCTCTTTTATTTTCTTTTAAAAGATAGCATATGTGTAATCTTAAAAAATTCTTTAAAAAATATCAGAGCTCTTGGCAACTTGCGTTTTCCTGACTCCCTGTCAATTAGCTAGCCATGTCAATACAGTGCTGATTTAACAAATGTAAATGGCACAAAAGGATACCAAAGTTCGGACAGACATACATTGCTTGGTCATGCTTCTTAAATCTCTAGGAATTCAAATGATCCTTCAGAGGTACCCAGTGTAGTAATGTGTCATAGAATTAGCACTAAAAAGGTCCAAAGATATAAACATCATACTAAAAGAAAGTCTTTATGAAGAATAAACACAAATAATTAAAAAAAGATTCAGAAATCACAGATTTAAGGAAAATATTTTGTTGAATTCAACAATCATATCATGATTTTATCTGACAAATATATTCTTTTTAAATTTTTATGTACATTTAAAAAGTCTATTAGATAAAAAGGAGGTTAGAGAGCTCAAGGTGTTTGTATGTTTATTCAGGTAGTACTTTGTTTATTGTCACTGCTGTTTTCCTTGCCACCACTGGTGGATCCTAATTCCCTTTTCATAAATTCTGGCGGCACTTAGGAGTTCAAGTCTGTAGGTGCTTCTTGTAGCTCTTCTATTCACTGCAGGAAGGACCCAGGAAATCAAGTGTCTTCTAGCAGCACTTCATATATATTGAAGGCCAGTGCTGTTCTCTCAGTCTGTCACCTCCCTCATAAGGGAGAAATGTCTATCACACTTGGATGCCAGTGCCGTGTAAATGTAGCATTTGTGCTCTCATAGTCTGAATGCTGCTCATGATTTTCTTTTGATGACCAACCAACGTGATCCCTAAACTCATCACATCCCTGGGGAAGATAAATGCGTACATTGTTAATTTTTCAACTTAGACTGCTATTGTATGGTATTCAACTGTGAGTCAAAGCTATGTAGTAGTCTGGGCTACAGGTTTCTAACAGTGAAGCTACACTGGAACATTAGCTCAGTACTGTGAAGTTCATATAGGCACTGTTCAAATTCTTAGTAAGGAGTGTAATTACATGGCAAGTGTCATGTAATTACACGGCATGTGTCTCCACATCTGAGAATGAGGCCAGCACGTTTTGTGCTATGATAATCTTTTGTTGTGGCCTTTAAGGACACCCGAAAAAAGAGACACCTCTCGTAATATACTTCGGGTTGCTTTCAGGACCAAGTTACATATAAATACAAGATATTGGGGATCGTATTCTGCTTCTTTAAGAGATGCCTAGAGAAACTGTTTGCATATTGACCCATACCCATCATGCAAATGAAGAGGAGCAGCTGTTTCAATTCCACCACTACCGGTGCTACTGACCTCATAGAAGCTTGTGGGCTCTGTTGACAGTTCCCAAGCTACAGGCTGAGACCCCTAGTGATACCAGGCAGATAAGAGTAGGGTTGCAAACTTGAGAATATGATTTAGAAACTTGTTTAGAAAACCACTGATCTCTGTAAGAGGAATTACGTGTGTTTGGCAACCACCAGGACAAGTGTTGTTTGCAGGGTACCAAGAAGACCTGTTTAACATGGCAGTACCAATACAGACCATGCTTGCCTTCAGAAAATTATTTTTCTTCTATAGACTTTGATCCCAATACAAAGTCATTTCTTGCAGGATACAGACAGCCCACAGCCAATTAGAAGTAAATTCCACATCTTCCTAGCACACGTCTGGAAGAAGGTACCACTTAGGTAGTGGAGGCAAAATTATTATTTTCCTATATATACATACTTTGAAATGGGCAACATTCTCCCTCAAACTCTAGCCCCTAGGTGTTATTTCAATTAGTCTCAAAAGCAGGGGAAAAAATGATGCCATATATAGGTAGCAGTGTTACCCTTTCATGGGATGCTCTAAAATAACATCATCAGCTGCTAAACCAGCTGGCTTACCCCCAGGTACCATGCTGGTACTCAGGGTAAAGTTTTGGAGTTGAACATTGTATATTAGTTTACCTAGAAATTCCCTGAATGCAAGTTAAACATGCCCAGTACTAACTTACTCAATAGTCATCCTGGCAACTGATTCAAGAGAGTTGTAGCCTGCTGCTGTGAAATTATCCTTATATCTTTCCATCTTAATAGCTTGTAACCATTCGCCTACGGAGCAGAAAGTGGTAAAATCGGGAGTGTTCTGGTCCAGAAGAGGGCTAATTGGTCTACGGAGAAGGAAAAAGGAAAGTAAGTTGTTTCCAAAGAGAGTAAAACATCAGGGATTATTTTGCAAGGGGAGAGTCAAATAAGTTTGGGGTATTAAAAATGTCAGGACTAGAAAGTAATAGGTCTTTATACACAATTTATATTATTCTGTGAATAGCTCTTGACTAGTCTGTAGCTCACAATACGTACTTCCTAAGCTTATTCACTTAAAAGATGAAAGGTCAGAGTGAGCAAAATCAGCCTAATGGACTATTGTTACCAACAGAAAATCAACCTTATTACCTAGCATGACAGCAGCTGCAACTAAAGTTGCTGAGTAAAATAAAGATGCTGTTCTTTTAAGCATCTTAGAAAATATAGTAGTAGTTATTCTCATTATTCAATTGGATGGGACAAAACAAAGACAAGGAAAGAGTAGAGACACAAAGTAAGTTGCTCAAGATCACACAGCAAATCAGTCAGCAGAAGAACCGGGAGCAGAACACAAGCCAGTTGATTCCCTAGTGCAGTGATCTAGCTAGCAGATCAAAAGATTACTATGAGTAAATGATCCACCTGAGATTTATTACGAAGAAGCCATTAAAAGCTACACCATGAAATACAATGAGATGCGACTACTGAAAGGAGTTAAAGCTAGAAAATGAAAGGTAAACTCTAGAGTGTAACATGTCAAAGTACATTGACTGAGCATGGGAATTATTAATCACTATTTCACAGAATCACAGAATCTATCACAGCAGTTCCCAGGGCAAGGGATGCATCATATAAAACTACAATAGACGATGACCCTTTCCCTCCAGACTTCAGAATTTTAAGAAACAAGGAGAACAAAGACTAGCAGTGGTGAGAGTGTGGAAAAAGTGGAAAAAGTGATGAGCGGGCAGTAGTTTACTGAGAAATGTGTTAGTTCCATGATATTTACTTTCTTTATTTGGGTTATTTTTTTTCAGAAAGTCCTTTTTGGCTTTGTTCAGTGTGGTAATAAAGAAGGGAAAATGAAGGAAGGGAAGAACAGGGAACAGAAGGAAGGAGGAACTGAAAGACACATGGAGTAAATGTGAACTCGAACCAGCCACCAAGTAAAACATCCAGAACTCAGCCATGTGCACCATCACAAGAACACACACTAAAGCTTTTCTTACCTGCTACAGGTTCCCAGCGGGGTTTTCAAGCTATTTGGGTTTCTAATCATTTTGTCCAGAATACCAACTATCTGCTCAAACTTCGGCCTTTCACCGCGTTCCTTCTGCCAACAATCTAGCATCAGCTGGTGCAGTCCTGCTGGGCAATCCATGGGTGCTGGTAAACGGTAGCCTTCTTCAATTGCTTTTATAACCTAGTAGCCAACACAGTTAATCATTTTTCATCAAGGGTTATTTAAGGAATATATATTGCTGCCCAGTTCAACAAATAAAAGAAAAAAAAGAAAAAAAAAAATCAATAACTTAAAATTTTCCATCAGTTTTGCAAAAGTATGAGTCTGTTGTTTTGACACTAGCCTTCACGCTTTCAAATAATTTCCCCAACTTTATCTTTGGGTTTATTAAGCATATTGTTCTGTATCTGCAGAACATATAATATTACCTAGCCAAGTGAGCAGCGGGGAACAACAATTAAAGGCACCAAGGGAGTAACAGCTAGATTGATAAATGTAGTTATTTCAGAAAGCATTATTACTTGCCCCAAGGCTTTTATGAAAGAGTGTGTGGTAGAAGTAACAACTGACTTGTGAATGGATAGGGATCTATGCATGCACATATAAAATACAAAAAGCCTGAAGGTATTATAAAAGGATCCAAGAAAAATATTTAGCAGACAGAAATTGTTAGGGAAAAAAGTTGTATGCTATGTCTAGCCATGTTATATTTATGATAAAGTAGCAGAAATGTGCCACGTGCAAGAGAAGATCTGGCTGAATGGTATTTTAATACATCACCTAAGCAGCAAGTTAGATTAAATAAGAGATGCTGCTAAATGACGATATGACCAAAGGAGACCATAAATGTCTGAAACAAGAATTACACCCACCCGTTGACTTCCTTAGCCAAGTTCATTTGGATTTAAGGAAAAAATAAAAATGGGTAAAGTAAAACAGCAGGAAACTGCTATAAACCTTGAGGGCAGGATAAGAAAGCACATCAGGAAGCAAAGAAGATAAGGCAGGCTTGTGAAAAAGGGCTAAAACACCATTCATGGGGGATTTCATGTATACTGACATTGACTGACATAGCAGTATTAGAATTGCTAAGGAAGGGTGCTTATTGCTGAAGGGTAGTGTATAGGACTGTCTTCTCCCTCAGTTTGTACAGAAAGCAAGATCAGAAGCTGTTCTGGATGTAGCCCTAGGAAGTAGATCTGGTATGATAAATAAGTTGGTGAATATCCTAGGTTTAGTGAAAATAATAACCTCAGATAGAATATATTTCACAGGTTATGTGAGAAAGTACAAAAACTGTGGGCTACAAAGTAGACAGAACTGCAAATAACACAAAACGACCTTCAAAAAGCTGGCTGAAATCTACAATTTTATCAAAACCTTTTGCAGAAATTAAGTTTTGTGGAAAGAGGAGGCATAGCCCAGTGGCAGGGCACTTACTGCAGGTTTGTGTCACAGAATATCCTTCTGACTTCAGCGAATTTGCCTCATCTCCCTGGGCCTCACCTTTCTGCCTGAACATTTAGAACGGCAGTACTGTGCTACAACTCAAAAATGACTGAGAAATATTCAATTCCTGCAGTAATATCTACACCTTGAAGAATGAGTGTGGTGACCTTTTAGGGACAGTGAAGTTATCCATCAGACATGGTGGGGAGAGGGGATTTGTGCAGAACAGGGAAATTGGAAGAACAGTACCATGTAGGAAAGAAAACATTAAAAGTAAAATATAAGATCTTTTAGAGCAGCATTAAGCGGAAAAACAAAAGAACAGCTCCTTACGCTTAGAAGCATCTGTGGAATAAAAGTGAAAAATGAGCTACAGTGTGTATGGGACAACCGGTGTGCGATGAAAAGTAATGAAGAAACTTCTGACTTTCAAAAAGGTAAAAGATATTAAACCTGTGGTGCATTCTACATATGACTTACTACAAATGAAGCAGTTGCTTAAGAGGTCAGAACACAGAGACAACCAACGAGGAACAAAAAAGTAGGTAACAGCCACACAACCACGAAAATATTCAAGACACTTAGAACTGGCAGACTATTTAGATAAGACTATATCCAACGGTGTAAGGGACAGTGAAAACATGAATGAAAGGGTCATGAACAGGACTTTTCCATGTTCACTAAGATCTGAGGAACCTGAAGAGAAGTGGGAAGCAAGATGATATTACTCTTAAAAAGCTTTGGGGATACCACAGTATCAGCTTCTTTGATGTGCATTCTGAGCAAGAAGGATGAAACTGGGAAATACAAAATCATGAGTTAGCTAGAGATGGATGAAATTGCTGGGAATATCCAAAACATTGAAAAAAAATCTTAAAATATTGATAAGTAAAGTTTCTTTTAAATAAAAAAAAGTTTGTAAAAAACTTGGGCACTTTGAAAGGTATTACAAATGTCTACTCTGCTAAGAAAGGTAGGGGTGGTGTTCTAAAAATCAGTGCTCGGAGATAATGAAATAGAAGCAGGAAATGACTTTTCTCTTAAATAAGCAAAGCTACAAAGAGAGCACAGCTGGAGTTCTTGCTAATGGAATTGATTTATATTATTTACCCTTCCCAAAATTTGTTTTTCAAATTCCATTTTTGCTGCAGAAAGAGAAAAAGGGAATACTGTTAAGAGTCAAGCATGCTTTTATTACAATCAGGCTATCCGAGCAGATAAAGTAGATTAGAAGAGGGCCAGGTTTGTTCACTGCATATACTGGTTGCCAACAACGAGGTGTTAAATACAAGTAATTGGACAATATAACGCTATCACTCTGCTTCTGGGTATATGATAATAATACAAATTAATAATCATAGTAATGGTAATAAAACCAGGAGCAGAGGAAAGAAAAAATACATAAACCTAATGTCTTGCACTTTTCTGAAGAACTAATCTGCAACAGGGTCAGTAACTAAACGAGAGCAAGAACTAGCGAACATCAACAGTCTAACAGGGGAATAGGGTAAAGTACAGCGGTTTAAGGACTACTGTTACCAGCAAGGACTAAGCTGAGGGGAGCCCACAACTCAGAGAAGTTGGGGGCACTCTCTGTATCATCTGTACTCAGCCCACTGTGCTTCTGCAGGGAGTTTGTAGGATGAGTATTCTTCTGGTGCACCCTAGCTCCAGGTCGCTGCTAAAAGGTGGACTTTCGCTTAAAATGGGATCAGAACATAAATTTTTATCCTCCATCAATCTATAACAATGACTTAGAGGAAGAGGGGCAGAATTAAAGAAATGCCATCTAAATATCCCAAGTCAGGAAGACATATTTTTGAGGAGATCTGATCTGGTGTACGACTACACTTATATGCACTTCTAGGCAAAATGATGCACTTCAGATATATAAACTGCCTGACTGTGTATACAAAATTAGAAGAGAGATATTTAGCATTTTTTAGTCCAGTTAAGTACTCCTATTGGTAACTGTGAAGGAGAAAAAATAACTAAGCATAAGATGATTCCAAATTTTTGCATCATAGTTTTACTTGTGGGATTGGTAGGATGTGTGTAAATTTTGTGAGGACAGTCTTGAAGACCACAGCATATAAGAATAAATATTTGAAATTATTTTACTAAGCAATTGATGCATCTTTTAACTATGTGCTATTGAAGATTATTATCTAAGATGCTAAAAAGAGATGAAACTGCAAGAAGTGGCAATTTCTTAGCCAAGTTCATTTGGATTTAAGGAAAAAATAAAAATGGGTAAAGTAAAATAGCAGGAAACTGCTGTAAACCTTGAGGGCAGGATAAGAAAGCATAAGATGATTCTAAAATGATCTTATGATCTCATAATAAAATGATCTCATTCATAAATGAACTTATTTTATGAAAAAAGTTCATTTATGCATTTTACTTGCAGCTTTCAATAGAGGGAATACTTTTCAAAATCCAACAAGAAGCATGAAGATTCCAAAATTTCTACCCTATTTAAAAGTTTTTCCTTATTGTTCCCTGAAAGATAGGTAAGGTTTGCCTTTGAAGCTTGTTATATTCCTGTCAGACTTCTTTTATGTTTGAATCTAGTAGAGCAGGAAGGTGTCAAAAGAAATGAAACTCTACTGGGTGTCTAGGGAATGTAAATATTTCTCTTTCTCTGCCCCAAGGACTTGTTTGCCCATATTTTGACAGTCCATGAAATCTTTGACACTGAGACCTGTCAAATATTAACAACTTTGCACTGTGCCAAACTGACTCATCATTTACACTTTTATCTCTTTTTTTTCAACTTTGATGTCGATCATTCAATCAAAAAATAAAATATTAATGAAAAAAAAAAATCAAGCCCCCGACCTGAAGAACTTTAAATGAGACTCTTTCTGACATATTTCTCACCTGCATGGCTTTTTCCTGTGTACTTTCTATATTAATAGATACTCTTGTCAGAAATCAAGATTAACACCCATCTGTTTCGTTACTACTGACCTGTTGCTGGATCATATTTTATGCAAACCAAGGGTATTGTTAAATCAGCATAATTAACTTGAAAAAGCCAAAGTAGGTCATTAACTGCCACTCAGATTTTTAACAACTTTTTTCAACTGTTTAATCATAGCTCTGAGGTCAGAAACCTTAGTTTATTGGAAAAAAATTAATTCCTTATATGCTTAAAGGTAATAAAGTGCACATATTACTATTTTTGATGTTCCAATTTTACTTGATACTCAGGATGGAAACCTACAATGTCCACATGGCAGAAGAACAATTTAGAGATTTATGTAAAAAATGAAAGCTTGATAACTTTTTCATTTTGTGAGAATCCTGCAGTATTTTGATAAATCTTATTTCCAAACCAACATTTTATGCATGTATAGTTAAACACATATGTATGTGTTTACAATATGTAATTTTTGCTTTTCTAACACACACAAGCTTGCAAACAGACAAAGGATAACCTACATCTTGATTTGACATGTCCCAGTAAGGCCGTTCTCCATAAGACATTACTTCCCACATAACTATTCCATAACTCCACACATCACTGGCTGATGTAAATTTGCGGTACTGGATGGCCTCTGGAGCTGTCCATCTCACTGGAATTTTTCCACCCTAAGAAAAAAAAAAAGAAAAGAAGAAAGTTTTCTTTTTTCTCTACAAAATTTCCATATCATCTTCCATAGGGTTCATCTATAATTATTTCTTCCAACATCAAAAACAGCACTTATATCATCAATTATAATTGACCAATTGCAGAATTTTCAGAGGAGTCTAAGGAAGTTTAGGCTCTTAAAATGCTTGTACCACAGAAACTTCAATACCTGTCTAAGCTAAGTCAGATGCTTTTCTCTGGAAGTGCTTATCTCTCCATTGATTTCAAGCGGCTGTTTAGATGTCTGATTTACACTAGTCATTTAACTCCTGGCTGGCTGAAACTAGGTGAGGAGAATCTCATTCTGTGCATATAAATCCCATTGACTTGTCATATAGCTCCTCTGAAATCTCAGTCTAACATTTTTAAAACAGGATCCCACTTAGAGCGCAGTGGCAGGAGTGACAGCCGTGAAAGCCAGTGTGCTTTCCTGGATCCCTGCACCTGTCAGAGCAGATTCCAGGGGCCCCTCCTTCCCTCAGCATGAGAAAATAGGTACAGTGAGGCCCCACAGGTGGGAAAGTGGAGCTGGCTCAACAAAAGAATAAATAGCATAGTGTGCCTGATGAATGCTTGTTTAAGAAAAGCATCCCACCCAAAATCGAGAGAAAATAGAGGAACTAAATTTTGTCACAGTCTAGCCTCAAGCCAGTCAACTTTTTGGTGAGATAAAATCTAGTCTGGAAAATACTAATAGTCTACAAATATTTAAAATGACTCATAGTAAATGAGATCATTAATTTTTTTATGAGGAAAACTTCCATATTTGTTCAAACAGAAAATCATGGGGAAGGGAAGAATGAAGATACTGTGCAAGATTTTTAGAACTTTACTGAATAAAAATGTATATGCTTACAAAAATATCAATCCTTAATTAGAGCCAGATTTCTGCAGAAACTCTTTTCCTTTTGACTGGTTAACATTTCTCAAGCAATTAATGTACTCCTGCTCTCTATAGTCTCTAGAAGACATTCCTCTTAATTACCACATCTCAAAACTACTAAAACCCATCGATTTCTCTTACGGTAGTAGTGTAGACAGCCTCTGGATCATCTTCTATAACTCTGGAAAGGCCAAAGTCTGACACTTTACAAACAAGGTTGCTGTTGACAAGAATATTGCGTGCTGCAAGATCTCTGTGTACATATCCCATATCAGCCAAATATCTCATTCCAGCAGCAATTCCTCTCAACATTCCCACTAGTTGAATGACTGTAAATTGCCCATCATGTTTCTGGAGGGAAGAAAGGAGCAGCAATTCTTGTTAGTGTAGCTGAGAAGAGAAAGAAGAATTAGTTTTACAACTTCAGCGTTCTACTTATTTACTACTTCTGTGGCAATTCATCCTGGGGCAAAGAAACTCACTTCAAACACAAGTCTTATTTTCTTCAGAGATAAAGTAGTACATCCAGTTAAGAAGTGTGTGAGTAGTTAATGTACTAGAAGAAACAAAACTTGCAAATCATTATGAATTTCTGGCTAAGTCATGAAATGTCTCTTCTAAGAGATTACCTTATGCACAGCTCTTTATAGTTTGCCTCTATATTCTTCATCTCTCAGCACAATCATTTGTATCAAGAAAATAATAACTATCTCCTTTTGGAACCCTAGCCACTGACAATTTATTCGTAGCCTGGAGTTCATAAAACAAACATAACCTTTCTGTTCTCTATATGTGTTTATACATCATCTCACACCGTCTTGTACACCTGCTAAGGAGTCAAAACTGGCCATTTAAGCACACACACTCGAAAAAAAATGCTAAAGTTTTGTTAACTTGTATTTCTTTTTCTTTTGTTCTTCTCTTAAATATAACTATAGTTAATTTAGGGATTCTTGTATGCTGATTTGCACCATGCTGACACATTAAAATTCTGTTCCCAGAAGGTGGAAGATGGGTCTTCAAGCATCGATGATTTGAACTTCAGCTGGTGGCAATAATAAAATCCACTATGTCTATGCCAAATTAAAGCACTTAAATTCCTAGAATGTTTTTATCTGATCCTGCAATTTTTGACCTGATTTTGCTGAAATAACATAGAGAACTGCTAGCATTTGTCAAGCTCCATTTCAGCCTGAAAACCATTTTAATTATACGAAAATCATGTATGTATACATATATATGCACATACACAAAATCATATTTTTTAAAGTGACAATATGTAATATAATATATATGTAACTTAAAACATGTTTATATATGTTTTCTTTTTGGTACTCACCCTAAGAAATGCATCTAAGGCCCCATTCTCCATGTATTCTATTACAATCATGACTGGTTTCCCTGAAAGCAGACAGATTTTGTTTGAGAAACTGTAACACAAACGGAGTGCCTTTTTTGAGAAAACATATGTTGTTCCTTTGAAGGACTGAATCATTGAGACAATGAACATTTCTGAGGCCTCCAGCACTGTTATTGAGCTCTAACAAGTTCCTAAATGTCTGCATGGAATGTGGTCATGATTCACAAAATTAAACCATACAAATCAAAATGTCAGTGCGTTTGCCTAGCTCCTGCTGTGTGAACTGGACTCTGGAGTACTGACACTTCATATAATACGAAAGGACGTAAGAAACCCTATCTCTCTTCATGGTCTTTAAGGCTAAATGAAACTAGAAAAATAACATATTTCAAAGTACTTCATCCTCTAATCATGCGTGCATCTTAATTTTTTTCCTCAGGTTGTAGCATAAAGTAAGTATTGTTTTAGTTAGTTACGCATCAGGGGAAAACCAATTAGGAGTGTGTAGCCTGTTTGTAATTTGAATCTTTGACCATGAATAAGCTAAAGTAATTTCTGCCATTATGTTGTTATTTGACTGACAGTTTGAGCCACTGCTTACCTCTGGTAACAACCCCTTCTAAGTGAACAACGTTGGGGTGGTCAAACTGTCCCATGATGCTTGCTTCACACAGGAAATCTCTCCTTTGCTTTTCAGTGTAGCCAACTTTCAGAGTTTTTATGGCTACTGCAACATCTCTCTTGCCAGGAAGCTTTAGACGCCCACTGCACACTTCACCAAACTCTCCTAAAATTAAGCAGATCAATGCTGAATCACTCCAATTGTAGTATCAATATTCTTTTTAGGCCTTGATTCAACTAGCCACCTAAATGTGCGTTTAAATTTAACATGCAAATGTTCATATTTGAAATGGATTACTTAGGGACACAAAGACCGGCATGTGGTTTAAATGAATTGCTAAATACTTTATGGAGTAAACATTTCACTTTAAGCCAATTTACCGGACTGCTACTTGAACCTTTTAAAAGACTTGCTAGTAATTTGTTACATTATTTCATAAATAGAAAATAAATATGAAGTATCTTTCTTAAGAAAATATTATTACTGAACTACCATTTCTAAGCGAAAATGTCATGTCATTTCGCTCTGTCGGGTTGCCTTGCTATCTTTAGATCTGATGGGTTTTTTTCTTCCAAAAGGCAGCTCTTTCAGAGCTGCTTTAAATTTAACATCCTTATGGTGTTAAATGAAGCACTACATTATTACCTTCAAGCAGGATACTTTACTTCACAGATTATGAAATTAAAGGTGTGGCTTATAATAATTTTGCTACATTAAACAAACAAAAGCAAATGCTGCAAGTTTGTAAAAGCCTTCTAAACTAACAGACAATTGGAACTTGAAGATGCATGTGAAAAAAAATGGTCAAACAGCCAGCAAGAAGACCAAAAAAAAGCCTCAACAACCATAATTTGTGAAAGAAGTAGCTGGACTCCATTGGACAAGAAAGAGGATGGAAGCATGTGAAATACGGAGCTCAATGGCAAAATATCTACCTCACTGTTAATGAGATTATGAAAGATTTAAGGATTGTCCCTTGCCTCACAGCCATGTCAGCAGAGAGAGAGAGAGAGACCCCTCTTCTGTAGCAAGGATGAAAAGTCTCTTAGGATATGCAGAAGAAAAGGGTAGTAACCTATCTCACACTGAATAAAGGGGAATATCTCTTAAAAAAGAGAAAGATTCATGGTAAAAATACTTAATAATCTGGTAATTTGCAAATTTATCTGGAGTATGGGAGATATAGATCCAAGTCCCTCCTCCAAATCAAATCAAGTCTGAAATTTATCTGCTGCATACCTGTGGAGTGCCTTAACACTAAACTATTGAGTATACACAAATATGCAGACACACCTACATCCTAGACGTGTTTTGAGGTGACTGGTGAAAAAAACAATTGAATTAGTAAAGATTAACATAGAGTTTTATCAGAGAATCACTTTCGGACATACACTGAGGTCCGGAGAAACCTGGTGGGATCAGGACTTAAGTGCGCATACACACTGGCAAACTGGCTGGCTGGCAGTGGAGAGAGGTATGCTTGGAAATGGGGCTGAATGCCTGAGGAAGTAGATGTTGAAATGTGCTAATGCGTGAGCTCTGAGAAATCTTCTCTAGGACACCGTCACTGTTCCAGCACTACTGTTCTCCTGACATCCTCAACAGCAGAGCTTAGAAAAGAAAAAAAGCAGTACCCTGGACTCAGCTTCACAGTTCTCCAGCCAGAATGGTAGAACTTTGACCGGACCTTAATGTTTCCAACTGACTTGTTTGGGCAAATCTCCACTCATCATGGCTTGTTTTACGAATCTCATAGGAGATGACTGAATACAGAGTGGAATTCCTCTCCCTCCCATGCTGTGCTAACTGAAATAAGGTTAGCTCCAACCAGCTCCATATACCTCTGTTAACAACATGCTGTACCTGAGCTACTTGGCCAGACAGAATACAACTGTTCCTGCCTGCACAGGTGAGGCATTATCCTCAAGCATTCTCAGGCACTGGAGTCGTGGTCTGAATATCCACATCATAGCCATGAATACCATGAGGCATAGCTGTTACTAACAACTAGCTGCTCACGCCCTTAGCTTGGTGCCTCAACCTCCCTCTTGCACTTCATTAGCAATATGGATGACTACTAGTGAATTAACCACTCACCTCACTCACAGTTCCTAGTCACAAGAACTTACGAAAGGATAACAATTATCTCTAGCAGTATCTTCCAAAATTGTTTTTGTTCCATGCCGAAAACAAGACATGAGTACAAGTGTGTGTGTGTGTGTCTATGTGATACTTCAGAGCCAGGTAATTAGGGTACTTGGCATGGGAGACACTAAGGCTTAACTCCTTTCCAGCTCTCTGTGATCTGACTTTGATTGATTTCCGAAAGCAGATCACTCACACTCAGGCAAACCAGAAACTTGAACTTGCATGTTATGCATTTCGGGCCAGGATGCTAGCCATTGAACTACTTTTATTCCCAAGAAAATAGTAGATTTGGCTGAAATGATGCCCAGAAATGATCCAGAAAAAATGACAAGAGTGGGAATACTGCACAGCCACACAGCCACTAGCTCAGCATGTCAACAAGGAAGAGGCTAAAACAAAGGATTTGTGGTACAAACAAGGACTCAACATAGTGGACACCATATTCTGTATCTGACAGGTGGCTGCAGCAGGATGATAATGAAAATGTTGGCAAGGAAAGCACATATCCCTCATGCAAACTGAGCACAAGCATACTTGCACCCTGTTTGTCTGAGAGAGAGATGGCACTACTCAATAGTTGATGTGGCCAGCATTGCTGATACATAATGAGACTGCCAAGGGGCTTTTCTGGTGCTGTCACTAGCAGAAATGCTATATTCTTCTTTGATGTATGAGTTTCAGCTGCTTCTTTGGATCTTTAACATTCTGTTGTTCCTGGACTGCATTTGCTTTCAGTCTTCTGTTGTCTACATCAACAGGTTAAAGCCATAGCTAAACCCCATACACAATATGCTTTCACCATGGCACTTCTAATTAACTTTCTTCAGAATGACTACTGACACAAGTTAGATTTTTTGCTATCAGTTATACTCATTAAAATCAAGAATATATTCATCTGCAGTCAACAAAATCAACATTCTCAAATTAGTCTGTCATAACTGTGAAAGCACAGTTTAAACTGTATGCTTTGCAACTGAAGTGTTTTCAGTATTTTGCTCAGAAGGCACTGGAAAAGTCCAGCTGAACACATCTTTGTGCTCTGAACTGCTGCTATATTGATAGTTTTTTAACTCAAAGAAAAAGACAAAGCTCAGTAATTTTTCTATGCTAATCTTGATTTTAAATCTTGTATATTGTGTATTTATTAGAAGAGATGCTGTCATTCTAGCATTACAAAAATTACTAGTTAGCAAGGGCTGGATTCTTGTGCTCTTACTCATTCGAAGGAATAACTTGCTCAGCAGTGTTGTTAATTTCAGTGGTACTACTCCTTGATTAAGACATGATTCAACATGAGTGAGGTTCCTCTAAAGAGGTATTGTGAATTCTAAGTTTAAAGATTTCTTTACAGGTAAACCAGACTGTTTTAGAGATATTTCTTCTCTTTTTAAATAATACCACAGTATGTAATTTATGGTGCATGCCAAAATACAGGGTGATTTTAAAAGTATTCTACTAATACTTTTATAAAACAACAGGAAAGCAAAAGAACATTTCCTCCAGGAATCCAAAGTATTTGATACTTTTCTTAGCCACGGAAACTTAATTTCAGTACATGGAGTAGTGCAATAAAAATGTCACATATCTTATTAATGCAAACAAATGAAACTGCCTTTTTAGAGCATGAACACCATGGCTTAAGTAGGTGGTAGACAGTTCAAGATGAAGAAAAGCAATGTAATGCTGGTGCAATTACAATCAGTCATGAGAAGTTAAACAATAACTTTTTGTATTCATAAAATATCAAAAAGAAAAATGGTAGAAGAAAAAACAGCCTTAGGGAAGAATTTGTTATACAGAAACAACACCTTGCTAGTCTGTATTTAAGACTTTGTGCTGCAGCCAGTTTTCCTTACTCACATGAACAAAAATTCAGAGGTCAAAAAGCCCTCTTGCAAAAGGAAAGAGAGCAGAATTCGCACTCATGCCTAATGCCTTTACTCTGTCAGTACATAATGGGCAGCAAAACTGCTCCCCTCCTCCCAACTACATTTTTAACAGCAGATACGGAATTAGAAACCCACAAGCTTTCAATGTCAAACAAGACTCTTCATTTACTTATTTATTTGATTTTTGATGGTTTTTTCCCCCGTTTGTTTTTACATTTTAGAAGCAAGTGCAGCTTCATTGCTCTTAACCACTCTGGCAAATGCAAAAAGTTCTTCTATACTTGAGGTATAATTATTTGCCTGTCATTATGATGTATGAGTTTCGATCTCGGCTAAATGGAACAGTTGAATCAGGAAGCCACGGCAGCCTTACCTGCACCAATCACACGCTCAATTTTAATACAAGAGGCATCTAGCTCCTTGGCGAATTGATGGACAGCTCTATTTGGGTCCTCGTAGGTTTCAGGGTCAATGTAGGTTTTGGTGCCTGGAAATTTAACTGTAATGATGTAAGAAAGCATGACTGTGATGAAGCAAAGGCACTTATTGTGCAGTCAGCCCAGGAATTTCATTATGCAGAATGCTTCTTGGAAGAGTGAACCTGCTTCCACACTGCCTGAGTCAGAGCCGCTCTGAGAGGTAACCTTAGTTTTAGGCATCATCTGCAAGCATGCTGACACAAGTACACAATCCCATCTCTAAAAATGACTAATATTAGCATCCACATCTCCACGTTGAAGTGAAAGAAGTAATAAATATTAAACAGTGTTCAATTGAATAAAATGCAAGGGTTGAATGGGAGTAAACATAAAGCGGGGGAAGTGGTGTAAGACCAGCAGAGGAGTTGAAACTTTGTTTTCTGTGCAAGAACAGCTTATCCTCATTTCCCAGGTTGCATAAACAGCATTTCTTGATATTATCTCTGTCTTCTAGTGGGGTTTGAAAGGGTCCTTCACCTACTTCAATTTGCTTAAACTACTGAATATAACATTATTTACAGATGGTGGCAACAGCCAAGCTAAGCTATTCACAGCACTTAGAATTTATATCCTTAGGTGTGATTCTTGTACTAGAATACAAACACAAGAAACACTTGTAGTGAACTTGCAAAGGCATAGGAAGGGAAAGTTGGCTCTGTGTCACAGCTTTTCTCTCTTTCAAGCACCTAAGTGAATAATATGCAGCAATTTGATTTTTGCTCCCTCTGTCTCTAGTATAGCACTTGGTGCAATTTAGGCAGTGTAACGCTCTGGCCAGCATGTAATTCCACCCCCCCCCCC
>Ga0065711_1036560_pt1 | contig 20858 bp, 11 predicted proteins | sample Hoacrofraction12_FD_59098 | JGI IMG/M metagenome (GOLD analysis project Ga0065711, IMG submission 59098) | Hoatzin crop microbial communities from Cojedes, Venezuela - Epithelial fraction 12 v2 (version 2) | ecosystem: Host-associated > Birds > Digestive system > Esophagus > Crop | place...
TGTTTGCTGTTCTGTTAAACTGCCCTTATCCCGACCCACCAGTTTCTGCCTCTTTCTTTTCATTCTCCTCCGCATGCCGGCGGGGGGAGGGGCGGCCGCGTGGCGCTTTTGTTGCCGGTGGCAGAAGAAACCGAAACAGATGACAAATACTGGCTATGACAATGCGGATGACATACAGTGCGATGTCTAATAGTACCTGTCACTCCCAGAGCGGGTTACAAGCAGTGGTTTTTATTTGGAACCCTTGAGCAGATGTCCTGCAGGTGGTAATTGTACTGAAGTCACACAACCCTCTGCTTGGGGGCCCTCTTTTGCGTGTTTTGCCCAATACTCTCTGCATTTACTTAACTGCTGAATTTGTGTACTACAAGGAGCTACTATCTGCAGGTTTTTGAAACGCAGAAGGCTTGCTTGGGTGCAGAGAGGGCTGAAGGAGCTGGGTTTTGCCTGCAGGAGATGGGACAGCCTTCTGACGCAGGACTGGGGTGCAGGAGATCTGAGGTCTGTTCCTGGCTGTTTTGCTCCCCTGTGTCACCCCCACATAGAACTCCTCCCCATAACTCCAAACACTTGCAGAGCCCAGTGCTGTTTATGCTGGTGCATAGCCCGGCCGAGCCACAATGGGAATGCTGCCGGGAACTGTGGGAGAAGCTGAGAGTCCTCCTGGATTTCCACAAATGGCTGTTTCCCATGGCTTACAACTCAGCCAGCTTTCAGAGAGGATATTTTAAGTCAAAGCAGAGCATATTCTGCTTTCAGTGGTTTGCATTCCCCATTTCAATACTTTAGCCTAATCTGCTGATGTTTCGGAGCTGCTAAAATAAGATGTATGCACATGGAGAAAAGAAAAAGAAAACGTTTCTGCTGCCCTGATGTAGAGTTGCTGCTACCTTTGCAGCTACAGATCCTCACAGAGCGGGAATGAACTGACAGCAACTTTCAACCCATGGCTTCCTCAGGTTCACTGGCAGGTCAGAGGTCTCCCCAAAAGCAGCAGAACCTGTGTCTTTACCACTGAGGAATGTGTATCAGTGGTAGACCACCAGTCTTCCCAGGGCATCACAGCTGTAACCATAGTCCATGCAGTATACAAAAACACCTCAGTGCATTTGAAGTAATTCAACCTTTGCAGCAAGGACATGCACACAGGCAGAGTTAAACTTCTGCCCTCTGCATCCTTTACCCTAAGGCAACATTTTTATGCTAGCTGTCAGGACAGGGGCTAGAAGGGCAGCAGGTCAAGGCAGACAGGACAAACATGGGTCCCTGAGCAGAGAAAACTGTTGCTGTGATCTGTTCCCAACAGGCTGACACTTGGAGGGGTTGTCACACGCTTGTGCTGAAGTTAAAAGGCCTTATAAGGCAAAGCCTGAACAAACTGTTAAGCAGTCTGAAGTGTTCCTCAGTGCTGAAAAACCTCCAGGGAATGCACAACATACCCCTGGCAAAGATTACGGCATATTTTACCGCAAGCTCATAGAGTAACAAAGCAGATATTGTATCTTTGAATTTCAAGCTCTGTAGGCTGCTCTCAGCAAGAAAATTAAGATCAGATCACCTCCTTGGATTCATTTTACTGTAGCGGGACAAGCTGTACATCATTCACTGAATCAGTCTTTAAGAGTTCATAAAGTTGCACACCAGATCTTCTTGCTTACATGCAACATACAGAGAAAACAGCTGAAGCTTCGCCCCTGCTCCAGCTAATCTTGCCCTCCCCAAAGGCTCAGGGAGTAACACGGCTGACAACAAAAGCATGAAAAAAATGGCTGCGCCACTAAGGGGGTCAGAGCAGAGACGTTTTGCTGTGGTGGTGAAGCAGGTATGGCAGTGACTTCTCTGTGCATCAGAAGCAGGGGTGAAGGCTTAATATCTTCCCCTGAGAAGGCTGAGGACCTTCTACCCTTTTCTGCTGGAGTTAAAAGCCCTTGGAAAGAAAAGCCTGAGTTTTGCTGGCTTTTCTTACGCTTGTTGGCTATAGCTAGCTACAGCTTCTAGTAGTTTTTAGTAGTTTACCTCTAATCTGCCTTTGCTGAAGCTCTTTAATATACTTTGAGGTTCTTACTCACTCACAAAGCAGTAAACCTTGCCAGAAAGATGTGGGCCATCTCTTTCCTCTATAAACCAGATCAAACTGCTGCAAGTCTAACACCTGTGGCTGTGGAAGCCCACAAACAGACAGTTTCTCTGAAGTTTTTCTCTGTCAGTTCTGCTATTTGCATTCTTTTACTGGAACCTGTTTACTGTTCCAGCCCTTTCCTTGTTACTTTCTGAAGTTTTAAAATAAATCCTTTCCAAATGCTTTTTCTGTTTCTACCCAGCTGCCTGTTTACATTATGCAGGTGCTGACCTAAAACTTACATGAGCATCCAGAGGGAGAAGCGTATTTGGTCACTTTTCCAAAAATTAATATGGTTGTTCAGAACACCTTTATTAATTACAAGAGTAATAGAAAGGTGTGAATGAGAGTGTGGAACGACTTTAAAAAAGCAAGACCATTGCATTGAGATTTGTTTTCTTCCTCTTAGAAGGAAACTGCAAACCAGTTGAGGAACAGACCGGGCTTCTGTTGGGTACCCATGGGCTCCCCACTCATACAAGAACTGATCTAATAGATCTCCCTGCAAGAAGGGCTTGCAAGCACAGGTATCATTTGCAGGTGGTACCTCGTTCACGGATGCCAAAGATAGGATTGGAAGTGCTTTGGACATATCTGTAGTCCACCTCTCTGTGCTACGATAAATTCAGATACACTGCAGCCTATTCAGTTACAGTGAGACACACCTTGTCATGGACACAGAAGATGCACCCATACCTCTTTGTAACATCATACCAGCCATCTTCATCAGAAGACAGACTTATCCCACGTAAGTTTTGCTAGGGCACTGGATAGTGGGACGGTGGCATATTTGTAAGCAATAAATTTCATGGTAATATGGAAATCAGCAGCCAGCTGAAGTGATAGGGGTCAAAAGAGGAGCTGATATCAAAGTTAGCAATCTGCAGCTGACAACTGACAGTTACTAAAGAGGGTTGTAAAGTGCCATTTGTCCTGTAACCATAACAAAAACTAAACATTGTCTGTAAATATTCAAACTTTTCAGCAAATTAGTTTTGGCTATTAACCCACCATTTTGTGCATGGCTTTCTGAAAATTGATGGCTAATTGAACTGGCAGGCATGCCCATAAACACAGAGCCTTAAATGAATATTACAGAAAAGTACATCTGAAATCCTTCAACACAAGAACATTCTTGTTGAAGACATATGATCTCTAGGAAATGCCTTCACCTCAACTACAGAATAGCAGGAGCTGGTGGCCAGAAAAAGCCAGACTGAGGTATAGTTATTTTAAAAAACTGGTGGTAAAGGCAAGCATGTAGAAAAAACCTACAGAGAAAAGCAGTGTGAGCAAATACTAAGCAGAAAAAAAAATCACTCAAATCAGAACGGAGTTTAGGGATATCAAATCAGTGCTAAACTAAAGGTCAGAGGAATCAAAGTATAGAAATGGACACAAATTCTCTACTAGCCAAGGCAGATATAACAGATGGGTCAAAGCCTGTTATTAAGGTTGGTTCAGGCCAACTTGAAGTATGACTCTATTTGGTGTGTAACATACATGACGGCTTGCGTCTAGCTAAGGGCATGCAAAGCTTTCAGCAGACTCCTTTCGCAGTCCTTTTGTGGTGTAAAATAAACTCCAGGCTGACATAAACTGCTGACACTGGAAACTTCTTTATGTCTCCTCTATGTTTTATCCACAAACCCCATATATTTTCTAATCTTCAGCATCATTATCTGCAGCAGTGATAAGAAAAGAAGAACTCTAATGATTTCCAGAGCTTGTAGGAAGAGGTGGCTGAAAGCCAAAGAAACTTTTTCAGAAAATAGTACATGGATGCTGGGGTTTGACTTTGCTTAATCCCTTAGTATTTACAAATAAATAATACCAAGGAGGTAAGCTAGACAGTTAAATGCTGTGCATTTGACTCAGAACAGATCTTTGATAATGCCACCCTTGACTGGTGTTAAAACTGTGTATTCAGGAATGGTCCAGAAGCTCAAATACCACCACCTAACCTTTGCATACTTTGAAGATAATATCTATGTGCCAATTACTACCTTGTAGTTTTTGCTGCATAGTTTTGAACATAGATGTTCCCAAAAGCTGCTGTTTTCTCTGCAGATACCTGTGAAGGCAAGAGAAGCAGAGTTTTCAGCATTCAGTATTTTATATTTACACTATCAAGCAATGAAACTCAACAATAAGAAAAACATTTTTTATAAAGCACGTCTGTGTGAAACCTCTACCAACGGAAACCCCTGTACAAAAAAGGTACAAAAAGAAGCTTTGACCTCCCACCAGAAACTTTCTTGTTAAACCTGCCTTGGTCCTAGAATAACTGAGAGTCAGATTGGTGGGTATTCTACCCTGTTGATGAACAGTTTGAAGCCTGTGCCTCATTCGACAGGATTTGTACTGATCTGGCCTATGAAAATGAGTTGAACTTTCATTTCCAAGGTTACTGTGGGTCAGAGACTGTTGAAGGCATGTATGTGGTAAGGGGTACTCTGATCTCTGTACAGGGGATTAAATTCTGTAGAGGTAGAAAACCGTTCTCTTTTATGGAATAAACCTGTGAGTGTTCACTGTCTTCTCTGGTTAGTGTGGGATTAAGAGCAGAGGGACCTGAGTGAAAGTGAAATTCTATTAAAAATATTTTTCTGAGCTGACTAACTACAATGCTATTAGAAGGGGAAGCTGCATGGAGGGATGAATTGCTGTTTGTCTGCTTTATGATTCATTCATCTGATTATGCCAATTGAAACAATTTGCTGCAGTGTCTTTTGTACACAACCAGGAAACACAGAGGCTCTCAGAGCTCCAGCAGTTCTCTCATTTTCATATGGCTTGGTACCATTTGCATTGATCTGCATGTAATTAGACTCCGAAGTGTCCCACATCACACACAGAGGGACTTTTCTCAGGAAAAGCAGGCAAAGTCATATCAGGTCAAATTTGCCCAGTCCATGTAAGCCAGCCTGTGATGCTGGAAGACTTGTAGGAGACAGCCATGCGTGCATTTGAGATCAAGGAAATCAGTGGAGTTGTACTGACTTGATGTGGCCCAAGATCCCAGGATAGGTGAATGTTTGTTACTATGAACCTGTGCAGGTTGCATGTAGAATCACAGAGGTTTGAACTTGTTCTCTCCCGCCGTCCCTCAGAGCAGTGATCTAGCCCTGAGTAGGCCAGTAAGCTACTCATCAGGACACATTACAGAAAGCCCTAGGCACATGCAGCCTTGCAGCTGGCTTTTTCTCTCATGACTAGATCTTTCCATGTGTCCTTGTTCTTGCCAGATAAGAGCAGAAGATCTCTTTTAAGTGCTTCTTGGCTGACGCTGACCTCTTAATAGACAGATAAAAAATAGAGAGATTTCCTCCTCCTGTTTTTCCTCCTCCCATCCACAGTTGTCACTTATCTCACCAGCTAAGCCAATTATAGTGCCTCAGAAGTGTCCCGATGAAGAAAGGGAAGCAGCCAGACGGACACCAATTGAATTTCCTACAGGCACTATACAGAGGTTGCTTTGTTCCTGCGACAGAGCCATTACTCCCTTGTGCCACTGGTGACTCAACTGAAGACTGAGTCCTGTGAAACAGTAAAAACTGTGCAATAGTCCTAAAAATCCAACAAGGACTGCACAGACACAGCATGAAATTATTGATTTCCTTATCAAGGAGTCCAAACTACACCCTAACCTATAGTGTTTCAGGAAGCTGAAAAGGGGGAGAAAAATAAAGGAAGAGGAGGGGAAGGTAATGGAGAGGAAAGGAGGGCAGCACAAGGTAGGAAAAGGAGGAATAAGTGATCATATATAAAATCCACTTCCTTTGTGTGGATGGCTCATACCATCCGTTAGCTAGTAAAAAAAAAAGCCATCATTATTTGTATTCCAGTAGCAACCTGGCCTTGGATTAAGACTTGAATTGTGCAGGTACTGCACAAATATTAAACAAAGTGCAGTCTAAGGATGTGGCTCCTCTACAGAAAGGAAAAGCATGTCTATGCTAGCTTAAATCCATCTCACTTGGGTAATAATATAACATGGCCTCTGCAATACAAGCTGGAGTATTGGGTAGCTATCCGATTCAGTACCTAGGGTACAATTCGCACAGATGTTCTGCTGCTACCCAGCGCAGCTAACAGAGAGCTGTTGTGGACCTGTTCCTCATGCTGCAATCCCACCTTTCAACTGTGGCTCAGATAACACCTCAGTAACAGTGGGAATGCAGAGCAACAGCAGGGACCCAGCAGCCTACCAAGGGCAGCATTCAAACAAGATGTCGGTAAGTTTGATGTGAGTTTTAATGACTGCAACAGGTTGTCACCTGAAGATCAAAGTCCTAAAGCATTGTCAGTCTATACTATAACAAACCCACATCAGTACTGTTTTGTTAATATAATTGCATCAACAAACCTGCACCAGTGAAAACTCTAGAGCTAATGGCTGTACCTGGCAAAAGAGTGTTTTGATTAGAAGAATTTGCACCATTGTCATCATGTGAAATGAGACCAGACAAAGTACACAAGGGGTTTTGCTGGAACAGCAATTTTACAGAGCAACCATATCTGTTACCAATAGAGCACTGCTGTCAATGTCTTCTAGTGTGGGACAACCCAGCCGTAATTTCTTTAAAGTGTGTATTCTATTGAATGTTCATGATGCCTTCAACATTTGCGTATAGTCGTTTCTAACCAGCACTGCTGTCCCCTGAATATTGTTTGATAGCACAGGAGGAAGGAATGTAAGAAGAAAGGGAAAAGGGAGGAAGTGAAAGTTTTACCTCAATCTTCAAAGAATAAATGAGAAAACCTCCATTTTCCTAACTTCAGATTGCTGTTGGATTTATTTTGTGTGTAAATTTGTATAAATTATGTTTTGGACGCAGACATCAAAAGTGTAAGAAACTTGTGTAAATGTGTATGTATAGTTTAAAATGAAAGGTGTGGTGTGGAAGATACATTGCTTTGGCTAGCAGCACATTCGTATGTAATTAATACCAAAGACGAGGGAACAGGCTTTTGCCCTTTAGTTTTATGCGCCTAAACTGGGATCCATGAAAGTGGCTAACTTTCAGTTATGTCAGGCATGTTGTTGCTTGAAATAAAAATCTCATCTCATCTCATCTCATCTCATCTCATCTCATCTCATCTCAAGCATCTTTCATTGAAAGACATCCCTCACAAGAAAAGCAAATCCCAGAGCAAAACACTTTAATTGATTCAGGTGATTGCCACAGATGTTTATTTTGCCCAATGAATCAAAATCCTTCCTACAGCTATTGACAAGACAAAGGTAAAATCTCTTTTCAAATCCAGTGAGAAGACGTTATTAATGTATGATAATTATTTGGAGAAGTCATCTTATGTTCCTCCCGGGGCACAGCATCCAACAGTTTCAGGAATGTGTCAAACAACAAGTTGAAGTATGGAAGTTTCCTAGTTTTCTAAGTAAAACTCTGGCCCAACATTTGACAATCAAGACTAATTAAAGACAAGTGGGGATAATTAGAATTTCAGTGCCTGTAGTGAAAAGCAAGGAAGAATCTGTTCAGAAAATAGAGTGATATTTTGTTGGCTAGTCTAGTGAATAAAACTTTAGCAGTACTAATCAAGCTCAGGGAAGGCACTTTTAGCAGTCTACATTTTTTTTTCTTGTTTTCTTGTATCAGCTCATGCCACTTAAAGTAAAATAATCTTTCTCCCTGCCTGCTAGATCAATCCAATGAAACCTCTGTATTAATAATGAAATGATGCCGTGAAAAGCTGGAGTCGAAGACTCAATAGTCAGCAGACTATTAAGCAGGTATTCTTTATTACGGCACTGGGCACACGGGGGATCTCTCCTCCAAACATGAGTGCCAAACACCCTGTCATTTCAGGTTAAATACAATCACAATATACATATTCATTATATTTCCGAGAAATACTTAGCATATTCATGACTTTTCCAAGAACTAATTAGCATTCCTTAATGTCTTTCATGCATGTCTGTTAGTGTCCTCAGGTGGTCTTTGGGGTCCTAAGATGAAGGCTTATAGTCCTCATCAGTGTCCGCTGGTTGACCTTTGTTTCTGCGGAAACTCAGTTCTAAGATCAGTGTACCGTGTCCTTCCAGGTTGTTTGGCTCTGGTCTTGTTGCCCTCTTGGTGCCTCGTTATCTCTGTAGCTTGGTGCATCTGCCCTCCCAAGGCCAAGCTGTCTGGAGTAGAATTATTTAGGAATCTCGCTATCTTAGAGCTGTCCTCTTGCCCCCCAAAACAGCAAGTCAGGTTTGTCTTACTTAGGAACCACTTTACCTTAAAGCTTTCCTGTCTTCTCAAAACAGCAAGGATCTACTTTAGTTTAATTACAATCACTCTGGTAAGTGGAAATTTTACATTTACGGGTATAAAATCCATCCTTTGACAGAACATTAGCATTCCTGGAAAAAACTGTGAAGTCACTGCATCTAAACACCAGGTGTCTCATCCTCAGATCAGGACAACTGTGAACTTTCCCTGTATGAACATCTCTTTCTCAGAAGTAAAAACATGACTTGCAAGTATCCTGGGAAAGTCTTACTGATTTTTCAGGGTACTTTGGGGTGTTTTGTGTTATTTTGTAGTGCTCTTACTGGTTCACACTTCTTTCAAGTAATTCACCACCACACTGTGAGGAGTTAAAGGGCCGAAACACCATCACTGGTGCCAGCTGATATTATGCTAGGGAATAGTGACTTGACTTGCTCTTACTTGCCCCATTGCAGGTGTTGCTGCATGGAGCCTTCAGCCATACCCATGAAAAGCATCCCTCCCTTCTGTTTATAGGAAGATGCACACTTGGGATGATGACATTTGACAGTGTCATCTGGCCATCTGATACCTAAAATTCCTGTTCTAGTTTTTAAGACTGAGCCTCCTCTTTTCCAGCTCCAGGAGTTTCAGCTGGGATGGTGAGGGGTGACTGACCCTTGCTACAACATCTGGGTACATCACTGTTTGGCTTCCAAGCAAGACGTAGCAAACATGCTTCTCTACAAAGGATGACTTACCCTCCCATCCACACTCCTTTTACATGAGATCATATCCATTAAAACATCAAAAGAAAATTCAGTTACATAATTTCTTATTGAACACAACAGCTCCTCAGCTACTAGTGAAAGAGTCAAGTCTTAGGTACACGCAGTCCCTTCAGATGTCTCAGAAAAGGTAAGTAAGCAATGATCACGTTAGCCAAGCCCTTATGCTCCTTTCCTACTTTCTGATCTGTATCTGCAAAAACAATGCTGTCTGATGCATTTCACAGCTGCTTACCTGTTGTGTACCCTGCAGATATTTTACTGCTACAGTACATCATGAGTTGATGGACCTTCCATTAGTAACTACTGAGGAAGCTCACAGGAAAACTTAGGCACCATGCTATCTAAAAACACAAGTTTATAAAAATGATGAAAAAGGTGTGAATAATTGGAGACACATTAGTTTTTCCTGAATTCAGGTGCCTTATAACTTCTGAGAAGCAAGGTACTTTTGTGAGTTTTACACCTGTTTACTGCATCATCAGTACACTGATACTGGAATTCTTAAACAGAATGCATAATAGAGGCAATTTTAGTCAGACTGCTAATGTCTGTGCGGTTAATTCTCTAGCTCATCAGTCTCACTGAAAGAATTGTTAGTACCACGCATGCTTTGGAATCAGGGAAGGAAGGGTATTCTTTTGGCATATTTCCAAGATGTGAGTCTGGCATCCATGTTTCCAAAGCGAAATAAAGTTATGTCTTCTTAAAGAAGCTTATTAGCCTATATTAAAAATAAAAATGAAAATAAAATAGTATTTTAGGGTATACAGAATTGAAAGAAGCCATATGAGGCAAGCTTAGTGTATTTTGGAAATAAGGATCTTCTGTGGTGTCTCAGGATAGTCACATGAAATCCATTGTCATCAGTGTAGACCATTTAGTTCAGTATACCTATGTTTATCTTCTGTGAAAGTGGTGCTTGCATTGTCAAAAGAAGACAGTCCATTTTAACTGCAAATTACTCAATTTGCAAGGATGTCCTGCATTCTTTGACTTCAAACTCATATTGATGGCAAAAATAATTATTCTGGATAGCATCCAATTATTTAAAAGGTTAAATTTTGTTTCCTTGACCTATATTTAGTGAAATAAGACTCACTTCTCTCTGCAGCTTTGCATGTAACAACAGTCCCAAGCCACAGTGCCTGATAAAGAATTAAATACTTCAAGTCCTGTAGCTCAGCATTTAAAGCTATATAACTGTTACTTTCCACTCTTATCCCTGATTCTCCACAGCATTTTTGGTGTAGGAAACGATTTTGCTGATGGAGCAAAGGGCAGTCAGATGTTCTGGACAAGTGTACAAATTACAGCCCCAACAAAGTCATACAATGCAAGAGCAAATGTGCTGGGCCAGCCCAAAGAGCCATTGCCTAGTGTGACTTAAGAGGCCCTTAGGGAAGAGGGTGTGCATTAGAAGTGCAGTCATATATATGATGCTTCCTCCAACTGGTCTCCCGGCTTCCAATCATTCGAGGCTCAGAAGCTTTTTGAGCTGGACATAACCCTTGGACTTTGCTGCCTTTTGAATGTCAGTAGCCCTTTAGCACCAAGGCATCTTTCAGCCAAAAATGCCTCTTCGAGCCATTCATGCTTCATCGATTTTTACCATGCTTCCCCCAGTTCATCTTTTTCCAGGCTAACAAATCTCATCCTGCACAACCATCCATTGCAACAAGTGATGACTCCATCCCTGTGGTCATCTTTCCCAGCCTTCTCTTAGTCTTCTCTAATTAGTGGCAATATTCCTCTAATTCTTAATCACAGGTTCTTTACATATATCTTCTTAAAAAGTGCCATGGGATCTTTGCATTTCCATTTGAGCAGCTTCTTCAAAGTGCTGAGTTTTCATATCATGCTGTGTCTAGGGTATGCAAGCAAATGAATTCAGGCTCTGAAGCAGCAAAACTTTCCTTCATTTTTTGCTTATCTAACAGGGGGTAAGTAATCCCATTATCTCAAGCCTGTGAGGGTCTGTATGGTGAAGGGCAGCCTTCATCCTGCAGCCTGGCTGTGTGATGAAGCTCTTACACAGGATGTGGAGATGCACTACTACCTAAAAGGGCACTGCCTGGGTGTAATCTACCTGCCTTCTTCGCATGCTTTTCCTACACTCAACATGAAATTAGGCTGCTGTATTCACCCGGAGAATCTCATGACAGTAAGATGTTCCTCGTTATTATATTTAAGAACCATTTCAAAAACCAGTCTATGTGAGATCTGGAGGGAGCAGTAACTATTATGAGGCCTGATGACACTTGTTTCTGTGTTCAAGAAAAGCACATTCTGGGCTGTTTGGGGAAAAATGTTAATTTTATAATATCTCCCACTTGGCTCTGGCTGACTGTAAAATACCACTGCTGTCACAAAGGGGCTTTTGCTGAGAAAGGATTTCTGTACCACAGCTCTTTCGGGTCATCTTGTTTTACTTGCAGCAAGCTAAAGCACTATTGATTATTTAGTTTTTATTATTGACTTTTACTTTATTGCTTTTATTGACTATATTACTGTTGACTATTGCTTTAGACTAACAGTGTTGACTTTCAGCAAAGAGAACCTCAGCTTCTGCATTTTACAGCTTTTACTCCCAATTTATGTAAGATCAACAGAGAAACATTGGCCTCATATATTACCACAAAGCTCTACCTTTTTTTATTTTAACCTTTTTAGGTATGAAAAAACTCAGACGTTTTGTAATCTCTGAAAAATACCGTTCTGCAGATGATAATGTTCATGGGATTGCATTTCCTTCTGGAAAAACAGCGTCGTGTCCCTCAGTCCCCTTCTTAATTTTCTTGACATCCTTTCTTCACCTAGCTACATGGAGCATGGTGCAGTGTGCTGTTGGCATTAACTTGCCAGGCCAGCTATGGGTGAAGAAGGGATGTGTAAAGTGTGTGGAGTATTAAAGTCTTGTATAAAGAGAGATTGGCATCTTAAATGGATGGAGGTGCCACTGAACTGACAGGACAATACATGTATAAGGGACAGAAACAATCTTATGCTCTTCTGCTTAAGAAAAATTACGATGCAAGTCCATCTTGGTGAGGTTTGATCACAGGTCCTGTACAGAAGTGGGAATAGCATCTCCACAACATCTGCCATGGCAGTCTACAAACAGTGCTGGGAGTGATACTACAATGTAAATTAATGAGGACAATATGCAGCAGCATGTATCCGGCTGCTTTTCTGAACAGTGGTTGTCAGTCAGAGCTTTGGGCTCTGCTGCGAGACATGACTCATGACAGGACAAGCAACAAAATAAACAAAACTTAGGTTTTAAAATCCTTCTTGGTAGATTCTTATTCCAAAGGAAATGCCTCCCCTTTTGAGAGAGCTATTTTTGGAAGAAGGAATAGCTGTGTTGTGGAGTCATGCATGGCTAGAGCAACGCTACTGCAGAATTAGCATTTTCAATTATAGGTTTTCTTTGTATCCTCTGAAAATGCAGTCCTTTAGTCAAGACATTAGAAACAATTTTATGCATGGCTGATTCTAGTCCGCAAGCAGGAGCAGCACTCAGAGCTGCTGATCAGGGCATTAAAAGGTTTAATGATGAATAACTACCAGTCTGTGAAAAATCAGCTAACATTACTGCGTTATGTTGCATTATAACTCCATACTGAAATGTTCCATTAACCACTAGAGTCCAGATGCTGTTTTGGTTTGCTGACTGTATTTAATTTCACTGTATTAGCGTTGGTGTGCCCTAGAAATTATTTTGTCTTTGCTTTATGTCTAGTACAAATTTACAGAGAGGGATGATGCAATTTGTATGTACTGTACTTTCTGCTCAGATTATGTAATTTTTATGGAACCTTTCTAATATAAATGATCCAAACTTGTATTCACTGAGTCTGCGTTTGTTAGCTGAGCTTTGTGCCCTCATTGCAAACATCACAGACTGTCATAAAAGAGTGTGAAAGCTTACAGAAAAGCAAGGAAATAGAAACAGGACCAAAACAATATCAGCGCACACAGGATCAGTGCATGGAAGTGCCATAAACCTGCAAAGATCTTCATAACTTGTACTGTCAGTAGGAAAGGCCAACCACTTTTTGTTTCATTTGAATTGCACAGCACCATTCACCGTGTTTTAAAATCCTTCAGAAATCAGAGGAGATCTGTCAATGGGTGTCAGTGATGAGATATCAGGACTTTCCAGTCCCCATCTACGTTCTGGGTGCCCCTACCTGCAAAATGCTGTGTAGCAGGCTGCTTGGCTGCTGCTCACCACAAAGCAAATCTAAACTACCACAAGCTAGATGTTTATCATGGAAAACTACAACACAGCACTCTCACCATGCTTCTGGCTTCTGTGCCAATTAATAAATGTCATCTGATGCAAAAAACATTCCAGCCAACAGTCAGGTTTCTGGTTCACGTAGCCTCCTTTTGTGAAAGATCACTATCAAATCACCACCTATTCCTACAGAAGTGCTGCTGTAAGACCCAACCCTGCACACGACCCTCTGCAACTGAGCAGTGTCAGCTTCAGAAGAACAAGTAGAAGTAGAAGGTCCTCCTCAGCCGGGAGCAGGATGACTCATGGATATTTTTCCTCCCCGATGTAATGTTGAGAAACGTACCTGGTCAACATGTTCAAAAACACAGTGTTGAAAGGGCAGTTATTGTACCCAGCTGGAACAGATAGGTTTTTGTCAGATGGGAATCCTATTTGTTTCCTTTTTCGTTACCATAGCATGGCAGAAAGCTTGAGAATAATTATTTGAACCACAGAAAGGTCATTACAACTGGGCAAGCTGAAGAACACCATGAACTGAAAGTCTGACTCAAGGATTTCTGCCTTGACCTCATTAAAAGCTAGCATGCTGCCGCTGTTGTAAAATGGAAAATGTCATTTTCTTTTTCCTTTCAAACTATATGTATACATATAAATGTGTGTCCAATTATTTCACAATCTTTATAAAAGTTTCAAGGAAAGTACGCAGCTAAGTCGTGAGAGAAGTTTCTGGAAAAAATACGTAGATGAGAGGGCAAACCATTGGAAGTCATGCAGAGATCTGTGCTAGCCAATGTATTCATAAACAACCGAGGAAAGTGGGTGTGTTGTGGAATGGTGACATTCAGGGTAACAAGTAGAAGTGCTGAGTGTGAAGAGCTGCAGAAAGATCTGAGTGGTTGGGTGAGAAACCAACATGAAATTCATTATAGGGAAATTAAATATAAAGTGTCCCACAAGGGGATATATCATCTGAGCTTTCCACATAAAATAATGGTCCCTGAGTAGATCATGACTTCTTAGGAGAGAGGTCTTAGGGTTAGGACAGATAGTGCCAAGAAAATGTCAGCTCAGTGTAAAATAGTGGTTAAAAAAAAAGGCAAGCCAAAAGCTGGCAAGGAACAGGGAACGAACCAACGGATATCACAGTGCCACTGAATAAATCAGTATTTTGCTCACCCTTTGAATACTGTGTGTAGCTCTGGTACTTTAATCCCAGGACAGATATAATGGAGTTGGGACAGGACAAGTCAGGGATGTCCAAAGACAAGGAATGGTTTCTGTATAGGGAACTGCTGAGTAGGTGGGGACATCTCAACCTGCAAGAGAGAAATTTAGGGGGTATTGTAGACATCTATCCACAAAATTGTGAATATCAGAAAAGGGCTGATTGAGTTCACTGTTTTCCAGTTTTACATCAAGAGGGCATCAAATTCAGACAGTGGGAACCAGGTTAAAAACATACAGTGGGAGGTTATTATGCAGGAAACAGGTCTGTGAAACTCCTTGCCAAAGGATGTTGCTGGACTGCAGGTTTAGATGGCCCAAGGGCCACTAGGGCTAACTAAATACACAGAAACACATGCAAGTGCAGGAAACACCCTGAAGTGGAAATACTTGGAGGCTGGCAGAGCGCTAAAGAGAAGTGTCATCTGTATTTGGCCTGTGTGTATTGTTTCCGAGGTAAAGTGACTGCTGGAATCAGAGTAGAGAAGAAGATAGACCTTTGGTGTGGCACAGTGTGGATGGCCTCAGGTACATCACTCTCCAAATAATCTCCTGCCCCTATATATGTGTCTATATATATATAAGTGGCAGAGGGCGAGGGGCTAATTTTCTATGCGCTCATGGCTTCGGAAATAGTACTGAAGGATGGAGAGGGAGAAGAGTTGTCTCACCTGATATAGTTATTTGTATTCATCTTGGTGACGTAAACCCAAGAGTTTTGGTTTTATTGTTTGGGTTTTTTTAAAAATCTTTTTATCTGCAGTAATTTATCTCAGCACGTCTTGTAAAGACTTCCTTGCTCAAGAGCTTTCTGAAACAATCCAACACAAAGTGGAACAATACGGTGACAAGTCATACGGTGTGCATTACATCTAACTTAACCTCATCAACATCGAAGCTGTTTATCCATACGTTTATACTGTATAACTGAACTTCACCTCCTGCAAGGAATATTTCTCTTTGTGTTCAGAGAAAAAAAAAAAAAAATGTAAAAAAAATTACTACAAAGGATTGTGGTCAAAGTCTTGTGAAACACATCTTCAGCAGTGTCTCCTGCCCTGACAAAATGTAGGCTCTGGAAAAACTCTGAAAATTTGAGGAGTATTGAACGCAAGCGTTCCTCCCTATAGCAGTGCCCTGAAACACCACCATCTATACATACCTAGGAGTTGCTTTCACAGCAAGTTTGAAAGTAGTCTAAATCATGGCTGCTGCTGCCACATGCTGCCTCATCTTTCCACATACGGCAAAGTTTTCCCTCTCAGTCTCCTACATTGGTCTGTATAAGTAGGCAGTAAGCCAGTTCAAGGAGTTGATCCATCGAGAGATAACCTGGCAAAGAAAAATTACTATTTTTAATTCGTATCAGTTCCAACATGTGCAAGGGACAGGGGCAATGCCAGGGAGATGGTCTGCCTGGTCAGTCACTGGTTTGCACCTTGCTCACCTCAGTGAATGCTGAGATGAAAGGACTGTTTCCAGTAAAGAGAATATTATTTTTTAGTGTTTTGTAAGGATAAAAGGATAAAGCAAAGGCTATGGAGATTTAATAACTTCAATAGCTCAGTCTGGACCACTGTCCTTTGCCTAGCGGAGAGGGATTTCAAGCAGTTCTTCTGTCCTTGGCAGCACTTTTTCTATTGTGAAAGGCTTTCCTTACATGTAGCCTGGCAAGATTGTCTTTCCTTTAATCCTTCTTCTGTATATCTGCGCTGCAACAGCAAAGGAACTTGGGAAAACATCCCTGATAGGACTCCTGACTTTTTAATGACTGTGTTTCTCTTCCTACATATAGGTTTACATATTTTATGACACTGCAGACCAGCCCTCAGCAATTCACACTGTCTTAACCAAGAAACAAATATCTTATCTGCTCCGACCTCCAAAATCCAAGCTATGCTGGAAAGGTGACTTTGATTATAAATTGTAACCACATGTTGTATTAAAGAGCATGTCAAAACTGATCTCTTTGCAATTTGCATTTGCGCTAGCATCTGGAATAATTTAAATTATAAATGAAAAACTGACCTCTGTGGTTAGTCAAATCAAAAGGCCTGAAAGACTTCGTGTTTAAAGAGTCATTTTATTCCAAAACAGATCAGGAAGTTGGAGAAACCAAAATCTGACCAAATCCTTCAAAAGAAAGTAAGTAGTACAAAAAAAAAAAAAAAGGAAGAGAAGAAGAAAGAAGAAAAAAGAAAGAGACAAAAAAGGAGAAAAGGAAAAGGAAAAGGAAAAGGAAAAGGAAAAGGAAAAGGAAAAGGAAAAGGAAAAGGAAAAGGAAAAGGAAAAGGAAAAGGAAAAGGAAAAGCACTAAGCCGTTTGCTAAAAAATTAGACAACAAAGCACAGACAAAAAAAAAAATAATGTATACATTCTGCCAACACTAAATAATGAACATGTCTGGTGACCATTTCAACAATGTACTTTAACACATACCTGATTTCCTACCAATGACTTAGTTGAAAATTAAGCAAATGTTTGGTGTCTTTAACAGGAAGGGTTGGGATTATTCATGATGTTTAGTGTTAAGGTCTGGATGGCACTGGGGCCATAGCCAGGGCAATGTACTCCGTAAATGCAAAGTTCCTTGTTGAACAAGCCTCTGCTACCAGGACTGCTGGTAGTGGTCTCCTCATGGGGCTGCCAGCTCAAGTGCCCCAGCCCTGCACCAGGTAGAGGCGATTTCAAAGAGAGTTAACCAAAAACTGCATGAGGTTTGGAAGATTTCCAGTGGCTTTCCTCCGTTACATGAGTAAGAATTGTTAAATACATGCAGTCAGCACTGTGTGGAGCAATTCTGCTGAAAAATGCAATATCTTTTCCCTTGACTTAGGCAGGGGATTAATTAAAAACACATATACATTTACTATCCTGACAGAACTCAAGCTGATTTAACTAGGTCGGCTCTAAATGTGACCAATTCCCTGAGCATCAATCTGAATTAGCATACCATGTTGAGAGGGTCGAGGCTAGTTCTTTCTTTGGCCAGGATGTCTTGAGATCAGGGAAAGACCTTTAGCTTTTAAACAAACGCAAAGTTTACCAGATTACGTGGGGCACATGAGGATAATACAGCAGAGCATGTAGGCTTCTCTGCAAAAGTGGGAACTGTAAATGTCAGCTCAGTATATGAAGAAAACAACTAGCCTTATGAAACTCAAGTTACTCTAAGATGTCAAGTGGAGATTGGCTCTCTAGTGTAAATCCTGGATATTTATGCTATAACTGTTTTCTTCAAACATGTAACGAGCAGATCCTTGCTTTACCATTAGCTAAGCATTGGCTGCAGTCTCAAATCCTGGATATGACAGGAAAGGACGAAGCTTAAATTCATAGGCAAAATTGCTGCATAATCACGTCTCAGCCTTTAGAAATGAATAGTCTCATAGCTCACTATCAAGTCAGTAATTTTTCTTTTTCTGAAGAGGAAAAAACACTGAGTGGCTATAAAGAAGGGCTATTACTATCCTATTCTATTTTGAAAGGTACTCAAGCGTTCTGGAAATAAATCACAAATTGGTGTTCTCTGATAGAAGTATAAAATCACATAATCAGGCCTTTCTCAGCAGTGGATACAGAAGAAGTGGTTTCAACCTTATAGAAGAGATCTGTAGAGAATAAAAGTAATGAGCACTGTATAATTTAATATTTCTAGTTGTATTTCAGGAAAAAATATATGTGATTCTCATTGAGACATTCCCTAAACATCTAGTTCCTGCAGTATTTTTGAACTACACATTTCATTTGTCTAAGAAGACAGCTTATGGAAAATTACTAATAGGGAGAAGGAAGCGTGGGTTTCTAGTAAAGAATCAGGAAACATGAATTCCGTTCCTGGCTCTGTTATAATTCTCCAGATGACCCCAAGCTATTTTCTTAACAATCGTGCACCCTCAGTTGAACACACTAGCATGTCTTTTCCCCTCGTACAGTCTCTGGTTGTCTCACTCAGCAGCAAGCTGTTTGGAGCAGGCCAGTTCTCACTACACACTAAGTAGGTCCTATGACAACGATATCTGATTTTAACTGTTACCAGACACGTTCAATGAATAACATCCAAGATAGAGATGGAAGCATCACAGAGGGGAAAAAAACCAGTGGCACGGGCACTGTAGGGAAATGTTATAAAGGGATATAAAAAGTTCTGTCTTACGGGCTTTGTGGGTGGAGGGGAAGGTAAACTGAGCTGTGATGTGAAGGTGGAATAAGGCTCTGAAATGCATGTAAGGCATAAAACACTAGACTCCCAAGACAAGAAGAACCCATCTTGTTGCTTTCCCTTTTCCTCTTTCATTTACTGTTTTGGGAGATGCCCCTGAGAGTGTGCTCCCCAACTTCTACTGCCAAACACATGCAGGATGAAAAAAATGAAATAAAAAGGCAGGCAGATCCTCATAAATTTGAAGACTGACAGTTTTGCGAAGCTGCAAAAGCAGCACACGACAGTATATCTCCCAATCTCCAACCATTGTAGGCTTAGGAAAAAAATCACCAACATTTTCAGAGGGAATAATGCTAATCTGTAAAATTTGCTTGGAAATCACTCAGGGGTAACATTCATTTCATTACTTTATAATCAAACTCCTCCTGAGGGTAAATTGAGTGCAATTTTTCTTTTATCGCTACCCCTTCCTTCCCCTCCCCCATGCACATGATTACTGCTATGTAAAAGCAGAGAGGATAAAAAATCTTCTGAGATAGCATATCTTTAAAGGCCACAGCCAAGTCTAGAAAGCTTGGTTCCCAAAAGGGAAAATGTTTCTCTGAGTTAAATCATTTCAAGATTCTCTTTCTGTCACTTTCATCTGCTTTCCCATCCTGGCATGTTTAGTCTGAGTTAACATGTGGATGTTGTAGTGGTGGGTTCATATAATATACCAGTACCCTTCTCACCTTCTGCCTTCACCTGATCTGGAGGGGAATGAGTCCTCTGATAACACTTCATAGCCCAAGTGTCTCCTCACTCCAAGAGCCTCACCAAAAATAAACATCAGTCTGATACCATATGAATATAAACTTTTATGTGATATCTATAATACTATATATAGTCTGACAATGTATCTGTGTAGTCTGATACTATATATAAAACAATATATAATAATGAGAACAAAGAAGGTATTAAAAATGGCTTGGAAAATCACTCAACCTTTACCATAGATGGCTTTTCCAGTGTATTTAAGCCCTAAAATCCTCCCCTATGGCTTGAACAAAAAGATTTCCACTTCTGTGTGCCATCTCCTTGTAAATCAGACCTGCAAAAATAAACAGGGCACAGCTCCACTTGCTGCAGAGAGGAGTATGAAAAGGAAGGGGTGAAAGGTGAAGATTTGCAGCAAAGCACAACTCCTGTGCTCTGCTACTGAGTGCCAGAGAGCTATCTTTTCTTTTTCCTCTCCCTCCTTCCCTCCCAAATTGGTCTTTCCCCTCCTGCCTCCCAGATTCTGGATTCTGGATAAGAAGAGTTTTTTCCCTCTCCTCTGCAGCACAGGGAACAGTCACAGAGAGAGGAGGAGATAAGACCCTGCCACAGTCTTATGGATAGAAAGATTTCTTCGGTATCTTCTTGACACATGTGCCTTATGTATTCATGATTAAGCTGACAGACTGCTTTTGGGCTAGGAAATATACCCCTGCTCCCTCAGTTCATCCAGGACTACTGTCTGGTTTTCCTGTTCTGTGCTTCAGAACACGACAAGACACAGCCCACATACTCAGAAAATCACCTACTGCTGCAGGGACAGGGGCAACGTGCTCCTCCTATCTGCCTGCAGCACTGCACAGTTGTACTTTCTGGTCATCTTTCACGGACCTGACGTTCAAGGCTTTGACAAGTGTTTTGAGGCTTGTGACCCAGGACGCAGGTTTTCTGCAGTAACTGGTGGATGTTCTGGAAAGGGATTGATAGAGGGGATTGTAAGAAACGTGCAACTATAACAAAAAAGCCTTAATATTTTTTAGTTTTTAGCAGTCTTTAGTACTGTAACTTGTATTTCTGCATGCATAGTGATCTAACGATGTAACCGTTACACTAATCCCTGTTTTCTCATTAAGGAATGTAGTGGAAGGACATGGGCACAAGCTATCATAAGCTAGAAGCATGGGGTAGGGGCCTAGACCAACAAATACACTTGATTAAACCTGGAGATTGGGTTTTTGTTAAGACTCTTTCAGGTGATCCCCTTGGAGAGAAGTGGAACGGACCTTATCAAGTGCTGCTAACCACTTTTACTGCAATCAAAATCCGAGAACAA
>Ga0065711_1005240_pt1 | contig 20857 bp, 12 predicted proteins | sample Hoacrofraction12_FD_59098 | JGI IMG/M metagenome (GOLD analysis project Ga0065711, IMG submission 59098) | Hoatzin crop microbial communities from Cojedes, Venezuela - Epithelial fraction 12 v2 (version 2) | ecosystem: Host-associated > Birds > Digestive system > Esophagus > Crop | place...
GATATTTGTAAGCATTTATTAGGTCCCCTCTCAGCCTTCTCTTCTTCAGGCTGAACAAGCCCAGCTCCCTCAGCCTTTCCTCGTAGGAGAGATGCTCCAGTCCCCTCATCATCCTCATAGCCCTATTTGAATCACTATGGATGACAACCCAAAATCTCTCAAAGAATTATTCAAAATTAATATTCCAGGCAATAAGGTGCCATATAAAATCAGTAAAATATCTTAATTGCAAATAAAAGCTGGATGTGCAGAAGTACAAATGTGAGAGGTCTGAAAGGAAGCATGAGGAAACTAACGCCTGACAGTAGGCAAGTATCTTCACATGAGGAGTATCTCATGTGTACGGCGGAATGTACAGAAAGGACAGTTTCATTTGGGATAGGCAGGACTATGTATGAAAAATTAGATTCCAGTAATATAATATTTTCAGTGTGGCAGTTATCAACAGAAATGTAAAATTATGATTTTAGAACTACACTGTTAGCTTTAACATGCAAATCTCATCAGCTGTATGATATTATAGAAAGCAACAGACTGTGAGAAGCATTAATGATGGGTGACTCCATCTTATCTGTATGCAGATGGTGTCCTTGTTACTGAATTGCCCAAACTGTTTTAATACGGTGGAAGCTGTTGTGCAGGCAGGGCTTATGCGTGAGGGTTGTCACCTCTTCTTCATTTTGGTCCCCATTCATAGTGGCATAGCTTCTCTGTCTGCCATTTGATAAATAGATTTTAAGACATCATTAATTAGACAGGCACTCCTTTAATTTTATTGTTTATGACCAATTTCAGATCCAGTTACAGAGCCAGCAAGAGGTGATACATTTTTACAGAATTGTACCTGGTGCTTGTGCTGAGGAGTTACCAGGGTGAAGAAGTAGTCCTACAAAGGCCAGCGTGGATAGAAATACAATACACAGTCACGGGTTGTGCCACAAGTCTCCATGTTGACGACTCGGAAATATAAACTACATGGGATGAGAAGTTCCCAGCTTTGCACACTGACTACCTGCTGGCAAGTCTTGCTAATTTCAGGCTGCAGTTAACTGAACAACTTGTCAGTGTAAAATGAAGTTTCTGTTTAATTAAGAACTTCAATTTTTGTTCATATATTCCTAGAACACACCTCCTCTGTGGTATTTTATTAGACCTATTTATTCCTGACATGAAAAAAGTTGTATTTCTTTTACTTCATTATCAGCAAGCAAATGTACCTAGTCAATAATTCATGTCGCAGTTTACTCAGTAAAGAGAGTGCATTTTGAGAAAGGCTATCTTCATTTAAAAATTGCATCTGATCCAATAAACCAAATTATATAATAATGAAGTATGTCATCAATGTAAACAAATACCAGATGGGTTGTAAAACATTTAATTTTAGATCAGTGCAAATAGACTGAGATAAACACTGCTGTGGCATATTGTCAGTCACTAGCAAAGCTCAAAAAGGGATTCCCAGTGTGTGTCCGTATCCTGGAGGATTCCACCTTCGTGCTTGTTTTCCTCTTGTTTTAAGTCTTGCTCTATTTATCCCCATTTGCTCCACGTGATTGCACTTTCAGACACGGTGTGCTGGCCTGGCTGCATGTCGAAGTGTGACAATGCAAGCCGGCGAGGTTTTGCTGAGGAGAGCTAGAAGGTGTTCCCGGGGAAGGTCCGTGAGTCTGCCGAGGCAGGGCGGCTGCTTACTGTGCTGTGGGGAGTGGGCTCATCTCTCCTGTTATTTTCCTACCCTGGGGGGATGGATGCTCTTACCTGTACCAGACCCAGGTTCCTCCAGGATGGATGTAAACAGCAACAGGCGGCACTATTTACTGTTAAGATGCAAATGCATTCACATGACTCTTTTCAGTTCAAGATCAAATTCAAAGCATCTTTGTGCTATTAAATTGCAAGGCTAGGGTTTTTTTAACCACAGTTAAAATCTTTATTTCTGTATTTAAGTTATCTGCTAGCACTTCTGTAACAAGTTTTCTCATTGTGTGTTCACTGATATTTTATTTTTAGGGACATGGTTTAGTGGTGGACTTGGCAGTGTTAGGTTTGCAGTTGGACTTGATGAGCTTAAAGGTCTTTACCGACCTAAATGATTCAACGATCTGCTTACGTGTCTGTATTCTAAATTAAGTGGAATTTATAGTAACAAATATATTTAAATTAGTACATCTCTTTTAGCATTATATCAAAAGGGTTAGTTTTAAGTCTTGTATTTGGAGGGCATCCACATATCGGTGGTTTTACTTGTTTTTCTGTATGTGCCACCTAAATCTATGATTTTGCAGTTCACGCAGATAGTTTTGGACCTTTTAAATCCTGCTTAATACTTAAGCCCAAGTGGCAGAAAAGAAAGGGGCAGGTTTTATGAAAAAAAATTGACTTTGAGATGAACCTGTATACTCCAGATGGAGTCTTGACAAAATCCTAACAGGAGACCCTATCTGTTATTCCCAATATCCATAATAAGCATTCATGTCACATGCTTCGAAAGGCCTGTTTAAAATGTTTTGTGTTACCTAATTGTATGTTTCTAAACTGTTCAATGCATGCAGGTTTTCAGGAGATGATACATAAGTACAATGGCTGAATTATGAGCAGTGATAACAAGCCAACCTTAAAAAGCAGTTTGGACCATATAAACAGAAACACTTTGTCTCCTTTGAAGTGTAGAGCTGGATTCTCTTGGTGAAGGGAAATGCAGTCAGGATTGTTTAGCTAAGAAAAGTTTGTTGTTTTCTTATGATTGCTAACCTTTTTTTTTTTTTGATAGGCAAAAAGACTACCAGCTTATGGATGTATCAGCCTCTTTGACATCACCAGGGATGCCAAATTTGAGTTATCTTAGGGGTCCTGTAAATCACAGAAAGTGTCCATATTAGCTCCCTGTTAGGGTGCAAGTTACTTGTGTATATACTGAAATGGAGTGAATTTAAGTACTCTCTAAGTGCTCTATGTATTGAAAAGTATAGTTAATTTACAAAGATGAAATTCTGACTGAAGACTTTTAGCTTCATTGTCTTTCTTCGAAAGTTATCAGAAAAGAGCCACTTTAGATCTGGAGACTGTTCTTCATTTTCTCTGTGAGATTTCTGAGACCCTGGCGTAACTTCTTTGTCAATACTTAATCGATGTAGAGCTTTTTAAATCTGTGTTTTTATTTTTTAAGGGCATTTACTAAAGCAGATATCAAAATCTTTGCAGGAGAGATAAAGTCTGGTTGTCATCTTAAACTCAGTAAAATCAAACCTTATCTACATACAGAAGTGGTACACACATATACCAGTGGCATACAGATATGCTTAATCTCAGTTGCATCTAGATGCAAATGACTTCTAGTTCTGGATATGAATTAGCATTGTGTTGTAGAAAACTAATACCTTATTGTTATGGGTTTATGTGACAGGGTTTTAGTAGAGGGGGGGCTACAGGGGTGGCTTCTGTGAGAAGCTGCGAGAAGCTCCCCCATGTCTGATAAAGCCAGTGCCAGCCGGCTCTGAGATGGACCTGCTGCCGGCCAAGGCCAAGCCAGTCAGCGACGGTGGTAGCGCCTCTGTGATAACATATTTAAGAAGGGGAAGAAAAAAAAAATGTGGTGAGACGGCAGTTAGAGAGAGAGGAGTGAGACCATGTGAGTGAAACAACTCTGCAGACACCAAGGTCAGTGAAGAAAGGAGCGGAGAGGAGGTGCTCAAGATGCTAGAGCAGAGAGCCTTCCCTTGCAACTCGTGCTGAAGACCATGGTGAGGCAGGTTGTTCCCCTGCAGTCCATGGAGGTCCGCGGTGGAGTAGATCTCCACCTCTAGCCCGTGGAAGGGACCCCACGCCGGAGCAGGTGGATGCCTGAAGGAGGCTGTAACCCTGTGGGGAAGGTGTTTTAAGATCTGGTTTTATTTCTCATTATCCTACTCTGATTTGGTTGATGATGAATTAAACTCCCTTTTCCCCCCAAGTTCTGTCTGTTCTGTCTGTGACAGTAAGTGGTGAGTGATCTCTCCCTGTCCTTATCTCGACCCTTGAGCCTTTCATCATGTTTCCTCTCCCCTGTCCAGCTGAGGAGAGGGAGTGATAGAGTGGTTTTGGTGGGCACCTGGCATTTATCCAGGCCAAACCAAAACACTTATTTATGAAAGTACATTTTCCTGATTTGTTCTTCTGAGAATTAATTTAAATAAGAAAAAAAAAACAACAAACCTCACCTGTCTTCTTGTCTGACAGCTGATGACAGCATCAAAATCACTGAGTGACTAAGATGACAAGCTATCCCTACACATCAACACATCAGGCTTTTATTGCTGTCTTGGGTAAACAAGAGACTTGTATTAAGTAGTGTTTAACAAGGACCCATTCTGTTTGTCAGTTCTGTGACACGATCTATATGAAGGAAGGAATAATGTCCCCATGTCAACTGAAGATGAGAAGATTGCAGTAGGTGTTACCTGTCTTCATGGTATGAAGCTTGTCTGTAGAGATGCAGGCAAATCAAATGGCATGTAATTTTTTTCATCACACTGCCAGATGGGGATTAGGCAAGTTTATGTAAAAATTAATGCACTGTTAGTCAGAAAATGATGGTTGAGATTTAGGAAGAAATTTTCTTATCAAAAAGTACAGCTTTTTTCCTTAGATCGAGGGAATTACTGTGGTTTTATTGCTGCCGTTTTTAACTACTATGATTTTACAACCCTGCAGTTTTGAATGGGAAATTACTGAAAGCACTGTGAAGACATCCCTTCAGTGTGGAACTTACCTTCCATGTATTCCAAAGTTACTGGAAATTCATCACTGTTTCAGTAAAATACCACGATATTCTCTAATAGCCTCCAATGGCTCCTTCAGACATAGACCAGTGATCCATTCCTCAGCAGCTGGTAAAGTAGATGAATGCCTTTTCAAAACATTTAATCTGGAAGAACCTAGCAAAATATCCTTCCTTGTAGTGCCCTGCACTAAGGGGTTTTTTTTCCAGGAAAAATTGACAGTAAACTCCCCAACTCCATGTACTAAGTCTGAGCCACAAATTCTGCTATGGCACATTTGCATGTTAACCTTCAAGAATATGAAAAATCCCTTTAATTTTTCAGCCTTAGGGCATTTAGGGCCTCCCAAAACAAATTTAGAGTTCTTTGAAACAGTAGAACTAGTTTTCAGCCACAAGTCCAGATTTTCACTTTCCACTTAGGTGTTCAGGTGAAGGGCAGGTTGATCTTGAGAAAAAAAATCGGCATCCTGATTTTATCTCCAGAAAAACAGTCACAGAAATGCTACACTCTATGGGAATTTTATCATGCCTCCATGAATAGACTTTGGCAGATGCAGCAAAACCAAATAGTTTCTTGCTACTCCTTATTTGATGTATGAATCTTGAGCATATGCTCTGAGTGGGTTTGAAATCACTTAGATTTGTTTTTTTTATTTATGTTTATTATTATGCACTAATCCATAGCACTGAAAACATGTCATGAAGAAAACAGTGCAGTAGGGAGTCAGTGGGAAAAATACTTCAAAATACTATTTTTTAAATGTTTTTAATTGCTATGGTAACTAGCATATTTATTTGCATTTTAATGCATTTTCTTTATTTACCCATATTTGCCTTATCATTTCATGTTGCCAAATACTTGGTTAATATTATTACTTTGCATTTAAAGAAATTATGATGGGTTTTTAAGCATTATATTTTCCTCTTTTTATTAATATAAAGATTTCTTATTTTCCTCTAGAAAGGTTCTGAAGGAAATCTCTGTTGGAGACCTAAAGCCTAATGAAACAGTTGAAGCAAATCTGGAAGCACAACTACTGTCCAAATTAGACCATCCAGCCATTGTCAAATTTTATGCAAGCTTTGTGGAGCGAGATAGTTTCTGCATTATCACTGAATACTGCGAGGTGAGACTTGTAGATTACTTTGAAGAAATTTGACAAAATGTGTGCATTAAAATAGGGCATGAAAATAAACCTACCCCAGTTTTTTTTTAATGTTTTAGTTTGAATTTTACTCTGATTTCTTACTTGTGGTATCACCCGCTACTTCGACATATTTCAAATAAATAGTATTACCTGCTCATGTGAGACTTGTAGCTCATAGACAAACAAACCAGCGAAGAGGAAATTTAAACATTAAAGTTAATTTCATTCACTATAATCAGTGTTACCAGAAAGACTTCAGTGCAGATACACTGCTGCGTCTGTGGGTGAACTCAGAAAGGTTTTACCACATACGTATTACTGATAGGTGCGAGAGCATGAAACTGGGAGTATAGGGGCATGGTATGAAATCTGATGTAAATGAGGAAGGGAGAATTCTCTTTTCATTTGGAGGTGATTACAAGAGGCTTAAGCCTGATCATATGGATGATGAGTTTGGTAGCAGCATTGGCTTTATGAAGTGGGGAATAATGTGAGCCAAAGACCAGAGTGTAGAGGATACAGCAGATATTAAAGCAGGATGTACTACCAGGTTTTTTGACTCCAGCATTTGGTTTAAAAACATATTGCTGAAATCTGTCTCAAGGCTTTAAAATAAGAATTTAAACATATTTAAGCCAGCTTTTAAGGAGTTTATATAAAACAAATGCCTAGTTTGTTTTAAATACAGATGTGCTGTTTTAAAAAATATAATCTGTTATGCATATAGAGATCTGTTCATGAAAGTGTGAAGCAGACTTTTCAGTTGTGCTCTGCTAGATGTTTGAAATGCTTTGGAGGTTAATGACCCTGGACTACTGGGTTACCGGTCCACCAATGAGACTTGTATTCATGAATCACTTTTCTTCAAGCATTCAGCTTTGGTGTGAGTAATTAAAGAAGTACTATTCCTGCCAGTCATTGCTTGCTTAGAAGCTTTCTTTGATGACAGGTAAATGCCTCTTTATTTCTGGGATTAAAAAAAAATAGATCTGAAATGTTCAGTTCTGTTATGCAATGTGAATATTTGTTCACATATTATTTTAACACCCATGCAGAAGCTCTTTGCCTCATTCCCTGAATGTCTGACAGCTGGGGCTTGATGGAAATTTGATATTGCCAACTGTCTGTGGAAATCCAGAGCTCAGGACTGAAGGATTGTTCTAACTGCCCAGATATTCCCGTGCAGTAAGATTAATTTTCTCTCTGCTAGTGGTACAAAGTGGCCTAAGACCAGATCACATAAACCTGTAGGAATAAAGGAGCCTCTTGCAGCAGTGTTACAGAGCTTGACTAGTGGCTTTGGTCCACTGCTTTTTTCACTTTTTTCTTTTTTTTTTTTTTTTCTTTAATCTGGAATAAAGTTATAGATGAATAAAAAAAAAAAAAAAAGAAAAAATCACCGTAGTAATCACAAGCTGCTGCAGCACCCCTTGGAATTTAATTTTATTCAGGCAATGTAAACTACCCTGCATGAAAACATTACGGTGCAGAGTTACCCTAGGATGTGGGAGTCATACGCAAACACATGAGAATGTATTAGACCAAGGGAAATGAAGGAGGAGGGAGTGGATGCGTTGGCTATGCAGCTGAAGCCCAGAATGACAGTGGGTCCACTAGGATGTGCTTCTGACTTTTTCCAAAAGGACACGCTATGTAGTAGCATTGCATTTAAGCAATTATGATATGTTTAATTGGATGTTCAGACAAGGAAAGTACAGAGCAAGGTTTTGCACAGTGCTATGAAGTTTCTTTTCTATATTAGTGGGAGTATTTCCAGAAGGTATAGTTTCATATTTACTTATCTGTAACCTGCCTTTGTATGTGGTGGGATTTGGATCTTTTTATCTAAAAGATGCCTGTTTAAATCACACTTAGATTCAGAATGAGAAAAATTTATTGCTACCTGATCCTTGTTTGGAAGTCTAGTACATTCAGTTTCTCGTGCATAGAGTAATTACCAGATTGGCAGTAATTGGTACTCTTGGGCAGACTCAAAACAAAGAATAAACATTAAGTTGGCATGGAAACAGAGCTACCCCCTGAGCCTTATTCTTTTTTCTGTAAAGTACTGTGACTTATTCATTAGCCACAGTACTTTGTTCATTCTTGCATAAGTGGCATAGAGTAAGCCTCCAATGCAGCTGCCCCGTGCAATACCTGTCCTGTGAACAAAAAAGAACATGGGTCTCCTTTGCTCAGCTTGACGTCTTTTATTATAACTGAATTCACTCAAAATTATTGAAAAGAAGTAGATGTGTCCTATTTTGATCTTCTTGTTGAGCTGCTGTGGCAGTTTTCCTGAATCAAAAGCTTACAGGCAATATAAATATTGTCAGATAAGTCAGATTTTAAACAAAATGCCTGCATGAACCTTGGATTTCATTTTGTAGCATAAATTGGACTTCAATAAAATACAGTTTTTACAAAGTAGTTAGTTTAAAAGTTGCATGATTTTAAGACATCATAAACTAGAAGTGGTTGTACTTTCCCCCAAACAATTATTTCTGTCTCTTCACTGTGATCTCAGCTGTGATGTAAGTATACATACCGTAAGGAAATCTGAGCAAAAGCAATAACTAAAGCAATTAGTACCTGTTCACATTATCAGCTCTAGATCCTAAGCTGTTTTAAAGAAGTTACTGGTGTATTTGATACTCTCGATATTTAAATAAAAACGGGAGCTTGGAAGCTCTTTAAGTACTTAATCTGTTAAATTCCTTATGAACTTCATTATAATGACCTTCCAAAATGCGAAATTGGGTTAGCAAATTTCTTCAGAGTTTCTTGGCAGCAATATTTCAGCAAATCCTTGATGGTGTGTTTTTTTTCCTTTTTTTAGAAACAAAATCAAGGTTAAATTAATTGTAGGACATTGAGACCGGCCTTCTCTGCTTGAAGGGAAAAAGCCATACAGTTACTTGAGGGCAATGTAATACTTTATCCGACTGCTTTTGTTCTCCTTAGACCTTTTGAAGGAAATGTCCCCTGACTAAAGAGAATATTCACTAGCCTAACTCTGTAGGTCCTACATTTCCTTTCTTTGCATTTTTCTTAACAATGTGTAATGGTGAGAGGGGACACATTGGGACAGGGAGAAACACCGATTGGAGCCNGCTACACTTCATCTATCCTCACCTGGATAGTACATAGTCCCTCATGACCAGTAGCCAGCTGACACGTTTTTGAGCAGCCCCTGAGTCTTGGGCTCTTGCTACAGTTGGCTCCGGATGGTCTGGGGCAGCAGTCTGCAATAGGTGAGTCATTATTTTCGAGATGTGTGAGTAGGCTCAGACACAGCCCATCTGGTTGCCATGCAGCAGAGTACCCAGCAACGCTTTTTCTTTCCTTCCTCTGCTCTGCTGCAAGCAACCAGGGGAAAGCTGTTGAACATTTGGAGTTGCAAAGGGGAAGCAGCTGCTGAGAGCTCCATGTTCCCAGAAGAGCTTCTATCTGGGCTGCAGCAGAGAGGCAGATGGAGAGCTGAAGCCATATTCCTTTCCCTAGTGAATGAGATGATTCAGACATTTCAATTAAAAAATTGCAGGACATTGTCACGGAACACATTTTTGATACATGACTAAACATATTTTCTTTTTTTTAACACACTCACTCTTGAATGTTGCAAGTTAGAACCTCAGGGATCAGAGAAATTACTGTAAATTCATGTCAAAGTACAGGACAGAAATGTATGAATCTGCAAGGACAGAACTTGCTTATTTTGTAGCAGCAGTATGAGGAACAGAAAAACAAGAAATGCTGAAGAGATCATAGAATGTTGAGAGTCAACAGAGAAGGGAAGGGTTGATGATGGGAAATATTGGTACAGGTTAAACTATTTTCTTTTGTATGGCACATAAAACATCTGATTTTGTGCAGAATGTATAATGTAAAAGTAATGATTTATGGAGAATAAGCTGTCCTGATGTAATTAGTCACTAGAGTACAATGAGACTCACAGTCCCTTTGCTCTGGGATTAGTTACCTCAGCATAGTGCTTGCCACTAATATGTATTCTTGTAGACAAAATCCATTTATTTCATAAGCTGGATAAACAACAAGCTGACAACCATCTGTCTGTTTTTTAGCAAAATGAACAGTTTTCATAGAAGTCTCCTCGAAAATCTCTTTTCATCATTCTGTTGTTCAACTGATTTTTCCAAATGTCTAACTTACAAATTTCAAGTAGTCTTTTTCTGTATATATTTTCTAGTTTATTTTCACTCCTACTGTGTGTCATATTGCTCCATTTCTAGTGCTCCTTCAAGATCAATTGTAGTTTTAATGAAGTATTTACAATAACAGATGCTGCAGATTCTTGAAGCTTTAATTCTGCTTTGTTTCTGGCAAAACTGAGTTTGGAAGAGGGACAAAGTATCATAATTAAGGAGACTGTGGTTTAATTCTTAAGAGAACAGCATGGTTTCTTTGATGCTGACAAAGTTATTTCATCATTATAAATGAGAGTGTCTCTTGACTGTGCAATGTTTGACTTAAGTGGAAATGCTTTTCCCAAATTTATAAACTTATTTGGACCGGTTTGGGGCAGATTTATTTTACTTGATTTAAATGTCTACACATTAGCCAGTCAACGTAGGCCCTCATCACAAACATTTGTAGAAAACCAGCATTTCTACAACATGGTCCATCCCTTCCTGAGGTAGATAGCTTGATGTCAGAGATAATTGCACTATACAGGTGCCTGTTCCTTTGTGTTAACTATGAAGCGAGTTTGAGCAGACCAGCTCAGGTGTACATGACGAAAGTTGGGTGACATGGAGTGAGAACAGTTCAAAACTTTAATGATATTGTGTATAACACTAAGAGAAAACTGACCTACTTTCCCTAGGCAGCCAGACTGCTTTATCTCATTTGGATCCTCAGTTGTGTATGCTTTTGGTGCTGGGAGAGTTCAGAATTGATGTGCAAATATTATTTTTACAGGCTACATGGTGGGGAGCCTGAAGGTCTAAGAAAGTGGAGTCCTGTGCTTTGATGAAAGAGAAGACATTTTTAAAACTTACTTTAAATGTACAAATATGTTTTGGTATTTTTCAGGGTGGAGATCTAGACTTTAAAATTCAAGAGTACAAAAATTCTGGGAAGTTATTCACTCAAAGACAAGTAATAGACTGGTTTATACAGTTGTTACTCGGAGTCAACTATATGCATGAAAGGTACAGTCATTTGAGAGCATTTAGCTTGGGAGGGGAGTGAGTAGAATTACTGACTCGTTGCAGATGTTCGAAAAGAAATGAAACTGTGTGGTTTGGTATAAAGTCCTGTTCACTAAACTGCTGTAGTATATGTCATATATCTAAAGTGTAATTCATTATCTGTCCTGCAAGAACATTGTGTATTTTATCTTCTGTCAGCGCAGTGGTAGATGTCTCTCAGCATTAGACATGCCTTTTGTAAGTGAAAAATTGAGCACAACAGAAATAGTTCAATATTGTTAGAATAAAATAGATTAAAAGGTCAAAACAAAGTCAGCTTTTTCAAGGGGAGTCAACAAGGATCTCTTGCAGATGTTAAATGTGAAAAATCCAGTATATATGCTTGATGTACTCATGCTAAAATCAGTGAAGTAACATACATGCATTCTTTGAAAACAGACATTACTTTTAACAGCACAATAAAGATTAACCTAAAAAATTACTGTAGGTCACCCAGACAGTGAAGAGTGGAGATCACACTTGACTTGAGCAAGGCTAGATACAGGTGAATACCTGCCTGGTTATCTCCATGGGTGTAGTTCTTGCCTGCAATGTGGTTTAGGCAGGCTGACTTTAGTGATTTAAACTGTTCCCTCATTGCCAATGTGCATGAGCCCTGTCTGGTCACCTTTCCGCGTCATCCAGTGCTGTCACCTTTGAGGTAGGTTGGGACTATTTTGCATGGTATGAGGGAGACAGAGTGCTGTGCTGAGCAAGGAGCAGAAGGCCCAGCATGCTGCCACCCGTATAGAGATCTGGAGGAACGGCCGAGGAAGTGGGAATACCAGGCTCCTTTCTTAGCAGCTTTTCAGAAACTGTGAGCCAGTCAAAGTTAAGTCGGCTTTCAGCATCTTCTCCTTCCCTGTGTCTCCTCCCTGGTGCTTCTGCCTGTTGGCGGCTCTGAAATGTCACATTAATGAACAAGACAGAGAATCCTTTCTAAAGAGCATTGTAGCCGAAAAGTCCAAGATTTTTCATCCTGCCAGGCTGAACTATTTGGACTATTCTTCCTATTGAACTTTTAGAAATAAGAGTGTCATTGCTGCAAGGACTGTTTTAGCAGAGGCTGAGGATGTTTGTCTGTAATCACCTGCATGTTTTGGGGAGATGAGCTGATCTGCCTAAAATAATGACCTAAATTATTAATAGAAGCGGGGGAGAGAAGACGTTTATGTTTGAAGAGCAGGGTACACCCAGAAACTGGAGATAAGAATTCAGTTTTTCTCAAGCTGAATGTAAAATAGAATCCATAGTCTTCTATACCATGTGAGTACTCAGAAAACAAGATTATTATGCAGTGGGTTGCTGGTGAAAACAGCAAATTGCTGTAACTGTTTCAGATATCTTTCACAGCAAGACTTGGGCCAAATTTGGTTGCCCAAACTTCGGTCGCAACAGAGCAGTAGGTAGAGATAATCACCTGTCACCAAGAATCACCATTTCTGAATTGAGCTGAAGTTAAGTATGTGGGATACGTTTGACCTAAACTGACAGATGCCTAATGAGTTTTTGCACCTACGGTATCAGACTGTAGAGAGAAAAGGGCAGAGTGAATTGCTGTCCAGGACGCAAGAGCATTTTGGTTCCTAAATGCCAATTTATCTGGGGCTTGTACATGAAGTGCCGCCCCCACAGACTGCAGTGATGGGAGCACAACGAAGAGAGCTCTCTTGGGATGCTGTGCTCTTCAGCATTCACCACAGGCTGAAGGACAGAGGGAAATGGAAATAAAAATCCTGAGCATTTAACTAAACTAGCAGTGTGTGTGGGTTTTTTTCCCGTTGAACTCCAATTTAACAATTTATCATTTAAAGTTTCGGTAATCTGGAAAGTCCACTTTTGGTGGAATCTTTTCTTTAATGTGTGTGTTTAGAGGATGCATTGTACAGACTAATGCGGAATAATAGTAACATTGCATTTGGACTACATGATCATTGTAGGTCCCTTCCAACTGAACTATTCTATTGTAAAAGTTATTCTTTTTGTCTTTCATTTTCTGTGTTTCCTCATGTCTCTTTTATCTCTTGTTTTCCCATACGTCCCTTTTATTGACTCTTCTCTCTATTTTTCTCATTTCCTACTTGCTCTCAAATCGTTAAAAAAACAATCTTATAAATAAATTTCTCTGGTAAATATCTGTATTAAATTACTGTGTTTCCTGAAAAGTTGTTTAACTCTCCAGCGAAAGCAGCAATTTGATTTTCCAAACAGTATTTAATTTTCTCCCTTTGAATCGTAGCTATTTAATAGCACCTCTCCAGACACATACAAATGACTTGACAGTTTTATTTTTATTTGCCTTTCCTGTATTGTATTATGTGTTATTTGACTGTAGGCACATTAGAAACTTTAATCTTTATCTTACTTGTTTAGAGCCAAGCAATAGCTTAAATGGAAAAGGTTAGGCTTAAAAGAATTTAAAACTACCTACAGAAGTTAATTTGAATTACTGAAACAAAATAACAGCCCTCTGTGTGTAGAGGAGTCATACATGATTTTTTCTCTACTGATATGGAAAAGCTGGAATATATGTCTGAACTGTGTTTTAATGCAAAGAAAACTTAGAATTAAAAAAAATTTGGAAGCTTGAAGTGTTCATTACCTGTGGGTTGGACTTCCTCATGCCATTCCTTAAAAAATCCAGCTGCTGTGGATGAGAGTTTTTATTCCAGAGCAGAAAAAATTATTATTTCTAGGTTTAGACACAGACTATTCACTTGATTGTCATTCATGCACAGATTTAGTTGAACTTCTGCACTTTTTGAGAAGTCTTATGCTGGAAACTTATTTTAAAATAGAACTCTTTTGCTGCCTCAGATTGTTGTTCTTTTCGTATGATGATAAAGATTATACAAATTAGACATTCCTGTCTTTTACTTGTGCTTCATAAATCCCAAAGGGGGGCATGAATATCTTGTGGTTGTTATGCTGTCTACTGGTATTTTGCATAACTGGGAGGATATTTTAATTTTAAACTTGAAAGCTGAATTATCTAGAATTAAATAGATTCAGTCCTCATCTGTCATTGATATAACCAGAGAGAGAAGTAAAGGAGAGGCAACATAGTTCAGTGGTCTTATCTAGATGGAGACAGCATGAAACATTCATCTACTCTCTTTGGCATACTTGTAGTCCATTGCACATCAGTGCACAAAATGGATCCCACAGCAATCAGGCAATGAGGCCATTGATTAATTTAACCTCAGTTTGAATAAAGCTGATCATTATGTTATCCATCACTTTGCTAGTCTTTATGAACAAAATGCCAACACAGAAATTTTTATATGGTTACCATTTATGCAAACAAATCTGTTACTTTCAATCTGCAGCATAGCTGGCTTTGCCCAAGTACTTAATCTGGATTTCACGTTGTCTTCCCTAGTACAGGATTCAGACTTGCCCAGAAATTCTTACTTCTCTAAATAGTTTTTCAGATAGAGGAAAAAGAAATTCATTGCTAAATATTTCACAGCAGTAAACTACTCCAGCTTCAATCAGCTTCACTTGCTGGTAGGTTGCAGAGGAAACTTTATGCAAGGAGGCTGCCCACTGCTCAGTGCTTCGTGCTGCTTTTTCATGACTATAAGACAGCAAGGAGGTATTCTATAGAACACAGGTATGGGTATATATATAGCCCAAATTTGAAACTGTCTGTAAGTGTTAATTTCTACCCAATATATCAATAACCTCTTCACTGATTGTCAAGTTAGATGAAGTTGTGCTGGAGTCCCGTTAATTCATGCTACCTTGATAGGTCCTGTCTCTTGCTACAACAAAGAGTCACACTCTTTCTTAGACTGGATTTACGGTGCAGGCTCAGTATTTATTTCTTACTAGAATTAAAGTAGTTGTTTCAGTTAAGGTTTCAGCTTATAACTCGTTTATCTTCTGACGTATCCTGGCAGAATAAGGTGGCCTGCATCGAGAGACATCATCATGGGAAGTTCCAAAGAATCATCCCAAGTATTTCTTAGTCATATTGATACATAAAAGCATCTTATAATTATTGGTAATGCAAATAATTTGCATTACATTTTCATCAATACATTGCAAGCTTATATTAGCACTTTATATTCTAATGCAAACTAATGTGACCCAAACATCTTCTCTTCATCTCCTTTTCAAATAATATGCTATTGAAAGCTTTCTGGATAGTTGTTGTACTTCGAGATAGCTGTTACTCAGACCACAATATCCAGGAAACTTTTAGGTTCAAAGAGTCTGTGGTTATATTTCTGCAAAGTAATAAAAACCAAAAAGTTAAAACCCACCAACACTCTGCAACAATATACAAGAAAAATCTAACTCGGTGAAGTCATGTTCTTTCAAAGGATGAATGGTAAGGAAAGACTTTATAAAGCTGAATTAACAGAGCAAGATTTATATAAAACTGTGTATACATAGGCTTATGAAGTAAGAATGAATATCACCTTAGCTGAATTTCCTTCCTGATGTAATGTATGATGAGTGTACACGTATTGCTCAAGAAAGTCGCCAAATAGAGAACAAATTATTTATAAACATCAGCGGAGGCACACTGAATAAAAATTTCATTTTTCCCAATGTGCAAACCTTTCTCTACAAGCATTGCTTTCAGGTCAAAAACTGGAAAGATTGCCATAAGAAGCATAAAGAACTTTTTTCTTTGTTTCATAGAAATAGAAATGTTTCCTTTTCATGCTCAGTCTATGTGCATATTACAATGTCTTCTAGTAGTTATTTTTCACATTTTTTCGCATTTCTGAACTGAGCATATTAAATATAATAATTTTTTTCTCTTCTTGCAAAAAAAGTATTTCCAAATGAGTTGTGGGCTAAATTGCTTATTTAAATTGTGCTGTAGAATACCTATTTTCTAGTCTTAATATGGGAACTGTTTTGGAAATCATTTCAGTTTGTCAGTGCATAAGACTTTAATAATTCAATAGAATTTGAGACAATACTTGACGATTGCTCAAGAACAATTGAAATTTGTTACTATATTAGTTTTTCCTGCCCACATCTCAAGAATCTTAGATCATCAGTTGCTTTCTTTACCTGTTCTAAATTGCTGAATAACTACTGTATTTGTATTAACAAATACGGTTTCCGTAACCAGTATGTACCAAATGCTTTTCTGACCTCCTCCTGAGCAGAGCTGATAACTAATACTGTATGTTATCAAGCTATTTAAAAGTGGATGAGTCCTAGTTTAATTGAGGTTGTAGGGAACCCTTTTGGAAGCGTTACTAACAAGAATTAATTGAAAACATGTTTTGTATACTGTAGAGATATTTTATTTTCCTGAGGAGCTGGAGAATTACTGTCACACATTAAAATTTCATGAAGTTGAGGAGATGCTATTTGTCCCCACATGGTGTGTAGCTGATGATGTTGTTTCAATCTTTGATGGAAAAATAAGTCCTTAAAAGCTAGTTGTTGTTTTTATTTTCTTTTTGATCTCTGTCTTTGTAAACTTCTTTTGTCTTCCACACCATTACTGTAAAAATTTGAACTACTAGCCTAGTCTGTATACATATTTGTCTTTCAAGTAATACATTTTCTCTGAAGGAGAGTTCTCTGAGCTTTGAGAATCTCTTATTGCTGTTTTTCTCATCCCTTATTCTGTTGTGAGACATCTCATCCTCTTGGCAGAAAATAAGATGTAATGCTTTTAAGAAGAGTCAGATAGGAAGGCTTGCCTTTCTCCCTTCCTCTGCAGCTCATGTTAAGCCTGTGTCTGTGTTCACAAGCTGGGATCCCTGGGTCTATTTTTATTATCCTGGCTGCTTAGGCTCTCATCCTGCATGTGGGTGTCTGTGAATGCGCCTCTGTGTGTGTATGAAGCTCCATAATGCCATCGTCTCTGAATTGTCATTTGCAGGGTTAGACTATAAGAGTGGTGGGCTTGCCTTCCTAACAAGGAATGAAGACAAATGCTTGAGATACTTGATATGTGACACCGAATGCTTCAAGGTGCATGAGGTTGAATTTCCTTTTATATTCCAGGCGAATACTTCACAGAGATTTGAAAGCCAAGAATATATTTTTGAAAAATAATCTTCTGAAAATTGGTGAGATTTCCATACTTTTTAAAGATATATTTTAGCATGATAGAACATTCTAGCAGACATTTTGTAGAGAAGGAGGTTTAAATAAAGTCATGTCTGATGTAGCATTTTGATTTGTGGTCAGATATGTATTTGACAGTCAGTCACAGGAATAGGGGCCCAGAGAAGGAATGAAATCTTGAGCCTTGAGGGTGCTCCAAGCAAGACTGGACCTGGATCTGAGCAGCCTCATATAACTTTGAAGTTGGCCTTGCTTTGAGACAGCAGTTTTAATCGGATGACCTTGTGAGGCCTCTTCAAACCTACACCATTCTATAGTTCTGTGATTTTCTAGTGGTTTTATTTTGAAGAATTAGAGAAAATTGGTTTTCCCACATTTTAAAATTCTGGCAGGTTTTTTGATGTACAGTAATCTTATTGTGTCTAGCAATAAACACAAAGAGTTTATATTAATAGATACAGATTTAGAGGATTTATATAAATAGATTATTATTTCTGATGTTACTTTTAGGGGACTTTGGAGTTTCTCGTCTTTTGATGGGTTCATGTGATCTGGCAACTACATTTACTGGGACACCATACTACATGAGTCCAGAGGCACTGAAGCATCAGGGGTATAACACAAAATCTGACATTTGGTGAGTGGTCAGCACACTATTTCAGTTGAATTAGGCATTTATTTTCTAGGTCAGCATTTGACTTTATTTAGGAACTACTTTTTTTTCTTAAAAAATGGCTCCCTCGGTAGGGTGCTCACAGTACTCCACTAAAACTATTTCAGGACATTTGTGTTGTATGCTGCAGTCTGAGTGTTTTCTCTCTGATTTAAGAAGCATGCAGTTTATTATTGTTCTGGGTTATTGGGGAGTTCAAAGGAGAGTAAGATTCAGGTCCAGCCTCTGCCATGACCCAGGATGATTGTAGACCAAGTTCAGTTTTTGCTAGGAAGGGGAAAATCTCTTTCATTCTCAAAATGAGCAAGATGAATGCAAAGAAGCAACTTTCTGTGAAACTTCCAAATGGACAAGGAAAGAGTGATTCCTGGCTGAGAGCGAAGCAGAAGGACCTTCTTAGGAACTGAACAGAAAAATGTTGGAGAATGTGAAAAAGAAGGTACTTGGAAGGGGAGCTGAAAATGAGAGTAACCAGAGTGTTAGGACAGAAGCAAAAAGGCACTCTGTTTTAGAAAAGGCTCAAAGATAGAAAGGAAAGTGTCAGTTCTGAACTTAGATGGCACAAATTCTTGAGATCACAACTTCTGAGGTGATGATTAGAGAATCAAGCTGAGAAGCTGAGATCTGTTGAAAGACTTTAGAAAAGCTTTCAGGTGTACAGGTACTCTTGCAAGCTAAGATGAAGAACAATTTTTTGGAATGGGGAAAATATCTGGCTTGTTTATATGTGTGTCCTAAAACATCTTGTTGTGTTTTAAGATGACAGTTAAAACTATTGTATTTTTTTAATTGTGTCATAATACTTTTACATAAAATGGGCTTTGTTACTTCTTTTAAGAGATGTTTTTTTCTGTAGATGTGCCTATCTGAAGATTCCTTTTTTATGCATATTTCAAATCAGGAAATTTCCATTGTAAAACATTTGACTGCTGGGAAGTAATTTGTTTACTTGATAATTTACTCTAGCTTCTGCTCAGTTCTGCCTTTTCAAAATATATTTGTGACTGCAGGATATAATTCTAAAAGTCGAGAACAACCATCTATACTTTCAACTGGTAGCAACCATTTTTCACAGTTAGCATGTTCAATCCAGTCAGTGAACATGTAAGGAATCTCATCTCATGATCTGTGTAGCTGAACTGAGATGGATTCGATATCAGATTCTCTCTTGTTCATCTGTATCAAAATGAATATCAGTTAATACATGTAGTCAACAAAAATATATTGAGAGAAGATTTAAAAAGATGCCAAAACAAATGAATAGACAGGGAAACCTGTCTTTTGTGCTCTTTTACTACAAAGAATAATTTCTGTTATTGCAGTTGAAATGGAATGTAAAATAGAGGTTTAAGTTCTACTCGTGGTTACAAGTGTCAATCCATATAAGTCATTGAAGTTGTACAGAGTAAATGAAAGCAGAGTTTGGTCCAATATTTTTATAGGTGATGTGTGGATCACCCGTTCAAAATTTACAAAAAAGCAGGAAAAAAAAGCCCCCTGCCCCCACAACAAGTCACTAGCTATTAGCTTTCTGCTATACTTTATGTATTTTGTAATCTTTCCAAAGCAGTACTCAGAGAACTCATCTGAGGGTGGAACTGCCTTCAGTAAGAGCTCCTTGGCCGTCACTGTAGGGGAGCTAAGAAGGAGGTGTGACCTGACTCACTAGACCCTCAGCCCACAAAACCCTTCTCTTGCTGAGCCAAGAAACTATCTTTTCATCAGGACATGTTAACTACCATGACTCATATGTTTAATTGGTACTTTGGTCATTTCACTTTTTCCTTTAATCTTTTAATGATGATTCTGTTTGATTTTTTTGTGTTTGCCCCATTTAACAGGGGCCAAAAGACGAGTGGTCCCTGAGCACCCAGGGGAGCCCACACTGGAGGCTCCAGGTGAGATGAAATCCTTGTGTCACTTTGCAGGAAGTTCAGTTGCTCATGAAGATGCTGCCCAAGTCTTGTATGCATATCTGAAGTGACCTTCTCTCTTCAGACTTGTCCTTCTAATGTCTAGCAGGACTCAACATATTACACACAAAAATTCAGAATTATAAGTGTTCCCATATTAAATTTGAGAAAATGTAAAATGTCTTCTAGAAAAGGCAGTTATTGCTATCTTGCTAAGTTATCATGGTTCTCTCACTGTTCAGTCCACCTAATCATTGTTCACTGGAAAGACCTTAATTTACGCTGCGTTAATGATGTTCTCTAAAGAGACATTGTGCTTTTCAGGTTCACTGAAACGTTCTGCAACTCACTCTTCAAAACTGTCTTGAATATTCACAGTGCAGCAGCAGGTGCAAGAAGTATCGTTCTTTATAACCCAAGGTCAATAGATGGGAAATAGCCTCATGTTTTACGATTTTTATGTACAGAAGTTCTGCAATTAGACTCAGAGAAGCTGCAGTGTTTATGTTTGTCCTCATTTAAAATTTCAGGGCTGGAGTTCTTTGCTATTCCATGTTTCATAGAATCATAGAAGAGTTTGGGTTGGAAGAGACCTTTAAAGGTCATCTAGTCCAACCCCCCTGCAGTGAGCAGGGACATCTTCAACTAGACCAGGTTGCTCAGAGCCCCGTTCAACCTGACCTTGAATGTTTCCAGGAATGGGGCATCTACCACCTCTCTGGGCAACCTGTTCCAGTATTTCACCACCCTCAGTGTAAAAAATTTCTTCCTTATATCCAGCCTAAATCTGCCCTCTTTTAGTTTAAAACCATTGCGCCTTGTTTATGCCAAATCTTAATTCACAGGAGGCAAATTAAAATTGCCATCGCTGTTTTCCTTAGCGTCCCTGAGGCTGGACTGGCCAGGCAGTAAGTAAAAGCCTTTGCAGATGACACAGTCTGGGGTTTCCTCCTTCCCAGGCAAAGAGATTTCTTGGGGAGCTGGTCCCAGTTCAGCAGTTCACCAACCTCTCTGCCCGTTGGTGCTTCGCTTGCCCCTAATGAGCCGTCAGACGGAGAAGAGTCAGTGCAGCGCCGGCAGTCAGCGTGAGCGGAGGCAGT
>Ga0065711_1036561_pt1 | contig 20857 bp, 16 predicted proteins | sample Hoacrofraction12_FD_59098 | JGI IMG/M metagenome (GOLD analysis project Ga0065711, IMG submission 59098) | Hoatzin crop microbial communities from Cojedes, Venezuela - Epithelial fraction 12 v2 (version 2) | ecosystem: Host-associated > Birds > Digestive system > Esophagus > Crop | place...
TAAGCTACAATGGCACCCCCAATAACACACTTTACTGACAGCCTCAACTTGTGGCAATCAACATAGCTTAAACCACTGCAAATAGTCTGTAAATAATCTCCAAGGAGAGTGATAATGTACAGCCATCCCCGAAACAGCGAACAGGGGTCGGGGGCAAAGAGCTTACCTATGCTAAGCACAGAGATCTCAAAAAAAGAGCAGCTTCCAGCTCTGTCCAATATCTGGCACATTCACACACGACCTGTAACCCGCTGCTGAATCCCAGGCCTGGGACTCTGATCTCCCTAAATCTGGGAATTATTTGGGATTTGGCCACTATGTTCCAGACCAGAGTTGGACAGTAAACGCATCCCTAACCTTCAGAGCAAGATTAGCCTAAAGAATTATTATTTCTAAAAGACCAGAAGAAAACAGAAGCGTATGACAGCTATGCTGTGAACGAACAGTACTTTACAGGGAGTGCCAAAGCCAGACAGATTTACAGCTGCTGAAAAATGAAAAAACCCTCACCACCACCTACCCCAAAAAGAAACCCTTTTCTTTGTGCTGGAGCTACTCAACACGCAGACCCAATTTTTGGCCCCGCTGAGACTATTCTTTTATCCACACAAGTTTTCATTCAATCTCCCTGCAACTTGGCGATATGACAAAGTACTGTCACACTCCACTTGCCCATGTTTAGGCTACACAAAGGGAGGGTGCAAAAAAAGGAGCTGCTGCAAGACTAACCATGCATCTAGCGTTTCATAACTTCTGGGCAAGCAAACCCAACATATTAACTTGGGGTTTATCTATTTTTGTGGGGTGGAAGGTATTTCCTCCTTTCTGTCAACATTACCCAAACACACTCAGTAATAAAGCCAAGACAGATGGGCTGTCGCTGGTCATACCATGGTAGCTGAAGTCTCCCTCATCCCAGGTGTCCACCACCCATCCCTGCCTCTGCAGCAAAACTCACCCACTGAAACCCACCCACCCGCACGCTTTGCCTGCATCGCATCAGAGCTCCAGCTGCCTCTGTCCACAGCCGGGTGACAATAAAACCACAGCACCGCGGGGCAGGCGCTCCTTCCCCTCTTCCCAGATGCCACCACCAAAGAACTTTCAGCAGCACACCACCATCCCTCACGGCTCATCTGCAGGCACTCATGGAGCTGCCTGGCTGTCCCCTCATATTCCAGTTTGCTTCTGCATCTTCAGTGAATTAACAAGGCAAATCACAAACGCTAGCTCGGTTAGCTGCTTTGCCAGCGAGTAGAGCTCAGGAATTTAGTCAGGAGTCCAAAGGTCTTTATCCTGCAACCCTGAACCATCCATCACAGCTGAGCAGCAGCAGCTCAATGCACCAGCAACTGCTTCTTGCAAGTTGAATATGGGAAGCACATTAATCTTCCTACCAAAACAGAGCATACTGGCCACATGATCCCTCTTCACGCAATTAACCAAAAGGTATTATGGATTTAAATAAAACCATGGAAGAAATTTCCTTGTGCCATTCAAATGTCATCAGAAAAGTAAATTCTGTTTTGCTGCAGGCAAAGGATGCAAATCATAGAATCGTAAACTCATAGAATGGATTGGGTTGGAAGGGACCTTAAAGATCATCGCGTTCCAACCCTCCTGCCATGGGCAGGGACACCTTCCACTAGACCAGGTTGCTCAAAGCCCTATCCAACCTGGCCTTGAAACACCCCCTCAGGGAGGGGGCATTCACAGCTTCTCTGGGCAACCCCTTCCAGTGCCTCACCACCCTTACAGGAAAGAATTTCTTCCTTCTGTCCAATCTAAATCTACCCTCTTAAAGTTTGAAGCCACTGCCCCTTGTCCTGTCACTCCATGCCCTTGTAAAAAGTCCCTCTTGGGCTTTCTTATAGGCCCCCTTCAAGTACTGGAAGGCCGCAATAAGGTCTCCCCGCAGCCTTCTCTTCTCCAGGCTGAACAACCCCAGCTCTCTCAGCCTGTCCTCACAGGAGAGGTTCCAGCCCTCAGATCATCTTTGTGGCCCTCCTCTGGACCCGCTCCAACAGCTCCATGTCTTTCCTGTGCTGAGGGCTCCAGAGCTGGACACAGCACTCCAGGTGGGGTCTCACCAGAGCGGAGCAGAGGGGCAGAATTCCCTTCCTCGCCCTGCTGGCCACGCTGCTTGTGATGCAGCCCAGGGTACGGTGGCCATGTGCAGGGCCTTGAAGAACCATAACACGCAAGCAAAGAAAAGTTTGGTCAGAAAGGCCAATACCATCTGCACTCCTTTACACACTCAGACGAGACTAAAAGAATTGGAGGGTCGCAGTTATGCCGGACTTGCTTTTCTATTGTCTTTTCAATCACTGTTCCTCACAGAAAAATAACCTCATGCTAGCAGGTTTGGGGTTTTTTTTCAGTTTTCAACCTGTAATATGGCTCTGGCAATTCTTCATCTACGAGGCATCTAATCATTTGTTCCCCTCCCAAATTCTGTGAGCAAGCAGACCTTGACGGAGATCTGTTAACATCCACATGATTCATGGCACCAGTCAGAAAGCAGAGCTAAACCATCATTAAAAAGATAAAGGAGAGAAGTCGAGGGGACAGTTCCCCTAAATAAAGGGATTTATCAAGGGGTGCTTTATTAATATGATATATAATGCAGTATACCATACTGGAAAACCACCTGCATGGTAGACAGTCTCACAGCAGTGAACAAAAAAGGCAAAAAAAGTAAACTCCATAACTTGGGGAAAATCAATTTCTAAGACTCACTGCCAGCCAGTATAAATGATGCTGCTCCACAGCCATTGTTTTACTGTGATTTTTTGTTTGTAACTAAAGACTTGTGTCAGCACTCTTTTTCAGAGAAACCCATGAAGAACCCAGTTGAACACGGAGAGAACAAGTTTTTCCACGCACAGGGATGCCTGGTCCTTTGAAGTCAGGCCTTTGCGTCCTGCAGCCCGCTGCCCTCCTCAGCTCTGCTTCCAACTGCAAACCCGAACAGCACTGACAGCAGCAGGCCACTATTTTTAATTACACAGCTGGGATCATCTGTTCCCTGGAGAACTCTTTAATTGCTCTTTGCCTGACAACCCCATCCCCCTCTCACAGCAACCAGGTCTCGAGCATCTCACCACAACAGCCCTGAGGTCCCTGAAACACGAGCACATCAATTCTGGAGTCTTTTATTCTGGGTTTTTTTCCAGCATCGAGAAAGTCTAGACATATAAGTACTGAACAAGTCATCAGAGACATCCAAAAAAAAAAAAATAAAATCAGAGCATTGAACACGCACACCTTCCACCCCAAAGTCTGTGTTATTTTAACACCAATCCACGTTAGTACGGCGCGGAGGGCAGGGAAGCCACAGCAGCACCAGCGCAGCCAGCACACCGTGCTCCTGGCGCTGCCAGAGCCCGTCCGTGCTTCCCACCCCGCATCCCGCAGCTGGAGGGGAGCACCAGGACAGGGCTGAACGGGGACCTCCGACACCCCGACCTGGGGGGTTCGCAGGCACCAGCAGCTCACCTATTCTTGTCTACTCGCAGGAAAAGATAAGGGACGTGCAACATCCGAGAAAGCACGGAAACATTTTAAATACTACTACTTCAGCCTTAGCCCTCTCTGCACGAAAATCAAAAGCGCAGATGCCTCCACAGGGCAGAGTATCTCCACGGGGAGGCGAGAGCGTGGGCATCCCCCAGCCCCGCATCCTCACGCTGCCAGCCACTTGGCCAGGACCTCTGTGGCAGGCCACGAAACTCCGCCAGCTGCCCCTCCAAAGCCTGTGAGACACGGCTAGCAACCGCCCGGCGAACCCTTCGTGAGAGGTAGCGTTGGTAAAGCACTGAAAGGAAAATGAAGTGCTGAGGAGGAAGAAAATAAATATTTGGCAAACACCACTTCAGTTTATAGCAGAGTAGGTTTATAAACCCTGTGAAATTAACTTTTGTTTGTTTGGTTGGGGTTATTTTTTCCATTAAAACACCCACTCACACACTCGCAGGACAATTCATGAATATCATTCTTCCCTTTCCCTCTGCCCCCAGCCCTTTTCCACTAGCTCTGGCGGCAGTAAATTAAATATATGAAGAAAGTTTCCACTGTAAGTTTTGGTTTCTGACTTCATTTAAAATGTCATCATGCCCCAGCTATTTCAAACATCCCCAGCCCCAGCCAGTCCAGAGCTGCAAATGACACCCGTCCATAATGTGAAAATTAAGTGCTTAAAATTAAGTACCTCTCACTTAGGGCAATGAAAATAAAAAGTCCAAACACAAAATGTTTGGTATGTTCTTTCTCACTCTATGCTTCTACAGCTTCTTGCTTTCAACGAACCTTAAGGAGAGACGATGCTTTTTAGTGTCCTCTCTCCTAACATTAATTATTCTCAAACTGTCTCCTACTACGCGCCTGCTCTGGTGCAAGTGCTTTCCTCTGTCGTATGAAGACTGCAGCTATTTAGCTACCCTCTGGTCCACCCCGCTGTCTATTATGTTATTGGAGACACGAGGACAACCTGACAGTCTCAACTCTGATCTCCCTCACTATCTCGAAGATCTGCCAAGTTGCCTTCAAAAAGGTGGTTGCACACAAGCCGCGGGCAGAATGGTCCTGCTTGGAAAAATCACTTACAGCCGCACCTTGTGGGAACACCAGGTTTCACAGCTGTATCAAAATAAAAGTTTGCACCTCAGCCGTGCAAGAATCCTGGGAATATATAGAGCCTATATAGACAAGGACATGTGTTCACCACGTACTGGGTGAGAAGGGCAAAGCACCCTGCTCCACTGCTGCAAGCAGAAAGCAGTGCAGGTTTACGCAGCCCTACTGTCATCAACCTACCGCAAGAATATTAATGCGTAAATGCCAAGACCAAAAATACTAATGAATACAAAAGCCATGTAATCATTTTCCCAGATTAAATCCATCTGTCCAACAGAATCCATCTGTCCAAGGAGCTTATTAAGGCTGGAGTAAGTCCTTTATTAGTCGGGTTATTAGGATCCAAGCCTCATCTCTGTCACCTTCGGGTCCTCCCGGGCGCCGTGCAGAGCCGGCCGAGGGTCCCTTTTTGTCACCCTGCTTAACTGCGTTCAGGCGTTTGGTGCTCAAAGGGAAGAAAACGATGCTCTGAATGACTCTTCTCACCCATAAAGAACAGGAAGGGCCCCGCTGCAAGCGCCCCAGCCTCGGCAGAGCCCGCGCTTTCAGCCCCGGCACAATCCCACCTCTGTGCCCCACTAGCGATGAAGGGAGTTACTCAAACCCAAACCCGGGCTGAAAGAAGGCGAGTAATGTCTTCATCAGCCCGCGAGGGCACGGTCCCAGTGGCCGGGGCCCTGCCTTGCCAAAGAGCAGCGGAGCGGGAGGCGAACAGTGCCTCGTCAGTCTCCCCGGCCGCTATTCAGAAGCTGGCAGGCGACTGGAAAGCCAAGAGACTGCTAAAGTTCAGCTTTGTTCGTTGCTTGGCACGGCCGGGAGCCACGGCCCGGGGAGGCCGGTACCGGGAACGCTCATAGGAGAAGGGTCTCCCAAAAATGGAAAGGAGGGGAGGAGCGGCTAAACAGAGACATATTCCCACCACGGATGCCAGAAAAGAAAGGAAATGACCAGCCAGATTTATTTAAAAAAAAAAAAAAGAAAAGCTGAAAGCAATTTAAGCGAGGTTACACCAGGCAAGAAAAAAAGGGCATAGATCAGTTTCATTTGGAAGCGAAACTGCAGCAAGGGCACCTACAAGGTCGCAAATTTTTTTCTTTTTTTTAGCTTAAGTCAAAGACATCCATCAACAATATGTTAAAATTATATTGCAAGGTACAACTCCTGCTCCTTTGCACAGATAGGCTGGAGGTTTATTTATTCTTCCCAAACCCTACAGGAACTTTTTCCTGTGTTTTATAAACTCTCTATAAAATAAATAAATATATGTTTACAGGCTGACAAACTACCGGCTGATATACAGCAGCAGACAAAAACAGTGATAGGAAGAGTTAAGTCAAAACACCCCAAAGCGGTGGCATATCCACGCTTACTGCGCATGCTCTCTGCTACAGGAGACCAAACCACGCTTCAGAAACTCACCACCACATCGGCCAGGACACCGAGCAGAAGCCATCGCTGTCATTTCTGTGCTTTAAAGACAAACTACACCAACGGCAACATACGCTCCGTTGAAAAGAGGAGGGTGATACAACTGCTTTGGTTTTAAGCACTGCACAAACAGGGGTGGGGAAGATGAGCAACACAAACTCCCCATCCCCTGTGGCGGTGCCTCTAGACCATTAAGACAGCACAGAGGGTGCCTATAAGAGGATCTGTAACAGACAACCCAGGCTGAACCCAGCCTACGCTTCGTACAGCTCAGCAAGTGTTTGTGCGTATCCTTAACACAATCTTTATACCAGAACAGCCCTGGAGTTATGCTTTTACCCCCAAATTGCTCATCCTCCTTCACATTTGGGAACACTGGATGAAATGGACTGCAACCAGCGTAACCACACACATGTGAACTGAACGTGAGTGCACGCATGCTGGAGAAAGAAGAGAGGGAAGAGCCTCTGTCTCCCTCATCATCAGGGCTGGGGCAGACAAGTTGGAAAAGCTTTCTGCAAAACTACACCATGAATCAGGATACACGTCCGAAGAGCCAGCACGGCATAACGCTGCACCTGACCCATTTCACCCATTTGCCTGGGCTTATTTTAGCACAGTGGGATGAGCTGAGAAAGAGTTGTTCATTTTCACACACGTACGTAATCGTGCCTTCGCACCCTCCCAACTAAGAGGAAGAAATGCAAATTTTTGTTCCATCGCTTAAGTCAACAGAACCATCTATTTCTCCAAAATCTAGATTGAAAAATCAGTAAGACACGGCCAAAATTGCATATGCTAGACCATACCTAAAACCAAAATGACTGAGGGCTCTACATTTCGTACCAGATCATACAATTTTCCTTCTCACATTGCCTGCTCCCAAGAGGAAACAAACAGAGATAATAGGCAGTGAGATGTGGTGAGGAAAATAACCATCAGTAAGTACAACCTATAAAAAGATTAATTTGTTTCCATAATTTCCACAGCACTAATCTACCCTGATGTCTAAGGAATCAGGAAGATAATTTCTGCCTCTGCTTGTTCCAGATTTTTTTTTTTTATGGGGTCCCTAACTGCTGAAGATTAAACATATTTCATAATACATCTACAAAACCTACAGTTTCATGTATACCTAGCTCCTCATCTTCTAAGCAAGGGGAAGTACATTCCTCCAAATCACAATGCTCTTCTAGCTTTTGGTTACGCTGTTTAGGCTGAGCCAAACCCGCCTTACGCTTCGGAGGACATGCCCCTTTCTGCATCTGGTTCAGGAGCATTTTACAATTGCACCTGCTACACCTTCAGGCCTCCCTCTGAAGTCATTCCCTCCTTCCCCCCAAATGTACGTGTATAGAGAGTCTTCACCAGGAGGACAAAGCCCCAGTAACATTTAATGTGCACTGAGGAGAGAAAAGTGAGAAAAGAAAGGCAGAAAAGAGAGAAAAGGGAGGAAATAAAGGGAGCAAAGACAGAAAAGGGAGAAAAGGGAGGAAAGGAAAAGAAAGAATTTAAGCCAGATATCTGAACAAGGACTTTTTATCCTAGACTTACTAAGGGCTTGTCTACACGGGGAAGCCGGGGTGAAGGAAGCGGCAGTGTGGCTTTCCAGCACACTTTCTTCCAGCGGACCAAATTCCCCTGCACAACCGGCGCTCTCCGTGCACACTCAGCATCCACAGGGGCAGCTGGTGCAGAGCAGCTAGCGTGCCGTAAATTCACACCCTAGCTTACTGCGCACTAACTTCCCCATGTAGACAAGCACTACGCTGCTGAAGCCTTCTTCTGCCTTTTGTTTTTTTCCCCTCTCAGCGGACTAGTTCTGGAAAACTCGGGCCACCGCTATACTCAAGGAAAAAAAATAGCAGGCTAAAAAAGACAAACACTGACTCTCATGGCAAAGCGAACTACAACCACATACAAAACTGCTTTAAGCGGCACACGGGCTGATTCAGTTCGTCTTTCCCCGGGTCTAATCAGAGTCCCAAAACCCAGGCAGACAAAAGCTGCTAGCACAAATGACACCAGTAAGATCTCACAGGTTAACAACTGGTTTTCAACTTCTCCCAGGTTCTGCCTGTTACACCGATACAGGAAAAACCTCTGAGAGCAGCAGGAAAATGGGTTGCAGCCCATCAGCGTTGAAGTGAGATGCAGCAGGCTGAGCTGCAGCAGCCTGAGAAAGGTCTATGCCGTGGACGCAATGCAGAACCGGTCGCTTCTCTCTCCGTTAATTAATGACGGTCTTTCCCCCCACAGCTGACTACAGGCAAACTTGTCAGTCTTTCCTACTGAACGGCTGTCTCTAGCGCTCCGTCACATAAACTTCCCCTTGTTCCTTCTCAAAAGGGGCACGTTCCACATCAGTGCGATGCCGAAGCGGTGCTGACACCCTGCAGGGACTTTCCCCCTTCAGACCCGTCCTGCTCTAGCCCTGCTGCCCCCGTGATCCACGCAAACGCTCTGCACCTCGCCTGCGGTCCCACTGGGGGACATCCAGGCACCCCACCGCAGTGACAGATGAAACAGATGTTGTTCTCCAGGAAAGCAAAGCAGCTTAGCAAGCTCCAGCTCCATCCTCTTGTCTGTCATTTTTTCCAATCGTGGCTTTGGCTAAAGCGATCAGACTTCAGACTCCTGAACCGCTCCCAGCACTTGTTTACCCAAAAGACCATTACAAGGTTAATATTGCACTGGAAGGAACAGAGAACCACTCCTGAATCACAGCTCTAATTTTACCTGATGCTTATTTTTTGTGGCTTACTTCCATCTCAATAATGAGAAGAATAAGCAAAAAAAAAAAAAGCAAGGTGCGAGTTTAAGGAGCTACCATTTGAGGTATATGCCTCAGGAGCTAAGTGATCTTTACTCTGAACAGATGATGGTGCCCTCTTTGGCATCCCAAACCATGAAGAATCACATTTGTCATTTACTATTGCCAGATCAAAGATACAGCAGAGAGCATAAAAGCTATAGGACAGATGTAGCTCTACATGCAGTTTTCTTCATCTTAAGAACTGCCACCAAGGTCTCAGTCCCACCAGGGCACCACCTCCAGGTCCGACACCACAGAGCAAAGGGCACCAGCGAGGAGCTGGAAGTGCCACTGGTGAGGGTTGATTACACTTCCACCTCTTAAAACTCGAAAAAATAAAACTTTCTTTCAAATAACAAACAGAAACAAGGAAACCGATCTGCTGACTTGAAGTTTACCTCTTCATTGAAAGTTCAGTGATTTTTAGGGCATTAACTGTAAAGGCAGGAAAACTAATTGCTCTGGATAAGCTTAAAAAAAAAGAAAAGAAAAAAAAACGAGGCAAGTGATAAACCCCATGTTTTTCACACAGCTCTGCTTTCCTCTCCCTGCAATACCCTCAGCTCTAAATGACCTGCAAATTAACCAAAACATGAAATCTGACTCCACGGCTCTGGTCTGCAGATCACAATCAGCCTGCCAGAAAGTCCAGTAATGACAAAGAGGTTTCAAGGAAAGTTGTTTAAATATAGTTCTGCCTGTCAACATCACGTTTTCTACAAACACTGCACAAAACGCAGCGTCCCTTTTAAATGGGGCAGGAAAGGATACCAAATAAGGAGAAAAACATGAAAAAACAACAGTATTCTGAAGCAACCTGGGAAAACAAGGATGGCAAAGTGGCTTCCAGGCAATTTTCAGCTCTTCTACCTCAAGCTATAATCAAGCTAATCAGATGAAAACCAGATCCAGTCGTTGCATGCATCACAGATCGTCAGAGAACTCTCAGTGCAGAAACTGATACCAACAATTGCCATTCTATGGTCATCTCCAGATCCAGCCCGCAATAGTGCTAGCAGGCACACTACTGCTGGAACTCCCTCAAAAAGAAGTGAAAATGTACTACAGATCGCTACCAATCTCACCTTGGCTTTAGAAATATAAAAGCACAGCAAGTAGGACACCAATAACCTCAGCATTTTCACCCAATACCAAATGTTTCTGGTCCCTTCTAGTCTTTAAATCAATACTCCAGAAGAAATTTTGCAACATTAGTTGGGGAGTTTGGGGAGGTACTGTCACATCTCCTTCAGCAGGAGCCCACTCCCGCCGGCACACATCTCCCAGGGCACCTGGGAGACACCGCATCTCAGCAGGATGGACACCCTCGCCTCCTGCAAGGTGTGTTTTGGGACATTAGCACCACCCTTTGAGGAACCATTTCCTCTCTCAGAAGTTACTCCTCTAGAGCCCACTACGCAACTCCCTGTTTGGTCTCAGGCAAATAAACCTGGCCGAGTCCAAATCCAGCATGTCACTCCCTGCTTTCTCAGGTGGTCCTAATGGATGGGGGAATGGTCTAAGAAAAGGGCTTACAGTTTTTCAGCAGTACAGAGAAGGAGAGGAGAGGAAGGCTGAACCACACCTAGGATCACGCAAGAACAAAACTACCAACCAGGTTTCCCTGAATCTCAAATTTTTCCCATCTTGAAGTTTGCAGGAGCAGATGCACATACACAGAACCAAAAGTAGGTATTTCGGACTTTTATTCCTTTCCCACTGTTGCAAGTCCTGCTCTGCGAAGTAGGGTTCCCACGGTTCGCCGTTATGCAGAGCTAAAAGCCAGTCAGTCCATCCATCAGTGCAAAAGGCGGCGTTCCGGCAAACACACCAGGTCACCAAAACAAGTCTTCAACTTCTTGCCACAGCTAAGAAGCAAGGTGGGAGCTCTAACGCAAAGCAAGCCTTCCAACTTTTCTCTAGCAGCCTAAAGAACTGCCGAAATTTTATTTCAAATGAAGGCCTCCCAAGAAAGCAAGGGCTGGGGCATGGGTTTGAGCTACCGAGTGGGGTAGCAAACATCCCATCTGCTGTGGGGATATGCAAAAACATAAAAGGAAAAAAAAAATAATATATGGAATTTAGGAAGAACAAAGGAATATAACAATAATAGGAGTGCAGGAGTTTCACTTCTGTTTTGTTTTCTGGTTTTAACTTTCAATTTAAAACACCTCCTATGGAAGGCTTTCAGATTACACAGGCTAGTATTGTGAAGGCTACAACATGGACCCTTAAAACGCAAACCCGAGAAGGATTTTGTTTATGCTGACAGAGCAAATTGAGCAGACCAAAACCTATCTTCAAATATTTATTTTCACATTGCGAATGTCAACATTCTTTTCTGTCTTCAGGACAAGTGGGTAAGGTACAGTCACTGCACAAACCAAGGTCAAACACATCCCTCCGAGGTTTCGTTTGGCTGGATACCACTGCAGGACTTATTTGTGCAAGCTTGGAGATATGTAATCAAGCAGGAGACTGCAGAGATTCCTGAGAATCTGGGGGGAGAGCCGGGTGTATTTATTAGTGTTCTGAATTATAAATGGGTGAAAGATTAATTGTCAAAGCAATAAGGGGGCCAGAGCCCAGAGGAAGGCCCACAAGCGCCTGTGAAGCAGGGTTCCCCCCCAGAGCACAGCCCCCCACACACACGCGCCCTGACCTCCCAGCCTAAGCAGGGGGGGGAGGCTTGTGTAATGAAAGGGCAACATAAATATCTGAGGCATTTAAGCTGTATTTTTGCTACACTTAGATTTCTTTCACAGCAGCGGGGTTGTAAAACAAGACCTTTCTGGCTTGAGCCCACCATTCTTTAGGAGGCTTTCCAGGAGCATGATTTCATGAAGGGTTTTGCAGTCCACCCTCTGCAAGGCAAGTAAACAGCCATCGAAAGCACATGCCCATGTTTGCACTTTTCCAAGGGGGTGGGGGTTGGGAGTGTGTGAATCCAAACGATTTTTCAGCAGAGAGCCCACCTGTGCACCTTCCCACCACAGGGATTTCTGCACACCGACGGATCCCTCCCAACAGCTAAACTGCAAGAGCTGCCAGAATGCAAAGAACTCAAGAGCAACAGCGGACCATGGCTACTCTGTCTGGAAGAACGGGAGCAACCTACCAGCATCCTAATGGCTGCAATCAACTTACCCTAGACACAGAGATGCCTAGCACTAGCACTTGCTTAATATCTTTCCATCCTAAAATGAATTTGGTTCTTGGAGGAGTTCAACATCAGAAGTCACATTCAATATCAGAGTCTTGGAGCAACGACTGTACTCAGACATTTTTGTTGATAACCAGAGCTTAAGCAGAAGTATAAACAGGCAGAGGTGTAAAACACGAAGACATAAAATTGCCCATTGTGGATTTTTTTAGTTGTTTTACATGGGTCAATCTGCAGAGCGCACAGGTCCTGTATGTCCCAGCTGCCCTCACACACGCACACTGATTACACTTCGAGGTCTACCATTCTGAGATACCTCTAATTACAGATCAGCCCAGGATTCAGCAACCCAAAACGTTTCTCTAAACACTGTTAACTCTTCCAACGCTGCATTGGGAACTTATTAACAAACACAGTACAGCAAACCTCCAGCCATTAATTTTAGCCAACACTCTTTTCAACCAGCTGCGGGTCAGACCTTTTCATCTTTAGCTCACCCTACAGCAAAACCTTCCCTGTATTACCGCTGTGAGAGCCTCCAGTCCCTTTTCCACCACGCTTTCTTCTTCTTCACCAAAGTTCAAAGGGGGCTACTCCAGGAAACAAAAACTATGTTTAAACTTCCACTGCTTGTGCAGCATGTAATTCATTTTGGGAGTAACTTCAGAGCATTTTATTAGCACCGATACACACAAGCCTCCCAGCTACCACGTACAGCTGCCGGATGGCTACGCCGGCGAGGCTCAGGCAAGAAGTGGCCGGGATGCTCCCCTGGTAACCAGAAGCTCCGTGCAGGTGTTTTGTCTTCAGCTCTCCTTCTGAGTCACCCGTCTGAGACTTGCGGCACAAGGTCATCGCCCCAAGCCAGTCAAGAGCAATGTGTAAAGGAAAAAGGGAACATTTCAAGACATTTTTTTTGTTGGGGTTTTTTTCTGGTACGTGCATGAGTGTTAATCATCTTATTTATGAGGGGTAGTCACTCCACCTACAGACAAGATCGGTGCTGGCTTCTCTCCTACTATTGCTACCAAGCATGTCTTTCAACAGTATTTCCTGATCCACCATACGAAACGGCAATTAGTAAGTCAGATAGGGGAGTGTAGCGCTAACCAAGCCCAGATCTGCACAACTGGGAGCAGAAACCACACAATAACCCACGCAAAAGGCTGGCTGTAGGAGAGGCACGGTACAACACGCGGGAGCGAAGCAAGACACGCCGTGACAGAAACCTGACATACAAGAAAACATGTTCAAGGATGACACAGCACAGGAGAAACCCAGCTCACACGGTGACACTTCTGATCATTCTTCTTTTGCTCCTATCGCCGTGACGTCACCGCCCGCCGCTACTGCGTTGTGAAACAATCCCCTCTCGAAGGTGTTTCCGAGCGGTGCCAAGGATGCCTTAAGCTAACTACGTACAACAGATCAGAAACCTTGACTTTGAAGGAAACATGAAGACTGTGTTTCTAGGAATGTAAATGAGACACCTGTGCATTCAGAAAAATGGGAACACTACAAAAAAATATGAAACAAGTATGAAGCTCCCCCACCGGACTTCTTTTAATGAATATGCAATGCAACATTCAGTGAAATAGTAACTGTTTGGTGAAAAAGAAGTCTGGGTTAGCTGCAAGATTTCTATTCAGAGCACTCTATGGCCACCTTTTCAAGTTGAGCGCCGAGTCCCACACGCAGTCTAAAACTCCGCAAGCAGAGCCAGGCTGCACTGCAGAGCCCTGCTAGGTCCGAACAGACGCTGTACCGACCCAGGCAAGAAACGAAGCCATCCAAGGTCGCAGCCTGAGGCTCCAGGCAGTGCCAAGCCTGCAGCGCTCGTGCTCCTCTCAGCGAGCTGTGCAAGGCCTCCCAGGGACCACCCCGGAGGGCTGCCACCGCTCAGCCGCTTTTGCTGGAAATCAGACGGCAAAACGGGCACGTTATCACGTACTGACAGGATCATCTTGGCTGTAGAGGGGTGGTTATTTTTCCCCAACACCAGGTGAGAAGCCTCACGCTTCAACCTGCATGCAAGGTTAAAAGCAGAGTTAAACTGCACAGTATTTATGAAACATTGCGGGGAAGAAAATCAATAGTGTCACATTGAGAGCCATTGTTCACAGTCTCGTACGCAAAACCTTTACTACTGCCAGGCTGGGTGATTGTGCCGGTCGGCACCAGTTCTGCCTTGTGTTCCCCAAAGCACTACGTAGTCAAACTTCGTTCTACAAAGACAAATTATGATTTTATTTTTTTTTTATATCCTCATACCCAGATGGTATACCAGTACCCTCACCTCTCGTGTAACAATTATACAATCCCTTTCGTAGATAATCCAGTATTTGGCATTTGGATATGCATCATCTTTTCAAAGTTCACAGTAAAAAAAAGAAAAACAGTAAGATAATTTGCAAGATTTTTCCAATGCCATGGAAAAAAACACAGCCCACATCTTTTTCTACAACCCTGGGGCTCAGCTGTTTAGACCTTCATCACGAAAAGGTACATAGCTCTCAGACAGGGAAAAGGAAAAGACAAAACTGCATCTGTAATGCTCCTGTTTTGCTCTAACCCCCAGCGATTACTCATCTCCACAGCAGGAATCCAGAATGTGCCTTTTCCTGCACACGCTTGTCCTCCTCTCGCCTCCATTCCCACCCACACGAGGCTGGCTCCTCTGCGCACCTTGAGGGACATGTGGCTTGCGAAGGGAAAAAACAGCAAACAGAAGGAGAGAGCATCCCTGGTTCAAACAAATAAAAGGGCTCCACAGCCAAAATACAATCTCCGGGAAAAACCTATCAAGAAAGTTGCACACCCTTACTACAGCCTCAGGGGAAAACTAAACGATATACCAGTTTTCTGACTTGAGGTGTGCATTTTGATTTAATCCCCCATGAGAAACAACAACAATAACAAAAAAAAAAAGTGAATTTGGTATTGCACTGACCAGCACATCCGCTGTCCCGCAGTCACAGGGACTGGGAGGGGGAAGGAGGAGAAGGGGTGCAGGTTTTCCTACTTCGGGGCAGGGGCTAGAGAAGGTACCAACTAAACAGGATTTTGGTTTCGCCTGCCTCTGACAGGACCCATGGGACGTTTCTTTAGGACCAGCAGCACACAACTGAAAATGTCCAAGACAAAGCTGAAAGCGTCTGTGAGCGCAGCCCAGCAAGTCGACTCGAGGTAGACGAGGTGGCTGTGGGGCGTTCCTCATCGGCAATATGAAGAACCACTCATTCAGGCTGAGCCATACCCTGAGGAAAGAGGCCTAGATGTTTATCTTCACGGAGTAGGTGAGACTTGAGGGACCTCCCTTCAGCACTCCAGCCTGACATTTTTAATCCAGGTTTTGCGTACTTCCAAGCACTCCTACTCCAATTCAGGCCAACCTGAAGCCCCAGCAAAGGCGATGGAGCCACATCCACAGAAGCAGCCTTTTGCCAGGGCAGCCAGAGTGCTCTCAAGAGGCAGGCACAACCCTCTTTGGGATGGTGACGTGCCACCACGGCTGTCCCCGGGTAAGCGGCGAGGCAGGGGCTCTGCCCATGCCAGCAGGCACCCATAGGGCAGGCAGACCCTGCTGCCTCCCCACCCCAAAATGTTGGCGAGGAGCCGGTGGCTGGCCGGCCGCGACTCTCTTGAGTTAGCCAGAGCTCGGACTCTCTGCCAGCCTTCTGGCTGCGGGAGGAGAGGGATACCCAAACCGGCACACAGCCCTGTCAGTGGGAAGATAACCTGTTTAAAAAAAAATATAAACGCAAACAGATTGGAACCTCACAGCAGAGTGGGTTCGCATTGCAAGGACTCAGCACTTCCGATCCGCCATCAGAAGGCCCTAAAAAACGATCTTTCGCAAACTGCCGATTCCGGCCCCCATTCCCCACGCGCTCCTTCCGACAGCGGGGCCGAGCCCAGCACCCCTCTGCCTCCCGACGGCAGCGGGGAAGGGCCGGGCTCTCCCAGCCGACGCTTCTGCTGGAAGACACGCCCGACAAAAACCGCTGCGCTTAAATTCTGGGCTTTAAACTTTGAGACTCCCCTCCAAAGAAGAGCATAAGAGTGGCAGTCCCCTTACTTTGCGACTTGAACCCCGCAAGGGTAAAACCCTAGAAGGAAAACTAAATGCTAACCCAATTGAAGCCGACCTCACTGTACAACAAACCTCTCACAAACTGAATTATTCCCCGCACTCCTCCCCTTTTCCAAGCTTGCCCAGACTGTAATTATCTGCTGGGCAAGCTACAGCTTTGCTCCACAGGCGCACCTAGCACGTCACAGGGCTGTGTCGCTCGCTGCTCCCAGCCTGCACAAAAATCAGGCAACACAGCGCTGCTTCTTACAAATGCCTTAATAACTTCCTCCTTACTAGATCACGTTCGTAGCATTCCTTTATTATTTTTTTTTTCTTTTTAATGTTTGAAAACTTGTGCTGTGTTCAAGAAGGGAAAAGCCGGAACAGCTGGGATACGAAGGCAGCGAGAGAGCAGGAAGCCGCGGATGGGCACGCAGGCTCTTGGATGCAGTAGCTGATCACAGCAGAGGGCACGCTGCTTGTGAAATAACCATGCCATCTATTATTGTAATTATGCTCGGCATTTCTAATGTTGAAAACCCCATACAGATAAACAAACAAACAATCTCATCATGAGGAGACACAGACACCCAGCTCTCCCAGCCAAATCAGAGGGAGCGGATTTGCATACCTAAGTAACAGCTGAGTGCCCCAGAGCCAGTATTGCACCCGATTTCCAAAAGCCACTTGGTCTGAACCAGCACCTCCTGAGCACAGCTCCCCCGTGAACTCACCTAACAGCTGTGGACCTGGTTGGGGAATTACTGGGGGTAGACCAAAGTCACCCTCCTCATCCTCTTCACAGAGTGATCTGAGATGGGGAAATTATAGGGGTGCAGGGAGGGAACATATCTGTCCTAATTTAGGGCATCTAACTGCTTGTTTCAGCTAGTCACCTTTTGATCAGGGTCTAAGACAGGTCAGATGAATCACCTGGAAGCGCCTATTCCTCTCTCAACCATAGATGCAACCAAGTCTGAGTAAATAGGTAGGCCTTAACTGCAGGTGTCCAAAATTCGAAAGTGAATATCTGTGCGTAAGGTGTCAAAATTACATCACTGTATTTAGCAAAATAAAAATAAAAATAAATCAAAGAAAGGAAGGGAGGTAGAAAGAACTCATTTGCACTTCACAGGATGAAAAGGCATACAAATACGCCAGGCAGATACAACCTTTTTTTTTTTCAACATTCACTATTTTTCCACCTTTCTTTCTACCCTAAGTGTAAATGCTTTGGAAAATTGCCAAATTTCACTGTAACGTCTGTAAATGTTGCACCTCTACATTCAGCTATATTGCAGTGGGTCAACACTCTTTATCCATTACCACCATTACGGCACAGCGCATATTACAAAAATAGCCACATTTAAATAAGCATGATTGTGTAACATTATGCAGTAAAGTTCCAATATAACCTGGTTTATTCTTGCTAGCCTGGATAGAAGAGACAGGTTATAATTACATTAAGAAGCCTCTTCTTTAACTCTGATAGAGACCTAAAGAAGATAAGCCTTGTCGACATTTGGGCTTTCTACTCTGCTTTTCTGTTTTGTTTCTACCGTCAGTTTAAGGCAGAAATGTATATTGCAGCACTTAAGCCAACCCATAATTCACAGCAGAATCCAGAGCTGATTAGTCCTGTTGTATAATGAGGTCTCCTTGATACATCAGGGGACTGCTGTTCATGCAGCAGGAACTTACTGTGCCACTTTCACCATAAGCTGTATCAGACAGGATCCTCTTTTTGCCTTGTATCAACCTGATTGAGCCTTGCATAAAGCTACTCATTAGTATAGGAAATAAAAATGAATACATGCACACGTATGTCCCAAAGGACAGCTGTCACAGCTCCATACATCGAGGGGAGTGCATTGATTTAGAAGTCCTGATTTTAAAGACACTAGCAGCCTGCCAGAGCAGTTAGCATTATCTCTTTAGTATGTTAGCATGCATGATTTATATTATTCTGATGTGCAGTACACACACAGTTCTCTCACACACTGAAAAATTTATGGTAATGAGACAGAGGAGACCAAGCAACAACACAGCAGTGAGAGCTCTTAGTCAGAAGTTGCATGAAACGCCTGAACAGCAATATTCCACACATGGCTTCAATTCAATGTAGAAATTCAACTCCTTTGCATTATGTCCACCTTTCTGTTCTTTTTGGCTTCCTTTTGTTGTCTTAACTTTTGTGCAGAGACAAAGTTTGAGTCAAAATTAGCACTTTATTTGATTTCACCATTCAAACCCTGGTGAAGATTTTGCTTAACATTTCCACCAAAGAGACAGAAGAATCGCTAAAAGCACAGCACAAGCAACAAGAACATTCCCGCAAACTTTTATTTGCTTTTTGCTACTTTCTAGCTCATGTGAATATTTCACTCCCAGATTTAGAAAAAAAAAAGTTTTGAGCCCAACTTACTGCAATTTTGTAAAAGGAATACTGAACAGAGACAACTTCTCTAAGATACAGCAAGCAACTGAAGTGTACAGCAACTAAGCATCACCCTGCTGAAAAACCCTACTCCATATGTTGTAGTACTTCCATATTGTCATGTGAATGACTTTGGGCCTGATCTTCTAAGTACACCCACACACCATCAAACCCTTCTCTGTCCCAAGCCTCGACCTTTCTTAACCAAACATTTCAGCATAAAGTCAAGGTTCAGCAGCAGCTGAAGGTCACCCAGGTTTAGTGCTAGGCTCAGTATAGCAGAACTTGAGAAGAGCTGAAATAAAAAGAGTGACAATAACCTGCAACAAGTTTCAGTCCTTCAGTCCATCTTACGGACTTAATAACTTGGGGCAAACAACAGCTAACAGAGTTTTCTGCTCCCAATGTATCACTGACAAAGGCTAAGCCAGAGCAAGCACCAGCCTCCTTAGGAAAACAGTTACAAAGCCTTCTCCCAGTTTAGTGGGAGCGGGAAGAATCCAAGATGAAAAGGCAAATGCCAGGCTCCAGGTTAGGATTAACCCCAGTGGCAGCACGGCAAGGTAAAGGAGTTAATTTCCAAGGTGGCAATCTCCCTTGGCGCGGGCAGTTTAAAGTCACTGCCTGGCACTTCTGTTTTCTCATTATCAAGCAAAAAAGAAACAAAGCAACACTTCATCACAGGAAGGCAGAGAAACATTATTAATAGTTACCACAGTGTTCCCTGATTTTTTCCCTCTAGTCTGTGAAAGGAAATGGTTTGTTCTTAGCTGATAGGCAAGGGATTGCTTGGACTCACAAACCACCGGGGACACACAGGCCTGATAAAGCAGGGAGCATTCTGTGCCCATTGAGCACAGCATCTACCGAAGCACTCGACTCCCTCTGCTCCTCAGCCCCTCCCCAGGGTAAAACTGGTACCAAACAACAGCAACTCCTCTGCTCAGCCTCCCCTCTCGCCCCTCAGCAGTGCTGAGGCACTCTTCTTTTCCTGAAAGTACATCATCAGGAGGGGGCTGAAGTAGGTACTAGCACCCCCATCTCCCCTCTTCCAGGTGGAAGAACTGCCATTAACAACCAACCCCTCATCCTCTCTTTCACCCAAACAGTATTTCGGTATTCTTAGATGTGCAGATTTGGGACTTGGTTTAGTAGGCATCGTGGTGTTCGGGTGACGGTTGGACTTGATGATATTGGAGGTCTTCTCCAACCTATGATGCTACAATTCTTAGAAAACACTGTCTGTGATGACATATCACACAAAGCCATGTGCATCATACCATCTCCTTCCCAAATCAATCAAACATTTATTCAGGCAAAGTATTAAAACTTCAATAAGAGAGCAGGATCGATCCTACCAAGACACTTTCTTATAGCATAGCGGCTGGCATAGCCTTCAGAGGGGTGAGCAGGAAACCAGGGATCACATCCCAGGGGAAGAGCTTGCACCTCAATTCCCAGCTAGCCAAGGGTCCTTGCTAACGCACCACAGAAGCACCACCGGCATTCCCTCTGCTCCGCAAGCGCTCACGTGGCTGCTTTCAGGGCTACGGGGAGTCCTCGCACAGGGAGTGATTTTCTGTAGCCCAAAGGTAAGTCTTAAACTCCAGTTACAACCTCCTCACGCACCATTCTCACCAGTATTTCACTTGCCTGCCTACACAGCTCTCCGGTCAGCAACGTGGTTTTGTTAGATCCATCTTTACAGCGTCTGCTCCCCCGAGCCTTGCGGGGGTGCGCAGTCTGTGCTGATGGTTTCACACAATAGCAAGGCAATGCCTGCAACCTTGCCTGGAATCTACTTCGAGTATAACCCAGAAATGGAGCAGATTATGAACATAACACTAGGAAAAGGGTGGAGGAAGAATTACGAGCACCCACATTGCCCAACCACCCCTCCCTCAAAAACATACCATGTTTCCTACAGCATAATTTGCAGAAAACTGCCACCTCCCGTACCATTAGAGGGACTCTTCTGCTACTGCCAACCTGGGTGGGCACGGTATCGAGTGGGGAACCCATTCATGGGACACTGAACCATATTTCACTCCATTTGCCCCAAAACTGGAAATTCCACCCGGACTTCCCAGTTCATCAAACCACTGACTACCCTGCTTTCCATGTCCACAGTAAAGCCAATACACACACAGAGAGGTGGACTCCGATGAGCAAGAAGAACCAACATCCTACTTTCCAGTTCCCTTTTTTCAACCAGTGTTTTCCAGCCCCACTCCCAGTGACGGCAGCCCTCTTCAGAGCAGAAGAAATCCCCTGGACAAGCAGAAGAAACCACCAAACAGCACA
>Ga0065711_1005385_pt1 | contig 20855 bp, 20 predicted proteins | sample Hoacrofraction12_FD_59098 | JGI IMG/M metagenome (GOLD analysis project Ga0065711, IMG submission 59098) | Hoatzin crop microbial communities from Cojedes, Venezuela - Epithelial fraction 12 v2 (version 2) | ecosystem: Host-associated > Birds > Digestive system > Esophagus > Crop | place...
ATTGCTAGCTAGAGTAACACAAAAATTATGAGCTAACAGAAGTCCAAGTAGGGGAAAGTCCTGTCCACTGCAGTTAGTTGTACTGGTCACTATGGCAATTGAGAAAGTCCATGGAAAATTTTATTCCAAATGTCTCATACACCAGATATAATACAGATTTCATTTCAAGTGACTGACCTGTCAATACTACGGATCAACTGGAACCGTACAGCGACATGAACACTTGTTTTCCAAGAAAGCGAGACTTGTAATTAAACACAAAGGAGGTCTGGTTTTAGCACAGCATTTGTTTTACACTTTTGGAACTCTGTTTGCAATGAACAACAGTAGCTATGATAGACACTGTTTCCAGCTCTTAGGTTTGGAAGACCCATGGAATTGGAAAGAATACATGGCAAATATCTCCCTTTTAAAGCTCTCAGTGTCTCAGCTTCCACTTGGTCAAACCCACAAGTCTTCAGGCGCAAACTCTATAGATAACGCAACAGCAGCCTGAAATGCTTTGAGAGCTATCACNTGGTACTACCATCACTTAAGAGCAGAATCTCCACCACGCATACTGGTCTCACCTTCAGAAATTTGGAATTTTGGTCCTCCAACAGTAGGATCTCTTCCTCCATCTTCTTGATCTTAGCTTCAGCTGTCACTTTTTCAAGCTGCAACTTCTGTCGAGCTCCCTCCTCCTCATCAAGCTGTTCCTCTAGGTCCTGGGAAGAAAGGCAATTGCATTGTACATTTTCCAGGTCACCCATGTGTTAGGTTTCTTTTTTTTTTTTTTAACTTGGTAAAAAAAACCCAAAACAAACCACTATTTTGAAAAGCCACCTGCCCCATCTAACACTAAAAATGCATTCACTTTGTTAGATTCATTTATAGCATCAATGATCTGGTAATGAAATTAAGGGCCATGTGATATGCATGGGATATTTTATACTCCGTACTTCAGCTTCAGCTGAAATCTGCTGCCTAGGAAACACGCGCTCACTTCAGACTCTTTCACCTTCCTAATTCTGCACTTTAAAAAAAAATCTACTTAGTGACAACCCAATCAAATCAGGCTTTATATCAAAGACTTCCTAGTATAACACAAATTCTCACCTACACATTAATGGACACTTATTAAAAGGCATCAAGAGCTGTGAGATGCAGGATTTATTTCCCCTTCAAGTACCTTGAGTATTTTGAAAGACAGGTAAGTTCTCAGGTATTACCTTTCTCAAGGTCTCTGTGTATTCAAAAGGAAGCATCTATATCATTTGATTTTCACAAAAAAAAAACCAACCCCAAGTAACTTGGAGGAGATGAAGTTGTCTTAGTTTCATAACAGTCAAAGAAGGAATATTCTTCATGATATTCACTGGATTTAAGTCAAAAAGGAGCATTTCCCTCGTAACTGACATCACCCCACCAGCCTTTTTTCCTGTAAGCAAGCAGGTAAGCCCCATGCAGTCATTCCCAGTTCCTCCCCTCTCAGAAGTGCTTGCTACCTTTAATACTCTATCTGCACATCCTATAGCTACCAACAGGACATTCTGACTTTTTTTTTTTCTTTCTTTCTTTCCTCACCCTCATATGCCTGGAGACCACAAGAAGCTAAACACACTGAACCCCAGAAGAGAAGAGAGAAAAAAAATTCAAATTGATTTTATTCTACACATGGTGCTAAGGAGCTAAATTCCTCTGTGCCCCAGGGATGCTGAGGGAGCTTTCCCATCCTTCACTGTCCTGTTTGCACGCTTTTCCATTGCCAGTTACCAAGAGGCATACCTGAATATGGCCCTGCATTTTCTTTTTCTCATTCTGCAATATTTGGTTTCTTTCCTCTTCCTCCTCAACCCTGGACTCCAAATCATGGAGAATTTCTTCCAACTCTTGTTTTTTGGCAGCCAAGCGAGCCCTCATCTCCTCAGCTTCTGCAAAGAGCTCCGTCTCAGCCTGTAGCTGCTCTGCAAGAATGTTCTTCTCTTCTAGAAGCTGCAATTATGCACAAAAGGTAGTAAAGCAGTAAAAACGACATTTCAAAGTCTCTCATGAGAGATTATACGTATGACAAAGTTACTTCAAGGCCAAGTTAACTCCCTGGTCAATATCCTAACCCAAAGACTTTCAGCAGAGGACTTTATCAGTAGTCCAGAAGACACCAGCTTTCAAAGTGTGGCTACAGCAATATTCACTCACTTGTCCTCCCAGTTTAAGGACAGATCCCACTGTGCCTACCCCATGTGCTGTGTTCCACCAGCAGCAAAAAGGCGAGGGAAGTGCCTGTTCCCTGGACTGCTTCTCGCGCTCACCCCTGCACAGTGGCAGAGCAATGCCATGGGTAGCTGGGCTGAAGCTGGCACTTGGAGTCACCAGAACAGAACTGGAACACCCCACTTCTTGCTGTCTAAACTTGACAATAGAATAGTCCCAACTGGGAGCGACCTACCACAATAATCTATTCCAACTGCTTGACCACTTCAGGGCTGACCAAAAGTTAAAGCCTGTTGCTGACGGCATTGTCCAAATGCTTTTTAAACACTGACAGGCACAGGGCAATCACCACCTCTAGGAAGCCTGTTCCAGTGTTTGACCACCCTCTTGGTAAAGAGATGTTTCCTGATATTTAGCCTGAACCTCCCCTGAGGCAGCTCTGAACCATTCCCACATGTCCTGTCGTGGGACACAAGGAAGAAGAGATCAGCACATCCCTCTCCACATCCCCTCCTCAGGAAGCTGAGAGAGCAATGAGGTCTCCCCTCAGTCTCCTTTCTCCAAACTAAGATTAACTCAGTGTCCTCAGACACTCCCCATAGGTCACGCCTTCCAGCCTTTTCATCAACTGGAATTGACACTTTGCCATTCTAGATATCCATCCCAGCTCTATCATGTCTCAAAATTACCACAGCAATAAATACATGTCTAGCTTTACTGACACTTCCACCTATTTGTTAAATTAATATCAGTGTTACTTATCAGCATAAATTCATTTTCAGTTTTGTCCAATAATAGTCATAATTGCTTCCACATGTCTTATGCAGCACATGCACACCACAGAAGTATCCTACTCTGAAAACACACGTGAAAAGGAAAGTGACACTGCTACTGAAATTCTCCTGTAGACTTGGACAGGCCAAAAAAAAAAGTTTCGTTTCATTAACATGATGTTTCTGCATTCCTGCAGGAGTAGTTCATACTAAACCTTCCTATTCCAGATTTTAGCAGTGTGTGAAAGGAGTCAGCTCTCCTGACTCACACTGCTTTTGCTCACAAGAGCTTCCCTAACACGGCTCCCTCACAGGTATAGTGCAATATACATTCTACATAACAAAAGTTGATCTTGGGCACAAACCTGTTGATGTTTCCTTTCCATTTCCTCAAGTTCTGCCTCCACTTTTGTCTGTTTTTCCTTCACCTTCATTAGCTCCTCATCCTTGGCTTGAAGTTCTTCTTCTTGACGAGTGACCTGAAGAAGAGGCTTCACCTGCAAAGATTTGAAGTGACCAAGTAAGAACCTGCACCTACTTATTTACAAAACACAAAAAAAGTGACAGAATACAATAAACCTTTGTGAAGACTCTCCACCACTGCCAGTGCCTAAGCTTTAAATATGCAGCGCAATTCCTCTGCAGGATTTTCAGTGCACTCAGCTGCTGTTGTTTCTTTGCAAAGGCCCTGAAGACAGAAAGAGCACAACATTTCATGTTAAATACAGCTGAGCACCTGTCTGTGTTTTTAATTTTTAGGTTACCCAACCCTAGAACACTTGCAGACCACAAACAGGCTTATTTTTAAGCTTCAGTGACCGCACTGATTTACAAGTACTCAATCCTTATATGAAGGGGAAGAACAAGAGCTGGATTCACCATTTTCAAAATAATAATTACAAATGCTATTTGTTCTTACTCTTAACAGATGTTTTTCTTAAACAGATAAAATCAGGATGGATGAGATGCTGAACTGTCCTTTAATTTCAAAAAAGCAGCTTTCCAGAGTATCTCTAAGAGCCTCCAGCCAAGCAGAGATGTTTGTTTTTTTTTGCAGCCATCACTGTACTGTAAACAGCTGCATGTGTCAAAGGGAAAATTAAATAAAGGAGATACTGCTATGCAACCAAGGTACAAATTCTTCCCATTAGGTGAATATTCACCTATTTACCCCAGATACAACTACAGTTTTTCAGGCAACACACTTTCTTAAGAAAAATCTCCCAAAATGAAAGTTTTAATGCATAGCTCCTATCATGAAATTTAAGATGACCATGAGAAAAATCAAACTATAAGAGCACACATACTTCCTAGCCAGGTATCCTCTACAGACTGCCTGGAAGAAGATGATAATGTCTGTGATCTTCAGATCTCGTTCTTCTTCTAAGTGTGCCAGGACACCAGCTCGGAAAAAGATCTTGCTCTGTCCAATTCTGTATAAGTTAGGATCCAGCTCCAATGCTCTGATCTAAATGGACAGGCAAGCACATTGTTTTTATGCCAACGAAAGGACAATTTTTGTTTCAACTTATCAGTGTTTTAACAATATATAGAGGTATAAACACTTACCATACGCTCACAGGCTTGCTTACCATCCATAAAACCTTTCGGAATTGCATTGGGAGTAAGGATCTCGTACCTTTAAGTCAAATGAAAAACACGCCTTTACATTCAACAGTAAGCTACACTCTTCTACACTCATAAAGCTATAGTCTCCAAGTGCACAGCTAAGGAATCCCTCCAGAAAGTTTTTCCAGAAGTGTCTTTAGAATGAATCACAGAATCACAGAATAGTAGGGGTTGGAAGGGACCTCTGTGGGTCATCTAGTCCAACCCTCCTGTCGAAGCAGGGTCACCTACAGTAGGTTGTAGAGGACCTTGTCCAGGCGGGTCTTGAATATCTCCAGAGAAGGAGACTCCACAACCTCCCTGGGCAGCCTGGGCCAATGCAATTCAACTGCTTCACATTCAAGCCACTTTATGACCTCACAAATGGTTTTGGACTTTCTTCCAGTTGGATGGGGGAAGCATCTACAATTATTTAACAAGGATTTTCATCTCATTAAAAAAGAAAAAAAGTAAAAAAGTGTTCCTGCTGTTACCTCTGTCTAAATTCCTGGAACACTATCCTGTTTGGAAATCCTTGCCGACAAATCCTTATTCCTTCCAAAACGCCATTACAACGAAGCTGATCTAGAACCAGATGTGGATCCAATTTTCCAGCCTGGACAAAAAAACCAAGCATGATTTTTAGTATTTTAATTTGTACACATGAAAGACTGTAGTTTAAGTTTTTTGGGCTACCCTCTACAAAGTCAACTGTCTCAGTAAGCGGACAAGTGGGAAATACTAAGAAGATACTTGACCACAGCAAAAAACTGTGAAGCCTGGCTTCTGATTTCAACAGGAAGACAGTCAGCACGTGTACCTCAAAATGCAAGTAAAGACTCTACTAAAGAAAAAGAATTAGGGGAGTGGTCTGTAGTACGTACCCTCTTTTCATGATTTGGAATGATGCAGCGAACAAAATTGGGATTAGTGTTTCGGAGCGTCGCCATCAGCTTGGTGAGAGATTCTTTGTACAGTTGGCCAACAGTACGAAACATGCCCTTCTTGGTCTTGTACGCAGAGCCAAAAGCTGTCTCTGTTATTCCAGTGACCTGATCCAGACCCACAATGCGATCCACTGGGAAGGACAAGAGAAAATAATTAAGTGGACTTCAATATTTGTCAGGTATAAAGACAGGCAGAAAGAGGAGCAACAGTGCAGCAGCAGAAGCTTTGTGGAACAAATGACAGAAGATGCCATCAGTAGGCAAGGCAGTCAGCATGTACTGGGGACGCTGTGCAGAAGCAGTGGAACCAAAAGCCACAAACTTATACAGCAGGAGAGTGTAGCTTTAGTAGGTACAGACTAAAATATCCAGCTCTTTACTTGCAGTTCTACATGACCAGTAAAGCCATTTTCTTTAAGTCAGCTTTTAAGAGATAGAAAGTTGCCTGGAAACTGGCAATTATTTGAATTATTACAACGCAAAATATTTCTGGGTTGAATATTTGTAATTAGACATCTGTGCATATTTGCTTAAAATGAAGAGTCACTTAAGGTAATTATATAGATTAAATCTGAGTTTCACTGAATATTCAAAAGTGTTTTGAAAGCATAACTATTTACAGAAGAGTTGGAAATAATGTTATTTCAGTGACAAGAGGGGGGGAAAAAAAAAAAGTATCTGCCAGACTTCTGCTAGTCTGCTCTTTTGAAGAATTCCTCCAAGTTTTATACACAGCTGCAAAGACATCCCTAGCCAAAGACAAGTTTCAAAACAGGAAAACTGCACACCAAAGCACTTCAAAGCTGCCATAAAGCATCAGAATAGAGATTTTTCTTTGATTTTTTGAACATTTTGGCTAAGGATCTCTATGGTTTCTTCTTCAGAAGCACAAATTAGAAATCTGACTGCCATCATTAAAACTTTTAGGCCAAAAACAGGAAACATGACTCCATGTGCATGTCAGCAATTATTTAAACAGCTTGCTAAAAAAATATTCAGAGGGCTTAACACCTTAATAATTATACTTAGCACTTCTTAGTACTGAACAAATACACAACATACATTGGTTGTCCATGAAATCCAACCTGGACAGCCAGAAACAAGCAACTATATCTTCAAACCAAAGCAGAGGGAATTATGCTTTGCTACCAGAATTAGTTCTGTATACAATAAATAAGCGACAGCATTTTATTTAATGCTTGTACTCAACTGGTTTTCAAAAGGTCTATAAAAAAAAGGAAAAATAAAAGCAGAAAAAATACAGGGCAACAAGTTTGAATAATCACTTGTAAGTCTTTCATGCAGTATAGAGCAGAGCCCAGATCCTCCACACAGTTTTGAACACAAGAATCTAAGCAGCTTATTAAAGTTAAAAGAATAAGTAGGTGGTAAGTTGTTCATAAGATCATATCCCAAATATTTACTTTGAAGCAGAATTCAATTCTAAACCAGAAATGGGATAGAGATTACTGGGACTCGGTCCTACAGAGGATGAACACAGCAGCTTATAAGTGTTAGAAACATGCACCCACCAGATACCACCGATGACTGGACACCATTCAGCTTTTGTTTGGCCATGTACTTTTTAAAATTTTGTAAATATATCTGTTAATTGTGCATCTTTTGTTTTGCTCCCCTCTGTCCTCCAGCTATAATACAATTATATTTCAATGAGGATTATTAAAGTTAACCTGTAGGGAAGGCTTCCATTTAAGAGCAGTCACTGAACAGCATGATTGGACAATCATCCATTGGCTAAAGCCTCTGAACTCAAGCCCTCTAGTAATTACTAGAGGAAACACCACTAGCTTCCTCGAGCACGTAATGTAGCAAACTAAATGATAAACCCAAATAAAGATCAAAAATCTGAAGGCACAACCTTCACATACACATATTTCTAAACTTGAGGACAGGAATGTAAGAAGAATCAGGAAGAGGTTGCATAAAATATTCAAAGCGTCTTCAAACAGACATTCCAAATAAGTGGATTTGTTGACTTCTCAATACCTCAAAAAATGCGTGCAGCTTCTACAAATGGAAATATTAAAATTAAGTTTTGGTTTTTTTTTTTAAAAAAAAAAGAACAGTTCCAACAAGTCTGGAAGAAGTTTATTTCACTTACTACCCCCACTACAACTGCAGCACTCATTCTGATACTTCAACACATTCTTCAGCTCTCCTCCCCCCCAAAAATACATCCGCGTTCTAAAATGTTCCAGAGTTTCGTCAATGTTGGACTGCAGAAAGAAGCTTGATAGTGTTACAAAGCTTATGCATTCTCTCAAATGCTTGGAGCTACCAGAATTCTCGCTTAGGAAGCAATTCTGCATCTCAACATGGAACTAGGAAGCAACAAACCTTTTTATCTGCAATGCTTAAATGCAATGCATAAAATACATAGATGCTATATGTATGCAGCAGCAACTGAATAGGTATGCACTCGGAGACCATTTGCCTTGTGGAGGTATACCTAAGTTTAGCATGAAATGAAGAGTTCATGCAAGCCTACGAGCAAAAATGGTTTTCCTGTAGATACAACAGCCCTGCCTTTAGTAGGCCTACTGTTTTTACATCCATTCACCTGGTGGATCATGAAGACCAGTAATATTGTCATAGAAACAGGCTCTCTGAATATTCTGAATCTCTAAGGCAGAGAAACAGCAAAAACAGAAAGACAGAAGAGCAGATACACAAGACACTTCAGTTAGTATACAGAACAGGTTTATCAATTGCAAACAGACTTAACTGTGCTACAAAAGCAATCAGGCCACAACATATTTCATGCACATTTCAATTATCTGTGTAAGCAGGTTTTGCATATTTGGGCCAAAACATTTTTGCTTCATGAGTGTACTCAAAAGGAAAGGAGCAGATCCCCAACCAAAAAGTTCTTTATATATTCATTAAAACTGCTCTCTGTAGCTGAGCCAAATAAGTATTCCTGAGAATAAGAGGGAAACTCAGTATTAATCTACAGCATCATCTATATCACAAGATTAATCTCCTCCTGGAATAAGAAACTACAAGATTTATATACCGTGGCATGTAAATATATTCTAATTAATATATTGTGATGTTAAAAACCATAATGAAAAAGTCCTTATAAGTATTTATTTTGGCTGTTTCTGCTTCTTGGGGTATTCTGGTAAAAATGTTGATAAATACTTTAAGATGATGTGCAGGAAGACTAGCTAAACAGCAGTGTACAATTAAAACAGCAAAATATTGCATTTGATTTTAATATGCAATATGTAAGCATTAGTACGGCTGTTACTGAATTTTATTTTAGGAAATGCGGATTTCCAGGACACGACCCAGCACTGCACAACAAACAACTGTGCTGGTGCTCACAGAAGACAACATTTTATTAAACAGCAAGTACCACTACAGCTGTTTACATCCAGGACTTAACTGCAGAAATTCAAACTAAGAGTTTTGGACAAGATTCTACAAATGAAACTGGACACAGGGTAACAAGTAGTAAGTGAATATCAGTTCAAACAACGAACATGAGAAGCAGCTACTCAGAAATGGTACATGTGCAAGGGACCATAGGTGAAACCCAGCTTCCTTGTTGTACTTTTGGTGCTACACAATAGAGAAAAGGCTGTAGATATTTACAATGTAGAGGTGGAGGGTGAGGAGAGAACAGGCACAAAGAAAAAACCCCTCCTCAACCAAGGTAAAAAAAATTTGCTAACAGCTTGTGTACTTCGAGCATGATCTCTTACCATCCTTCCAAAGCTCTGCAACAAATTTGTCAGAAGACTGGTGCAAAAGTGTAGCCACGTTGTCATTCAGGGGGTCCATATTCTTCATCAGCCACTCATCCGCCTTGTAATCTACCTGTAGAGTAGCCAAGTTGCACACAATCAGACTAGATAGACTACCAGCTTCAGCTTTAATCTACCAGCATGGAAAAAAAAAAGCTTTCAAAATACTATACTGATGTTCTCCTCCTGTTCTCTTCTTGACGTTTACTTGCTATGAGTATGTTGTGCCTCCTTAGAACAAAGTACCACAAAAAGTTGTTATGCTTTCGAAAGAGTAAATGGGAGGTTTCTTAAAAATTTAGCAGTCTGACTTTTTCATAGAATGGTATGGGTTGGAAGGGACCTTTAAAGGCCATCTAGTCCAACCCCCCCTGCAGTGAGCAGGGACATCTTCGACTGGATCAGGTTGCTCAGAGCCCCGTCCAACCTGACCTTGAATGTTTCCAGGTATGGGGCATCCACCACCTCTCTGGGCAACCTGTGCCAGTGTTGCATCACCCTCACTGTAGAAAATGTCTTCCTTATATCCAGTCTAAATCTCCCCTCTTAGTTTAAAAATGTTACCCATTGTCCTATTGCAACAGGCCCTGCTAAAAAGCCTGTCCCCATCGTTCCTATAAGCCCCTTTTAAGTACTGAAAGGCCACAACAAGGTCTCCCCACAGCCTTCTCCTCCCCAGGCTGAACAGCCCCAGCTCTCCCAGCCTTTCCTCCCAGCAGAGGGGTTCCAGCCCTCGGATCATTGCTGGGGCCTACTCTGGTCCTGCTCCACCAGCTCCAGGTCTGTCCTGTGCCGAGGGCTCTAGAGCTGGATGCAGGGCTGCAGGGGGGGTGTCACCAGAGCAGGGCAGAATCCCCTCCCTCGCCCTGTGCCCACGCTGCTGGGGATGCAGCCCAGGGGACAGCTGGCTTTCTGGGCTGCGAGTGTGCATTGCCGGCTTGTGTCCAGCTTTTCATCCACGAGTACCTGCAAAGCTGGTATACATTTTCAGCCTGGCATTATTGCCAAAATAAGGCTTCACTGTTCACTGTGAAGATGTAAAAACACCTCCAAGTATAGATCCCAATTACTTCATCTAAATTAGCAGGGTAAATTAAGAGTGTGCTGCAACATGATTTTTTTTTTTAATTGCACTACTGCAGTTATACTTAAACACTTTGTTCTATAAAGAAAACAAATAAAGCTCTTATCTTGAAAGAGCCAATTCTGTGGTTTGTAATTAAACTATACCTCAGCAGTTAAACTCAACACTACCAATATGGTTTCATCCCAACCCAAAAGGGAGCCCTAAAATTCTGTACATCCAAGACCACCTCTATACAGACTAGCAAGTTTTTGCTTCAAACAGACTGTGAATTTTCTATTTTTAAATAAGGGCTTTGGAAGAAAAGCCACACTTCAAAGTTTCCAGCATCCAAAACCAAACAGACTGTCGTTCTTAGTACTTCTTGTCGTAAAAGCTATTTTACAAACGATACTAGTTTTGAAAGAAATACACATTCTGATTGATTACCTAAAGGTAACCTTTTCTTTCACAACTAATCTACTATTAACTGCAGTAACAGTGACAACTTAATTGTTTCTAAGTTATTGTTTTAAACATCGAAACAACACAATGTATAATTTCTTTATTTCAATTTTTGCTACAATTATCTACTTGGCACAACTGACATTAAAGAATAGTTAACAAGCCATCAGTACTTTAAACAAAAATTAAAGGATGGCTGTTAATCATTCACATGGTTTCTTCTAAATATCAGGGTAAAAACTGGTACTAGGATTAAGTTTTAACTGTTTAAGAAACTAATTACATAGCATGGTCCTATGGAATCGACCTGATGATCATGAAGGTTCCACAAAATGCTGACAAGAACCACGCAGTTATTTCATGGACCTGTTCACATCGCCATTGAGCCCCATCCCTCAACAGAAGATTAAAGATTGCACTAACAGTAAAAACAAAGATATCAGCTTACCCATAAAAGGGGATATACATAAAAACTTAAATGAACTAAGGAAATAAAAGTGAAGAAGGCACTGACAGCCCTAGTTCGAGCACTACTATCAACTTGGAAACACAGATGTTCAGAAGAGATTCCTTTCTATACAAGTCCTGAAAGACTCACCTGTAAGACCTGACAACAAAATTAAACTGAAATATTTGCGTAATTTATTTGTATTTTTCAGTTCTGTCTATTTGGTAACAAGAGTTCTTTTAGAGCACTCCTGAATATGTTCAAGAAAATGAAACAAGGCCACCTTCCTGCACAAGTATTTCTAAATTTGCTAGCTATACCACTTAGTACTTTCCCAAAACCAACATTTCTAACCAATTATTTAACATTTACCCCTTACCTTCCCTGCATAGTGAATAATGCAGAAGTCAGCTTTGTCCTTTAGCTGTCTTGGTTTTTGGAACTTGGAGTGGGTTCCTTGCTCTTGGACCAGTTTTTCCACAAATGTCTTGTCAGTAGCTTTAGGGAACCAGCATTCTTCATCCAGTAATGCTAACACACCAGGAGGATTTGCCTGAAATCCAGTTTGATTTAATATATGTTAATATTTTACACATATATAGATCTATTTCAAATTTTAATATTTAAAACACACCATTGAATGTCACAATAAAAAGTTGTCTGAACGGATTCAAATTCTCTTTAAATTAAAACAAGCTGTGGAGGAGTCCAGTTCAATGAACAACACTGACTGGTCCAAACAAATTCATTCCAATGCACATTGGAGCCAGACATAAGTGACCTGATCTAGTGCTGACTAGAGCCTTGCTTTGAGCACAGACTGGAATAGATGACCTCCAGAGTTACCTTCCAAACATTTCTGTGACATGTATGCACGCAACAGCTCACCCTCATCTCCACAGTAGTTAATGTCATGCTTTAATGTGGGCGAAAATGAGAAATTCTCCCTGCCAGCCACCTGATGCTACTGTGGCAGCCACCAAGCCTCCCCTTGCCAAGCCCTGTGTTGATATCCAGCAGCAGCACCCAAAAAGACTCAGGAGGCTGAGCTTGAGCAGCCAGCGCAGCTTTATATACTCCCTCTTTCCATACAATTTAAGCGCTCCACTTGAAGGTTTGTTTATCCTTAAAGTGAACGAGGGAACAAGCAACGCCTGTACTTCGCAGCTGTAGAATTGTTTGACAGAATCATCTTCCTCAGGGAAGACAGACTGATGTACACAGGAAAGCAACAGAAAAAAGTTTATAATAATTTATACTACAAAAGTTTCCAGTGAATGTAAAGTTTACACATTTGACAAGAGATGTTTCTGTGTACCTACTACATCGTATCACAGTTACAGAACCATTATGAAGGCACTGACATTTGCTTTTCAAAAAAAAAAAAAAGTTGATACATTTTAGGATATTCACCTAAACATCTGCATACTGAACGCATCCACACTTACCCCCTCCGGCTTTTTGGCAGAGAGTTTACATTCCAAGGAGGCACAACTTTCTGAAGTTCCACACACAAAGTGCAAACCTTTAACTAAGGTAAGATTTCCCTTTTCCTTCTCTAAAGATAAACAACAACGTGGCTCACAGGCTTTTCAGGATGCAATGCATCATTGGCAGCTTCTAGAATACACACAATTTTACCTTCTCGAATACACATACTGTGTACACACATGCGTACATATGTGTACTCTAGAATACACATACAGAAACGTAGGGAGTAGTAACTGCAATGCCCTAGGTTTAATTTAAAAGGTCATAAAATAATTTCGACTGCATAGCGCTGACATGTGAAGAATGGTAACTTTCAGGAATTATGATCTTTGTTCTCTCTCTTCTCCCCCCAACCCAGATGCTCCTCCTGCTCTTTGAAGCCCTCTTCAGCTTCCACATAATGAGCAACCAGAAGAATACGTTAAAAAGCACAGTGATGAAAACCACCTCTAAGACACTGCTTTCCTACTTGCAAGACACATTTATGGTGAAAACTCTACCCTAAATGAAGTTTCAGAAATTTTGCTATTGATCTCAAATGAAAAAACTTTATCAGAAGTCTTGAAAACCTTTCTAACTGAGCTCCAGTAATGCAATGGCATTGTTCAATATGAAAGTGACAGGACTAAAGACTTGTTCAGTACTAGGGAAAAAAGTATAAAAAGAGTAGCTTAATAACTTTAGCCCAGTGTTCTAACTTAACATCAGGGCAAAATCACATAAGGACAAATCCTTTTACTAATACATGGTATTTCAGACTTTGGATTTCAGCCTTCAAGTCAATTCACTTCTTGTGACAGCTCCACACGAATCTCTGTACACTCCAACAGTAAAAGACAAAGCTCTTCTCCTTAGAGCATTATTAATGCATAAACTTACAGGTCGTTCAATTAAGTCAATGCAAGGCTGCAGATCCAGTCCAAAGTCGATGAAATTCCACTCTATACCCTCTCGTTGATACTCCTCTTGCTCCAGGATAAACATTGTGTGGTTAAATAACTGTTGAAGCTTCTCATTGGTGTAGTTAATACAGAGTTGCTCAAAGGAGTTCAACTACAAAAATAACATTAGCAAGCAAGAATAATTCAGTGACAGGATTTATCATGTATCTGGAAGTAAAAAATTTGCCCTTACAAGGAAATTCCCCAAAACTCTGCAACATTCAGATACATTGTGAAGAATATTGGAAAACACATTATTCAAATCTCTTATGTTCTCTGCTACCCATAATGAAATAATGTACAGTAGGAAAACCCATCATGTATAAAAATCATTTAGACTAACGTATGACTTTTCAGCACTGTAATTTAGGGTTGTCAAAGCATTTGCATGCTACAAAACAAAACCCTCCTGCAGCCTTGGACCATGCATGCATTAAGTAGCTCTAAACTTAGTCCTGAATGCACGTTAACAGGGAAAAGAAAAATCTGATTAGCAGTGTTTTGAAGTACCTCGAAGATTTCAAATCCAGCAATATCCAGAATTCCAATAAAAGACGCTCCCTGTCGTTTGGTCCTGTCCAAAGCTTTATTAATGCGGTGAACAAGCCAGCGAAAGAGGCGTTCATAGGTGGCCTTTGCCAAAGCTTCCACTGCAAAGTCTGCCTGAAAATTCAAACAGGAAAATTTATTTACCCTGGAGAAGTCACCAAAAGCAACTTCCGATCAAAATCACTGAGGAATGAATACAAGCAGTAGAAACAGCATGCAGTTTGATTAATGTTATGAAAAATTTGTTTTTAAACTGTTCCATAAAAATACCGAAAGCTCTGTGTGTCTGATACATACAACTGTGGCATTAAAGGATAAAACCAGAATAAGTTCAAGAAGAGGGAAAGTTTTTTGTATTCTACCACTGACTTTTACCATAAGAATATTTAATAATGTAGGCTTAATCAAAGTCGACAGCAGTACACACTTTATTCCAATTTTCTTTATTAAGAGCTAATCAAGATGAGGTACAGTTTTATTTCGCCTATAAAGCACCAACACTTACTTGTTCTTTGGTCTGGGCTTTCTGCACGTAGTCTCTGCCCACCTTGATGCGCGGTGTCAGTATGGCCCGGGTGAACTCCATGACGTTCATTCCCAGTAGATGGCAGAGTTTCTGTGCGACTGGGGACCAAAACAATAAATGAGAGTGCTTCAGTCCTCTACAGCAGCTCAAAACACCAATGAAGCTACCCACAAAGGCCATCGTGGGCCAACTTAACAACTGAACTCCCAGTCGAAACATCAGCCGGGGAGACGTGCTTCTGTCCGGCGGACAGACCACCGCCACCACACAGCCCGCAGCTGCAGGGCTCCCGTCTCAAAGGCTGAGGGAAGTTTCCACAGAAGTTGACCACTGAATTTTCTTACAGGAGTGCAGAAAAGACCAGATATCATGAAACCGCAGGGAAGTCACATAACCATCCATAACCCACCTACAAGCGCTCACTGGGTTACTTCAATAGGGAACATTCATTTTCTCATCTCCATACAAAAAAGCACAGCATGAGGACATCAACTCTATCATACTAACTGTTGTTTAAGAACCGTTTCAGTTTAGGCAGCTATGCCATTGTAATGCTTCTATTACAGACTATATCAAAATACGTTGTTAAAACTTTATAAAACATGGGCTTGCAATATTTTCTATAGAATAACAATGCAAGCAGCAGCACGCTTTCTTTAGGCAGCATGAACTCTCCTGGTGTCATGTTCGTTATTTGAAATTACACATTACCCACACCATCATCACATATTCTTGCTGCATCAATCACTTTTACTAAATAAATTTTCCAGGAGGTGAGGCGTTTATGATTCCATACTTCTAAAAATGAAAGTGACACTAAAGGTATTTTTAGGCCTGGGTAAGTGTTGCCCTTCAGCAGGAAGCCCTCCCCACCCTCCCATCAGTACTGTAACCCTTTATCTTTATCTGACAGCTGTCAGTTTTACTGTCAAAATGAAAAAATCTATTTTCACAAATCAGCATTGGAAAACAGATTTTAATAGAAATATGTAAGAGCTTCCTCTGTATCTTTCTTCTTTTGTGCTAGTATTGAAAACACTACTATTTGCTCTTAATGTTGAGATTCTCTGTCTGGCCGTATATTCATTAGGAGGGTTCATGAATCAACACACAACTTCATCAGTGAAATTAGGGTAGCATCACAAATTGAGCACTCCTTTCATTTTAGCTACACACGGGAGCATTTCTGTGCTTGAGGTATAAAAATACGCATCGGCACCTCAGACAAAACTTACAACCCTAAGTGTCAAGTACCAAGTGCTGTCACAATCTTCAAACAAACAAAAAACAAACAAGAACTTGAAATTTTTAAGTAGCAGTAAGCATCAGCTTGGTACTGTGGCATAACGGACACTATATAAAGAGATTACAGTCTAGAGGAAGGAGGGGTTTTCGCCCCCCATGCAGTACTCCAAACACTACACTCTGCTCCTCTTTCATGAACATATGACATGGAATTTATTGGCCCTACATTTCCAGTTCCTAATAAACCATAGCTTAGGTAACAGTAACAATAGTAAACCATAGCAGAGGTAATACTAAAAATCACATCCAATTCAGAGAGTGAAGGCGGCGGCTGCCACCATTTCAGAGGTTTGACTGAAGGAAACAAAACCATTTTCAAGTCAAAGCTCTGACTTCTAAGCATAGGACTGGTTCACGCTATTACAGCTTGATTAGTCTCAGACTTAAAAAGTGTAATTCATCTTGTTTCTTTATAACTGAGGACGGTCCATTTAAAAGGTACAATTGTAGAAAGCCCCAACTATCCTGACTTGTGTTTTATTACTATTGGATTTTGGATAGAAATTTCTGAATTACTATAAAACAAAGATACTGAAAAGCTCATATCACAGTTGAAGCGCGAACTTTAATGAGGTTGCTAATGAACCTCTGCCCTTTCAGCAGAAAGCCTTCTTCCAAATCTGGTAAGCATGAAAGTCTTCTCTAAATACAGCTTCTCCCTCCCCTTCATCCATAAAGGCTATATGGCTTTCTTGTTATCTCTTGTATCTATACTTAAAATCCGTATTTTTTTATCTATATTTACTTTCTATAGGGTAGAATTTGCTTTCCGTACTCTTCGAATAGGTTCAAATCTCCACTACCCATGCAACTTCCTCCCCACCTACGGAGACACCAACCTGACCTGTTTCAGACACATCCCTTTAAATGAGGTGAATCACTATCAAGCTACAGTTACTTCTCTGGAAGACACTAGGGAAACCCATTACAGTGAGATGTGACAATACAGGTGACAAGAAGGGAGAGATCAGTTTCACTCAGTGTCTTCAGAAAGATATACTGAAAAAGGCCACAACTAAAATAAGCTTTTTTGAATACAAGAGAACAGAAACATGCTTTAACCATGATCTGAGCTTCTCAGCATCTTTGCTTTATAATTCAGAATTTTGTATCCAGCATTGTAAGTATCTAATAGTATCAATATATTTATAGCCAATATTTATAGCCAATATTATAATTCAGAAATTATGTCCAAAATACAATGGCAATACAACAAAAGTAAGACAGTCAGGAAGTAAGTATCATCGTTTTCTTTCTGCATCATACCTTCTAAATGGACAATGAGTCAGCGAAGTTGTCTAAGCTGGCACTAAAAGACAAAAAACCTAATCCATCACCCAACCTTTTTTCCTCACTGTGAAACTCAAAGTGCCAACTGCCTGCCAAATGTTGCGTCAATGACTACTGATCTTTGATCCATACCTGCCTGCTGGAGCACTTTGGGCAGCAGGCCACCACCCTGAGAAATGACAAAAATTGTGGACACTGCAGGCAGCCTACATGCACAGTGATTTATTACAATTACGAAACAAGACACAGCCAAGAATTTGAGTTGTGCCTGTGCAGCGGGTCCTGCGAACGATGGTTCTCACTGCTCTTTCCACTGATGTCAATTCTCAAAGCCAGCTTTCCATGAAAGCATTTAAAAGGCTGGTACTATGTAGCAAATTAGAAACCTGAGATTTGCTTCAGCAGCTCTCTTTTGTGAAGAAATACGCTCCTCGAAATGCTGATCACATTGAAGGTACTAACAGACAAACTGAAGTTAAATCTTAGTGACACTGCCATGCCACTTCAGAAATCAGACTTTCCTAAATACAGCATTCTTATGTTCAGCCATTTCACTATGGAAGCTGTGCTTGGCGCCAAGGCTCTTATCATTGGCAAGAAAACTGCTGTCAAGAACCAAAGAAAACAAACCGATTTAAGCATGCTCTTTTTCCTAGTGCTTAAATCTTGGTAGACAGCAATAAACAAGACTACAACTGAAATACTTGTTCGAAGTTTAGAAGCAATGCAAACAGCATAAATTCTGTTGATGGATACTTAAATTTATCTGCATTACAAGAACGGAAGAGGAGGGTTTCCATGATTGCCCTTTGGCTACTACCGCAACAGCCACGGCCTCTTTTTGGCACAGAACGCTATCAAGGAAGCTAAGAAGACTCCTCTGTACTTTTAAAGATATGCCACAAAACAACACCAGGAAGAAAGCTACAGCACAAGTTAAAGGCAGCCATACAAACGTGATCAACTTACCAGTGTTCTCTGGCATAGAAGCTTGATCAGTATTTCTCTCCTTCTTAAAGGAAATATTTCCGAATTGTAGCACTGAAGACACCACTTTCAGCATTGCTGTGTTAACAAAAGACATATGCAACAGTTTTATTGAAGAGAGCTCAGCTCAACAATTTTTTCTCCTGTTACTTGTGTCAGTTTCCTTCCAAACTCTAAGTAGGAGTTCAGAAAGGAAATAAAGTTTCTACTGCACTTTTTGGGCAAATGGCTTTATTTCAACTCTTATCTCATGTTAAGCAAACATTTGCTGCAGGCTGTCACGACATCAATACAACATTAAATTTGGCGACATTAAATTAGCAAGTGTGTGTGCGCAAGAGAAAAAAAAGTACACTTTACAAATTCAAAAGGCTCAGTAGCTTACACAAGATCTCGTCGTGCGAAAATCCCATAATATGCATGGCTTCCATAGTCTCCTGAAAGTTATCCTTGTCTTGTTGCCCAGGAATGGGGATGTAGCCATTAGATAAAAATCTGTAATTGTTAAATCCTTCAAGCAGCAAGTCAGCTGTATTGGGGGGAAGGGGAAGAGACAGAAAAATAAGCTAAAGAAATGCTCTTCACACCCAACAGAGTACTCTGTTCTCACTAAATGCGCAAACTACGCTTTACAAAATCAGTTCCTCAAATACAGCTACAAGCCATTATTAACAGCTTCTGAAACTCTAAAAATATGAGTATACCTTAGAAACTGAAGCCAGATTCCCAGAACCTCCATCTCTAGCAACCTACATTAGTTCTTTAACACATTAAGCCTGCAAACAGAACATTACCCAACTCAGATCTAGCATAATCTCAAATCCCTATTTGGAATATCCTAAAAGCAGTATCTCTATTGAAAGGTAACAGACACAGGCAGAAATGGGGTTAGATATTGATGATTACCACATCAAGGATGCTAAACACATCAGTTCTCTGAAGTCTGCACCTTTATACAGTTTCACTTATCACAACCTAACAGAAATTCCCAGTTCCCAAGAGGGGAAAAGAATAAAAAAGCAGAGCAGAAGATAACCAACATAGTACTGCAGTGGCTGAAGAAGGCTGCAGGGTTTCATTACGTTTCTGTAAAATGGCTGCTTTTCTACCCCATTTGAAGTCATGGTCCAGAACAGATACGGCTGTCACTGCTGACCAGGTTTGTTATTTATCAGCTGGGAGCACTGCAGTTTCAATCCAGTGATTCCCAGCTAGAGGCTGCCCAAACTGGTCTTCGTCATGTAAGAGCCACTGGCTTGAAACGCTACAGTTGCTTGACAGCATACTTGATAAAACACAGAAGTTATTTCAAAACAAAACCACCTGGCTTTCATTCTTCCTTTAAAATTCACTGTTTCAAGACCAAAGAATACTTCAAACACAACTGTGTTAACACTGAAATAACAAACGCGGCAGGCAGAAGCCAGAGGTTTACAAAACAAGATCCTCAAACTTACACTTCAGGTGTTCTCCTGCTCCAGCTAGTAGTTGATAGAAGATATGGAACGTCCGCTCATCCTTAGCCTGACGAACAGCGCGAGACTTTTCCAACAAGTCTGATTATAACTAGTCAAGGATCTTTACAGTTTTTGGTTAAAAACATCCAAAGCAAACAAAACTTGCAGGCTATATAATTACTTTAAGATCAAACAGAACTTTAATAGTAATGACGGGACTATGTCTAATATGACCTTTCAGTAATTTTAAATGAGATCTCAAATTCAGACTGGTAGAAGCCCACATTTCATTTCAGCAAGCTCATTTCTTGGATGTCAACTGCACTTCCCTGCTACACGCAGCTGACAAGTGCCTGTAATGGACCAGCTGAAGTCGAAGTGAGAGGGGGAGTTGGCCGTTCTTTTTCAATCACTTCTTCTATTGTGGTCAGAGCAGATCTCTTCATACCAAAAACCCAGCAGCTGCCGAACTCAAAAGTACTTTATCTGAACTGCATTTGTAATTTCTTTCAAGCACTAAGTTTTTACATACAAACTGTACTGTCTTTAAACAGTTCCCAAATCCAATTTGAGTAGCACACAGCATCTAATACACTGCCATAAGCTGTAATGTTATTTAAGTTTTTATTTCTTGATATTCCACATTGTAAAACAACGTGGGACAGGGATTTGAAATAACACAGGTTACGAGCAAGAATGAGTTCTTATGATGAAGAAAGCACACCCTAAGAGTTAAGTCCTCCTGTTTTGACAAAGCTCTAAGCAAAACAATTCATCTGAACTTTCATAAAGGCAAAAACTGTCCTCGTTCCCGTGCTGAATGAAAAAATCATTTATCATTAAAGCATATTTTGCATAACTATAGAACTTTCCCAGCCTTATTGGGAAATTAGATTTTATGATAGTTCCAAACATTCAATGAATTTAAAATTAAGCAGTTTAACTCATGGCAACGGAATGAAAGCTTAACTGCAGCATTTTTATGATTCATACCCACACGATAATGTTTACCAAGACTCCCAATTTCATAATTTTATGA
>Ga0065711_1036562_pt1 | contig 20853 bp, 16 predicted proteins | sample Hoacrofraction12_FD_59098 | JGI IMG/M metagenome (GOLD analysis project Ga0065711, IMG submission 59098) | Hoatzin crop microbial communities from Cojedes, Venezuela - Epithelial fraction 12 v2 (version 2) | ecosystem: Host-associated > Birds > Digestive system > Esophagus > Crop | place...
CTTCCCTTCCCTTCCCCTCCCTTCCCTCCCCTCCCTTCCCCTCCCCTCTCCTTTGTACTCTCCTGTCTACTACTAGGGCTCAAGCATCTGAGTGTTAACCCAGAATTGTCACATTATTTTTACAAGGAAACAGTAAGAAAAGAGTGAAATCAAGCTCATTTTCATTCAGACATCATGGATATTTTTGGCTTGGCAGCCGTCCTCACTAGCTGCAAACATGCCTGTATTGCAAGATGCTGCACTGATACTCCTGACATATTTCCCATCTCCTTAATTGCATCTAAATGTTCACTACAGCACTAATAAGTCTACAGTGGGGAATTTAGATGTAGTTCAGGGAATGTGATATGCATTCCCAAATTTTGGTATCCCATACAGTCCTTCCACCTATATGGCGCAGAGCAGAAATTGTCTTTTCTATTGGAAAATCTTTGGGGAAGGACTGTCTTGAAACTCAAACAGTAAGAAGTAAAGCAAACGAATTCCTGAGAGGAGGAGTGTCTGTGAGTAGTCTCACACTGAAAATCCAAACTTTGATTCTAATCATCTCCTTTCTACACATCTCTGGTACATATAAAATCCTAAATTTTAATGACACTGAGGTGTTTCTCCATTGTCCTTTTACCTGTTTTGAGGAGCTAAGGGCTCGTCTATTTTTGCCTCTCTTTTGCTCCCATCTTGTCAGTACTATCCTCCCCTAGTGGCAGTATTAATTTGGAGTCCTCTAACAGGACATTCTAAAGATGAGGGTGTCAGAGAAAGCTGAAACATCACCATAGCATTATGCAAAAATGTCTACTGTAATATAAATCCCTATGCCGCAGCAATTTTAGCTTCTCATTTAGTCACTTATACAAGATGTACTATAATCATGGTGAAGGCATAACTTATTGTTGCACTGATAGATTCCATACAATCAGCACATTGTAAAATATGATGAAAATCAAGTTTTGTTCTGGCAATTCATTATTACATGACAATAGAGTCACTGCTCCCTTAAATCCTCTACAGTTCTCAGTCCATTCTTTTTCTGCTAGCTGAATCTGCATTTCCCAGAGGCTTTGAGAAGCAGCCAACTTTCATTGACAATCCTGCTTAGGAGCTATTCTCCATCTGACTAACAGAGCATCAGCTGGCTCCCTGACCCTTTCACGAGGTTTTCCCCCAATGGATCTAAAAGAATGAGTCACACAAATAATCCAGCCCATCATAAAACAGTATTCCTTTTTCCCTTCTGAACAGAGAGCACAGGCCAGATGCCAAGCTGGGGAAGGTCTTCTCTGAGAAGTTAAGTGTCCCTCTTTGGCAAGCTCCATACACTGCTGTCCTGGCACCACAGGAGCCACCTCTGGCTCTCATGCCTGGCTGCTGAGCCCCTGCCTGCTGGCCTCACTCAGCCTTCCACCCGAGCCTTCCCATCTATCTTCTTAAGGCTAAATCTTCAAGATACCAGACCAAGACATCTCCTGTAAGCTCTCACTCTGAAACAAGCTTTTTGTGCAAATCAAAAAGATGCATTTGCGTAATATTCGTGGTCTCATTCCAGGGAAAGAATTGGCTTTTGTGGGATCTGTCCTTTGACTTCAGGAAAACAAGCAGCAGCCTCCTTACTAGTTTTCTGCACAAAAACTTCTGTATTTTTGTGATGCTAAGTAACTCTTTCATACTGACAAGTGGTAACATTGAAAAGTTTCAGAGCAGTAGTACAAAGCACTTCCAGTTAACATGCAGATGTAATATGACAAATGGAATCTACTGAAGACACAGACACCTATTTGGAGGTGCTATCTTTGTAAAACCAACCAGACCTTCCTATAACAATTTTTTGCTCTCAGATGGTAGCACATTGCAAAGGCTGTGTACATCTTGACCTTATCAGAAAAATAATAAATGGCATGTTTTTTTGTTTTTTTTTAAATCCTATTTTTTTTTCTCTGTTATAGATACGAAGCCCGAAACAGAAATGGTTCAGAAACAACTTGGAGGCAATCTGCTTTTACAAGGAATTCTGTCTACATGAATACACTTTTCTTATGAAACAACTTAAGGCCAAGAACAAATGCTGGGTAGCATGGTTAAAGCAATGTGTGGATTCTCCAGGTCTCCTACTTAACTCCCCTGAAGAACTGAGGGATGCTACAGCATTTCTTCAGAGACTTCTCCCTGCTTTTCCATCAAAACATTCACTGCATTCAGTTTAATTACATAATCCATTGTCTGTATTTCAAACTATAAAGTTAGGACAAAAAATGGGTTTAACATTTAACAGTCATGGTAAAGTCTGAGGTCATTCTGATCTATCACAGAAACAAGTTCTAAAATCATGGCCCAGTTGCTAGTTTTCTGTACATCAACTTCACTTTTGAGATTAACAATAGCATTGTCATAGCCATGGGATATCACAACCACGTAGCAAGGAAGTGACTTCGTAATTTAGGTCAACCCATTGAAGGATTTGAAGATTAATTGAGGACAGTCAGAACATTGTCTTTGGGTGTTTTTTTTTTTTATACTGCAAGTTGAAATGTTGTGAAATCAATCATTCAGAAGAATCCCACATTGGGGTGTAATTTAAACTGACTAAGACATCCTTCAAAAGCCATGAATTCTTCCGTGCCACTAGTGCTGCCTAATGATTGAAATGGATGCTGCACCAAGAAAATTAAGGGCATAAGTGAGCACTAGCATGCTAAGTCAAAACAAGCAAACCCACAGTATTTGTATTTATAGTATCACCAAGACATGTCAGCAATATATACTTCTGTTTTAAAAGCTCTGCTCTGTTATTCATTTTGAAATCACCTACACATGGAATTTCACAAGTAGTTCATGAAAAATACCTGCAGTTGGAAATGAAATCTAGTATGTCTGTGTGATCCAGATCAAATCACAATCCCTTGCATCAGGAAGAAGATATCAACTGCAGACATTGTTCTCAAGGCAAAGGCAACAATATGTTCTAGCCCCCTTTATGAGGGAAAAAACATCGGTCTTAAAACACTGACAACCACATTTGCAAAGCCAATGTAATGTATTGTATTCTACTAAAAAAAAAAAAAAAATCTTATTTTAAATCTGAAGAGTAAGCTGAAGATCTTCTAATTAGCACCACCTGACACCATTTTGTATCACATATTTAGGTCTTTGATAGCCTGGTGATACTGGTGTACCATTCCAACAAAGATTACATCTCTCAGGGGCTATTTTTTAATGGGAAAAAAAAGCTTTAATGGTTTGACTTTTATTGACATCAAATGACATTACAGAAGGAGACACCATATGCCCAAGAATCTTGAGCGATTGTTGGGAAAAAATGGCATTTCTTTCAAGCTGAGTGACAGGTTGTAGGAGGTTGAATAACATGGTCAGGCATTTGGAGTTTGGTTGGCTGAAAGAGAGAAAGACATTATAAGAGAAAAATCTTTCTTTTCCATCACTTTTAATTAACTCAGAACACTTCATCAAATACTGTGACTTGGCAACATGACTTGAAATTGATAGAAACGTAGATGTTTTAAAATCTGGCTGAGTTCTTGTGGTTCAAGTCCCCAGTTACTAGTTTACAACAAAAAATGACAGTATTTAGCTTTTATTTATAGGCATTTTAAAAATAGCAAGCTGCATTCTGGTGCTCTGTTACTGTGCCTCTAGTACGAATAAGGCAGTACCCAGAACAACTCCTTGAGAAAATCCTTTTATGCATGTCCCCGAGATATTCCTTTTACACAGCACAGAATTGACACAAGCAGCCCAAATCTGCCTTTATGCAGTGCCAATAGAGGTGTTCAGTGGGAACATGTGAGCCTGTTGGTGTGTGAAGCCCTCTGAGCTACCTTGGATTGTCTAGGGTCTGGGCACTTAGCTCTCCCCTTCTGCTTTACCTTAATGCTGACACAAGGCGATACCGGAGTTCTACAAATTGTAAAGATAGAGCAACCACGTACTTCTGTTTCCCCAGAATACTCTTCCAGAAAGGCGGGGTTCAGGAGTTTTCAAAATCCAGAACTGGCATTTTATTAAGCCAGTTACCTTGGATTATTTCTATTTCCATGATTGTTCTGTCTTTCCTTGAACCCATGTAAGGACTAGATTTGGATTTTGGAAATAATACAGCTATCAATTCTGTTCTGGAGATACAGCCTCGAGAGCAGTGCAAATGGCTCCAAGCTACTCTCTGCCATGCACCAAAAGCCACTAATTTCTTCCAAATGGGAAACCATGGCCAGACCAGGAACATCTAAGAAACTCAGAGCACTTAATTTCTGACCTGGCAGCAAATCCCTGAGCAGGCTGAAAAAGTTTTTGAACAGTATGATCCAGACCACAGAATGCGCAGAAATTTGATCTGACATAATCCTTATGCTAGCATTGTGAGTAGTGGTGTCAACAGTCAAACAGTAGATCAGAAGACTGGGGAGAGGACAGTAATGCTTTGTTGTTTTCAGCAAAGAACCTGAATAATACTGACAATAACCTGGGATTCCCCACCAATAAAGAAAAAAAGATGTTCTTCCCATCTGTCATGTTTTGCTATTGCTAAAAGACTAAATCCTTAATGATACAGTGCCTCATACATGCTCACCAGTGAAACAAAAGAGTAGGGTTTTGTTGTCTTCCCCTTCCTTGTAAAAGACAGAAAGTGGAATTCATCTAACCAAATGCATATGTCTAAATGTGAATGTCTACATCTGAGGTTCTCTTGTAATTGCTGAAAAAAATAAGCACTTTCTGTGCATCATTCATCGCATCCTAAAGTCTAAAACAGATGAGGTATCCCCTGAATGAGGTTTTTTTCTCTCCGTTGAGCCTAGACTGATTAGATGTCTATGTTGTAGAAATCTAAAGTTAGACAAATTGATTCCCACCTTAGATGTCTGAAAGAAGTGAGTAATAGTGGAAAGTTCACCCAGACCATTTGTTTCCAGACTCATTTGAATGTATAAAGTTCCAAACTGTAGAAGAAGCCTGACAGAAGCATGAGTTTAACGTCTGTCCACAGGAAACTGGTATCTTCCTTTCACCACATCAGTTTCAGAGTTCTGCGCTGCTTTTTGCAGAGTGACTGCCAATATCACTGTGCCCTACTTGTTCTTTAGCATTTGTCACTTTGAATGCCTAACAGCTAAAACACACTGAGATACTAGTTGCCATATCCCTCTGCTACATTATTGACCAGACCAGGCAGTGAACATTTTTCTCTCACTCTGCCAGTATTATGGCAATTCCACCCTTCTGCAATGTACTCCAGTAGCACAAACTCTAACAAGAATCAGTCTGCCTCTCTGTATTGGACAATGTTAGGATAGTTTCCTCTCTGGCATTCTGCATTAGATAGAATCCGTGGTAACGCTGGACAAAATGGTGAGCGTCAATAAAGCAAGTGGTGCTCCATGAATACACCAGATCACTGTTGTAAGATGCCTTAGTTCAGTTAAAATTAAGATTATTATACAGAAGGATATGCAACAATTTTCTCAGTGTTTTGGGAGGGTATTTTAAGGTGGTGAAACACTGGAATAGGTTGCCTAGAGAGGTGGTAGATGCCTCATCCCTGGAAACAGTCAAGGTCAGGTTGGATGGGGCTCTGAGCAATCTGATCTAGTGGTAGCTGCCCCTGCTCATTGCAGGGGGGTTGGACTAGATGGCATTTAAAGGTCCCTTCCAAGCGAAACCGTTCTATGACGCTATAATTCAATGATTCAATGATTCAATGACTCAGTGAAGATTCTATGACTGGAAGAGTGTTCGTCACTGTGTTATCTACTTTCATGCAGCTTATTTTAATAATTGATTCTAACAGATTTCCTGGGCTAACTCAGCAAATACTACTTTGTTTCTTAATCACCTATTACCATTTGTCCATAAATAGATTTTTAAGCCCAACAGTATTCTAAGATATCTCATATTTGCATCTATAAAGGAGCAATGCTTAGCCTAGTTAATATATTCCTTGTAAGTGTTGGATGAAGGACTTGATTGAAATAGGGAGAATAAAATTTTTTAAAAATAATGACTAATATTTTATAAACAGGATAACTCCTTTGTGCTAATAATATTTATTTAGTAAGAAAACATAGTAGCAAATTCCAATGTAGTAGGCAAAACTACAAGGACTAGTTTAAAGTTTTGTTTCAGCTATTCAACTTGCTAAATAGTATATCAAAGCAAGGATTATATTCTAATGTTCTTTAAAAATCTGCTCTAAAAATGGGCTCTAATTTTAGCATAAAGACTGACATGTGGAGTTAGCAATAATTAAATTAAATATTTGATTCTCTGTCAGATGACTTTCCTTTTTACTAGTATAATCTTTAAATAAATATTTTTTCTTTTATTAGAGCTTTCAAACTGAGACAAAGAGTACTTTAGGACATTAAAAATTGTTCCCAAATGTTTTCAGGCATCATACTGAAGATTCTTTAACTATGTTTTCTAACATTTTTTAAACTTCCTCCACAGAGAACTTAATCACTTTCTTCGTCTTCAGTGTGGTGATTTCAAGGACTCCATATCTAGTTACTACCATCAGTCACAAAATACTGTGTTATCTGTTCAGATACAATTTTTGCCCCAATAAATGAACTGAGTTTGAGGGCATGGTTTGTGGGCACACATTTAATCTGAGACCTCAGAGGGACAATATTCAGTGCTAAATGGGCACACTAATGTTCTTGTCCATCCCTGCACACACATATATATGTATTTATATTTCTATATATTTGTTTGTTTTAGTTTGGCCTGGATAAATGCCAGGTGCCCACCAAAAACGCTCTATCACTCCACTTCCTCAGATGGACAGGGGAGAGGAAATATGATAAAAAGGCTCGAGATAAGGACAGGGAGAGATCACTCACCAATTACCAACACAGACAAAACAGACTGAACTTGGGGAGAAAAGGGAGTTCAATTCATCATCAATCAAATCAGAGTAGGATAGTGAGAAATAAATCCAGATCTTCATACACCTTCCCCCCACCCTTCCCTTCTTCCCAGGCTCAGCTTCACTCCTGTTTCTCTCCTTCCTTCCCTCCAAGCGGCTCAGGGAGACGGGGAATGGGGGTGTCAGTCAGTTCACCACATGTTGTCTCTGCTGCTCTGTTCTCCTCAAGGGGAGGACTCCTTACACTTTTCCCTGGCTCCAGCATGAGGTGCCTCTCACGGGAGACAGTTCTTCACAAACTTCTCCAATGTGAGTCCTTCCCACGGGCTGCAGCTCTTCACAAAGTGCCCCAGCGTGGGTCCCTTCCCATGGGGTGCAGTCCTTCAGGAACAGGTTGCTCCAGCGTGGGTCCCCCGTGGGGTCACCAGCCCTGCCAGCAAACCTGCTTTGGCGTGGGCTCCTCTCTCCACAGGTCTGCAGGTCCTGGCAGGAACCTGCTCCAGCATGGGCTTCCCATGGGGTCACAGCTTCCTTCAGGCATCCACCTGCTCCGGCATGGGGTCCCTTCCATGGGCTACAGGCAGAGATCTGCTCCATCATGGACCTCCATGGACAGCAGGGGACAGGCTGCCTCACCATAGTCTTCATGACGAGCTGCAAGGGAACACTCTCTGCTCCAGCGTCTTGAGCACCTCATCCCCCTCCTGCTTCACTGACCTTGGTATGTGCAGAGTTATTTCTCTCACACAGTCTCACTCCTCTCTCTTCACTGCTGTTTCACCGCCGAGTTTTTTTTCTTCCCCTCCTTAAATACGCTATCACAGAGGCACTACCACTGTCACTGACTGGCTTGGCCTTGGCCAGCGGTGGGTCTGTCTTAGAGCCAGCTAGCACTGGCTTTATCAGACATGGGGGAAGCTTCTCTTAGCTTCTCACAGAAGCCACCCCTATAGCCCCTCCACTACCAACACCTTGCCATGCATACCCATAACAATGTTTCTATTGTGCTTGCTAGTTTTAAAATGTTGGAAGTCTGATATTTTATATCCATATTTTGGGAAGAGCGTAAAGAAGAAAGTAAGTTCAACTTCCCTTACTGTAATTCAACTTTTGTTTTAAACAAAGATTTTCAACTATAATGATGTAAAATATTTTATTTAGAGTGCTTTCATAAAATACTATGCTGATTATTTCATAAAATCTCTCTGTGAATCTGATGCGCTTTCTTCCACTTTTTCCTTTTCCCTTGTTGCCTTCTGCTGTACATTGCCCTCCTTTTGTTGTTGTCTTCTGCCATAATTTATCTATATCTATGTCAGAACACATCTCTCTTGAAAATTTGGCCTCAGTTATGAGTACTAGTGTCTTTTGAAAGTATGTCTTAAGGTACAATTGGGCCACTGGTAATTAGTCCTGCATATAATTCCATAAGTAATTAAATACTCTAGAGAATTTTAAGTAATGCCAAGTAATAACAAACAATATTCTATTTATTGAACATCTTATCTATGTCATTTGTAGTCAAAAGAAAGCTTGACTTATCAAAGTTAGCGGCAAATATCTAAATAATTGGTGTTCAACTTTTCTTCCGCAGTGTCGGGGATCTTGATTTTGGTCAAAGTTTTAATTTGCTGGTTGTCTAGTGTATGTGAAGGTTTAGTAACTTCTTTAAGCCTGTGACATGAAGCACCAGGAATCTTTTCTGCAGAATGCATTGGTTATTCAGGTAATACCAATTACTCGTGAAGTCTAATAAAACTCACATGAAACAGGTGAAAAAGGAAGGTTCTATTCAAATAAGGAAAGTCTGACTAAATCGGTATCTTCACCTAGCAGTAAGAAAGGGGACATTTTAATTCCTTGGAAATTTTTCTTTAAAAAACAACCTGCTATCAAAACCAGATTTAGTTCTGAATATTATGAGACAGTCTGACATTCTTGGAATAGTATATTAGCTACATATGCTGTCTCCTGCCCTCACTTCTCTGACCCATAGATACTCCCCTTTGACTGCCTGTCATTTTGGATGCTGACAAGAGGTATTAACTGAGAAGTCTACTGATCACAGATGGTTTGCAGAGTACAGTATACCCTTAATTTCTGCAGAGCTGAAGAGTGAAACTGTGTGCATAACAGGTCTTTGGGGTGGAAAGAAGATTCTACTCCACATTCTCAGTTCTAAGGAAATAAGACAACCACAAGTGTCACAATGTTTGCAGGTTTTTCTGTAATTTTTAGTGATTCAACTTTTTAGCACCTTTAGCAGCCATGGCTCTCAGACACTTTTTCATTTCACTAGAATCATCACAGCTCTATGCACCAATAGCACTTTTATCTTCTATGAATGCACTATTTCTATAATACACATGAAATTCCAAGCAGAAATCTAAAACACCTACTGGTAATTTTACAATACCGAAGGTGTGCATTTATGAATAGACGTTTTTACTAACAATCTAAGATTCAGTTGAAGCTTGGTCACATATCCTCAAGACGAAAAAACACATAATTGAAGCTGCTGCCAGAGCAGAATAGAAACCAAATTGCCAGTAATTTGGAGTCCCGATCCTGCTGTTAACTTCCCTTTTGTCTTAGAAAAGACAAAGCATGGAACCAAACACTTTTCTCATTTATGTTCTCAGTTCAGTCTTGATTGTTGATGCACTGAAAGCCCAGATCCAGCTCAAAAAATTTAAAGCAGAGCTGTGGGTCAGGATGATTCCTTGCAGAAAGAGATTTATGGGAAGCAGGAGAGTGATTTCGTAGGATGGTTTCCTCTATCTTGTGACCCAACAGGAGAATATGATCTCATGCAGAGAGGTTGTCCGTTCCCATTGATACGTAGGCGGCAGTTCCTCCTTCACTTCACAAATCGAGAGCTATCCGGAAAAAAAAAAGAAATTGTTAATACAGCCAAATGCTGATGCAGCTTGTGCACAGAAAAGATATATTCTGCACCAATGAGCCTGTATAGAATTTAAATATCTTAATGTAAAAATAATTCAACATAATTGCCCAGTGTACTTTTGTGACAAAAACAGGTTAATGCACTCTTTGGATCTTTAAAAAGTAGTAAGTGCAAAGAAGTAACTTGACTTACATACAGATTTGATGGAATACTGTGTACAGTTCCAGTATTCTTGCTTTAAAGGGAATTTTGCACAAGTTGCAGCATGACAGATTCTGGATTGTTCTGAATTGAGCTATTCAGCAATACATGATAGGAAGTTATACTATTTGCTTGTCTTTGAAGTTGAAAATGGACCCTCTGTTGTTAGGGCTCTTGTAAAGAAATCTGGGTAGTGAACGCTATGCATTATTATTCTGAAAGCCTGTGACAAGCTAGCAATTAGCTGACAGAGCTCTAGATCTCCGCTATCTTTTATCTTTGTGGCGATACAAAGATGACCAAAGTGTGTGGAAAAGGATGCTTGTGACTATAACATTACATAGTTCTAGAATAAATTTAATAAGCTAGTAAGCTTCAGAGGCAGCTCAGCAACACAGGCCAGGAGAATGAGTCACTTTCTTCAATGTTTAGTCTCTCGGAAGCAGCATGGTTTGAGGACTAGGCAAAAATACTTAGGGTGGCCATCTAAAAGAACTGAATCTTCTTCATTTCATCACAAAGATATAGTGATATGTTTAAGTGCTTAAATATTCTTGTGGACTGAAAATATCACAGTGGACAAGAATATAATAAGCATGAATGGCTAGAACCCAAAGTCAGACAAATTCAAATTCAAAACGAAGCACAAATTTACACCCTTAGTAACCAATAATTGAAACAGACAATCAAAGAGGGGTAGACATACTTTACCCCTTCCAGTAGTTAAATCAAATCACCATGCCATTCAGGAAGGCAGATTTTGACTAAAATATAGATTTAGCTTAAAACTAACTTATTATGGCAATAGAAGAACGAAAGAGAAATAGGAGACAATACAGCTGAGAAGACTGAATTATTCAATATGGGCTTAAACTGTATGAATTTTAATTAAAATAGGATGAAAAAGGAAAGTCCTCTGTCATAAAAAGAAAAGAAAAAGCAGTTTTCTGGGGCAAAAATTGAAGTACTCGCATAAACCGATCTTAATTTTTTTCCCTAAATCAATACTATTTTACAGAAAGCATAAGAGATTGTGTTTGCCTTCCTGCTATTCCACTCAGTTCTGTTTTACTTTGTTTCCATAAAAAAGTAAAAAGCAAATTAGACGTTTCCTCAAAACCTCAGTTTGGCTAAGTCAACATTTTTTGATGTTTGTAAGCTTTGGCCAACTTCTTCCAATGATAATCTTAATATTGCACCCACTACAGTGCTGACTGCATCATGAAAACTTGATAACAGGGGGGAAAAAAGGAGGGATTGTTGCTAGTAGCGCAAGTCAAAAAGGGTAGGCTAGATCAAGGTTTGTATTTCAGTTATTTGACATGAGTTGGAGTGGCTGGATTTTGCTTCTGTTTGCTGAAGTAGATTGGTACATAAAGTGTCTCAGTTTTGCATAAAAGCGGAGTTTTAAAATCATTTAGCATTTTAAGGATTTGTGACTTCTGGTCAGTCTTTTCCTGCAAATACATTAATGCCTCTGACCTTCTGCTTCTGCACATTAATGCATTGTTAATTAAGACAGTGTTGCACTTTATGCAGAGATTCTTTTCAATTTCATTCCTTTGAATTAAATCACATTTTTAATAGCATTAACTTGAAGGTCAATACTTTTTCTTTGGCATAAACTTTTAAATCCTTGATAATGGGATGTCAGTTTGCAGAGCAGGGAGGGGCAGCAAAAAAAGCTATTTGCAAATAATGCCATTTCCATTCAAAAATGTGTTGGCTTTATCAGCTGCATAATTTAGCTCCTATTTTCCATTTACAATGCTGTTCTGTAGAACCTGCTGAAATCTATTAGTACCATGTGCCTGTGGGTGATCCAGGGCCAGGCTTTGCTTGAAAAGAGGTGTCAAACATCACACCTGCTTGTGAGAAGTTAAACATTATCACAGTTTAAAGAGCATATCCCAGCAGATAACCTTGCTTGCTCTCATGAGGGGTTGGCATTCCTTTCTGTGGTTTTTCTTTATCACCTCGTAAAGCTTCTGAGCTATCCACAGAGGTGGAAGGTTTATTTTTGTTTAATTTTAAGATGTTTCATGAACAACTAGCCTTCCATTTGTGCATCTGTAGTCCACAGTAATTTAAGGTTATTTATTCAGATAAAAGACCAGCCAGGGTCATTTGAAAGATAGTGCATTTCAGGAGGTCTTTTATTTTTATATTATTATTTCAAGGAGAGTGTACCATCATTTCTCTTCAAAGATATTCTCTTCATTTTAAGCCATGCAAGCCATTACCACAACATCTTAAAGGTTCACTTTCCCAAAACAGAAAAATACAGTGGTCACTTCACAAATAATGCCTCTTTTTATTATTGCTATAGAAACAAAAACATTAAAACCTTCATGCATACGTACCTATAGGTACAGGTATGTGTGTATACTTTTAAAGGGAAAGGACTCCCTGTCATCTCGTATGTAGAACTGATAATTTTGAGATTTCTGTGAAGAATCCCCAAGGAAAGGATGAAAAAGACCCTGCTGAGGAGAGAAAGGATGAAGAAAGTAGGTGCATATTTCAGAAGTAAAGTAGAACATCACAGAGCTGTGTAAGCCTTTTATGGTGAAAGCTATTTTTGATAGTATAAGCTAATATCTAGGCCAGTAAACAACGTGGCTCTGACTGTGCAATTGATGTTTGGTGTTGGTTTGGGGAGCAGAGTGAGAGTGTCTCTGGAAAGGAAGAGAAACGTCAGTTTACCAAAAATGTTGATGCTAATCCCTTCCATCCATACACCTGATTCTTAGCACAAGAATCAGTGGTCACACTTTAAAAAGGGAGCTCATTATTTTGCCTGAATATAGCCCCGCCCCTGTTTTTACCGGCTTGAGGGAAAAGCAGACAGAGTCTGCAGAGTCAAACATATGAAGGAATATTTTCCCAGCACACATTTTTATATCTAGACAGCTTTTCTACATTGCAATGGCAAGACAAGGCTTGTTTACATGGGGAGTTTGTCTCAGTATAGGACAAGCTGTCAGAGTAAAAAAGCGTCCTTGGAATGAGGCCTGACAAAAGGTTGTATGATCACCTGGAGAGCATCAACAATTCTAAATATGCTATCTGAACACCTGAAGATGAGAGAAAGGAACAGAAGAAGAAGCAGCTAGGATAATTCAAGATGCAGTCCTGTCCCTTTCTGGAAAGACTACATGCAGAAATGAAGGATGGAGGATCATGCAGAAGGCAAAGTAAAGCCAAAAAACCTACAAACTTGAGAAAAGGGAGGTGACTGGGTAGTAAGAACAAAGATTCTGTTCTGCAGTCAGAGCCTAGAGGTGAGGCAGGACTCAGGGTCATCCTGTAGGTCAGGGTCCTGCCAGTAGGATAAAACATGAAAAGGAAATTGCAATGGCAACTTTCAAAACCAACAGAAGCAGAGAGTAAACTTTTGATTGACTTCATGTTTAGAAATGTTTGAAATGGTATGGGGTTGGTGGATGACAGCTGGAGGACAGAAACTTTTTGGGGTATGTATGCATGGCAAATAGGAGGAACAACACAGAATAGAAGAATTTTGGGGGGAAGTGGAAACAAAGCGAGGAATTCAGCAGAGAAGTGCATGAGTTCTTACATGTGCCTGAAGAAAATGTCGAGATGGGTTGTTTTGTCTTATGGATATCTGTCACAGTGCCTCATTATTGCTGTTACTACCTAATTTCAGGCAGCCAAGTTTGAGAGTTTACAGTCGTAAGCCAGGTGTAAAATCCAGAAAGTTTTGAAAGTGATTCCAGAAAGGTCAAGATGCTTTCTATACAGAAAAAAAAAATCTCAATAATAGTAATAATGCAGTTAAAAGTGAAATATACACATGTAGTTTTGATCCCTTTCCTAATTTTGTGCTCATCCTTCCACTGCTCCACCAGGCTGCAAAGTTAGCAGCTGCATAGTGCTGGAGAAGGTGTTATGATGAGATGTCAACCGCTGGTGTCTTTCATCAGGAGGCATACGGTGTTCCCCTCATTATGGTACTTCTACACATTTGGCAAGATTCTTTTACACCCTTGCTCTTCATCAATCTGCAGCTGCATGTTGCATCCGTATTTGCTATATGTGTTGACTTCTCTGTATTAGATGCTCTTTCTTTTTCTTCTTTGCTACCTTTAAAGTCAATTTTGTTCAGCTCCAGGTATGCATGTCTTCAGCTGACCATTAGTGAGTTGTTTATAAGCGTGGGGTCTCCTGCATCAAGCCTGTACCCTATCTCTTACCATCCCATGCCTGCAATCCTCTACGCCACACACACCCTGGGGCCTCACTTTTCAAAACTTCTACTGTCATACCAAAGCTTCTGCTATGTCCACACTACTTCATTAGGTTAGAGGTGATACCATACAATGATAAATAGAACTAAAAAAAATTCACATTAGACACCTGGTCATTTAGACAAAATGCTGTTAGAGCTAAACCAAGTAAAACAAAGCTGCAGGCAGGTCAAGAAAATCTCAGGCAGAGCGGACTTGACAGCCTTTGTCCTAAGACCTTGCAAACTCTGTGCAGAGCTTATCACCTGTTACTAGCAATGGCAAGGCCATATTGCAGATCAACAGGGTTACAAAGGAAGTTAAAGGAAGGAAAGTTGAATTTGTTCCTGTTAGAATTTCTTCAGGTTTTCTACTTCTGGAATCTAGAGTTTTCCCAGCTGCAACACTGAGAAAGTAGAAATATTCACCAACTGAAACATATTTCTGTACTTCATCCAGTTTACAGTGCTGTATTAGAAAGCTATCGTTGAGATTTTTTGTCCAGAATCAATAAAGGTCACAAACTCTTCTCATCACCCTTACCTATGGCTCTCCTTATCAGAAATACTTTGTTCCCTCTTCCATCTCTCTTTTGCCTTTTTTCCACACAGGTGTATCTGATTTCTACGAAATGCCCCAGGTACCACAGGAATGGAACATTTCCTATCAATTGGATATCAACATCTTTTGTTGTGACATTGCTTCTTTCTTCTGTGTTAGGAGCCAGCAAAATCTATGTCTTCCTTTGCTTCTCTTATGAAAGACCAGGTATTTCACAGCTCCGATTTATTTCACTTTGAACTACCACCATCAGGGGACTGCGCCAAACACTCCTGTATCTGAAGTCTGCAGATTCTTTAGATTGTATGCTGAAAGAAATATTTCAGCATATGGATTAGAAAATGTAAAGTAACAATCTATTCCCTCTTCTACCCTAATGATCAATGCTCCTGAAAACAGATGTTTTTCTCTATTTTCTCGCTGGAGTCAATGACCTGTTTTCTAATCCTTTCCGACAACTCTTTCTGGATTTTAAAACCTTTGAAGCTGCTGCCTCACCAACTCAGAGCTTCAAGCAGTACAAAATGCTACTGCTGTAGCACAGCATCTATGTTCATAGTGGAGCTGATGATAAACTAGATTATTTCTCTACTGACAAGAAGTTTCAGGCAGAAAATTTGATCACCTTCTCTCCATCCCCACCTCTCCAAACTGACACAGAAATACATTGTGGGTTTTTTTGGTTGGTTGGTTGAGGTTTTTTAAATAAAGGACTCTTTGCATAAATATTTCCCCTGGTTATAATTAGAAGTGATATTTTCCTAAGGTGAATGTTGATTTGGATAAGACTATCTTCTTCATTGGAAAATCTTCACAGTAAAATTTCTGCCACTTCTAGTTTATACATTTTTGCTGCTTTTTTTTTGCTAGGGTATCTACAATACGTGATGCCACATTTGTGAAGATCTTCATCACCAATCACAAACCTGCTTATGAGGAAATTTTTATCTTTAATTCTTCTCTGAGTCTACTCCCACCTGCAGACTCTATCAGCAAGCAACAAAAGCCATCTCATTTCTACTATCAGTTAGAATAAAACTTTTTTTGGTTTCTGAGTATATTATCAGAAGTTCAAGTATACTTCCATTTTGCTGGGTAAAACATATAGCAGCAAAACTGAATCCTTACTGGCAAAGTTATATCCATCCTTCACTTAAATGAGTTGAACCACAGAAAACAAACAAAAACCCTAACCAATCAAAAAGCCTGCAGTTTCATTCAGATACCAACAGAATAATAACTCCAAACCTCCTTGAATTACGAGGCTTATAACTGAATAACCTTTAGGTGACTCCGAATCTGTACTTGTGAGTTTTATGTATTTGTATTGGCTATATCTAAACTTACCAAAACCATAGCTGAGTGCGCTTCAGAAGCAGGCACCATTTAATAACCATCAACACAAAGCTTCAAAATTCAGCATAGAAAGATACAACTTTAAAACCCTTCCCTTCTAGACATGTCTACAGCTAGTGTAAATTCAAGTGGTATACTAAATGCAGTTTTGGTGAGAGAGAAAAATTAGAGTATGTGGTTTTCTGAAAAGTCCACAAATTCTGAATCTTCTGTATTTAGTGACCAAGATCTAAAAGCACTTGTTTATAATTAAGGGAAGATATTGCCATATTTCTTTCAATACTAAAACATCCATCTACTCTGAGAAAAAAAAATGTTCTACGGACTTGCATCCTTTCTAAAAACTGATATTTGGTGTATTCTTATCACAATAATACTGGAAATAGCATTTTGATTTGCAAAATACATTAGTACAATACATTTTTGTCTATAGTCTAAAATAACTTATTACTTAGCAAATACTCTATGGCAAGATCTTCAGTCTGCAAACATGTAAGTGTAAAAAATAACAAAAATTGAAGCCTTAAATTTTTTGTTCTTTGTTAAGAAGTTCTTGTTTGAGACTAGTGCTTTTTGGCTGTGTTTTGCTTTGGAATAAAGAAATAATGTAGACCACTTTAACAAGTGCATTTCTTAATGCGTAGTCTAGCCAAAAGGTTTGAAAAATCCCTGAATAATTAACAGGTATTTACAAGAAGTAGCTCCACAAGGAGTAGATTCACTAAAGGAGGTTTAGTCAGCCTTAATAAAGGGAAGGACCTTTGAGGGTGATTGCAAGTCAAGCAGAACACTGAAACAAGGGCAGAAAGGGAAACAGCAGACTAAAGCTGATTGCCAGCCCCTACTGAACCTTGCAGGAGAGAGCCCATGTGCTTCTGCCAGTCCCAGCATCACTCTTGTTATAAGTACCTAATGAAAATACTTATAACTCTATTCCTCTGTGGAAAGAAGCTGCTTCATTATAACTGCTGGTAAAGCTCAAAATACTATATGAATGTTAATTGGTCTTACGTTTTAACAACACTTTTGTCCCAGGTAAATTACTTAAATTGTCTGTCAGGCTGTGTTGATCTGATTGTTCGCTATGATGCTGCTCAAGATTATACTTAGCAAGAACTACATGTATTGTAAGCAATTCTGTAATGTGTGTCTGCGTCTACTCATTTCCCTTGCATAAAGGAAATAACCCATTTTTTGTGCTCAAGGCTTTCTGACAGTTTCAAATTCCTGGCAGCGTAATTTACTTTGGCTGATCTTTGTAATGCTTGTTTGGTTCCCACCACTTGGTAAAATGTCTATGCAAGGCACTGTGGAGAATTGCACCCGCATCAGCAACTTGTGGCTGACCAATTTATGAGAAGTATGATATCCCTGAGACTGGCCTCTTATTTACATTCTCTTATGAAGTACGCAATAAACTAGAAGCTAAATGAAATCAAACATCTTGTCCATTTTTCTGTCCATTATCTTTTCTGAGTTTCAGAGAACTACAGCAATGAGTGATGTTCTTGATTAATTTGTCAGATAACTAGAAGCAATGGCTAGTTAGCTATGCATAATATGTTGGTAAAGGTAGGGTTCGAGGATATCTCTTCTGTGAAAGAGCAATGGTTATTTCAGAAACAATTAATTCAGAGATATTTCTAATACCATGCATATACAGCAGTAATAGAGCTATTAAAGAAAATGATGTGAAGAAAAGACCTTGACCCAAATTTATCCCTGGGGTAGTTTCAACTATTAGGGAAGAGTCATGGTAGAAATATAGCTGACCCCCATGTCAGTATTTTAAATCTCAGTGATTTTTAAAGGTAGTAGAAAAGACTTAGTGAAATTACAGATGTTATTTAAATAACAGTGTGATTCCAGAGGATGTGAACATATGCTCAAGCATTCAGCTAATGTGATGGAGTTCAAGACCCTGAAGAGAATGAGGACTTTAACCACTGCGAGTATTTTGGCATTTTATTTGGGTGGTACCCAGTAGACTGTGGTGAATAACAGACAGGGAAATGGTCATCTGGGCTTGTTTAACAGCAAATTAAAAATAATGTAATTATGAAATAAATGTAAGAGGGAGGGTTATATATTACAGATGCAATCCCAAGCAAGATACCATTCAAAGTGCTTCAGAAATATTTAGTATGTTTTCTCATTGGCTGATGTTGTATACAGGCAGGGTAAGAGGTCTTCAGGAGGCATCAGTGGTGGAATGATTTTTTGGTAGGGACTGACGAAGTGGAAACTGAAAAACAGCAAGTGACTGCCGTGAGAAACAGAACGGAGGCTGCAAGGCACAGCAATTCACAGGCAATTTCCTTTCATTGTTTGCATGGGGAAAAGCTTAGAGCAGGGAACAGGATGGTTCATAGCCACATTCATATATCACATAAAATGCAGACTGCTCTCAAGCTCCCTGGCCAAGTGCAGATCCCTTGTAGGACCTCTAATTGGACACGCCCTTATTTTGGATATTTGCCCAGTCTGGATGAGCAGGTCTGAGTTGAAGAGCTGTGGTTTCCTTCGTGTCTTCCCTGCAGTGTGGCAGCAGCAATCATCAGTGGAGACTGGTGCTCTGGGGAACAATGAGCTGCAGAGCCGTCTCTCCCAGGGCCAGCGCTCTGACTTTGGATCCCCAGAAAGGACCTGGTTACTCTACCCTTTATGTGGGGATATATGGGTTGGCAAACACAAATGCTTCCCTCTGCTTAGTGCAGAAGGTGGGTCCCACGTGAGAAGCACAGCAATTGGCGCATTGTTCATGCATCATCCTGTTGCTGGAAAAATATTGTACTCTGCTGGGGTGGCTTTTTATTTCTCTTTCTTTTAAAAAATTATTCAAATTTTCCATTGCATCTGCACCTTGCTGATGGGAAAGTCACAGATCATGAACTTCGTACTTAACATCTTACACACCTTGTTTCAGCTCTTAGGCTGGAGAAATCCTCGGGACAGGGGCAATTCCCCAGTCACTAGACATACCTTTTAAAGGCATACAATTAACGAAAGAGGTTGTATTTGAGAGCTGAAGAGGGTGACACCACTTCCTGAAGAATTTTGCCAGTGATCTCAAACCAGTGTACCAAAAAAGAGATCTGGACGAACTCAGACCAAATCAAAGAAAAACAGTAATGGAATAAAATAAGACTATCTTGAAATCTAACACTGATGGGAACTGGAGTTTCAGAAGCAGATGGAAGAAATTTCATACACGTGCATCTGGGAAAGAGGCTGCATAAAGGGTGCCATTCATCTTAACCCTTCATGGGTATTGGCCAGCTTAACCCTTCAACTATCAGAGTTTCTGTCCCTCATAATTACCAAATAACGGTGCCACTGCCACGACCGCTTACTGCACCAAGGTTCAAAGATATCTGTGGAACTATGTAAGAGGAGACTGCACTGATATCTATCCATCCAGAAGGGATGTTCAGCCCTGTGAGGCAATGCAGACCATGGAGCAGATAAAACAACTTGCAGCTGATGAGAGCTACTGCTGTAACTAATTTATGGACCAAATTGGACATATCAGGACTCTAACCACATTTAGATGAGGATTTCTCAGTATAGTGTTTGTTAGAGATTACTCATTTTAGAAGGTCATGTATAAAAATCTGCTACTTCCCACTGGACAAGGCAGTACCATAAATACGGTTTTCTGTTTACTCTGTGAGAAAGAAATTCCAAAAAATGAAGAAAGGCCAGCAGAATTTCTGCTACTGATGTTCTATTTTATGAAAAATTTCTCAGTTGGAACCTTTGAAAATATCCATTAATATAGACAGAGGAGTTGTGCAGAGTTAAGTTCAAAAATAAAGTCCTATCTCCTATAAAATGAGATAATAATCTGCTGTTTAGAAACAAAAAAAAATCTAAACCCAAACTAAAACCTACAGTCGCTACTATAAAGAAAAAAGAGTCACAGAAGCCTCTTTTTATGAATGTCTTTCAGCTTGAGGCTGAAGATGAGTAAAAAGAAATGCTGCCCAGGCACAGCAGGCGTGTCAGAAGTGGCCATTAAAAAGGTCTCAGGTAATGAAGTATCCTCTTCCCCTTGACAGAGATGATGAACATGGATGAATGACCTGGCTATTACTTCGTCTGAAAGAGTTCAGATCTACTTGCTGAGCTATTACGTGTTAGTGGATGTCATGCAGAAAAACAGGATCAAGATACATCATCCCTGTTCATCATAAGGTTGTGATGAGAGCATTTGGAATATAGTAGCCTCCAAATGCACCAGATACTTCCATTTTAACAGCTTATTTGCTGTTTTTTTGTAAATAACTAATAGCCGATTGACCACACAGATATTTGATGACATACCAGAAGTTGTAACAGAAATCTGGACTCGCTTCTAGTCAAAAAGTGGGATACTCTGGCTACTCCACATACTAGAGAAAAAAAAAAATTCATAGGTATTTTGATAAAGCTCCTATTCAGTCTTCTCCTACAAGCCTTTAGCATTCTGTAGTATTGAAAAGAAAACCATAGAATCTCAGGGAATATTATAAAAAGAAAAAGGTAAAAGATTTTATGTTGTCCTGAGTTCGGCCAGGACAGGGTTAATTTTCACAAGCTGAAAGGAGGGGGCACAGCTGGGCGGGCTGACCCCAACTGACCAAACAAAACAGGGTATTCGGTATTCAATATGTGTGCCTTCAAACTGGGTTCCATCGCGGGGAGCTGGCGGGGTT
>Ga0065711_1036563_pt1 | contig 20852 bp, 6 predicted proteins | sample Hoacrofraction12_FD_59098 | JGI IMG/M metagenome (GOLD analysis project Ga0065711, IMG submission 59098) | Hoatzin crop microbial communities from Cojedes, Venezuela - Epithelial fraction 12 v2 (version 2) | ecosystem: Host-associated > Birds > Digestive system > Esophagus > Crop | place...
AGAGGGAAGAAGTTCTTCCTCATGTTCAGACGGAACTTCCTGTGCTTCAGTTTGTGCCCATTGCCCCTTGTCCTGTTGCTGGGCACCACTGAAAAGAGTCTGGCCCCATCCTCCTGACACCCACTCTTGAGATATTTATAGGCATTTATAAGGCTCCAAGCTGACTCTCAGGTTTAGGAGTTTCTCTATTACCAAAAGGGCTGGTTCCCCTTCTAGGTTCTCAAACAGCTCATATATCCTCTTACATACCTTAGTCTGCTCTAGAATAATGATTTAATATTTACTTGTTGGTGGAAAATCATATGCAATACATCTGTAAGCATTAATGCACCAACTACTTGGCTCCTGCCTTTCTCTTACCATTGGCAGGGCTACGTGCTGTAAGGCTTCATGTACAGCTTCGCTAGAGAACAATCCAGTCAGCTAGGAAGAAAGTAACCAAAATGGGGACAGGGACTAAGGATGTTTTCCTGGACAGTGAGGGAATTCATAATCCAACAAAAGTTAAGTGTTTCTGGAGAAAATGAACTCCTTTGTTCTTATTACACCTGCAGGAATTAATCACTGAATCTATTTTTTCCTACTGGAGAAACAGTTCTGTGCCATCTTGACCCTGAAACAGTGAGGGGAGACTTAGAAGAGGCTGAAATCTCATTGTGAGTCACTATATTCTGGCAGGAGGATTTTATATAGGCAGAATTATAGACTTTACTGTAGGATAGGACTTCTGACTTGGTCATACAAGATGAGACGACTCTAGTCTCATCTGGAGACAGATTTCATGGTGTTCTATAGCTTGGAAAATGATAGCAATTTACAGCAGAGTAATACTCCCATATTGCTTATAGCAGATGTGGCTATGCTGACAGACAGTTTCAGTGTTTGTTTTCTTAACATTTTGATTATATTTTGCCAATATTTTATTTTGAAAGTAAAAATACTACTTAAATGGATCCCACAGTTTTAATTGCATGTTGCTTGTTGCTCTAAAAAGGGACTCATCAGATGATTTGTGTTAAAGGATTTTCATAGCCCTTTCTTGGCCTAAAATGAAAATTCACTTCAGGAGATCAGAGGAGAAAGATATTCCTGCTGGAGCTAGAACTGATGAGGTTTCTAGGTTTAAGGCATTTGAGAAAAGCCCAGGTGCAGTAAACAGCACAGTGTAATTAAGACCAGACAGGTGCTACCACAAGAATAAAGGCTACAGCACATCTAGCAATGATTGAGGGCAGTTTGTGCTTTGATTCAATAAGTTATTAATATGACTCATCCGTACGTTACCAAGTATCACACCCGGCAAGTGAAAATCGACACATATGCCTGTGAGATATGAAAAGGAGCTTTTAGGAGAGGCCTTGGCAGAATGGGTGGGAGTGAGTGGTAAGAGCAGGAGGAAAAGAATAGGGCTTTTCTTACTGTTTGCTTCGTCAAGTAAAATGAATGAATTTCCGGTAAAGGAAAATAGGCAATCCCCAGACCTTTTCTTTAGCTAGCCTACCTTCTAGCCCCTAACAAAGAACGAGAGGAGGATGGAAAGACAATCTATGGAGACGCCATAGCAGTGTACGAAAATAAGCATCCCTTGAGGCACTCTGAGATGTTCCTGATCCCTCCAATTTCCCACTCCTTCAGCCTTTCCCTAATCCCGGTGCGATCACAGAGCCCGTGAAAGGGTAGAAGAGCGTGCATGGGTATAAAAAGGGAGTCTGTTTGTGTCTGCCCCTGAGCTTAGACCAATAGCTATCAGAGTTTCTTAAGCATTTCACGTAGGAAGAATTCACCAAGCTATTGGGAAATGACTCAGGGAAATCAAACTCCTCTCTGTGTGCCTCCCTCCAGCTATGTTCGGGAAGAAGGCCACTAGATGGCACTGGGAGCTGCAAGCCCCCGCCCGCTGTGCGCCGGCTGCAGCCGCTCCCCGGCTATAATGAGATCACTTTATAATGATAAAATATTCAGGGACTAATGTTACTGTTCACATCATCAGCAATATCGTTTTCAGTTCTTTCAGATTCTGGGAATGGGGAGGAACACTGAGTCAGTACTGTATTCTTTATCCTAGCCTCACTAACAGGGCTGACAAAAGTCACAGAGCAATTATATTTTGCGTAAGGTTATAGCTCCTAGAGGACAAACAAACCTTCTGTGAAATGGCATGAAAACACATTTGATCAAGGGACTCCCATGATTATATATATGCTCTACATATATGTAATTAATATAACTGAGAGTTCATCAGCATACATACCAAGGTTGTGATCCTAGTTGTCAGTATACAGTATTTTTACATCCAATCATGTAATATTTGAGATACCATACACCACGTGTCTAAAACAAAGTCCTGCCAACACACACAAAAGAACGCATTCATCCTACGTCCGATATGTAAAACATATGCTACTCATAGAGCATTCACATATGTTAGACATCTTCCCCTCCCCTTCTCTTTATGTGGGAAACTGGCACAATTGCTCTCTCTAAGCAGAAGATCTTCATGTGAACATGCAGTCCTGCAGCCAGTTCCACGCTAGTGAAGACCCATCAATTCCAGTTGGATTCATTCACTCCCAGAATCAGGACATTACTCAGAGGCGTTGCTTTGATGCTGCTCAGTATACCTTGAGTTAGGCTGGGACTCAGCAGCACCTCTCTCAGCCCAGGCTCTCAAGGCATGCTGCCTTGATTGTCCTTGGAGCTCTGAGCAGAACCTAGCAGCAAAGAAACCAAGCAGTGGGCTTGCCAGAGATAAGCAGAAACATTCAAGCTCAACAAGAGGAAAAATATTTCATCCTTATTGCTCTGCTTCCCCATTAGAGAGCAGGTCTCTGTGTGAAAGGAATGCTTATTTACATGTTAAAATGAGCTTAGGTACTTCTGCCACCTCGGTGTTTGCTGCCTGTTCAACATTCAGATGACTTCCTAGGTGTCAGTGAGACAATGACCTCCAGCACCTAACACATATTTCTATTCCTTATTCTCCCGTGCGCCTTCTAAAGAAATCTTTTTACTAAGAATTTACGATATACTAGTCATCCTCTCTCATTGGCCCAGAGCCAGCGGGACAATTGCCCCTCTCTGTACCCATGAAGATTACTTTAAGGAAAACTGGGCCTCATGAACAAAAGATGCTCGCAAGCTCCCTCCAGCCCAGCTTCAATTCCATTAATACACACTGCACTCAATTTCTGTCCTCCAGGTGTTTCCTGATGAAAGATGAAGGCCTAGCAATTCATATATTGACACCTCCCTGTCTCAAAACAGCTCAGCAGGATGGTCGCTGAAAGACTTGACATGTAGGTCACAAACAGTGAAGGGGTTTCTGGGGGTTAGAGTAAATCTGATGTGAAAGCTGTGTCCTATATAAAGACAATTTTATAAGTAGAAATACTTCTTCGGTGTGAGGCCCAGTTATTCAGTTTAGTCTCATCACTCACACTGGCTATCCGAGGAGGTAATATTTTAATCATTCCATGATACTCGGAAGCAAAGTCAGACACCCAAAAGTTAAGCAACCAGATATATTTTAAGAGACTGAAAAGTTCCTTCGGAATTTAATTGCAGACTCAGGGTAATGAAAAGAAGTCATTTCCCATATGCTGCTATTCAGAACTCTCTTAAGCATCAGCCAGGATGTTACACCCATGTCACAGGTCTAATCATTGGCAACAGCAAGCAATTCCTGAGCAGGCAACAGTGCAGTTGGAAAGTACAGACAGTGTCTCTGAGAAGAGACCAATGCAAGCCTAAGTTCATTGTTCTAAAGGTTACCAGAGATCTGCAAAGCAATACATGAGAAGCCATCCCCCAAAGGCCTAAAGCGAAGGTCCAGTCTGGGAGGCTGGTGGACACAGACCCTTGACAACACACATAGTGAAGTGAAATGAGCGTTAAAATATTTTGTTTCAGCATCTGACTTTTCCTTCCTGCTTTGAGAGGAAAAGACAGAACCATTCACTGAGCGTTACCAGTATTCTCAAGATCTGATGATCCCAAAATAGAACTTTTAAGATATTTAGTTCTTCTACAGAGGAGGCAAAGAATAATCCAGCTCCATATATCCACTGCCTAACTCTGCCACAGCAGTACTCAGAATAATTGACCAACTCTGTTCAGAGTAAAAATTGTTGCATTCTAGAAGCATAACTCCCTCTAATACTGACTTGAAACAATTTTTGTTTGAAATAGTCATGTTCTATTTTTAATTATTGAGAATATTAAAGCTCAAATTTTAAAAGATGCATTAGTGCCTTTCTGAATGCAATTGATACAGACATAAATCTACCACCGGTATGCAATGGACTAGCTCTTTTCCACTCCAAAGATCCATCATAAAGCAAACCAAAATCAACAAATACATTCCAGCTGACATCTGTAAATTAGGGCAGTAGAAGAATTTAGACAGCTCTTCCATAGGTGCTGGCTGACTTTCCACAAATGTCCTGATTAAGCCATTCCTCATTCAGAATTCCCCAAACACAGAAAGCAACAAACCAGAAACCAGATAGTGTCTATCCCCAAAGGTGTTTGGCTAGCTTTCTAGATACTATGTAGGCAACAAGATGTAAGTCCTCCAACTGTGGATTGCAGCAAAGAGGAATCCAAGCTAGCTTAACAGAATGGCTGACTCCACAGTTTCAGCTTTTCAGGAATTTCTATGAATTAGGAATCCTTTCAGCCTACTGCCTGATTGATAGTTCCTTAAGATTATGAACATTTTTATATAGGTCTCTTAAAAAGCAGACTTTCCTCTGTCTTGTCATAAGCTGCAATCTCATGGATATTTGTAGCATTATGGTAGAAAGTTGTACACAACCAAATTTTTTTTTTTTAATGCAGACAGCTAATCCACAAGGAATAGCACATAGATGATTGTCTCCTTTCTCAGTTGTTCTGAGATTTATGCTCATCATTTACAAGGACTACAACAACCTGAAAAATAACTTTCTTTTCTCTTTGGAGATAGATCCTAGCCCAAAGAAACCCAAAAAAATGCTGAAAGGGCAAGAGTTTGTTGACTTATTGCTTTGTCAAATGGTAGTGTCTGTCCCCATTCCCATTTACTAGAAAACAGTACATTTATGGAATTTTATTCCAACTTAGCTCCAAAGTTCCTCAGTACTAAAGGAAACACAAAGCCCATCCATATCCAGCTTGCTACACGCTATGAATTCTTATGAGCAGGAAGAGAGAATTCTTGTACAAGAGCTACATTATTGGAAGAGTGAGTGTATGAAGAAATGAACACCTTGTCTACGTAGACCAGTCTCAAGACAGACCATTGATTACTGAGTTGCTAAAAATAAGCACAACTGATTTCAGCCTCAAAGATTTCCCCATATGTTACTGGATTTCTACCCTCTTTTTTCTGTACCTTTAAAAACTGATTTCCCTGAAAGAGATGTGCATGCTAGAAATGGATTCTTCACTTTTAATCCTGAAAGACTTGAGAGTTTATCAAGACCAGGAAATTTCATAAGAGAAAGACTTTCCCTTTTCAGAGAGGAAGGATTTTTGACATTTTTTGACATGTTTGTGTTGCAGAAGTTGGGCAGTCTCTGGCTTCCTGCTACTGGTAAGAATAGCTAGACTGAAATAACTACGAGATCGAGAGCCCAGTTTTGGTACCCAGCCAATCCACTTGCTTCCATTAACATTAGTACCATCCATGGATACATAGAAGAGAGCAAAAATTTTGTAGCTCTCATAAGAGATGGAAAACACTGCACAAATATTGATTTCCCTCTTCCTCCCTATGCCTTAGATCATTAAATATTAACACTGCCAATACATTAATGGTCTAAACTTTCACATCAAGCAGCAACTTAAATAATTAATTTGAGAGAATAGAAGATAAACATCTAATGTGTTAATTGCTTGAATGAGTAGAGCAGATGGTAGGAAACAGCACGATTGTATGGAAGACATAGGGAAGCATTATTGGATCCAGAATCATCCCCACAATCATGAATGAGCTCTGCTTGCTCTTTGCTCCCCTTTTGAGCTGTGTTCCCCAGCCTAGATTTCTGTTCATTGTAGACAGGCAGCAGGGGATGGGGTGTGGGGAAACATATTTGAGGCCAGAACATCTGCCACCAAGGTGAGGAAGAACCGACTAGGTTCCCAAGAAATCTTCTGGTTTAAGAGAAGGTCAGGCAACTAAGGATCAGCAAATGTAACTACATGAAGAACTTTCAGTGGAGATTTAGTAAAACTACACTGACTCCCTGTGATGTGTTAGAAACTACTGAGAAACTGCATCTTGACAAACCTTTGATTGAATAAGCAGGTTTACATTTTGGTATTAGGGAGAGAGTACAGGGAACTTTAAGCACCTTGGAAGACTGCAGCCAAGATATTACTCTAATGCTATTTTCCTGTAGTTTAGGTACAGATGTTTTTAATAAGTGCGCATTAACACACTACCTTTCTAATTATGCAGGCCTAGACTCTTACATCATGTTTAAGAGGTCATAAATTTATTTTAATAAATCTCAGCTAAAGCATTTAACGCAAAGTGTGTTCAGCACTACTTAGAAATTACTTTTAAATTCCACATTTGCAGGGCTCATATATTTCCGCCAGGTTTTGAGAACATCACATTCTTTCTTCTGTGTGAAAGCCACATTGTGGGTTTTTCATGTGTAGAGAATACTCTCAAGAAGGTTTGAACATTCCAGGGTGAATGTTCAAAACAGTATCAGAAAATAATGTGAGATTAATTAGCATCTCTCTTCTCTGCCATGAAATCCATTCTGCCTGTATCCAAGCTGCTGGAGAAGCCTCAGTTTCAAGCTTCGAATTTTAGTTTACCAGTGATGTCTGCAAGGTAAGGCAAGTAAACATACACATTTCCTTACACCTTTGGCTTTCTTGGCCTGTATGTGCAAGCTGACTAAAACAGAGAAAAGCATCAGCTGCTGCAGTGTTTCCAAAAAAGGAGATGAGCTCAGAGGTTCAGTCCTAGAGATGTGCACTTAACTTACAAAGGCAAATTATTTAGCAGAAAACTGAAATGGGACATTGGCCTGAAGTGCTCCGGAGAAAGTCCGGAATGTGAAAAGACTTGTTGATCATATCTCAGCTGCCAACACATCTCCAAGCTGACAGAGAGTGAGGGAAAACAACTTTTCAAAGATGCTTCATTACTGTAAATCACCTTTCTTTTATGAGGTTTAAGAGACCCCTGAAGGATCTTTAAGACTGGCTGACTCTATATCTTTGCTTGCTTTGTTCTGACTGAGCAACAAAATGAATTAGAGTGTTCAAGTGATTAATTACTCAAGTCCATATGATTTTTTTTTGTTGCTCCCTCACAATGATACCCCATATTGCATTTGTACATACGTACCATATCGTTATATTTGACATGTGACAGGAATTATTTTCTCGTGAAAATAACACCTTGACAATCCCTCAGACACCAGCAGTACATCTTCAGAACTTACCGCTAGATTGATGGATGAAACAATATTATTTAGTGATTCATTCTTCTGCGTTTACAGGATAGTTTATAGATGCTTCTACAGCAGTATTGGAAATTTATATTGACGCTGACTGAGTAGCAAACGCAAAGACAGCAAACAAGCCATGAGCTTGCAGAAACAAGTACAGGTTTTATAGCACAAGCTAAAATCAAATTTTGGATTGGCTGGTGTGCTGGATATTTACTGCATCTTCCCCATGAGCTGTCTTTATGGCCTGTCTGGAATCTGCTCCAGGAACATCTAGGCTGGACATTCCCTTCCAAGCACTGGAGGAAAATTCCTGCATTAGCAAGGATAGATAGATTATTTACCAAGTCTTTCTTCAATTCCGATGGTTCACACATATACAGGAGAAGCCAAAGGAGACAGCAAGTCACTCACTGGAGCTTGCAGAAGCACTCCAGGTTGGTATTAAAACGTTCAGCTAAGGAGAACACCTCTCCCAGTCACCTTCCTCTTTGCCATCTGGACAAGAGTATCTCAAGGCAGTACTGAAGGCAAGAACAAAACAGTGCAGGGGACTAGATGACCACACAGTATGTATTATGGCAAAGTTATTTTAGACAAGTTCCAGTCGGATTCAGTGGGCTAAGAGTTGCTAGCAGTCCTGGGAACACTATCTTATCCCTGCTTCCTCTCTGCAGAATGAAGCTTGCAGCTTCCTTCCACACCCTCTTTGTTTTCAGTGTCCGGAGTTTGACTTCAGAATCACTTCATGGGACTAAACTTATTCCACAGCAACATGATATAGTTTTCTGTTGAGTTTCCCAAAGGAAAACTTGAGGGTGTGTTTGCCTATAGTTATATAAATAGCCTGACATATTTCAAATACCATTTTTCAGTTCTTCCAGGCACAAGGGCTCACACCTTCACTTGGGGAGTTTCATCACAAGGTCCTCTCTGTGCCCTCCGGATTTGTGTTTTAAAAGGCCAACAACCGCTTCCATAATAAGGCCTTTATTTTCCATGCTGGCAATGGCAAAACCCAACAAAATGTCACTGGTTTGGGAAACAATAAGCTGTCCTGGAGAAATTAACCTATTCTTATTCTGTCTTCTGAAAGAGCCTGATCCATAGGCAATCTCCTGAGATTAAGTCAAAATGGACTTTGGAAACAACAGTTTTTATGCTGGAGCCTGCCTAGGCACACCAGAACTCAGACATGTGAAGTTTTACACACCTTTCTGCAAAATCAGAGCTGTAAATGTAGATTCTACCACTTAAGAATACCACCTGGGTTTGTGGCATTCCTCAAAAGATTTCTGACTCTTAAATCAATTAAAAAGTGAAATAGGAATGTCCTTTCCTGATACTTGCTGCTAAATAAAGTTAAACTTAAGGTCTACTCAAAGTAATTAATTCTTCTCAAGATTTGATTATAAAACCACTGGCAAAAATTCTTTATTACTTTTCCCAGTACCACTAACAATACCAAATTCACTGTTCCCTGCACAATAGTAATAAACTGCTTGGAAATGAATATTCTTTGAGTATTTTAATGATGTCTGCATCTATTTCATAGCACACATGTAAATGTCTTTGGACACCTCAGAATTCTCTTGTCTGGTAAAGTTTACTTCAATAGCATAAATGGTAAAAACCAGAAGGCTTGACTAGGGTTAGATCTCAGCCTTGTCTCTTCTTTTAGATGTCTAAACTAAATAATTATTCTCAGGCTCTAATTATTGCAGCAGCTTTTCAAGTGTAGTTTTTTGTACATGCAGCGGAACGTTGACATTGTTTAAAGGAAGACATAACCCATAAATCAAGAATGTGCTTTTAAACAAAACTGTTTCCAAGTAAAAACTACTCCAAAATAAGCACTGAATTCACGCAAAAGAATAGAAGGAAGCAAGAAAATATTCTAACTTTCTGAAGGATGTGGCATCACATTTTGGGCCAGATCTGCAAGGGACGTTCAATTGCCAGCAGCAAACTCAGAGCCGCTAAACAAGTTACCACCTGTCAGCAGAGCTGCTGTAACTGGCCGGACACATCCTGGTCTAGACCAACTGTCCAGGTAAACACTCAGGCTCAGCGTAAGCTATCCTTAAGGCAGCATCACGTTCCAAATAGACTAATTTACTTTGTAGAGAAGGATGAATAAATCTAAACAGCTTTTTGTGCTATTTTGGCTAGATTGTTTCTGACATCTAAATGAGACTGAGAATGCTCTATTTAGGTTGACAGTACAGTGAACTGAAACATGACAGGCTCCTGACTGCCCTGATAGATCATCCAGAGAGCTGACATGCTTCATGTGAGCCAGTGATTTATCCCCGTAAGCAAACAAGGCACATTAAGAGTAGGACACAGTAACAACGAGCACTTGAAAACACATGACCTTTGGATCTATCTCAAAGGCCAGGAATCATTTTCATTTAGCAATGCTGTCATGGAGAAAGTTAAGAATACACACCAGAACTAATTACAAAAGTCTTGCCTGTTGAGGGAAAAAATCATTTTTTGGAGAGGTATCTCCATCCGTACTGAAGATTTTCTAAAATATTGCTAACAATGAGAACAACAGTGCCCTCCAACTGTGAAAAAGCACTGAAGCTGCTGATGAGAGGGAAGAACATCCTACCTTTGATTTCTGATTAGAGATAAAAATACAGTCTTTGCAGCAATATTTTCTCATTCCGAGTCTTTTTGAGCCTGTTAAATCTCTTTCCCCTGCTAACACAGTTCTGACCTTCTATAGAGATATTCCTTTCCCTGGAAAATCATCATTTTGTTTCCAGAGAAGGTAGAGGGAATATAAAGCATCTCTTAGCACAACAGGAAGAGAGAGTTTCTTGTAGTCACTCAGAACAAATATGGGTGGTTTTTTGTTTTTTGTTTTTTTGTTTGTTTTTTTTTTTAAAGAGGAAAAAAAGGCTAAAAATCCATAGGATTTTTCTGAAATCAGAAACAGTCAGGGAGGGGGTAGTGGATTCCCAGGTGAATTTTATGGTATGCTCTCTATTTATTAGTGTATGCATACCTGCCATTTCTCTATATTTGTCCCAAAAGGCATAGCTCTTCATATAGGCTCCTACACATGTCTTAAAAAGTAGTAACATTACATGACAAGCGGAAGAATGGAATCCTACTGCATGCAATACTAATGTATGCAGACAGCTAGGATTACCCCATCCATGCAGTATTTAATACATTTTTTCAGAGTTACAGATTTTTGCTTTTTCCATTCAAACCACCATTCTTTCTACAAACACGTTTCTTCCACAGAAAATAGTGAAGCTTCTTCTCCAGTAGGAACAGTAGGAGTTTTTAGGAAGAATACTTATTACCTTGGAAAATAACTTTCTTCCAATTACATTAGATAATTAAATACAGGTATCAGCGAAGGACATGCTTCAAAACATCAGTGTTTTCATTATTTTAGACATGCAGTTACCACTATATTGCAATCTGTTCTGCATTAGCATTGGAGCAGAAAGGATTCCTAGAATTTGACGCTCAAAGCTGAATCTCACACTACGATTAAATTATTATTCCTTCTCCAACGAGGATAGAAAAAAACAACTTTTAACCTAGGGGGTGGGAGGGAAATTAAAGTTTCACTGATCAAAGTCTGAATGCTTCTCCAGCCAGGCATCCTATTTAGGGATGTTTGCTCATTACCTCAGACACACACACTGCATTCCCTGGTGTCATGTGCCCAATTCCAAAACCCATTAGAAAGTCACAAGGTAAAGGCGCGTGAGTGTGACTGCATAAACCACCCACAACCTAGTAGGACACATTCATGTCCCTGCAGCCCTGTCTTCATAACATCGCCAGTGCAGTCTCTTCTGCTTCTGTTCACAAACCTGGGAATATAAGCATCTTGGCCACCTACAAGTTTTACCAGACAAAGCATTCAAAAGTGCACGTCAGAGAAGTAATAGCTGGCTACTAGCACTGAGCCAGTTTTCCTTGCAGCCATTTGGGATACATATGGCTTTGTTCAGCTCTGCCAGACCTTTCAAGCAATGTGCAAATAGTTCTAGTGCATCCCTAAAGCAACCACTAGAACAGGCAAATTAATAGATAACTCTGCTAGACCGGAATAGGAGTGAAGACCCTAGTGTCTGTTCAAGGCAGGTAATTTCAAATATTTTGGCCAACAAGGGCTTAGTTTTTCCACCCTCCTTGCTGCAGAAGAGACAAGGTAGCAGTGCTACATGGCTCTCCAATACTCTGCAGCATACCTTACCCAGCAACCTTTTGGCACTCATTTTACTACGAGTAGCAAAGAGCAAAGAGTCATATGGCCTATATAAAACAAGAAGGAAAGTGTTATCTATGGTGGAACTCAGACTTTTGCATGGTATAACATTATTTCCTTTCTTCTTGCATCTAAATGTTCTCAAATATGCACTGCCTTATCTTTTCTCAAAGTGATCATGAATATTTTGCTCTGTCCAAGTATATGTCTTACTAATTAAGCTTGCATTTCAAGATCAGGAAGTACTCTATCAAGTGAAATTTTGTAACTAAAAACTACATTAAAAATTCTGTAAAACAATCTTGGTGTACAAGCAGTGAGTGTTCCTGCTTTTCAGATAAATTATACTTTATAAGCTTGAAGACCTTGTTCTCTTCGCATTTTATGTCATGTTTAACTACTTAAATCCCAGGCCAGTGCTCTCAGCAGCCACAATGAAAAAAAATCCCCCAAAACAAAAAAGATAATCCATTGAGGTTTTCATTATAATTTGTACTGTAAATGCTTCTGAAACTTTTTCAACCCTAGTGCAAAATAATGAAATATGTAAAGTGAGACTTTCTATAGATAATATCTCAGTTTATTGTTATTAATGTGACAGCACCCACTAGGTCAATATTTTGTTTGTTTGCAAAATACTACAGCTGTTTACATTTCTGTTGCACACGCCACAAGGGAACTTCAGAAATATGCCTGATTTTCTTCCATATTTCTAACAAGCAAGGGACAGAAATGGAGGGAAAAGTCCTGTGTTTACAGATCCATTTGCATTAGAAGTTGAAAGTCTGGTGATTAATAAACAGCTCTAATAAAGTCCTCCAACCTAAGATCTAGCTACATTAAAAAAGACTACTTGTTTGACTCTCTCTGAATTACTGCTCTTAGAACAAGGCCACCTGGGGATAATGAACAGCTGATTTAATTTTTAATCAGCATTTAAAAGCCTTTTAAGTGGAGCTCATTTTCATTAGTTTAAATAAAGAACACCTCGAAAAGTGAAAGGTCATTAAACCTCTGGAAGTACATTCATGCCAAGACTTCAGCTAAACATAGGTCCTTTTAACAGGGTGTCAAGGGATTTATTAAATATAATGTGAACAATTGCTCATTTCTGTAGTCAAACAGAGCCTCATAAAGGGATCTATTGTCTCATCAAAGCCTTACCCAGGAAATTGCTATAAAATGTGTATTCTGAACCCGCCTGCGCAGTCTGAAAGCAACTTCGTAATGACCCCACTGCACATGGTATTCAGAGCTCAGTTTCAGTGAGATCTACAAAGACTGTGCACCTCACAGCATTAGGTGTGATGAGTAGCATGCCTGTAATAAGGATGCAGCTGCTTGGTAAGCAGGAATATTCGGTGTCTCAGTACTTTGATATGAGACTTGACTTCTAATCTGCAGTCAGGTTCAGCACTTGTGAAAGTTGTACACATTTGGTTGTGCATCCTGCCTGTTTAACCCAGGCTTCAGCACTGGCTTTCCAAAGTACACCTTTTTTCCTTGTCTACAGAACAGATTTACATTATAAGACTAATTTGCATACCCTTCAAGTTTTTAATAAAACATTCTCAAGCAAAAATACATATGGACATGATCAAGGATTGGAAAGTCCATTCAGTAAACAGGGGGCTACCCTGAAAAGCACAAGGCTCAATTCCATCATTTCATTCTCAGTTTTGTTCCGTTCTCAGAGTAGTCTGGGGTTTGGTCATTTTTCATTTTTAATGAGCTTGTAAACATATAAGAGAATATTACTTATAGCTTCAACCTGGGCGCTTTCGCTCCTGTGATGCTCATTTTTCACAAGCAATCAGCAAAATGAAGGAGATTCAAGACGCACTTAACATTGTTCAGGATATTTAACAACGCAGCCAGAAAAAGCTAACAGATTCATGCTAGCTGCCTAGTGCTTCTTCTTCTCGGGGAATTCATACTGAGTATGAGAGGATACAGACAATTAGAAGTCACACTACTCCATCTCTTACCAGCCATAAGGCGTAGGTGAGGAATACCAAAGAATAGCTACAGCCCCTGAAAAAAATTAAAAAAAAAAGTAAAACAGAGAGGAGGGGAGGGTTGGGCTCTACAGAGACTTTTCAATGTCCTCAAAACTTCATAGCGAGTCAGAACCAAGATGAAGGTTCCTAATCCCCTCACTAACTGAAAGAAAAATTAATTTCAAACTCAAAAGCACCCACTTCAGGAAAGATTTAAAATAGCACCTCCACTTCTTCAAGAGGTCAGATTTGGATTCATCTGAATGTACTGGGTTTTACTGTTCCTGGCTGCTGTTCAGCTAAAGTGTTGGTTCTTATCACGATTTTTCTTTCTGCTGACATGTAATGTGGGTTAGGAATCCAACACAGAGATGGTGAGCATCCTAGGGTAAGTTCACTTCAGGCTAAGTTCAAGGAACTCAGTATCCCTCAACATTATGCTCCACTCATCCACACATGACTCCCCTTAAGTTCAACAATTTTTATGGTTTGTATCAAAAAGCTGATTTTGACCCCTCCATTCATAAATTCTATCCAAATCAGTCAGAACTTCAGGTTTGAGACAGTGCTTTGTACACTGCATGTATGCAGGAATCAGATTTAAGGATCTGACTAAATTTCTACATGACATGAGTGGAACAATTTCTGTGTGCAAGTTTTCTTGTCAGAAACATTAACTTCACTTTCCCACCCCAGCCTGTTAGATGGCTTAACTGTCTTTTTACGCAGAAGACAGGTCTAATGAAAATTAATTCCCCCTAATCACTAAGGATTTGAGGTTGTAAATTTGCAGAATAAAATGACACATTATTACTCCGGTTTTTCCTTCAAAGCAGCTTTATAGTGTTCCTTCCTTAAGAACAGATAAGCCTAGTGAGGCTGGCATATGTTTTTAAGTACAGGGAAAAGTCACAGCTCTACATGCCTACATGTGTGCCTCAAGCACACTGGTAGACTGATGCTTTGATAAGTGTCAGAAAAGCTACTAATTCTCCTGAAAGGATCAAGCCACCTTTAATTACTATTAGTGATACTAAAGTAATTTTTTTATAACGCAGAAATAGTAAAAACTCCATATTTATGTTTTCTTAGGCAGCGGTGTCTTTCCAATCCTGTCAACATCTAGGCTGACACATGGACAACAGTAGGGAAGAAGGGGCAGTTTCACTGTTTAATACTAGCAGTGCTGTTCTAAAAGTTAGAGATTCCAATGCTCTGATTTCTTATGTGTTCATTGGCTTTTATCTATTTTTGGAAGAGTGTACCATACATTCCCACCCAAGAAATCACAATAATTTGTTAATCATTTGATAATTATTAAGTATATCATACCTAGAAATTAATATGGGACTTTCATCTTTTCCAAAATGCACACAGGAACTGCTGTGGCAGAAAGATAATACATAGTTGACTGCTTCCAAATAGGGGGAAGGGGAGGGGGAGGGGGGGAACCCTCCCAGAAATAGCGCACTTCTCTTTTAAATTAAAACAAGGACTAGATTTCCAAGGGCATGTGATCATTAATTTATAAAGGCCATGGCTTGCTTATCAGGTGACATTAATGGAATCACTGACCTGTATCAAAAGTTGTGGAAAGAACAAACTTAGTTATTTGAAACAAATAGATTGGTGCCATGTCTTGGTCACAGAGACTACTCTAGCTTGTTTTGACCTGTGAAGTGTCCATATACAGCATAACCACGCAAAATCTTTGGTGATATTCCCAGGAATCTTTCACTACAATGATCTCTTAATCACTGCAACTCTGGATGAAAAAAAAATTAAAAACACCTGATAGTATGAATAACAAAACCTGCCCATTCCTGAGCAGTAACACCACACATAAATGTTTTCTAGCTCTGAAAAGATAATCACTTGGACCTCAGAAATGACCCACAGTTCTACTACCAGCCACTGCTTTTGTATACAAGCTGAGACTATATTTGTCCAGAGAACAAACCCGGGAAAATCCTCTAGTTATGCCTGATGGGTCCTTTTGCACTACTGTTAAGGCAAACTCTTTAAGGTAACTACAAAGAGACATAAATACAATGTTCACTCAGGAAAAGCATCAAATATTTTGTGTGGATCAAATAAGAGGGATACTCTGTGGATGGAAGTTTAAGAAGAACAGATACTATTTTTAAATGTGCTGTCCTTCCAACTGGTACCCAGTGCTGTGGCCGCTACAAAATATTGCAAATCCAGCCTCGTGCTTTCACCTCAGTCCAATGCTGCAACCACTTCCATGCAAAAACTGCCCATGTGCTAATAACTAGACCCTACTTAGACTAGCTACATGGATAACAGCTATTATATCAGCATGCAACAAATGCAATGATTTTTACAGGAGAGTTTGTTTGTTTTAACAGCAGATTAATTTTAAACTCATTGTAACTAGAATAACAGAGAAATCTCCTGTTAAAATATGCCAACTTGGAGTTTATGAAGTGAAAAAAAATCCATCTAACATTGTTGGCTCTTTCTCTAAATCATTCCCCTTTAAATAACACCTTTGTTTCTGTTTCCTCATGAATGGACGGACTAGTCAACTGGAAAACCAAGTAAAAGCTATTTGGAAGTTTGCAGGCCTCATTTGTTAAAACTGACTGAACTGACTTCTGATATGCTTACAATCTGTGTTTCTACACATTAAGAATAGTTTCAGAAACTGGAACCATGAAGCTCGTTCTAATTTATAAACTTTACATAATTCCCAAAGTATTCATTGGAGGATATGCCAGCTTTCAAAAGCCATGCTTCACCTATAAACTTTTGGATAAACAGTCCAGTCAAATGCTTGTTCTTGAATTTGTACATCCCTGTAAAGGGTCAATGGAAAGCATTAAAGAAAATACCAGTTATTTGCACTGTAAAATCAATTAGATATACCTGTTTAATGCCCTTAAGGTCCATTTATTTCATAGACCTTCAAGCAAAACCAAACCCTTACCAGTTCTTGTACTTAAAATATTCTTTACATCTCTGGATACAAGATAGAGGTGAGATACAGAAATCTCAGCTAAAAATAATTTCAAACTAGGTAATCCCTAATGTTTATTTATAAATATTAGTTAGGTACTTCACAATAGCCTCAGTGCATTTATTCTATTGGTTGACATTATATTTACATTAGAATATTATCTGAGTTACAGAGTTGTTAAAGATTAACATTGAAAATGTCTTGGAAAACAAGTCTGACATCATAAATGTCATGTAAGGATACTTAATCCTAGAACATCTCCATCAGGTAGTTCAAACATTTTGAACTAAAACCTAAATGTGGCTCAAGTTACTTGTTTCTATTACTCCATGGACAGGAACCAGGCGCCCTTTCACATATTAAATTAAATATTCATGTATTTACTGCAGTTTCTGTTCAAGGTCTAATACTCTCATGTCGGTTGTAAGAAGTAACAAAACCTTTCACCTCTTTAAAGCATAAATGACGTATATGTTTATACACAGCTTCACAAAAAGCCTTAGCATAAACAGAAAACATCTTGATATAATCATCATAATCTTTATTAAAATAAACAGACATGGTCCGCTTCATGGTAAGTGACTTTAAAGGGGGAAATTCTTTATTTCTGGGATCAGAAGCAAAATTTCATAACCCTTGATCTTCATCAGTTTTACAAAAAGGTAATGACTGGGGGAATTTTCTGTGGGTTTAGCAGTGCAAGCTTTCCATACATGGAACTTCCAGCATGTCTGAACCAGAAACAAGAGCGTGTGTTAGTCAATGGAAAAGAGAACAGCAGCAGATGAGAGATGAAAACAAGAGTGGCAATGATGTGAAAATAAATTTCCATGGTTATGCTGCCTCTTATGAATACTACTTTAATGTGCTTAAAAGGCAACACTTTGCCTTTTGTGAAATAGGCTTGGAAGCTAGTTCTTTAATGCAGTGTTATAGCTGCCAAGCAACACTATCTGATATTTTTATTTGCTATTATCATTATGAGGTACCATCCCTGATGTGACAATGTAAGACAGATGCTAGGTCACATCAGTCTGATGTAATTCTGAAGTCTGTCCCACTCCATTCTGGTAGCAGGTATAAAAGCAGGCAACAATGAAGCCAGGGACAACCTGGCAATGTGCTGACATTGTTGCTTTCTTTCCTGGGTGGTACATACCAGCACTAGGGTTTATATCTCTACGCAAATTTCTGTAGCCAAAAAAATGAGGAATCCTCAATATTGAACTAATTTTGCAGTCCTCTTTCCATTTTTAGGAAGGAAGCATCATCATGGAAATGCAGATAGAGAGTTAATGATTATGGAATTCCCTTGAAGAATTTCACTGGAGCAGATAAGGGCTGCCAGAAAAGAGGATGTGGAAATTAGATTAGAAACTGGCTAGAATGTAAAAAAGATTTTCAGAAGGTATACAAACCTGGTTGCTGCAAGGAGTTCTGATGAATGATTAGCTATTGTTTCAAAAAACACCACTGTAATAAAGTTCAAGTAGTTTCCAGCTGAGAAATAAAAAAATAAATGAAAAATCAAAGCTATGCTTGTGGCTCTAACAGAAACTTGCTGGTTTTGAACCAAAAATTAGACAATGCTAATTTCATTCTCTGCTGTCAACGCCTGACTGCAAATGCTTTGTGTCTGAAGGGATAAATGCAGTTTTTAAAGGCCCAGGACTCTATGTCTGGCAGTCAGACTGCAAAAAGAGATGAGTTCAAGTTATTCAGAAAATGATTTTGCTGGTCAGAACTCTGTCTCTGATTCACATCTACACAGTGCTGTTAAATATATCCCAGTTTGTGGCACAAAACCCAAAGATTTACTGCAGCTGCCTTTAAATAAGGGACCCTCTGGGAACAGAAGAGAACTGAAAAATACCCCCCAAAATATTCCATTAATTATTTTAGAGAATTAATGTTGAGGAGTTCAGCCATGGGGAGGTGCAGAACCAGTGTAAATGCAAATACTGTTCAATCCCAACCTAATAATGACAGAAAGCCATCTACACACAGCTGGCATAGCATGGGGCACTTGAGAGTGGAAACAGGAAAAGAGAGGTGCTGACATTTCTCAGTCCTCCTGATGAATTTGCTAAATATATTAGAAATTATAGAAAAAAATCAGCAAAATAGACTCATGAAAGTGGTATCAACAGGGCAAACCCATAGTATTTCTCTCTAAACATCCATGATTTTCAAATTTCCAATAAACTAAGTTCAGAGTTCCTACAAATCCTCCCTAGGACCACAACAGTCTGCTGGGGACACCAAAGCTTTTTGGTGTGTGCTCCAGGACAGCCACAGAGATCAGGCTTCCAAGTTCACTGTTACAGGGCTGGCAGTTGTATGGACTGAGCCTCCTGACCACCATGTGGAGCCTAAGGACTTCCACACTCCTCGCTCCTCAGTACAGCCTTGAAGTAGGCAGTCTAGAGTAACACCTTTTAAGCAGACTGCCCAGAGTTGAAGGGGTCACAGTTTCCAAATTCGAAGACAGTTCTGTCTCCCAACCACAAAATACTGAGAACAATAACCAGCTGCTAACTAATCATATTCATGGCATCTTCCAATATATATGTTTCTTGCATATTTTATTTCCAAGACATTGTGCCTTGACCTGTCAAAAATTGAGGTAAACATAATCTGTAGGGAAAAACTGGAAAGAACCATCCAGAGTCATAACAGCTCAGGCTTAAACAGAAAAGAAATACTTTTCCATTATTTACCTGTTCACGTACTCATCCAGCAGCAGTGAATGCTCGAGAAGTCAGACCCTTTTTCCCTGCTCAGTCCCAGCCATGCATGATACCCAGGTTTATTCATTTAAGATATTAAATGAAACTATGAATTAAAAACTACTCCAAGAATGTCTTCTACGGAGAAACAAAAAAAAATTGTTCCTGCTCTAATAACTCCTACCATTGCTTTATTCTTTATGCTTCTAAGTTTTTTTAAAATTTATATATTTACACTTGTAAGTATAGAGCAAGCAGATTACGTGTCCGTGTAACACACTAACAACTGCTTGAAAGTGTTAATTAGCTTCTTCATTTTCGTTATGATGAATAAACTCCAGAGTGCATGTAATCCAGAATATAAGAGCACATATTATGCAGTACGTCCAGGAGGAGAAACGCTGGTCTCTTCCTTCACTGAGAGCCAGGCACAGATGATGAAGCTGTAACTGCGATAGGGCTGTCATTGTGATTCAGCTGAAGGGCCTCTGTGTTCTTACAGGTTAAGCAGTTATTTTTACCAGAACAGGGTTGTGAAAATGAGTGACATCATTGTTTTTTTCTGCATTTTCCTGCAGGGATAACACACCTGTCACTACGAATCCAGACAACCAGAAATAGAAAACACTTTCTAACTATATCAGTTCAGCATTTCTTTATTAGGAATGATCTACTGTGGCAGTGCCAACTTTTTGTAAGCAGTAGACAAAGGAGAATATAATTTTAAGGGAAATATTGTTTCTCACACATAACCTACTCTGCAGTCCCCTTGCCTACCTCCTAAATATTCTTTTCAAGGACATCTGTGGCCTACCTTACTGTGGATGGAATTCATTGCATAGGTTGCATTCCCTTCATCTTCCTCCTGGGTATCCCTTGATAGTTGGTGGTCAGATGTACAATTGTTCTTTGCTTGAACATTTTATTACAACAACCAAATAACAGTCATGGCCATGAAGTTTGGCTCCATCTTCTTGACACCCACCCTTGAGATATTTATAAGCATTTATAAGATGCCCTTTCAGTCTTCTTCAGGCTAAACAAGCACAGCTCCCTCAGCCTTTCCTCGTAGGAGAGATGTTCCAGTCCCCTCATCATGTTTGTAGCCCTCCACTGGATTCTCTCCAGTAGCTCTTTGTCTTTCTTGAACTGGGGAGCCCAGAACCGGACAGACTACTCCAGATGGGGCCTCACCAGGGCAGTGTAGAGGGGGAGGAGAACTTCTCTTGCCCTGCTGGTCACACTCTTCTTAATGCACCCCAGGATACCATTGGCCTTGGCAACAAGGGCACTCTGCTGGCTCATGGTTAACTTGTCATCCACCAGCATTCCCAGGTCCCTCTCCACAGAGCTGCTCTCCAGCAGGTCTGCCCCAAGCCTGTACTGGTGCATGGAGTTGTTCCTCCCCAGGTGCAGGACCCTGCACTTGCCCTTGTTGAA
>Ga0065711_1005242_pt1 | contig 20851 bp, 3 predicted proteins | sample Hoacrofraction12_FD_59098 | JGI IMG/M metagenome (GOLD analysis project Ga0065711, IMG submission 59098) | Hoatzin crop microbial communities from Cojedes, Venezuela - Epithelial fraction 12 v2 (version 2) | ecosystem: Host-associated > Birds > Digestive system > Esophagus > Crop | place...
AGACGGAACTTCCTATGCTTCAGTTTGTGCCCATTGCCCCTTGTCCTGTCACTGGGCACCACTGAAAAGAGCTTGGCCCCATCCTCCTGACACCCACCCTTCAGATATTTGTAAGCATTTATTAGGTCCCTTCACAGCCTTCTCTTCTTCAGGCTGAACAAGCCCAGCTCCCTCAGCCTTTCCTCACAGGAGAGATGTTCCAGTCCCCTCACCATCCTTGTAGCCCTCTGCTGGACTCTCTTCAGTAGCTCTTCATCTTTCTTGAACTGGGGAGCCCAGAACTGGACAGAGTACTCCAGATAATGTTTGTCTATGTTTCTCTTGGTAATAAATTGAATTAATTTTCTCGATGTTGAATCTGTCTTGCCTGTGAAGGTAATTGATAAGCAATATCTCTGCCTTTATCTCTACCCACAAGCCTTTTCATCCTATTTTCTCCCCCAGTCCCACCAAGGAGGAGTAAGTAGGCAGCTGGGTAGGCATTTGGCTGTTTGCCAGGGTTAAGTCACCACAAGCATGAAGTTCTGGAGGAAGAGGCAAATACCGGTCTGCCTGCTAATGGAAGAAACTGTAGCTGTATATTATACCACTTGTTGCATGTTAGGAACAATTATTCTATGAAAAGCAATAGTAGCAGAGAGCTGGTTGAATTCTTTAAAAATGACAGTATGAAATAGTCTTGTACCGTTTTTAATTTCAATGTATTTTTGTTTTAGCTGTGATTTTGCTCAATCTGGATTATCTCTCATCTTTCCCCATTGCTGTGGGTAGTTGAGAACTCGGTTCCATGGCCGGGCAGGGCTGCGGGGAGCTGGAGATTGGTCCTGCTGCCGCATCACTGGGGCAGGGGCTGGTGGCCCCGGGGCACTGACGTGGGGTCCTGGGAGCTGGGCAGGGAAAGTCAGGGCCAGGGGTGCCCATGGGGTCCTGACAAAGCCTGTGTAATGTTTTGTTGATGTTTGTGACAGAAGACTTAAAGCAGTTTAAAAAAAACTAATTCTATTGTAAAGCTGCACTGACTTCAGTGAGCTTATGGATGGCATTAACTGTACAGGTATGTGTTTGCGTGATTTGGACTTTGATTTTTAAGAGGTATTTCTCAAGTTCAGTGTAAAGCGAGATGAGACATTAGGGATGTTTGCAACATGGAACAGATGGCTGTTTCTTTGGAGGAAGCTAGTGAGAAAATTGCAACTCCGTCTAATTAAGCAGTTGACCGGTTGAGTCTCTCATCTTTTCTGAGCAGTCTGCAGCAAAATTTAAAGCCCTAATGCTGGAAATAGTTAATTACAAGAATAATTTTGGCCTTGCAAGTTGCTTCATTGAACTGAATGGGATCTCTCCAGTGATCGGTCACGTGTGCTGAAGTGTTTCCAGGATTTGCATCTTCAATCTGTAAAGATGTGGCGTAAAGTTTTTCAAGCTCAGGTGTGTTAAAGCTCAGGGAGTCTAACTTCTTTTGACTTTCTGTGATACTGAAGGCCCTAAAGCCACCATCCTGGGAAATACGTAGACGCTTACTTCATCTCCACAAACATCAGCAGCCTAAGCCCACTTTCAAGTACTCCTCTGTTGAGGTTCTACCCTTAATTGCTGAACATGCAAGTTTTTTGGAATTATTTTTATTTCTAGCAGGACTTTGATAAGCACCACGACAGAGGAGTTATCTAACCACCAGGTATTTGAAAGGAGGATAGATGTTTCAATTACTAAAAATGGTTTTATCCACCAGGTGTCTCTAAGTCTTGAGCTCAGTTAAAAGTTTAAAATGAGATTGACCCTGGTAACTTCCAGCATCTTTTGGGAGATTTGACTTTGATAAAGATCTTGAAACATCCCTGAAAATGTTGAGGCAGAAGAAGTATTCCTTCAGTTTTGGGTAAGGGCAGGTGGTTTGCTCAAAACAGGAAGCAGTTGTGGTATAACAGAAGGATGAAAAGCACATGAACTTGTCTTTTCTGTTCTTTTTTGCCTTTGAAAAGCGTAGGCGTATCCATTAAAATACATCAGGTTTTATGTTCCTCAGTTTGAAATCTGCAAATTTAAAGTAGTGGCACTTAAACCTTTGGCTCCTAGTTTCAATTCTAGAAATAGTTGTTTGAAGGACCATGTACTTGTACCTCTTTCTCCTTCATGTTGCTGAGGACAGAATGACAGTAACACTTAACATTTTCCATCTACATGAGGAAACTTCATCATTTGTCTCTCACTTTTTATGGATGATCGTAAGGAGTAAAGTGGAGGTTGAGGTTTGCTGAATTATAAAACATAGCTGTTCTTACATGAGTTTGTTGATCTGATTTGTAGTGGATCATAAAATGGCCATTTCTCATTATTTTGTGCTTTCCTAGATGACCTATTTTGGTGTAGTTGAAGTGTGCTATTACTATGAGAAGTATGGACACAGCCATAGGTTTTTTGTCCTCTGGCAGTATGTGTAAAATAAACACGAATCATTAAAATTAGCATGCAGTAGTATATATTCTAATCTATGTAAAGGTTTTGTTTTTACTAGGTGCATTTCAAATTGTCTCTGAGAACAGAAAAGCTTTTAATACTTGGCTTCTGTTTGCCTGTGTTGATTTTTTTTTTTTTTTCTATTAAGAGGTGGTTGCTTAACGTTATAATTCGTCGTTCATTGGTATAACACTGTCAAATGTTCTGCAGTGCTTTCCACGGATTAACAAAACAAAATTTAAGATACTGCTAAAGGACTGGTATTTGTCTCTCAAGCAACTAGATGAGAATTACTGCAGAGATGTGTCTCTTCAAAGTACCCAACCTCCTCGGTGAAGTGCAGATATATTTGATAAAATTATACATTCCTTCACTTTACTTTTGTGTTTATAAATGTCTGTGTCTTTCTGCTTAGTTCTAAATGTGAGATGTAGGAAATGGAACAGATGTTTGGATAACTACTTATCTAGCTCATGGAAGAAATGCGTAAAGTGGTATTTTCATTGTTATAATGAAACTATCATTACATCTGCTTGTGAAGTTTGAATTGCGTTCTTAACAGGAGCATGTTCAACAGGCAAAAAAAAATTAAATGGCATAAAACATCATGTGATGTTCGGATAATGAAAAATGTATCACTTAACAGTGTTTGCATTATTCGGAGTTATACACATACAAGTGTCTGCTCTAATCCCTTGCCAGTATGTTGTCTTGGTAACCAGCTACCTGCACACCTGCTCGGCTTCTGCAGCTGAGGGAAAATAGATGGTTATTGGCCACAAATATATTGAAATGGAATATAAAAATCTAGCAGAATATTAATATTTAATAAGGCTGCACTTTCTAACTTCAGTGTTTAGTCTCTGGCAGCAAGTTTTATACCTGAACAAAGAGAGATTTGGCATCATTTGCGTTACTTCTTTCTGCAAAGCATGGAGAAGTCAAATTCAAATTCGTACCTGAAGATCCCATAAAGCAAAGGAAGAATATCAGCGGTGGGTATATTAAAATAATATTGTGTTATGCTAGTAGCAGCCTATTGCGTGAATGTTTGGGCATAATGAATAACTGTTGAGGAATTAATCACTTTTCAAACAGTCCCTGCTTGTCACTGAACTAAATTGTCAGTTCCATACAGGTACTGACCTGAGAACCAGAAACTGAGGGAGAAGATAAAATGCTGATACAACTGACCCTGAAAATACCTTCTTCTTTGGCTGAACTTCATTGGCAGATCTTTACCTTAACCTGAAATAATTTCTCCTGGCATGAATACAACCTTATGCTGAACCACAAGAACTTAATGCTGGGACTTTAGGAGGTAGTAAAGAAGACGTAAAGGCTTGTGTGGGCTCTGTATTCTTTAAACTCCAACTTTATGAATAACTGCTAGAAAAATGGGATTTTTGACTGACTAGTATTTCATAAACAGATCTAATGAAAGCAAAAAGGTGACTAAAATACCTAAACAAGATGAGAATAGGTACTTAAATAGTCATTTGGTGCAGGGGCACCTGGTGCAGAATAGCAGCCAAAAGTAAGCCGGAGAAACTATGGGATTGTGGTATGCATGATGCTGTGAGCAAACTGATTATACCCCACTAAGAAATGGCTTCCCACTGCATAGACACTAAGCTTGCACTTACTGACTGATGTGGTTGTAAACCTTTGCTGATAAACATATGTATGTATACATACATGCATATAGTCACAGATGACAACTAAAAAGTGAGAATGTTGAAAAGGGCAACCACTTGAAGTTAACTAGACACTTATGTAGATTACAGATTGTCTACTGGCTACGATAATGCATGGTACTCCAGTATTTCCTAAGTCGAGGATATTCTAGACGTCCATTCATGTGGCATTACATACAGTTCTGAAAGTATAGAGAAGGCCTGGGCAAGATTTTGAATCACGGGACATTACTTTAGAATTAGAATACAAAAATGGGATGTGTTCGTGCCTTTTTTTATTCTTTCAGTTCTGCTCTAAAATATTAAGCATTAGGAAATGAAAAGTTATATGAAGTTAGAAGACCAGCTTTTTTTTTTTTTTAAATGTAGCTGGAACCTGTATTTGTGTTCAGGTGCAAGTGGCTTGTTCTGATAACTACCCTGGTGCTCCTTTAAAAATGCCATTTACGCCATTTGGGTTTGTAATGCAGAATCTTACATAAATTTCTGGTACAAAGAGTTGAACTGTGTGATGTGATAGGGTGGAATTCAGCTTCCAAAAATAAGGGCAGGAAATTTATTTTCTAAATAATGTGTAAACTTCTTGTGTTCAAAGCTGTTTTTAGTCTTATTGTTTCTGTTCATGTTTCAGTAGCCTTGACAGCATGCTAGGCGCTGCCCACACAGAGGGAGGCAGTTTCATTGCCCTAATGTATAGAACCCATTGTTTTTGCTGTGTCTTCTGCAAATGAATCATCGCAGGAAGAGTTTCAAACTTTAGCTATATTTACTTCTGTGCTTGCTCAGAAGTTTTTGCAAGATCTGCGATCTAAGATGAACTGGGAGTTTTTTTAGGATCGTGTGTGTGGGTATGTGTGTAATTTATATACATACACAAATACAAAAATAGAGTCCTGTAGATTTCATATGGCTAAGGCTAGCTATTAATACAGTCTCTGCTGTTATTGTACTGGCAGTTCTGAAGGCTGAGGGTCATGATATTTTTATATGAATTGTGATTTTCGTTCCTTTTGTAATACTCTGATACTGTAGAAATATACTTGTTCACATGTACTGCTTGTGGCACTAGCTTGATAGGCTTGGACAAGTGAAAGGACAATTTTGATTGTATTGTATTGTGCTTTATGGGTTATGTGGTAACAAGCCCAAAGATTTTGTCAACTTTCAGATTTACACCTCAGGATGACCAGATTGAAGTGGGTTTACTTTCACAGGAATGTGAACTTAATAAAATTACAACATTTTGAAGTATAAATTCAAACCCTGTGGTTCAGAAGCATGAGAAAGCATTGCTCTCTTTTTTAGATTGGTTATTCCATCCCAGCCACATGGGAAGGGTGTGTGCAACAGTGAATTAGTTCAAATTACACCCTTGTTCACACTACTCTACTGAGCACGGGTGAGACGCAGCTGGAGGGCTCAGTCCAGTGCTACATTTCCCCGTACAAGATACAGACTTACTGGAGTGAGTCCAGCAAAGGGCTGGGAAGATGACGCAAGGGCATCTGACATGAGGAGAGGCTGAGGGAGCTGGGAGTGTTCAGCCTTGAGAAGGGAAGCTCGTGGGGATCTTGCCATGTGTGTAAGCCCCTGATAGGGAGAAGTAAAGAAGTTGGAGCCAGGCTTTTCTCGGTGGTGCCCAGTAACAACATGAGAGGCAATGGGCACTACCTGAAATACAGAAATTCTGTCTGAATGCAATAAAAACTTATTCTTTAAGGGTGATTGAACACAGGACCAGGCTGCCCAGAGAGTTTGTGGCATCTCCATCCTTGGAGATATTCAAAACCTGACAGGATGCAGCCCTGAGCAATCTGCTGTTTTTGACCCTGCTTTGAGCAGGAACTTTAGATGGGGTGATTTTCGGAGGTCCTTTCTAAACATGAATGATTTTGTTAAGTTAGTTAGAAAGACACTGGTAGTTGTTTGTATCAGTTCTGTTTACTCTTTCATCCCGTCAAAGCATAAGCAGTTTCTCTCTCATGTTAATGAACTGATGGTGGTCGCTGTTAATGTAACACCGATGTCCAAGGGTTGTGTTGAAAGACAAGCAAGTACATGAAACAAATGCCTGTTTCCCAAATGCATTTGGATGATTTGCTTAAACTTCAAGGTCCTTTCATTCCTAGAAGTGGAGTGTGTACTTGCTTCAGTGCTAGGTAAGGGCTTAGGAAATCAGACTCTCCATTCCATCACACTGAAATGGATCCCCTCACATGCGCACCCACAGCGTGCAAAAGGCACGGCAGTGTTGCACATGGTGGCTTTGGGCACAAGTGCATGTCGTACTCCCTCGGCTCTGGGAAATTCTAGTTATATCACCAGAAGACATCATAAATTCCCTTCCAGCGGCACTCTGTCTATCTGCTGGGTGAAGTCGGCAGGCAGGGTTTTGGAGACAGCCAGCCCCTAGATGGGTCTGAAGGTCTTTTTTTCCATATTCTGCTGAATTGTTTCTGCCTGTATATTTAATTCAAATGTGAATGCTTTTCAAAATGTTTGTTGATTATAAACTGCATATGTCAAGAGTCAGATCAAAAAGTAAACAGTGAAATAAAAGGGCAATGTTTAAGGGCTGTATTTTCAGAACCAGGCTCTCTGCATATGTTTCATCTTGAGCCTGTAATCATCAGCAGCTGCGAGGGAGAGGGGACACAGACATTATTATTTTAGTGTACAAACCTAGTTCTGAATAAGCCCTTTCTTTCAGATGTGTTTCTTGGTGCCAACAGAAAATCTCATTGTGAAGTGTTAGCACCATTTTATTACGCAGGATTATCATTGGCAGGGCACTATGGAAAGGAGCAATTTGCTGGTGTAAGGGTAGAATAAAGTGTCTTCAAGTTAAAAAAAACCCAACAACAAAACCCCCAAAACAACAAAAGACAACCCAGGTAATAACAAAAGGCAGAAGTACACTGTTTAGAGTGATGCTTATGGCAGAATTGTGTGCTTCACGAGGAACACAACTGCAGTACCGTTGGAAGTACCAGTACTAACGGTAAAAGTGACGAACAGCTCCAGGTGGGCAGTTTTGGCAAATCAAGAAGAATTTGTTTCCCATGTCTCGCTGCATTGCTGAGTATGACTTCCTGTGCAGTACTGCTCAGATTTTTAGAGCACGTTGTGATTATTAGGGCATTTTTCTGGATCCATTTCTGGACTTCTGAGCATATAACCTCTGGAAGTAACTTCAGATGCACTTTGGTCCAGAAGAGAACTTCAGAAGTGATGTATAATGAGGTCAAGTGTATTGGCATTACTTTTGCTTCTCATTACATCTTTGGTCTGTGGTTGTTTCAGAAACCTGATGGTGGTACTGGTTACTTTTTATAGGTTTTGTATATGCTGAGTAGTGACAGCTTTACCTGTAAAGAAGTGGCTAATCATGCTCTAACATAAAGCCTTTCTGAAATACTGAGTTTAAACTAGAGGTATTTTAATCCATGTGATAGTACTTCCATTAATCAAAACTCTAAAGATGAAATTTAATGGCTGTGCATGGAAAATTGAGGTGTGAGAAGGGGAGGAGCCGTCTGTGTGCAGTAATTTTGGTCAGCAGTTGCAGACAGCGATGCAGCTGTGAAGGTCAGATTTGACAGAACCGCCTCTGTACCTATTTTCCGTTGGAGTAATTGATGTGAAGGAAGTGAGATTAGCCTTTAACTTTTGTATGATGTCAGCAGCATATTTAAGCACATATTTATGTTTCTTCCTGTTACCAAGACATTAGGGAGACAGGTGGTAACCACCAAATTAAACCAGTTTTTCAATGGTGGCTGCACATCAGCTGATTCCTGCACTGGGGCTGGAGCGACATGTCCTGTAAGCTGCGCAGCTGTCCTCTGCTCTCTTCTGACTGAATGCTCCTCTGGTTTGGGGACCTGCTACCCTAAGTCCAGACAAGTAAGGGTGAGGCTGGTTTGGATGTTATTGATGTCTTAGTCTAATAGATTGTCAGCGTATATGCATAAGGCCAGGATGTCCGATTCCTTCTTTATTTCCAGTGACTCAAATCTGACGTTGCTGCCTGAAGTGTTTATTTTTTTACAAGGAGAAATGCTTTTGAAAAAAGAGTTTGTTTTTCAAAGATGAGATCATGAGTGAAAATAGCACTGCAGCTATTTTACCACAGATAATACTGATAAGCTTTCTATTTTTCTTTGGCCATCACTGTGGTAAATTTGTTAGCATTAAAAATGAAATGATCAGTACAACCTGTGAAAGAAAACAGGCAGTTATGGGTGTGAGTCTACGAGCAAAGCCCGAGTGAAATGTTGAACGAGTGTAAGTTTTATATTGTTAATTCTAGAAGATCTTTAGATTGATTTTAAGATCAAGCTAGATTTTTATTTTAGTGGTGCATCTTGAAAGCGGATGGCACAGATGAAGCCTTTATGAGTTGGTCTACTTATTTTACTGTGGTTGCATTCTTCTCTGTACTGCTTCCTTCTCCACATCCATTTGGAAAATGGTCATATGAAGGAAGCAAAAATGGCATTTTTGAATGAAATGTAAATGTGTCAAAATGTTCATAGTTTGTAGAAGCCCTGCACTTTGTGTTACAAGGATATGCTCAATTATAAATGTTATGTTGATCTGATTTAGTATTTTAATGGGATATACAGTCTTTATTAGCAGACCTTGAGAAAGCATGAAACAAAACCCCCCACTTTTGGATTAGCATATAGTTGAAATCTAATTAAGGCAGTACTCATTATACAGGGTTGTAATTTACAATTTAAAATGATCACCTTGTAAATCAACTAAATATGCATTAAAACAAACAAACAAAAACCTTAGCAATTGTTGACCTTTTAAAATCGGAGTAATCAATCCAGGCTTGTTTTCTGCTTTAATGCATCCTGGCACCTCAAGTTTAAATGCCAAATGGTGTTTCTTTTCTCTCCTGTGGGTCTGAGGACATTCGTTGTAGAAGTTAAACAGAATGACAGCTTGCTTTGTCTGTTGGGTAGAGCTCTTGACTGTGCTGTTTTTACTTTCCTCCGTAATAAGTTGCTAATAGAAATTCACTGGCCTGCAGGGCAGAGTTAATTTGTCACAAATATTGGGTTGATGTAGCAGGAATGGAATGCAGTAGAACAATAGGGAGGGATTTTTTGGATGTGGGCTCTTTTTGACTTGGTGATGTGAAACATTTTCCTATAAAGAAGTTCTCTCTTAACACAGTGAAATTTCCTTGCTTTTAAGTAATCGTGCTGTGTTTGAAAAAGTATGTTCATTGCTGTATATTTGAGCAAAGAGAAGATTTGGAGATTTTTTTTCCCCCCCTTTTGTTTCCGTATAGCATAATCAAATATTTCAATGTTGTTGAAAATATTATTGCATATGAATCAGTGTTTCATAAGAGTTGCTATTAATCAAGTATGTATTCTGAGAGGAAATATCTTCACGTTGTTTTTTTATTGTTGTTGCTTCCCAGGTAGAAAATATGATTTTCTTTTTCAGGCTTTAAATTACCCAGGTTTCACTCTTAAGGTGCTTTCTCCTCAATTTGAGTAGTCTAATACTATCATTTCCAAAACCTGAAAATGCTTGTCAAAGGAATAATTTTTGAAGAAAACGTAGATACGCAATAGAGCAAAAATTGCAAAGCAAGACTAGGACCTATGGTAGTTTCTAAAGAAAGTTTACACAGGTTTTACATGCAGCAAATAAGTTGTTTCTGAAATCACTCTCCCGATTTAGTAGCTAGTCTTTTAGATCCTGCATTGTTTTTTAATTGGCTAAGTGAAGAAACCCTAATTATTTTCTGAGTTGCTAAAGTAGTGGAAGATGTCAGAGCTGCAGTTGATATACTGTTATTTAAATTGATATTCTATATAAGACTTTGCCATTTTTAGAAGATTTAATCCTTATTTCTGTCATGGTGATGAGAAGCATTTTTTTAACCTGGCTGTGTTTAAAAAGATAATGTATTTTGTTGTTGTTGTTTGGAGAGTTGTCATCTTTCATCTCATCCTTCTGTGATTTAAACACTTAAGATCTTTGAAAAACTTTTTATATACATTAGAACAAAGGTTTTGTTTGCGACGTGAGGTCGGAAAGCAAATCTGTCTGGTCTAAAATGGCAGATAGTGTGTTTGTGCTTAGTGCTCAGATTGTCTCACATAAGACGTTATACCTTAAGTGGTTATCAAGGAGATGGCAGCATGTTTTCTAAACTGTGTTCACTGATAGGAAGTAGAAATGCAGTTGCAGTTTCTAGCACTGCGTGTGAGGTAGAAATGTAACATTATCTAAAATAAGGTGCAAGTTCCTTGGATAAAGACATAGACTGCCCATTGTAAAATTGAGCTTGAATTTATCACTTGTAGTTAGCATTTGAAAGACTTTGCAGCCTTCCTAAAATTAAGATGAAATGGAAGAGAAGATCTGGTAGGAAATCCTAGGAACTGTTGTTGATCCAATGGTGGTAAAAGTTTGTTGTATGTTAGTTATTTGTGTTGCTTAGAAAAGAGAGAAGCAAACTTTGTCTAACAAACATAAAGTCCAATTCCTGTAAAGCAGAAGTACCTACTTTCAGGTGAAAGAATTGTGAAGAAAAAAATGGTGCTGCCTTCGTAATACCAAAGATGTCCCTGCCCATGCTCTTTAAAGGACCCTTCCAACCCAAATCATTGTGTGGTAATATGTAAGCGAGGACATGGTACATATCGAATTTCAGCTTAAATGGGAGATGATCAAAATGGCCTTATGAATGTTTGCAGTTGGCACTGTCTTACACCTCTTTGGATCTCAGCCTGAGGTGGTAACAGAAGGACAAATGAACAGTAAATTTTACTTCAGAATCATAGTAAGACAAAGCAAATTGTATAGCTTGATATTGGCTTGCATGTATATAAAATTCTGCTACACTATACACTTCAACTGTAAGAGGAAAAGAGATGATGTTTCTTTTCAAGGAGGTGTGAAAGGGTGAAATGTTTGGAGAATACTTCTAGCACCAGAGTAACCATTGTAAGTTTTGATAGCACTTGAAATACTCCCCTAACTATGCTTTTATTTGTTGCTTATTATAATCTGTGTTCTTGATGGTAAGGCAGAACCAGAAGATGACATGCCTTCCCACTGCTTGATATAAATCTCTGATACGAGTTGAGCTGCAGTGAACTTAAATGCTAATGCTGGAGACATCGGGCAACCTGCTGTTTAGTATCAGCGAGTTTTAACTTTGGCCTGCTACCACATCTTCCTTGTTCCTTGTAAGTTAAATTGGCACCTCACCATGACTAATGACAAAAAGCTGTTCTATTTGCAAACGAGGAAGTTGTATGATCAAACCAGTCGCTGATAACAGGCATTGCACCAAGTCAGTGCACGTAGTGTAGTGCAGGCTTCATTCAGGTAGTGAATAATCCCAGTCCTCCTTAAAGAAAGATGTAAAAATTATCAAATACTTTTGGCTATATGGATGTGACTTTCTGTCTTTAGGAGAAACAGTCAGTATTTTTCTCAGGTTCTTAACCTGTATAATGTCAGAAAGTATTCTATGTATAATATTGAATATTGTATTACATAATTATTTTGTACAATACATATCCTTTCATGTATTACTTTTACTTTGAAAATAATGACCTTTCATTGATTGGTAAGGTATCTGAGTTGCCTTCCTTTCTCCGTTCCACAAACTTTTATGTAATGAACTGAAGTAAATGGTAATTAGTCTCCTTTAAGCCTTTCAAAGGCTTAAATGGTCTACCTTGTTATCCAGTTTTTATCCAGTCAGCAGAAGAAAATGTCCTTATGTTCCTTCTAGAAGTCTGGTCCTGCTGAATAATTCTGTTTCTTAAACTTTGCTGGATTTATATGATTGTCTAATGTGGGAGGATACACGAGACATGCTGCTTAGGTGGGGCAGGTGTAGCTCATCCATAATGAGCTGCTTGAGTCCCTTCTACTGGTGGAACGAGGAGATCTAATCTGGATCTGTCTCCACACTGACTCAGAGAAAATGCTGAAATCGGTCATTGCATCTGGTGGGGAAGTTCAGGCTTCCTAAAGTGAAGGTGAAGAAGGGCTAAGGAAACATGACTTTGTGCTTTGTATCCAATGAGGTATTTTCCAGTTCTTGATTGGAAGCTGTCATTTTCTTGTTTAACTACACAAAGTAGGCATAGTCTGACCCTAGAAAACATTGCCTGTTTGCATGCCCTCAGTCCATATTACTTTGTCCTCTTTATCATTGAGACACTAACTTTGTAGTAAGACTGAAGTCGTTCTATCTTAAATCCCCTATCCCCTCTTTCCCATAGCCTATTTTTCAATCAGCTGTTCCCTAAATCCCATCGTTTAGAGTGTGTAGATTGATGTGGAGTTGGGGGTTGGGCAGAGCTCATCACATAATGATCATTTGCTGAAAGGTAATGCCCAGTTCTAACTCTGAGAAGAATGAAGAAGGTCCATCTTTTCCAAGAAGGAGATTATTTAAATGCAGTAAGAATTCCGTGGTGTGCTTCTCAGTTCATTTGAAAGAGCTAGTTATAGTCCTGGGCTAAACTGGTTGCAAGGCTAATTTATTTACATTTCTGTTATTCATCTGATAGGGCACTAATATTAAAATTATATCCTTGGTTTATGTTGGGAGATAGAGAAATGAAAAGTTTTGAAAGCATAATGAGAATCTCCCATTCTGTTTCTTCTTTCCTACTTTTCTTTGATTTTATATTAGTGAGTTGTATCACCTGCTAAGTTTTTTCTATGATTCTGATTATAGTTCAGATTATAGTTCTCTGAAGGTGGTCCTACATCGTGTGTAGTTGCAATTTTAGCTAAGGTTTTCTGACATGTTGTACTTGGCTCCTAGCAAAAGTCTCAGCTCGGGAAAAGAAGCTTTACTGCTTGATTGTGATTTTAATAGCTGCTATTCTGAAGTATTATGGAAAGGGTAAGAGAAAAACAGTTTCTCAGTCAAAATCTCTGTAAAGCACCTTGTTTTGTGATTGACAATTTATTGCAAAGAAGAATGAATAGTAGTTGTATGTCTTTTGATGTTATGTATGTTAAGTGTATTGCTATAAATTTTTTAAACAAAAAGGAGTTTTACTGTTGAAATGTTAAATGTGTTATACATATTGACAGTGTCTTGGGGTGTTGACATCATAGTTAAAACAAATTGTGGTAATTACTGTGGTTTAAGAAATTAATTTGAAGAAACTAGTTTGTTTGGACTTTGTGGACCTGCTTTCCTCATGTGGGATAATGCAGTTCAGCTTCATGTTTTGTTGTTGCAAGAATTGGAAATGCTTTCAGTGAGCATGTGATTAAGAACAACAAAAATATAGTGTAAAGGATCTGTACAGTTTTCTAAATGCAGATGTAAGGGTTTTGCTAATCTGTCTGCACAGATTAATAGGTAGGATGGCTGGAAAGGATCTGTTGTCTAGTTTTGTTCCTTTAGTGTTATCTGCAAAATGGAAGGTACAGCAAACTGTTTGTTTTGTAAATAAATAATATTTCTGTGTCCTTTTTTTGGCAAAGTTCAGTATTAGTTGTTAATGTGATAATTAAGCTATTTAAAAATAGTTTTCCGTATGTTGGAATGGATGGATCTATGATGCATATGAATATTCAAACCGTAGTATTTTCCTTCTATTTATACTCTTTCTTTGATCATTGGATCCTTGATCTGAATATATTTATTTATTTTTGAAATGGTTGTAAAGAACACCTCCAGAGATTGTTAACATTTGTCAGCTCTTGGAATGACAGCTCCAGTCACTGTAAAAGACAAGTAATTTTCCTCTTGAAGAAAAGGGATGCTAATCTCCACCTACAGTAACATGTTTTGAGAAACATAATGCACTAAGAAAATGTACCAATTACTTGGCTGAAAATTGCTTCCCTTCTGCAAGATAGACAATCATAACATTTCTGGACATTTTTTTACTAGTTTCATAACATACCTCCCTCTTTTGCAAAGTAAAACTTCATGTTTTCAAGAACAGGTGAATGTTCTGTCAACTGTTGGAGTGGCATTGTACTATGGTGTGGCATTTCAGATTTCAGTCCAGGTTATGACCATTGTCCAGGCTTTGTAACTAGAAAACAAATATGCTCTGCTTTGTTAAGAGAATGAGGAAGTAATGTGCCAGTAAGGCACATACATGCTCCTCCTATGTGTTTTACTTGCACAGCTGTAAGGGAGTTGTTACACTGTTGCCCATGATTGGCAGCTTTTGTTGGTGGGAAGCTGGTTTTCAGGTGTGATTTCTTAACTGGCTTTCAGAAGCCTGTTACTGATTTCTGCCTACAAGCAGTGTAGGAATAGTAGGTGGAAAGTTTATGTATGTGCATGTACACGTGTATACTTCAGTACAATTATTTGCATATACTAAATATACTAAGCCAAAAGAGTGAGGAAAATGGCAATTATATTAATGAAGTTACTTAATTGTGTGTAATGAAATTTTTAATCTACTGCAACCTACTGAAAGTATCATTGACCTAATAAAGATTATGCCCTCTTGCTTGTATTGTTCCCTATTAAAATCAGCAGGAGTATACTAAAACAAACTGCTTAATTGTTGAGAAATTAGATTATTTGAAATGTAGAAGGAAAACAAAAACATAGTAATATAAAAATTGACTCTATTTAATAAGCAGTTAGACAAAACTATCTTTTTTAAGATGCTTTGTGCCACAGGCTTATGACATTAGCAAATGAGTCATATCAAGTCCCTTTACTTGGAAAGATTTCTAACATTTCAGCTGGAAGCCATTTGCAGTCATGTCTTCTAAAAATAAAGAACACTGTTGGTTTCATCCCCAGACTAATGGGCCTCTTAAGGGGCAGAAGGATGTGCAGTAAATGGCCTTTAAGGCCAAGGGGGTGTAAAGGAGAGAAAAGGCTTAATTACAGTTCATTCTAAAGACCTGTTCTGTGATTAACAGGCGATTAATTTACCCTGAAAAGTAGTTCCTTCCCAGGGCAATATTTGTTGTGGGACTGACTGTAAACAGGATAGTTGGAGTTGTGTCTGGCCCCTGTTGCTATGTGCTTGCTCCCATCCCACCACTGTGCTCCCCTGGTGTTCAGAGCCACCCGTGCAACATGTTCCTTCCTCCTTCCTCTGCTGCTGTCACTTCTGTAGCCTTGTCTCTTCATCTCCTTGTGACACCCTGCTTCCGTAGCAGCATAGCTGTTAGCTGCTGTTGCCCTCTCTGAGGGAATCGACAAAAGGAACTGCACAGGTGGAAGGAGAAGAGGAAAGATTCAGCTGAAGTTGGAGTCCTGTGCAGAGTTGCAGGAACAACAGGCTCCTTGTAGGACATAATTGAGGCAATTAGGAAAAAGTCATGCTAGTGTAAAGGCTGGAACATCTGTTTAATGGTTTAGAAGAAGTTTAACGTTCGACTTCACTAATGGCACTGAAACTTTTTATCATTAATGTTCACTAAAGAATGACTCACTCTCTGATGTCTAATGACTTTTTGAGAAGGACTCTTCCAGCTGGAGCTCTGCAACTGTTGCATTTGAAGTCATAACACTCCTGGAGAATTCCAGCAGGACAAAACCTATTTTGGGATGGTTTGTTATGCATATTTTTGGCATCTGACTAAGCCAGTTCTGCTTTTTTACTGGTCCTAGTTATTGTCTGTATTGGTACTGTGTGCTAGTGCTTGACACCATCATAAGAACTTTAACATCTCAAATGCTAAAGAAAAGTTTTGTTTAAATTTTCTTCTACTTGGTTTATATGCAGGGAAATACACAGCTGAGGTAAAGACTTTGTGTAAGGAGGATTACTGTATTAACTGTAAGACTGGCAATCCAATTAACTGTTTAACAATTTGAATATTTTTTCCAGAAACACTCTTATTTTTTTTTCCCCTTTCAGTGATTTTCATCATTCCTCTGTTACTTTTAAGCTAGCTGTATCTTTGGAAAAGTAATAAAAGCTTATTTCCTTTGTAATTTGGTTTGTATACTCATGGCTGTCACATTAATCCAGTGTTAGTATTAGATTTTAATAAAAGGCTACATAGCAAGAAGAAGGAGGCTTGCTGATAGTATAGCATATTCCATATAATTTAGTTTTTTAATATTTATGGTTTTGGTATATTGTGAATGATATTGGACTTTGCCAAACTACTTCTATAAAAAAGCAACCAAAGAAAACCCCACATACAGTAGTTATTTTGAGGCAATACTAAGGCAGTGACAAAAGAAAAAAGCTGGAAGGGTAGAAATCTGCATAAAGCTCATCTTTTACCTGGATTTGGGGTTCAGAGAAAGGAAGAGAGGATTAACAGTGAAGTTATATTGCTTGCTGGAAGTTGTGCTTTCCATTTTAAGTTCTAACAAAGTGTTGCGTGTTGCGTGGGGAGTTAACATAAAACAGTGTTTGAGAATGGATTTTTGGGTGCGTGTGTGTTAGAATTCTCCTGGGAGGTTTATATAGGGCATGCTTGTGTAATTTAACTAACACCGTAGGCAGACAGCTCCCTGCTCTCTGGTCCAATGGGTTAGAGGCAATCTGGCCATCTACTTCTTGGTAAACAAATGAATCGGTTCAGGGTGCTTCCTACCTCTGGGGCTAAGGTTCGGCTGGTCTCGTGTTTAAGATGACAGGCACATCTTGTTGGGTGAGGCAGTCATAGGAAAGAATATGGCTGGGATGGTACTGCTTTAAACAAACAGGCAATTCACATATGCCCTGGTCTTGCAGGGGAGAAGGATCTGGCTATTTGTAATTCCTAGAACATTGCCTTATTTGGCATTCATCATGTAAGCTGTCATGCCTTTTTTTTTTCTAAATTACAATATTATAGTTTTAATGAAAACAAGGGAGAACTCTTCTTCCCTTCCCAAAGAACTGTTAAAACTGGTATCTTCATACGTAAACTTAATTTAGTGTCTACTGTTGGGGGAGGAGATGAAGGAAGGAAAAGACGAGAACAAATTCATTTTTTTGTTGAATTTGCTGTGTCAATCAGCTAACAAATCTTCTAAATCCTGCCAGTACTGGCTGTTCAAAGTTAATATGGCTCCTGAAGTTCTCTGTTTTAACAATGCTTGTTATACTGGCCACCCCAAATTCCACTGAAGTTGGTTATTTTTGTGTATCACAGCAATTAGGGAAATTGAGATAAAGACAATAGCTAGACTTAGGCCACCTGCAGAGTTATGGGCTTGTGATACCCTGAGACTGCACACTGCAATCAGTGCAGAGGCTTCTTTCCTACTCTACAAGCTGGATGAGCTTGGACATCTGCTAAAGATATGCAGCAGCCTACAGGTGAGAACAATAATTGCTATGAATTCCCAACAATTTACAATTTAGTTCATTTCCAAGAAAATGAGATGGGGATCTATGTGTGCACGCCCATATGCATAGTCTCACTCTTTCTAGTTATTGTGGTTTTTGTGGATACTTGCAAAATGTATATATGCTTTTTCTGTTAGGAAAGTGCTGCTTTGATAGCTCTTGCTGCTTTGATAGCTCTTACTGCTTACAGGTTCTTGTCACTGTCTGTATATCCATTGGTTTCAGATCTTAGGAGAATTCGCTGTAATTTATTCTGAAAATATAGTGTTTGAAGTGTAGAGAAATAATGCTAAGTCATAATTAAGTACAGCTATTATAAACTCTATGTTTCTGAAAGTCTATAGTAACTGTAAAGTCTAGGGCTGTGACACTTTTTTTTTTTTTGACAGACTTCAAGTAATTTGAGCAAGGTTCTTTGGAATCTGACTCCTTGGAAATGTTGAGGTTAAAAAACCCCAACAAAACAACAAAGCTCTACTTTTCTTTGCTTTTATCTTTTTCTAACAGCAAGAATAGAAGATGGACAGTATAGTTTTTCCAACATAATTTCATAGGACCTAAAATACAATAGATTATATTCTTGAGAGGGATTTACTTGAGAATTATATCTTGAGTTTTGGAGGTCTCGATACTCTTTGCAAAATGACTGCTGCTAATCTGTTCTACTTTCAATGGGAAATATTTCTGTCCACTTATGTTCGAGAGAGCACACAAAATGTAGTTTGTTTACCTGGGAACCTTAAAAAGAAAAAAAAAAGTGGAGTTCTGGTACGTTGAGGCGGTGAGGCAGGGTGAAAGCTCTGCAGATACGGTTTGTGTGTGTCCTTTCTTGGAGACGATAACCTCCTCTGGCTTATCAGAGGCAAGTCCTGATGTGGGGGGTACTCTGCTTTTATAGACATGATTCACGCTTGCTTTCTCCAGCTGGGCTTTTGTTTCTGGGGTTGCTGGTGTAAAAATCTGGTTTGGTAGGTGAGCAAGAATGATGCTGGAAATAGATTACTTTGAGTTAGTGGTTGTTAGGATGGAAATGTGGCTTTTATCTCTTCTGGAAAACTTGATATGAGAGTCAATGATGCGTTGTAAAAATGGCATAATGACGTTGAAGAAGTATGTATCGTTGGTAACCTCAGGACTTGGTATCTAGTTCATGATTGATGGGCTCATGGGGAAGAGGAGAAGAAAAAGCAGCTGTCTGCTGCCCATCTTAAATTTCTAAATGCCGTAAAGATGTGCAAGAAATAAAGAGGAAGAACTGAAATCCCAATTAGATAGTCAAACTTATAGGCTAAAACAAATTTGCTGAAGTGATTCAGAGGCTTGAATATTTATATTGCCTTATTAATAGGAGTGACACTGGTTTATCAAGGTTGTACATTCTTGCTCTGAGGTCCAGATGCAGCTGAATTCAAGTGTGGAAGTCTATGGGTCATGATTAAAAGAAAAGTAAGAGATTTAATGGTGATCTTCCCTTGTAGCTAGCATGATTATTGTAAATGACAGAGAGGTAAAAAGAGGAAGAGATAGATTGCTGTCATATTGGCTGATGCTGATGAACGTCGTCCTTAAGCATTTAGGGAAATGGGTGAAATGTTCATATTCAGAAAAACATCAAGTGAGGGTGAAGTTTCAAAAAGATGGAAGAAGGTAAGAGAATGGAAGTGAAAGAAGAGAATCAGAGAATTTCAGGCAATTTACCTAGCTTAAATTCAAGGAAAGTGCTGGAGCTCACAATCTTTGGCAAATACTTTGGAATAAAAAAAAAACAACAAACAGGGTGTCTTGACTGAGAGCAACTCTTGTCAGATCAGTCTAATTTAATTTTATAAAAGTTGCAGGCCCTGTGGATGTCAGAGAAGCTGGAGATGAGACGCATCTTGCCTTAAACACCTGGACACTTTTTTTTTTTTGCATGCTGCACTTAGAAGTAAGAAGAAGAAATACATGATAGATGAAACAGCTGCAAGCTTAATCAACCAGTAGTTAGGAAACTGGGTAGACTAATTGTATGAAGCATCTGCTATTGAATAGGGGGCTGAATGCGTTTCTGGAGGATTTATTTTCAGTCTGCACAGAATACTTGTTTACTTTGCAGGTGACAGCGAGGAGGAAGCAGCAAGAACAACTTTAGAGGACGAGATTAGGATAAACATGCTGCAGAAATAGTCTATAAAAAGTTAGGTGAAATTTAGTAAGGACTACTGCAGTGTGCTACACTTCAGAATAATTAACTGCACGAGTACAAGGCAGAGGAACACCTTAGACAAAACTGAAGTAAAGGTTATAATAGCTGTATTGGATACTACATTACTTGTGAATCAACACTGTTCTGCCATTTTAAAAAAATATAAACAGTGTTATACTATGTTATGTACAAGAGGATCTTAGCTGAACTGATGCATCAGGTGTGGGGCACTGGATTCCAAGAAAGACGGGATAAACAGCGGAATTGTGAAGGTAAGAGTAATAGCACTAGAAAAAACAACATAATGTAAGAGATTCAGATAGGAGATTTAGTTAGCTCGTGGGTTTGTTTTGTGGTTTTAAGCCATATAAAAATGGAAGTGACAGGGACCCCGCTAAATTTGTAAGAAGGTCTTTCAGAAGGGTAAAGGAGGGGAAAAATCGTGCTTGTCGAATCTGATAGCCTTCTATGATGGCATGACTGGCTGGGTGGATGAGGGGAGAGCAGTGAATGTTCTCTACCTAGACTTCAGCAAGGCTTTCGACATGATCTCCCGTAACATCCTCCTAGGGAAGTTCAGGAAGTGTGGGCTGGATGAGTGGTCAGTGAGGTGGACAGAGAACTGGCTGAATGGCAGAACTCAGAGGGTTGTCACCAGTGGCACTGAGTCTAGTTGGAGGCCGGTAACTAGTGGTGTCCCCCAGGGGTCAGTAATTGTCCCAGTCTTGTTCAACTTCTTCATCAATGACCTGGATGAAGGGACGGAGTGTACCCTCAGCAAGTCTGCTGATGATACCAAACTGGGAGGAGTGGTGGATGCACTGGCAGGCTGTGCTGCCATTCAGTGTGACCTGGACAGGTTGGAGAGTTGGGCAGAGAGAAACCTGATGAAATTCAACAAGGACAAGTGCAGGGTCCTGCACCTGGGGAGGAACAACCCCATGCACCAGTACAGGTTAATGGTTGACCTGCTGGGAAGAAGCTCTGTGGAGAGAGACCTGGGAGTGCTGGTGGACAACCAGTTCACCGTGAGCCAGCAGTGTGCCCTGGTTGCCAAGAAGGCCAATGGTACCCTGGGGTGCATTAAGAAGAGTGTGGCCAGCAGTTCGAGGGAGGTTCTCCTTCCCCTCTACACTGCCCTAGTGAGGCCTCATCTGGAGTACTCTGTCCAGTTCTGGGCTCCCCAGTTCAAGAAAGATGAGGAGCTACTGGAGAGAGTC
>Ga0065711_1036565_pt1 | contig 20850 bp, 10 predicted proteins | sample Hoacrofraction12_FD_59098 | JGI IMG/M metagenome (GOLD analysis project Ga0065711, IMG submission 59098) | Hoatzin crop microbial communities from Cojedes, Venezuela - Epithelial fraction 12 v2 (version 2) | ecosystem: Host-associated > Birds > Digestive system > Esophagus > Crop | place...
TTTTTTTTTTTTTTTTTTTTTTTTTTTTTAAGTATATAGCTGTTTCAAATTCAAAGCAAAACTGCTAGGATAAAGAAAATTCATACTTTCATAAGAAGACCTGATAGTGCCTTAGAAAACTGTTGAAATCTAAAGCGATTGTAAAGGCTTCTCAGAGCTATTTTCTTGAATATTAGAGCTTTAGCTATGCAGAGTTACTACAGCTAAATTTGAATTTACCTTTTCTACTTCAACTAAAATTACTGAAGAATGTGTCTCTTTGCTGTCATTACAGGAAATAAATATCTGATATGTTTTGTGTTTCTAGAACTTGTGTTTTCTGATTTAGCATACTGAGGAATTTATAAACCAACAAAAACTTCATTTTCTTGCATAAATGCTCATAAAGGTTTTTCATCTTTAAAATATGGGATATATTTGTTTAGTCTAATGTTCAGATTTCAGTATTATTTCCGGATTTATGGAATGTAAGTTTGTTGCAGCTGTTATTAAACTGATTTTCCTAGATTATGCAACGTGCAGTTTTCTCAGTGGCTTTTGTAGTTGAGAAAGTATAAAAAATGTAGAGCAAAAGAAATTATTGTAGACCTCTTATTTGGGAAGTAACTACTAAAGCTGATTAACAGAAAAGGGTGAAGGTGATATAGATAACTGATACTGCTTTTTTTATTTTATGTAGTACAGAGGACATTAAATTAATAGGCCACAGTACAAAGGCAACAGAGTATAACAATGCATAAATGATCCTTTGAGAATACTAACTGAAAAAGTTTTTCTTTTTATATTATAGTTGCAGTTATATGTGTGGTGTGTTACACCTTTTCACAGAGAAAGATACCTATTGTTGATCGGGATGGAGGCCTGAATTTTGGTCATCATGAGACTTAAAGACCTTTATAAAACTGGTTTGTCTCAAGTGAAGAGACCATGGCATATCCAGAAGAAAACAATGCTTAGCAACCATTTTTATTGACATATTTGATCTTGCAGAAAAAGACAGACAGATCAGGGAAATTCAAGAACACCTTTTGGGAGCTGCTGAAGTCTCATGTGCATTTTGAAGAGAAGAAAACAGAAGTAGACAGGAATTTGAGAAAAATCAAAAAGAAGGATAAAGTGATTTTTTGGGGGGGAAAAATACCCACGCTTTCCATAATTTTAATAGTTAAACCAGAATGCAGACATTAACTAATTATTTAATATAAAGAATGTTGAGTTTATTAGTTCAGTTTGTTTGAAAGTATTTTCTGTGGTTTTCTTTTTTTCCCCCATTTACTCAGAGGTGTTCCTCTTGATCTCTAGTCTTAGACACAGGCATCTAGACCTGACTATACGGATATATTCCCCACTAGGTATGGGCAACACTGGTACTGGGTGTCAACACAAAAGGACGACGAATATTTTGTTGTTTCGAAGTTTGGTTTAATTCTGACTTACAATAAAAGTTAAAATACCTGAAAAGCTTAGTGAATAGGAATTATACTTTTAGCCTCTAAGAGCTCTGGGTTTTCTCACTTTTCTCTTGGGGTTGAATAGATTTGGCATCTAGTGCCTGTGAGTTCAGTTTTGAGAAATCAGCATGCTTTAGTGAAAAGGAATTTGTGAAAGTTTTACTACCGAATCTAGGGTTTCAGTTAGATATAATAGGGTTTATTTTCTTCTGTTAGTCTTCCTACCTGAAATCCTATTATGAATAGCAAGATTCTTGTATTAAAGCAGAAGTTGTTCTCACTGTGACTGGTGATAGTAGAAAGAACGTTAAGGAGTAAGGACATTTTCTGCCTGTGCATGTTAGTTTATCTTTCAGAGTCATGCTAACTGAGCATTATTATTCCTAATTCACCAGTTACTTGAGTTATTGGTTATATTGGTTATTGCCCAGGATGTATAAGTGCTTTAATTTCACAGTGGCAACTGAAAGGCAATGACTCAGGCCTCTCTTCTGCTTCCCTCTGCCTCCCTTTCCAGAGACTGAAAGCTTTCGCAGATTACGAGAAGAGCATGTTTAGTGAAAGAGATGGAGGTTTTTGCCTCATTTATAATTTAATACTGTTTTGTAGGTGATGTGATGTGTGCTTCATAGTGCCCCCCCTGTACATTCCCTGCATGAACCTACCATTCTCTAACAACTCCATGGCGAGAGACATATGATAAGACGATGTTTTCTTACTATTGTTTCTCTTCTTCCCTTTGTACTCTTCCTTTCCTCTTTTCCTCTTTTCCTTTTCATGCATCGCCTCTATCCAACAGCCCATTTCCCACACTCCGTTTGATTTCCCATTTATGTCGCTTCTGCCTAACGCCACTTTTCCCTGCATCATTTTCTATCCATTTAAGATGCTACCAATCTAACTCCCATATGGCTAAGTCAGCTCCATTCCATCTGATCAGCTCTCCGATCCCTCTACATGTAACAGGTTGGCAAAGCAGGGACCGAAGCTAAGTGCTAATTAGGAGGAGTGAAACAGGCCAGCAGGAAACTTCATGGACAGGTATGTCGCCCTGGGAGCGTGCCCCAGACAATGAGTGAATTAGTTTGCAGGTAAAAGCCAGACCCCTTATTCACAGGTTCTGAATGCTTGTGCAAAGATTGGAAGCTTTCAGTCCTTTTTTCTGAAACATTACTTCAAACCAGTGAACAACTTACATTTGTTTTAGAGCACTTGTGGTTTGCCAACCTGTGTGTTTTTAATGGAAATCTCAAAAATGGCCTCTTATCTTCTGATGTCAGGATCAGGTCTCTGACCTATACCCACTCATCGGTGAAATTACTTTTGTTATCTGCTTTGTAAATCATGCCTTTGCTAGATATCTCAGACTGTCTAATTTTTATGCTAGCAATCTCTTAATAACCGACTTTCTTGCTGGCTAGAACTATTACTTTCTATTGCTTGGGAAAAGGATGTAGGAATTATTTTCTTACTTTAGCCATCTAAAAGAAGACTCGCTGGCCATCAGTTAGGAAGGCCTAAGGGCAGTTTTTGAGCATCTGTGGAAAGCTTGTATCAGAATTTATTCTCTTCTGTTCCATCTTCTTGCCCCCTGAGCTCTGTGATGTTTTTGCATTCACTCAGGCTGATTTCTGTTTAGTACATCTCCGTGCTCTTATTTCGGATGAGGAATAAAGTCCAATTGTGTGGGTTTGGGATTTTACTGGGTAAGGAAGAAGGGCAGCTGCTGAGCTCTGTTCTTCTAAGACAAACGTCATTTTAAAGAATGGCTGAATTATTTAACACATAATTCTCCATACTGAATACTAACAAAAGCTTAGCCTTTAAAATAAAGGAGAAAAATGAGCAGGTTTTTATTACTGACTAAGATTGCATGAGTTTTTAATATATCCTCCTTCCCCTCCCTTGGCAGACTTGGTGGTGATCTGCAATGCTTGGTTGCCTGTTAATTATTTGTGCTATTCCCATTGTAAAATAGGCTGTGTTATTTTCTGTCATTGTAAAAGTTCATCCAAAATCACTGAAGTTAACACTGAATGAAATATCTCAAAAAAATACCACCAGATAAAACGTCTCCAAAAGGCTATATTTTGTTTCATTAAGAAGTGCCAGTTTCTTCTAAATAATCCTATATAGTTGGTAAGCCTTTGCTTCCAGAGTATGTGTTTTATTGAATCCTCTGTGATTTTTTAAACATTGGGCAAGTCAATTGCTGGCATATTGCTGAAATTCAGACATCATGTTTACCAGTGATGGTGCATCAGTTATTGTTAAATATTTCTATTGCAGTAGCAAGTAATGGGTCCAGATAGGCTCAGATACAGTCTCAATACCAAAGCCAATATATAAGGGCTTGGGAAGAATCATATGATAACATAAATTTTTACTTCTAACAAATATATGAGTTTCCAGATTTAGCTTTCTAATTTTGTAAAGGTTCATGTAAGACTTGGAGGCACTGGAATAGAATAGACTGTTTCAGCTGGACGGGACCTACAACATCTAGTCCAACTGCCTGACAGATTCAGGGCTGACCAAAAGTTAGAGCATGTTAAGGGCATTGTCCAAATGCCTCTCAAACACTGACAGTCTTGGGGCATCAACCACCTCTCTAGGAAGCCTGTTCCAGTGTTTGACCACCCTCTCAGTGAAGAAATGCCTCCTCATGTCCAGTCTAAACCTCCCCTGCAACAGCTTTGAACCATTCCCACACGTCCTATCACTGGATACCAGGGAGAAGAGATCAGCACCTCAGTTGCTTAAAGTAGATGCTAAGATTGCCTGATGTTTTTTCTGTAGAGTTTTTAGCAGAAGGGCAGAGAATCTGGAGAGGGTAATTTTCATCAGTCTTTGTGTTGACCCACACTACTAAAACCTTTCGTGTATCTTTAGAATTTCGCATTGCAAAGTGTGATTTCCTCTGCGAGAGGAATGGTCGTGACTGAATCCGTTACTAGTCAGGGGATGCTGCTGTCATGTCAGCGCGCACTTTTTGTGCTGTTGTAGGTTTTCCTTTAACAGAGAACTTGCTGTCAGTCTCCTGAAATGCCACAGAGCTTTACAACTCTTTTCTGCCTATGAATAGTTGTTATATTCAATTTCCATGGCAATGTTCCTCGCAGTTCATCTCTTAAATAGCTAGTCATATCTCAAATATACCGTTCTATCATACGCTTTATGAACATACTCAAATTTATTAGCAATGTGCAGTATTTCTTTTAGAGTTTTTCTGTGACTACCCAAGTAGAATTTTTATACCATTTCAAAGTTTGTCTGTACTGTTTTGAGGTGATTGGTTTTCTGCCTTTTTTGAAAATAAAAAAACTAGAAAATGAAGAAAAAATAACAATAGAAATGCTAACTTAAACACCAACAAGTAAGGTCTAATTAAATTAATTGGAGATTATTTAATTTAATTGTTAGACTCCTAGATAAAAGTGCCATGACTTTTGAACATAGTAGATTTTTATGGTTTCCCCTTACTTTCCAAGAACCTGAGATAATCCACACCTTGGGAAATTTGAATGTTTCTCACAGGTACAAACTCCTAGCATCCACACTTGACAAAAAATGGCCAAAAAGGCTAAGTGGGGGGGGGAAGTTATGAGTCATTTTTAGCTCTGAATATAGTAAGGTAGTGGTGCAGCAAAAGTTTTCCTTGTTTAACTTCCTGCTGCTGGTCCGCTAGTACATTTAGAGATGCAAATGTATATGCTATTTGCTGAAATTGTTTAACCTGACTTCCTTTTTATGTCTCTCTGAATAGATGTTGGTGCCTAGAGTCTGATTACCTAAAGAAAGTGTTAGTTCTAATTGGTGTGCTACCTCATTTGTTTGCTTATGACCTGTACCATCTGATAGTCTCTGATTTCTCAGGCAATGAATTGCATTTATGGGAACTATCTAAATAAGTTCTTGAACTTCTGTTGTGCAGTTTAATCATCCTGCCTGCCAGTGGCATTAGGCAGGAAAGATCTTTGTTAGTTTTACATTACGTGTACTAGTCATCCTCAGGATTGTCAGTTGACATTGATACGGTGGTGTCGTGTATGTGTTGTTTAGGAGACAAAAGAAAAAGGTTTTTCTGGATGCTGCTGTTCTAAGTGTTGGGAAAACAAAGGTGCATTTTGTATTAGGATAGGCAGAATCATCATTCATAAAGGCTTTCAAATATGATTTTTGCGTAGCGTCTTTGTTTCAAAGCTGGATGCCAAGGAGCTTGTTGAGTGCACTTGCTATCGTGCTTCCAGCTATATCTGATTGCATGTACTTCTAGCTAAAATAAATAAATAAATGTTAAGAATATATACTGTAAATGTTATATTCAGGTGAGAATACCAAAGCAATTGTTCAGCTTCTGCAGAACATACCTGCTTTTAAAAGAGTAAGTCTGTATTACACAAATCAGGTTAATTTACGTGTGGTGGATCAGCTTTGTAAAACAAATCCCTTTTATGGCTGGATAGGGAAGCCTAGAAGAGGTTCTGCTTTGAATCAGTGAGAACTCTTTAAAGAATCATCCAAGCAGTTGATTGAGCTCTTGATCTTTAACATAGGCTGCCGTTCATGAAGTGGTCAGTTTTGTCTCCATGGCAATGTTCCTACTCATCCTGAATTTTACAGTAAGCTTTCCAGGATTGAGAAGTTGGCAGACTGGGAATGACTTGGAAACTGGGAGATAAAGTATTTTATCAACACTGTTTTCTTTGGATCCCAGAATAGTTATCAACAAACTGAATGCCTCATGAATGATTCATCTATACTCTTTATATCAAACTGAAAAGATTTAGGAAAATATCTGGAAGAACTACCTTGTTGCAATTGTTTTCTCCCAGTACTTTCTCCTGTGCATGCCAGAACAAGACAGTCAACAGACCTCTTAAGTTTCCATGAAGATCCTGCATGAAATGTTCTTATTTTTTCTTAGCTGGGAGCATAGCAGTAAAGCAAATATAGTGGTTTTTATCAGGATAAGGCAGAGTAGTTAGCTAGATCTTCATCCTGCATTTCAGTCTGAGCAGTAACCCAGCATTTCAGGAAGATGACATAGATACCTAAGATTTGTGAAAACAGGGTTGCTTTCAGAGGAGTGTCGACACTTGCATGGTGGTATTTGAATGACCAAAGCAGTTAATGTAAAAACACTTACTTTCTTTAACAAGTAGAACAGTTTATTTTACATTGCTCTGTTACTCAAAGTTTGAAATGTTTTCTGGGTCACTATTCTTATAAACAGTAAAACTGAAATTAGAGAATCAGTATCAGAATTGGGTAACTGAATTTTTGTAATTACCAAAATATGTCCTTTAGTTGCTAGCAGGTATTATCAGATAAATCTTTGACGATAAGTATATTTGGTGAGAACGCATTTAAAGTAATCACATGCACTCTATTCTGCAGAACATGGTATGCTCTGCAAGGCTCAGAGGTGCCTGCAGAATAGTATTCTGTATTGAGGAGGTACAACAGAACAGTTGTTATCATTTGATCTCAGTTTGGCTGCCCTGTAACTTGAGTTTCAGTTGTAATTGTACTCCTGTTCTTCAGCTCTCATTTCTGACATTCCAAAATGGTGAACCAGGTCCATTAAGCTATGATCAAAAATGGAAGTCTTGTGCATGACATGAAAACTATAGATTGCTTTTAAGAAAATTCCATCGTCTTCTACTGACAGGCATGCTGAATAATTTAGATGTGATTGTATAATACAGGCTATACTCTTCTAAGTATGGTTAGAAGGGTAGTGTCTGCCTTCATTGCACAACTGTAGAAGTCAGAGATAAGAAGCAGGTGGAAACTGCTTGCATAATTACTGCAGATATTCCTAAAGCAAAAGCTTGTTTTCTCTTAGTGCTGCTAGTTGTGTTTCTGAAATTCTTCTCTTCTCCATGTTACTCTGGAAACTTTCCACTGAGATAGAGGAATGTACAACTGTGACATACCTGCTGGCTTGTTCTGGAAGGGGAAAACGAGTAGAAGTCTTAGCTGGAGATATCCTAGACTTCCAAAATTCACATGTTCTTTGCACTGTGTATTCTTCATTAAAGAAACAATTTGTACACTTGTTAAATGCTATCTGAAAGTTTTGACAAGTTTGAACTGACAAACAGTAGGTTGCTTGTTTCCAAACAGCGATCACTGGAAATCCCAAGAAGATCTTATATCTGTATATTCATCCAACCACTGGAACAAAACATGTGTTTTATGTAATACAGGGTTCTCTAGAGAGAAATGCTAACTTATGAGAGCAATTAAAATATGTGTCTTAGGGACTTGTCAGATTGTGAATTGATGTTGCCATTGTTATGTGAAAATATGGCTTGTCCTTCTGGTAATAAGGAAGATGAATAACAGAAGAATTAGAGATAATTCTAAGTTCTTGAAGCACTACCTGTTTAACAAATAGAAGTTGATCCCAGGATCCAGTGCTCATAGGATGAGCTCAGAACAGGTGAAAGTTTGCTGTGTGGTTAACAAAACAAGAGTTTCAAGGTGGTTCTTTTTTGTTTTGATGTATAAAATGTGAAGTTCCAATTTTCTATCTAAATCTGTTCTACAAGATATTTGACATATACTGTGGTGAGCAAAGGTGAGGTAAAAATGAAAGTGTAGTTGGAGAAAAGAATGGCAGAGGTCAGTTTTTGGTAGTTTTTAGGCAGCATATTCATTTGCAACGGTCTTAGCATCAGCTCAAGTCAAGCAAAGGAAGTTTAGATTTGTTTGTCTTTTGGGGGTTTGTTTTTTGTTTTGTTTTATTTTTACTAAGATATCTGGCTCCAAAGCCAAATAAGAAGGAACAGTAGACAGAAGTGTTACTGTTTTGTGTGTTACTTATAGAATATTAAAAAAAAAAAAATTACTAGTTTTAGATAATACAGATTTTTCTTCTAGGCAAATAAACATGTATGTAGGGGACCATGTAAGGTCTATTGTATTTCTGAAACCTTCAAGACTTTTTTTTCCAGCACACTAACATGGTTTTGGGAGAATGTGTTCTTTTTTTCAAGAGGAGAATCAACAACACTCTCTAAAATATAGAGTGCAGTACTGTTTCCGTGTACTAACACTGTAGAAAATATACCTCTCCCATCTATTTATTAGGTACATGAACAAAACTGAAGACTTTATATGTTATTTTTTCAGATGAGGGGTATCACTGTAGGGTTTTCTGCATTTTCAGAGGGCTTAGGTAATACAGTCATGATGCTTTCATCATTATTCAAGGATTTGGTTTAAACATTACGTTTCACTAAAATATTTGAACCAGAAAAGAACAAGTGTACTTTTCATAATTTGCATATGAACCAGAACACCCAGGTGGACAATTTTTATGAATATTTGTTCATATTTTAAAAGACTTCTGCAGGATGAACTCCATTTTCTACACTTGCTGTACATGTTTGTGCAAGACCTCATGTTTTACTTGCGAAAATATTATGAGAAATGTGGGGTTTTTTATACAATTGCACTGCTGACCCTTTTCAGTTTATGGATAGAATGGGCACATAGCACTACATGCCTTGTATCCAGTAACAGTCAGATAAATGAAACTTAGCATTGATGATAGGATCAGAAAATAGACTTTAAAGTGTGGTCGTAGAATAAATTTGAATAGTAGTTTCTGTTAGAGCCATGAGCTGCATTCAGACAGTTCACAAACTGGACCTAATTTGCCAAATAAATTGTTCATTGAAAATCATTCTCATGGCTCCTATTGCTGTGCACTAGGCTGGCCCATCTCTGTGGAGAGCAGCTACAATACTAGTAAGAGTCTTCAGCTGGTTTTGAGAATTTTGGTTTCTGGGTTCGTTGATAAAAACATTTAAATTCTGTATAAATGCAGGTAACAAGGGTTGCTTAGCTGCAGTTATGAGTTGTGCCTTTTTATTCCGTAGTTACTTCTGTGTCTTTTGTGTGATGTTGTCGCACATCTGACAGTTTTTGCACCGAGTCAGAGAGTGTAATGGGAACCAGCTGTAATATAGTTACTCTTTATGGTGCCAACATTCTCTTGGTTTTTTTTTCCAAAAGACAGTGTTACTCAGACTTCTTATCACAGTTAATCAGTTTGCCCTTATGCTTATGTTCAGCTTTGGCTTTGATACTACATGCTTGTGAACTATTAATGTTTTTAATTAATCTTTACAGCTGCTAGATGTATAGAATGTTATGGAACAAATACCAAATAAAAACTGGAATTAAGCTAATACCATGACTTGGAGCATGTTAGAAATTAGAGTGGTTAACTGCTATACCGGGGATGATGTTACCATGGAGAGAGCTTCTGTTTCCATGACATTTGCTTGCATATTTTGCTAGGCCTTCAAAAGAAGTAGGGTTTTGTCCTCTATCAAATTTGGTGGGTGTTATTCTGTTACTTCCAAAACTCTGCAGTGTCTCACTGCAAACGTATGTTAATTAGTTTCTTAGGAATGTTAATGGCAGCTGGACTGACCAGGAAAAAAAATGGAGGAAAAAAGTTACTAAAACTTATAGCATCCAGAAGGCAAAGGTTGTTTGTTTTGTTTTTTATACTATTTTTGACTAGATTAGATGTTCCAGCTTGATTTTAACTGGATATATACTGCTCTGCTTGTTACATTTTGATTAACTAAAAAACCCCACAGCTAGTAAAGAAGTAAAGAAGAGTTTTACTGGATTTATAAAAAAATGTGTTTGGCTGTATAGCTAATGGCTTTATACTGTTAGATCTTCCTTGTACTGGGGTGGAATTTTGGATTGCAGTTAAATTTTAAATCAAGTCATGATGTAGCTCACTGTTTAAGAATCAGCTGTTGGCCTAGGGGTAGATTACAAAAGCCATTTTTTCTTAGGATGAAAGAAGTGCTTTTGAGATGTGAAATGCTTGGTAGCTATCCATGAAGGGGAGTTTCTTTAGTAGCTGTTACGGCAATATTATGGTAATCTACAGGCAGCTTTTGCATTTCTCCTGCAGTGAAAATTTCTGATTGTGATCACATATAGTCACAGTTTTCTTCTGTAGGATTGCACATACTTAAATACAGGTGAGTATGATCCCCAGGTGCTTGAACATAAGGAGTTAGGGAACAGTACTGGCTGTTGAATGCCACTGTCCCTGCTATTTTCTGCTGCATAAAGGGTGCTGAGGAGGAGGGATGCAGGGAGTTAAACACCACTCAGTGTTCTTATGCCACCCCTAAGACAAAAATTGCTTGCCTGCTGTTCCCAATGAACAGTTGACTGTTTTTCCCTTCATATACCACTCTTCTAGTTAGTTTTTAGTGTCCTAGAGTGTCTTTTTTAAATGATCTCTCTTCTTCCCCCGGTTGTGAACTTTGATCCTTTGTGATACCTTCTTGGAGCAGATGATTCTGTAATATGTCTGTTGGCAACAGTTAAACTCAAGTCAGAACTTGGGTTTCAAAAGGGGTATCAAGCTTGTTTTTTTTCAGAGGTTTTCCCGATTTCACATTTTAAAAGCACAAATACACAAACTGAGGAAGGAATATTCCCATAAGCCTGAAAACCTAAGAATTGTCTATTTAATACAACTAAAATTTTGGTTTCACCTATTAGTATTTTGCTAAATAAGGAAAGGTACTTCACCTAATATCCTCCCTTAACTTCCATCACAATCATTTTTATAGCTTTATGTTAGCCAAGATGTCTTTGGTTTCCACTTGAACTGAATTTCTAGATCTTTCTGACAAAACCAGTACCGCTTATTCCCCATCTGTTATCTATAAGGTTCATGTTCTTTGTCCAGGCTTTGGAATCATTTCATTTCGAGAAATAGCTTGTTAAATGCTTTTGGTTTGTAGAAGTCATGTTCTCCTACTGTTGAGGACGTAGTATATAGCAGAAAAGGCTTTTACAAGATAGGTCATATAAAATGAGCATGGTACTTTCTGTTCTTGGTGTCAGGAGAGGTGTAGCTCAATGTGAGTCTCTAACCCTTTTTGGAGCATGTGCTGGATCGACGACAGGTGGACATGTTCACTTTGCTAACATCTCTGTACCTCTCCTCTCTCCCTCTGTTGTAAAAAATTTTTTGAAGGATTCTGTTAATGTTGTTTCACTAATAGGATGGTGCTTCACAGAAATCTAGTTTAGTGGCTCAGAGTTCATAACTAGCATGGCTCATTATTACCTCTTTGCGTTTTAGTAACGTTTACACTGGAATGATAAACTCACTTTATCTTGGAGATGGGAGGAGGTTTGTAAAATGTCTTCCAAACACAGTCATAGATTCTTGCTTTAACCTATGGTGATATTTTTCCCCTACATCATTCTCAGTTGTGACGGAGATACTAAGCTTTATGCTCTCGATGTTAAAGAAAGGACAGTTGTCTTTTTGTGACATTACCAAAAAGGATGCATGGGAAACTGAGGAAGTTAAAAAACCTTTTAGAGGGATATCAGATTTGTAAAAAAGCTTCCTGTGAAGTGGCTCAGGTTTATCTCCTTTATTCTCCCAGAATTGTCCAGAGACTGCACATGGAACACTTCAGTGTTCACTTTATGGATTCAAGTGAATTGGCCCCATGAGGAGCAGTTCTCTTCCTTAAGAAACACAATTCTGTCTTTTAAAGATAGTCTACATTTGTTTGTGAAAAAGCTGTGCTTAACTTCTCTTTCTGTTCCCCCATCATTGTTTGTAGCAATGTTAAAAGCTGCTGAACCTGTTGCCATTCTTTTTTGCAAATTGCCACTTACCCCCTCCCCTAACTCTCTGCACCTTCAGCTGCTTGCCTGCTCAGAGCATCACTATGTAAGCGGTTAGTTCAATGCTTGGTATAATTAAAGGAGAGGAAACATTTAAGAGAAGGGAAAGGAGAAAAAGTGACACAGATAGGGAACTGTCTGAAACCCTTCTGCCAGTAACAATGGAAGTTCCCTGCCAGCAGTAGTGGAGTTGGAAGAGGTTCTTCACGGCAGTTGCTCAATCTCAGTATTCAAACCAGAGATCTCGTGTTTTATGTCTGATCAACGTTTGTGTGGTCATGCTTTGCAGAAGGGGCAAAAAAATCTGATGTGGCCGAAACTGTTCTTTGGTTGTGTTTTCAGACTGGCTACAAAGCGAGAGGAGCAACCAACATCAGAACCGCTGCTTTTAAAGGGAGAATGGTGCCCCCTAAAAAGGATAGCGACTAATCTTTACAGTAACTGGAGTTCTTTGAGTAACTTTTTGTGAATACAGCCTACACTTCTTTTCCTTTGACTTGCAATGCCCAGGGAATAGCTACCCTATTCAACTTAACCTGTTCTTATCCAGAGCTACTGACGTGCTTGTACCTAAGTCAGAACTACAAGGATGAATTTCTCACAAAGAGTAGGCAGGACCCTTTCATTTTCTCCTTTGGCATGCTGGTTTTTCTCCTTAGAGGAGGAGTTTTCGCTTCTCATGACCCAAATTACTCTCCTGAAAATGCAGTTTTAACTTGTATTAGTCTTGTAGAAGACTTGAAAAAGAAAATATATACTGATTTTTTCAACGTACAATTTTTTTTTCCACTTCACTTTTCATCTCCAGTCACATCAGCTTGCTACTTGCAAAGCAAAAGCACGGTGAAGCACATTCTGAGTTCTACTGCTTATATTTACTGTCATGTTGTATGAATGTTTTCTTTTGAAGCTAAGGATGTAAAATACGGAGTTTGCTATTTTAATGTACATAGATAATGATGAATTTAGTATGATTTAAACTCATCATTTTATAATTTATGGATTAGAATATGTACTTGAAAAGGCTAGTTTCTGTTGTTTCTTATAAAATACTGCAGGTTTCAGTATTCCAAGCAAGACTCATAAATATTTAATTCAAGGAGATTTGTAGCCCTGTAAAATGTAATAAGCTAGCCCTTAATGACAATTTTCTGTAACATACGTTTGGCAACATGTAGAAAAAATCCTGCTGGCAATTCTGTGCATCATCTTTCATGCATATCTGCTCAGCTCTAGGGGCTTTTTAGCTCTGGAATTAAAAAGAGAAATTAGACGATGTCTGAGACCAGCAGGCTGCAATTTCTTAGTTTGTACTTGTACTTTTCTCCTAATGTTCAGATTAGCTTAAAGCTATAGACCACTGTTTGCCTCTTGATGTAAGACTTCTGTGGTGTTTTTTTTTTGAAGATTGGCATTCCTCAAGAAGTATTTTGGAATATATTCTTGCATCTTTCTATTTAGGGTTGGTAGTCCTCATTAATCTTCATGAGGTCTAAGGTGATTTGCTGAAATATTATTCCTGGTATGCTGATTATCATTGTAGCTCAAGAAAATGTCAACAAAGCCAATGTTATGATGAAGCCTTAAATTTACAGGTTGTAGCTCCTGCAAATGTGGTCTCTAATACTGATAAATTACCCGGCTTCCAAATCAGGTTATCGTAGTGAGTCATCCAAGAGCACTGCTGCTCAGTTCATGGAGATTCTTTTGTTACACTGGAGATGCTTCTGCTGTCAGACTTCAAGCACTGAATAGTTCCTGCTGATCCAACCCAACTTTTGTGAGATTTCTAGGAGGCTTTGATCACAGACTAACCATCCACAAAGAAATAAGTCCTCTGAGAGACTCACTTCCCTCTCTCTCCGGTGTAAATTCAAATGACTACGCTTAAGCTTGAGTTGGGACAGAGGTAGTAAAAATGAAAGGACATAAGGTGAAGAGAGACTGGGGCCACCAGGCTTTGAGAAATGAGAGATTTAGGCCGGTGCGTACAAAGCTTTAAAGATGTAAAGAGACATAAGCAGTAAGGTTCATAAAAAAATAGATGTAATGAAGCAACTGCACTTAGCACTTTATGCAATTAAAGTTAGTGTTTTCTTCAACGTTACTGGCTTCATGCGACTAAGGGTTTTTTCCACAGTTAAAGTGTGAAAGGAAGATTAAGAAGGGAGATGATCTCCCTAAGACTCTTCCAAAGATTTGTTGTGTCACTGGGAAAGAGGAGAAGAATAATAAGCATTGCTTTAGGAGACTGAAAGAAAAAAAATTAAAGGAGCAGGGCCAAGAGTGCTTCTATATTTTCTTAGTTGTCCCAACAGTTTACTTCAGACTCATCTCTTCACCCTTTGTCAGCAACTTCTGTAGCTGTGAATTAAGAGGTGAAGTCTTAAACAGCCCTCTGGGGATGAATTTGGATAGAGTCATGTTAAGCATACAGTGGAAAGAGAATATTAACATTTAAAATTTGAAGCATTGTCAACTGTAGAATAGTTTTCAAAAGGTTATTGTTTGTACACACAGGAAGCATCCGCTGAGCTTTGTCGTGGTCTGTAGCAATACAGATGTCCGAAGGTTTTGCTATTTTGTTGTCTAAATTTCAAGTAGTGCTGACTGAAAATAATACAAATCAGCTAATAAATAAAACTAAATTAAAATTGCTTCTGCCTTTTACAGTCTACACTGGCTTCTTTTTTGCAAACATTGCATTTCTGTTAGGTATATTAATACCTAATTAGATCTGAAAGCATAGCAGAAAAAAGCAGCATTAGTGGTCTCAAATGTTCTTATTTAAGGAATGTTTGAATCTTTCAGATATGTAGTAGTGCAATGACTTGAGGAAGCATACCTGAATCTGAAAATACGGAGAGGAGGGTGTGATCTAGTACTTGTAAAGAAAGTGTCTGAGGACTACAGCTATTCAGTCAGGAGGGGCAAGTGACAGGGAGTCAGCTCCTCCTAAATTAGGTGTGTAAACATGTGTAAAGCTTCAGATGCCGATTGCAATATGGGAGACAGGTGCTTGTTGGAGAGCTGCTGTGTTAAGTACCTAGAGCTCCTATGTGTCTCTCGTGCCTAACCTAGACTGGATTTCATATTCTGTCTTCAATGATTATGGCCTTCTTAAAAATAATTGAAGGTAGGCATAACCTTTGGGCTTAGTGCCAGGCCAACTCCTGTAGTTTTTAGCAATGATTGTGTTGAAACCTTCAGGAAGAAGAAGGTTTCCTCATCACATGAGAGGAAGCAGCTGATTGTTTTGGGAGAAAAGGTGAATGGAAATGAAGGAAGATTGATTTCAGTCCATATTTCACAGGGTCTTTTGGAGAGCAGGGTAAAACTCTAATTTAGCCTAACTCTCAGCAGTCTTTCTGGGAAGTTGTTTTAAGCTGTTTAGCTTCTTATGACTGGGTTTGTTTATCTGTGTTTCCAGGGGAGGGAGCATGGAAATTAGCAATGTATGGCTGAGGAAACATTATGTAGGGTTGATCTTTTCTGTTGTATTAATTTCTCCTTAAGGCTGTTAGTGAAGCTTAGTTAGAAAGAAAATTTCATCTGGAGGAGTAAATACAGTAGTAAATACATCATAATGACAGATGTGGGTAAACACTGAGGCCATCGTAATTCACGGTGGTGATACAAAGTGAAATAAAGAGAATGACATACTTTAGTTTGCCTTCTGTTGCTTTATCTTGACTGTTTTTGTTATTGTGTTATTTTTTCCGGAAGACTTACACAACACATACTTAATGAGGTTATAATACTTTGTGGTGAAAAAGAAGAAAGTTACAAAATAATCCATAGCAATATAAATCTAATAAGAATATTATGTAGCAACCGTGGACCGTCACCAGTTCTTTTGACCACTGGGACCATAGCTCTGTTGTCAGGACATTTGTTTTGTCACAAAGGTTACCTTAATTTGCCAAAAGTAGGATTTAGAGTTGAAGGCAGACACCAGTTAGTCCATTGTGGATCATATATATATATAGATATGCCAACAATTTGAAGGCATTTACTTTTTCCTTTTTGCTTCAGACCAAGTGTTGGAGTTTCTAGTTCCAGATCATAATATTAAGTGAAAGGACAAATACGAACAGAGGTGACAGCAAATAGGTTTTTGCTGCTTACAGTGATGTACTGGAGAGGGGCGTGCAGGAAAAGAGCAATGAGTAATTTTGTGGCTGCTACATTCTGATTGCTATAAACATGATTTTTGGCTGTGAACTGAACTTCATTTATCAAATATTAATAGGATTTATATGTAAATGATGTTAGTTATGAAGAAAATTTCCTCATATTTTTCTCTTTGCTTAATGGAATATTGAGAAAACCTATTAGTATAGTTGTGAAACAAGATGTTTAATGAAGCCAGAGGTATAAAGCTAAATTAAAGTGCAAGAGTAGATGACATTTAGCCCAATAATTACCAGAGAAGTCCAATGTAAATATTGCATTAACTTGAAGTTCAGAGACACTTTTGGAAAAAGCAATTGAAAAATATCTATTAAAATACTAACAGATTAATTTCTGCATACAGGTTAACCTTCTAAACCTGATTTGCATTCAAATCTTAAAATCCTTAGTATGAAACATAATCTAACGCTGTTTAAATGAGTTCATATTAGTAGCATGTTTTGCTTTTCAGTCTGCTCTGGCAGTTAAGCTTAATATTTCAGAAGTCATTTTGATTATAACCATTTTCTTTCTACTTCATGTAGCTTCAAGTTGCATTTTAATAAGGGACAAATTGTGGTACAGTAACTTTTTGACAATAAAAACTGCTACTTCTGGCTGTCCAGTACTAATTATTAAAAAGTGTCGTTTCTACTTAGTCATTTACCTTTCTAAAGGAAGAAATTCCAGAATACACCAAAGTTACTGTGTCTTAGAACACAAGTTAACTTTAATTTTTATTTATTTTGCTTTTTAAAGTGGAAGAATTGAAGAATTTGCACAAATCTGTTTGTATGGAGTTAAAGCAGCATGGTGACTTGACTGTCAAGGAGTGAGTTATTTAGAACTTTGTTATTGGGAGTTGACTTTGTCATTCTTTTGGCTTAGTTTTGGGTACTAGATGACTTGAGCTTAGCCAAGGAACCTGTGTTTTCCAATCTTTTATGAGCTTTAAAAGTTGTTTACCGATTTACTTTCTATGGCGTGACAGCAGTACCTTGTATAATGTTTGGAGTTCATTAACAATCTTATTTTCAAGCTGATCAAATACGAACATCAGCATGTCTCTGTACTCTGATCAAATTACTGAACCAGACAAAAAGCTGCTGTTTAGTGAGGATTGCAGCTCTTTGTTCAGGTGGTTTGAATTGGTAATTTAGAACACTAAGCATTAAAATTAGCATTTATTATTTTCTCTTATTTTTAGTTAAAGGGAGAAATTTGCACTTTTTTTGTCATTATCTTTTAGTTAGGGCATCATGACCATCTGTCCATAGCTAGACACAGGTTGTACTCGGTGAAGAACTTGATACAAGGTGTGTAAAGTGTTTGCGTGAAGTTGGAAAGCGTTTGGATCATGTTTTGGAGTGATACAAATTTTGCAGCCATTTTGTGTTCTTATGTATTTTTCATTCAGTGTTCAGATTCTTCTGTTTTCACTCAACTGTGAAGATGCCTTTCACAAATGACAAGTGTTTGGAAAGTACTGGTGTTTACCCAGAAGTTTCTTTGAGCCTGATCACTCTTAGGAGTACTTACAAATCACAACTCCCTGTCTTTCCTTTATAGAGACAGTTGCCTCATATTTATTTAAAAAAATGCCTGCTTTAAAATTTCAAGAGCTTATACAGAAATTACGTCAAATATCTACAGGAAAGAAACCACTACTGGGTATGTTTGAGTTTTCTGAAGAATAAAGGAATCCTAATCAACTTTGAGGCACTGAGTGCTATTGAAGAGATTTCATTAAAGCAGCCTTTCTTAGCAGAATCTATACAGACAAGTTAAATGCAACACATCTTTCCCTTGCTGACCTGCATTTCTCAAAGTTTCATCTACTGCATTCATTGATAGACATTTCTTAGATGCCTCTGAATTCTTCAGACTCTCCAAACTTGATCAGCCAATGTTGTTTGTACCTCAGCTTTAGCATCCCATTTTTTTACTGCCTTTTTACAATCATTTTCTGCTGCCCCTAAATGCATATTTTAAGCATCCAAGTATGTTTTTCAACCTTCAGAAATAATGCGCACTTAAACATTCAGTTCAATGTCAACTGCTTGATACAGTTTCGTAGACTTGAATACCCTGCATATAAATAATTTTTCATATGTGATCAGAAACATGAGTTGTTGTTTTTTTTATAAAAGGCATTCTAGAAATCTAAATAAATTGTCTCAGCTGGATTCACAGGTATCAAACATTTTGTTAATTGCCTGAATTTCTCTAAACTATTCTTGGGAAAAATACGTTCTCTTGGGAGCAGCCACAATTACGTTTCTCACTAGAACCTACTCAAAAAGTTCTCATCCTTTACAATCATGGTTAGCTCACATTAGCTCTTATGAGGCTAAATAAAATTTTCTAAGCCACAGAATTATGGTGTAGAACTTGATTTTAATGAGGCTATTTTTTTCTCTGTGATTCAGCTGTTTCTTTAGAAACCTGGTTCAGAGTCTTTGGATGTACACAAGGAATGGCCAAATGGTACTTTGTGAGCGGTACAATGGTTGTCCTGGGAGGAGAATGATGGGCGAGGGAAGGACAGGATGACAGTGATGATAGGGACAGTGGTGGTTACTTCTGGCTACTTAAAGACTGGAGCTAAGTGAAAATTAGCATGGCCAGTGTCTGTGGGATGCCCAGGGACCCTTCACATGCTCAGACCTCAGTGAGAGACTTTCTAAGAGTTCACTTTCTAACTCTGAGGTGTGTGCAATGTATTTGGCGTAATGTAGATGGACAGTTTGGCAAATCTTGACCTCTATAAAGATTCTGGTGTGCAATGGATAATAAGTTTGGCCACCTCTGACGTATTTTAAGTAACAACCAAATATGGTGGTTTAATGCAGGAGTAAACAATAATATTTTTCTCTTACTGTCTGATAATATTGGGTCTTAGTAGATAGTGTTGTCCTGATGTTTTTTTCAGTTGGCCATTCCAGATCACTGGACTTTGGCACTTTTCCTGTGCTTGTAGTCACCTAGATCATCAACATGCAAAGTAGCTTTCCCTGGGTGTATGATGGATAATCTCTGAAGCTGATTCGCTGATCACCAGTGATCACCGCTAAACAACATAAATGCCATAGTGTTCAACACAGTTGACCTTCACCTCCAAGGATATGAGTTGGGGGTTTGAGTCCGCTGCTCTCAAAGCAGTCTTCTCAAATAACCTGTTTGCCTCAGACTTCAGTAAGAAAAGCTGGACTTTCTGCTCCTGAGTGTTGTGGGCCTGCGATCAGACTAGTGTATCTCTTTCTTCCACTTCTCAGTGTCATGCTCAATATACAGCAAGAACAAGTGTTAATCACATTTACTCATCAAGGACCAAGACAATCCTGGTGCCACATTCCCTTTTGCCTAGCTTTTTACCAGGCAAAGAAAATAGAATACCTGGGGAAGAACAGGGTTATTGCAGTGGGTGTCTGTGGGCAATATGGGGAGGATGTAAGTTCTCTGTATGGGCGCTTTGAGGAACAGAAGGAGTTGGAACTGAGAAGGGAAGCTAGAAGAGGCAGAGGCAAATACTTGAAGAAGCCGAGTCACAGATTAACTGCAGGTGGGATAACTTATTGCTCAGGTAGATTTTTTGTGTTTGGGTTTTTTCTTCTTATTTTTTGTGTCAGATAAAGAAGTATGTTACAATGAAGGGTTTTAATGAGAGGATTTGGATTTTTTTTTGTGTGTATTGTTTATGGTCATGTTGTTACTATTTCTAACTTTTTCAACAAAGTTATCTATTTTCCCAAAAGATCAATCACATAGGCTAACCAGGATCATTTGGTCTTATGTTGGTGCTTGAATACAGCCAAATGTGGGCTGTATACCTAGGAGCAAACGTATTAAGTCCCAGCTAAAGGCGTGAATCTGAAAAGAATTATTTCAGCTAGTTATCAACACCTTTCAATGCAATGCAAAAACATACAAAGTCCGTAGACACTTTCTTTTGTATACTGCTGTATACATAAGCAGTGAAAAGAATATTGGAATAGTCGGTTCAGTTCTGTTGCCTACTTTTCTAAAGGCTTTTGTGAAATTACACTATGAAGATGTGTACGTTAGCCAACTGGAAAAATACCCATGCAGTGAGACTCAGACTTAGTCATTTTATCTGAAAAAAAGGGAAGTAATTACATGGGGAGCTGGGCTTCAGTCTAAACTAAGGCATTAACAAGATTCAATGTAGAAATAAGCATACGTTTTCAAGCACAAGTGTAATAAATGGCCATGGTAACCTCCCCAGATACAGAATCACAGAATGGTAGGGGTTGGAAGGGACCTCTGTGGGTCATCTAGTCCAAACGCCCCTGCCGAAGCAGGGTCACCTACAGCAGGCTGCACAGGACCTTGTCCAGGCGGGTCTTGAGTATCTCCAGGGAAGGATATTCCACAACCTCCCTGGGCAGCCTGTTCCAGTGCTCCGTCACCCTCAGAGGGAAGAAGTTCTTCCTCATGTTCAGACGGAACTTCCTGTGCTTCAGTTTGTGCCCATTGCCCCTTGTCCTGTCGCTGGACA
>Ga0065711_1036566_pt1 | contig 20850 bp, 9 predicted proteins | sample Hoacrofraction12_FD_59098 | JGI IMG/M metagenome (GOLD analysis project Ga0065711, IMG submission 59098) | Hoatzin crop microbial communities from Cojedes, Venezuela - Epithelial fraction 12 v2 (version 2) | ecosystem: Host-associated > Birds > Digestive system > Esophagus > Crop | place...
GCTCTCCCTTCGTCTACCCAGCCAGTCATGTCATCGTAGAAAGCTATCAGATTGGTCAGGCATGATTTCCCCTTGGTGAATCCATGCTGACTACTCCTGATAACCTTCTTTTCTTCCACTTGCTTCATGAAGGCCTCCAGGATAAGCTGCTCCATCACCTTTCCCGGGATGGAGGTGAGGCTGACCGGCCTGTAGTTCCCTGGGTCCTCCTTCTTGCCCTTTCTCCATTTCAGACAGTGGCCTCTGTGCCATCCATCACCATAACTCATTTATAAAAACTGCATTTTTGAGGAGCAAACTATGACAAACAGACTCCTAAGTAGTCCATGCCACCACAAATTCATTGCCACGCAACATGAGAGCCCTTTTCCATTTGTTTCCAAGATGGGCTTTTGCAGTTCACAGGTGCCTAGTTGTGTCTGGAGCTACAGAAGTATCGTTCATTGGTACATGTGGTGCAGCTGCAGTCTTTCCCCAGCACCAGGCTTGGCAACACCGCACTACCTTCAATAAGCCCATAGCAGAAATGCAAACACAGTATGCTCTGTCTGCTTTAAAACCAGATTTTTAGAGTCAGTTTTTAAAAGAGCAAGGAGAAAGACCAGCAGCAGCACGCTCCAAGTCCCATAAACTGATAGTTTTCAATCTGAGAACATATCATATGCCCAGCAGAAGAGCTCTCCAAAGTGAACTCTTTCTGCTCAGCAAGTTCAGGCCACAGGCTTTCCACAACTGTCTCTTTTTTCCTTTTCATATTATACCCAATAATACAGAATTTGTTTCCAAACGGAAAAAGCATGCAAGCCCGCAGATCAGCAGGTAACATGCGTTCCACAGAGGTTCGTAACAAACTGGTCCCATCCTACAAAAAGAACAAACAAATCTCACTGCACATCTAGTAAGATCATCAGAGCCAAAAACACAAAAAAAGGAAAGAAATGAGCAAAGTAGCCTTGAAGCACTGTCAAAATGTAAAGGCATTTATAGGAAGTTGCATTAAGGCCCAATGGCAGTGTCAGTGGGAAGTGACTATACATATTAATTAAATTTTAGCATACTTTTAATACTGGCATGGGGGTTGTAAGGAATGCAATTTCAGAATTGCTTTCCTCCTTTATTTACTGAAGTGAATGATACACTGCCTTCTACAAAATAATCACACAATGCCATTTCAGTATAAGCTGTATTTTTATGCACTAAAACTATGGTTAGCATTGGTCTCTAAAAGCAACAGAAAATGTCACAGCTTGAATTCATACTGACCTATCAACTTTCAAGTCCTGAGAGAGAAGAAAGGATGCAGTAACACAACTATCAACAAATAATTGCAATTTCTGAGATTAAACCTCCGCGTTTTGAAATTTAGAGGATGAAAACTGGTAAAGTGTAGAAGTTGGAATTTGAAATTCAAAACTTTTAGACAAGAAACAAAGCACCAGTTTGTAATAGTAAGGGTAATGAATCACTGGAGCAATGTAACAAAGAGACCTGATGCTTTTCCTGAAAAAAACCTTACATCTGATCTTAAACAGTAACTGTTTCAAACAAGTCTTACAGACTGCATTGTAGGGGAGGGTCAAGCTACACTAACCCAACTTTTCACCTGGGCTCTACTACTTTTTATCAATTACTCTTGAAACTGAACATTATTTCTTTTTAAGAACTGTTGTTATGAGTATCAACTAAAAAATATCCCAAGAAATTATCATTTCCCTATGTTTTCAACAGCGGAAATAAATAAATGAGAGGGAAATGTAATATATTGCTGTAGTATAGTGAATTAGTTATTCTTACATATGTTTTCCCTTTTTCTGTTGCAAAGTCTCAGCAATTTTGCCTTGAATCAGATTTTTAAGGACAACACCACAAATAATGAGAACACGTTTCATGCCAATGAATGAGCCACCTGGCCTTCCTCAAACACTATGTAATGTAGTGTCATGAAAAGTGCCACCTCACCAAGAATGATTACCCAAGGCCTGAATTAGTTTTTCTAGACAGGTTCCGCACAGACTGAGAACTTTAACATATCTATTTCCCTTTGCCTTGACTTGAAGTGAACATACTCTGAAGGCAAGGTCGCAGCAGTATCTCCGCTGCCATTAAATCACCACCTTTAACTACCACACAAGAATAACACTTCATAGCAATTATGACAAAGCAACCTTTCTTACACCTGACACAATGCAGCCAATTCACACAAAGAAATAAAGATAACTAAAAAGCAAATCTTCAAATTAAATCACACTGACCTAGAATTCAGAGACTGTATTTTATGCATAAGATTCAAGTATGTACGTGAATCTTTCTGTCTTCCCATTCCACCAAGCTGCCCTGTCCCTCAAGCATGATATTTAGAGAAGAACGACTCTGAAATTGCCACTTTCTTACTGAACATATTTTCTCCCTGAAATGCATTCAATTATCACAGCTTGCTCTGGTGATGAAAAAAATCCTACAGATATCATTTTTACTGAACTGTTAGGATTTTAACCATTTCAGAACAAACTAAGCAAGGGCAGGGTGAAGTTCTGATCTCTCATTAGGAAGGACTATAGAAATGTTAACCAGGACAGAAATGAAGTATTTGGCCTACACTGTTTTTGTAACTGATGATCACGCATGACCTTGAAAGAACATGTCTGAAGCATTAAATCCTGTGATGTATTGGCATGTTCTGATGTTTACTTAGTTACAAATAAAACACATGCATTTGTAAGCTGTAGATAACCATCAAGCCTACGTATTTTTCTTGTATGTGAGGCTAAAACCCTAATCCTGCAAAAGGATACATAAAGTCAATGCACCATCACACACCTGGATGACTGTAGCAACAGAACACGAGGCCCTACGGAACTTTAGAAAGGGAGTCTCAGCCTTTTGCCAACCACCCCAGAGCATGTATTTCAGAAAAATGTCACAGGAAACAAGATCAGTCTCTGAGCAACCTAAGAGTGTTGACAAAAGCCAACTTGCACTTCAGTTTATCCTTACTCCGTGGCTTTCAGTATCAATATTTTTTTTTATTTTTTTATTCTTCAGGATCATCCATTGCTCAATCCTTAAGAGCTGACAAAGAGCACAGCAAATCTCTGCTGGCAATACCTTTCTAGGATAAAGATTAACAGTGCAAAAAAAGTGTCAGAAGTTAACTGAATGGCAACACACCCAGAAAAACATGCCTTTACACACACCATATTGTTTTCCATTTGTATTATCCATAGAACTAAAAAGTCCCAGTGATAGTCCAAGACTATAATTAGGTGGTAAAAGTCTTCTCCCTTACTTTCCATACCCTAAAAAGATGATGTAGAAATGCTTTCAAATAAACCAGAACAATCTGAAGCAATCATCCTCCTGACACACTGTAACATCTGGAACAATTCCAAAGATCCATCTAACAATACAGCTGTAACCTTTACAGCATAAAAATTATTTTCAACATGCTATACGTAACATCACCACTAGTCATGCAGCAAGTAAAGGAGCTAAAAACTTAAATCATAAATTAAAATGGAGTATTTTAAAATATTTTATGTTTCTAAATCAAAGAGTAAATATATAAAGACTGCAATACACAAAAAGCACCAACACTGAAATTTTGCCTAAACCTGCTTACAATATCCCAGTGTCAGTACCCAACATAATCTTACCAGGTTTTTGCTCCAGAGCAACCCAAACAATTGAACATTCAATCAGAAGGATGAACACATCCACTGTGTGCAATATGTGCTCAATTTTGTTTTTAAATCCTGGTACCACCAAAGTAATGTTTTATTGTGGAGTACCAATAAAAGGTTCGTAACACTAGCAGCCACTTTAACATAATGTCTTTTTCCGTTTCCTTCAGTCCCATGCACAGCTTTACAACCTAAAGCATTTGCTCTGCAGCCCATTTCTTTCTTATCCCATACTGCAGTAAGAACCAGGAATCATGTTGCTACAAGCCAGCACACAATATAAATGGCTTAAAGAGCCTTCACAGCTATGTGATGTACAGTAGGCATCAAAGGATTTGACAATGCACCCTGTGAACAGCACAAAACCACTGGTCTATAGCCTAAAATATTACCATAGGCCTGCCACCACATCTGTTTTCCAGAACACAAATGGATTTTTATGCTTTAACAAGTTCAGTTTCTTTAAGAATGTGGCAGACTGGTTCATGCCGAAATAGTAAATTACCTGCTGCACATATCTGTCAGTGGTTTTCCACATGTAATAATACTCAACGATGCTAGTCAGTGACTTCCAAGGGAGCTGAAAAACATTTGTTACAAATTACACCGGTTCCAAGAAACTGCAATGTCCACATCTTATTAAACACATGTTAAAATCAAGCATAGTTGATACACAAATACCAAAATGTGAATGTATTCTACTTACATTATTCTACTTACATTAAAATCCACATGCAAATGCATACATATTACTACTGAGAATATACCACCTTTCCTTATAGTTAACAAGGATGCAGAATTACAACTATATTACACATCCAAATCCAAACATAATTTATTCTGTTTAAGCCATACGGTTAATCAAAATGATCAAAACAGAATCCAGATTTCCATCAGGAAATACAGAAGGTAGTACCTCTATTACAAAGTGTATCAGATGGAGAACATCATCAGGACTAAAATAAATCATCTTGACAGGGCTGTGTTCAAGTCTCATGATAATTTTACTCTTTAAAAATACAATGGTTACCGTACTTAATTCACAGGTTTTTCAAGTCCCATAACTACTCAGCCGCTCATACAACGCCATTAGTTTTGCATAAACCTTCACATACTCTCAACCATTAAACAAGAAACAAAAGGATACTAGGGGACAAATGCAACCTTGAGCAACAAGAGCGATACTGACAACACTTCACAGAAATCTCCGTGCAAACTCAGGACAACTGACAACGATGATTTTGGGTGCGCATGTTCATTGGCAAAATAAAAATGTATTAGCCTAAGTTTAGGGGAGAAAATTATGCATACAGCAGTCATTTTTAACTGCCACCAAATAATCTATTTAACTGTAAATTCTTTCCATAATTTACATTAGTAATTCTCTTACAAAATTCATGCAATTTTTCTTCATAACCTGTAAACATGCTCCTATTTTGTGCACGGTAATTTCTAGGGGCATGCATTAACGCTAATATTCTCTGTTTTCCAGAAATGAGGATGATTTTTAGGAAGTCCCAGAAAATGCAGGTGTGGAAACTTCTCTTTCCAACGTTACTCACTCCACTTTGGGGCTTTCTGCATGTTTAAGCCAAAATAATAGGTTCCTGAACCTTTAATAAAGTTCCTAAAACCACAGAGGAACACCATACCAAGCTGCCTCTCCCTGTATGCAGGAGTTTTTCCACGCTGCTTGCTCACAAACACTTAGAGCAACTGCGTCTGGCTCCCACCTCTTCCTTTCAGGAGTTGAGATTCAGGTCCAGACTCACCTGTGAATTCTTTCTCAGGCAGTGTACCACAGCGTGTAAATCCTTGACCATTTGCATTTAATTAAAAAGTAGCAGTGTAACAAATGCTTAAGCTGACATTCCAATAAATAACAACGCAATTTGGTTTACTAAAATCCTTTTACTTTCTCAGGTAAGTTATGCCTTAAGAGAAATCTGCCAAAGAGAAGACCATTGACAGGACCCTGTGTTTGGTGTGAGGTGACAGATGAGCCGCTTCTCAGTCTCTAGGTCCATATTCTTCCTGGCGTCCAGATGAAACACTGTCACCCCACCTACCTGCAATTGTCAACTAGTACATTTTAGCGTCTCCTTATTTATTTTCCTTCCTGAACACTTATTAACACAATCATGCTACAGATTACGTTTGACATTTTTCTGGAAAATGCTTTAATCTGTTTTAACTATGACTGTGACACTCAAATGACACTCAGTAGGCATCCACAATTAAAGAAAAATAATTAAGTCGCTTGGACTGGATAACCGTAATCCTTCTACACTTTGATTCACAACTTGGAAAACCTGTTTGACAGACTGAGTGTGACTATCCTGTATTCTGTTTACCTGTGCACCTAAAGGACAAAACACTGTAGAGGCACATGAATTTTCCAGAGGTTGCTCTCAATTGCCAGAGAAGCTGTGAACAGTCACGGAATAATATACTCTCACTACCCAATTTTATTAAGCACGAATTGAAAGAAGTAAAATGACCATCTGCGTGACATTTTTGTAGGAGAAAATAAGCAAATAGGTGTCAGTAGTACAAAAACTGGGATAGGGAATTCTCATTTTCTTTAGTTTCAGCAGAGTAAAAATGGACCACTCAAATCAGACGGTCACAAAAATCTTATGATTATAAAGTTATCTTAAAATGAACACGTTAACTTTAAGGCATGCTTCCACAACTTTCTGAAGCTGGAAAACAGTAGCTCCTGTTTTCTATTAATGGTTCAAGTCTGATTCCCAAGGCCTTTCCTGCCATATTTGAGACATAACAGTATACAAATTTGTGAAAACTGGTGATAATGAAAAACTAGGAATTAACAAGCGTAACAGCTGTCTCTTACCATTAGAAAAATCATTGTATTTGGAGAACATAAAATATTCAGTCTTCTCCTATTCTACTACCCTGGGACGTGAAGTAATTCAAGTAAATCAAGTAAATTCAATTAGCTTAAAAAATTTCGGATTAGGATTCACATGGGTTCAGCAGAACCTTAACAAATGAACTCCTATAACAGCTGATGAGTCAACAGCTGATGAAACTGATAATTCAAAGGCTAGACTGGTAATTCGATAACAAATGAGCTTCTGGCTATTTAAAAAAGGTAAACTCCTTTACTCCATTTAATTTAAAATAATTGTCTTGCTTACTAATATTTAATGTTTATAGCTTAATGCTTGAGCTGCACGTTGAATGTCAAATAGTGCCAGTTCTTACTAATTGCTGGAGGAGTAAATGAGCCTGCCCTTTACAGAACAATCCTGCTAAGGGCTGCAATTGCAGCTGCCATGCCTTGCAAATTCAGGACAATTCAGAGCAAGCAACTCTTTCGTCAGATGACGACTCCAGCACGTACCACATAACCCTTCTGCTTCAGCAGACTGTTACCGACCACTTTCTGCCATGAGACACGACAGTCTTGCCTGTGCTGTGGCACCACTGCGTGACTGCGCACGTTTAAGTTTAATCTCAGGCACCGTAGGATATAATTTTATCATTAGATCTTACATGGACACGCAAATAAGTCAGCACGTACACTACCAGTGCACTAGCCTCCTTGTCTGTGCTTTTACACCACACGTGAGAGTACTTACTTTTAATTGACTAGCTGCTGAAGAGAGGGATGATAATAGATAAATGTCTTCTCATGGATAACCACTGCTTAAGTACTACAGATCTACACCCACCTCACCTTGCAGAAACTTTTTATACATCCAGGATCTAAATCTTGAAGGACTATTTTAGATGATTATGTAAAACCAAATGTTTGTGTTTCAATCCCTATACCTTTAAAATGCTACACAGCCAGTGAGAACACCTAAATTTTACTCTAGAGACATTAGGATATCCCAAGATTATACAATGATTAACGTAATTTGAAAGCTTCCAAATTAGACAGATCAAGACTGTGTGCACTGTTACAAATACCATATAAATTGATACATAAAATAAATGCTCTTCTAATGACGTTTTAAAAATGACATACCACTTTTCCAAAGGTAAAAAAAAAAAAAAAACTGACAATGGTAGACAACATCCTTGTTCTAACTAAATTAGACTACAATTAGTGTCCCATATCTACTTCTGCTACACTCCGACTCATCGTTCATGTTCCCTCAGTAGGCTACGCAACCCTATCTCTAGATCTGTGTGTGTCTCTCTTTGGGAGGAGGGCAAGCGAAAATATCTGTGTTTTGGGAACGAAGATTCAATGAAAGAGGCAGAGTATCAGGAGTTTACCTGAGATAAAAATTGAACATTTTAAAGAGCTTCTCGTAGACTCACTCAAATATCTAGCATTTGAACATTACAAACTCATAAGCAATTTTGCAACACATTACTCCACTGTATCACTTTAATGTACGCACATCAACAGAATTATATGTAACATAACACAGAAATTATACAGAAAATAAACACATTACATAAATACCAGAGACGAGGCTTAGACATACCTGGTCACAAATTATGTTGGGACTCAACTTGTAAACAGTCAATAAAATCTGTAATACATGCTTTAGGCATTTTTAAAAGCTGAATACTATGTATTAGGAAACATTTAGTTAGAAGACATAGCTACTGAACTATTGTACAGTTACAGCTGAGAACCATTGGTCTGCATAAGAAATAATAAGGAACTGTAGTTCACTTGAAGATTTCAGTTCTAAAACTCCATAAAACATTCTTTTCCTCTCATTATCTTCTTGAACTTAACAGAGCTATTTCATCCATGATGCAATTTTCAACCTTATGCGATGAATGCAGTGAACATTTTCTCCCTTAGGAATCTCAAAACGAAGCATGCAGATATAATACACCTGTTAAAATGTCAGTTCTTCAGAAAAACAATAGCCTTCCCTTCCCACCTTCATTCAATTATCTGTTCCATTTCAGAATTGTGAAAGTGAAGAAAAGACAGCTTCGCTCAGTGCCAAGCCTCCTCCTGCTATCCCACACTCTATCTTGGAAGGACTTCTACATTTACCATACAGTACCATTTTCCCCTCACAAAGATTATTAATAAAACATCTGCAAAGAAAAAAAAAATCTGAGCTCTCAGAGTCAAGGAGAATGAGGAGTTGTGAAAATGTTTCAATCAACTTCAGTTTTAAATATACCTTTGGCTCATATCCTAACCTTTTCACAAAACCCAACCTGAACTTAGTACAACAGAGGAAATTTTTACCTTGAAAGAAAGAGGCTCTTCAAGAAACATGCAAAAAAATTTGCAGACAAATTACTAGCAATTACAGCTATTACACAATCAGTGTTAGAATCAATTTCTTTTAATTACTCGGCATTAGAATTGAACAAATTAAAAGCTTCGCTGCCCTATAGTCTGATACTTCAGCACCAAAACCAGCAGTAAGAACATATTGGAAAACATTTCCTTTACTTTTCAGAAGTGCCAAAATACCTAATATGTCAAAATAACTCCCTGCAGTGCACTTAAAAAGCTATCAGAATATAAATTTCTCTCTGCCAACCCTAGAAGGAAATCTCAGCTTTCCAAAAACACTCAGGGGAGTCAGCCATGTTGCTGCTAATGGATTTCACCAGAAATTGTGGAAAAGTTCTAAAAAGCTACTGGAACTTTTTCAGATGCTTGTAAAAATCCTTATCAAAACACAACAGCATGAGACATCCTACCTGGTACTAAACCATTATACAGATTATCTTCTGTCAACATCTTTCCAAAGAATGACACCGAACAAGAAAGCATATTGACTTGCATCCAGATAAAATGTATATGTATGTTAATTATGTATATCCTCTACACAGATTTTTCCTCTAGCTAATTGTCTAAACCTACAGAAAGCAGTTATGCCCACCCATGTGAAAACACAGTAACAGAAAAGCGTACTATTTTCATACTTACAAAGTCTTGTCGAATGTCATTGAAGTCCTTGCCATACTTTTCCAATGCCTCTTCAAATAAACTAGCTTCTGATGCTGACCACTCTTCCATTTCATCTCTGCACAAGACAGGCCCTCCAAGTGGCACTAGAACACTGATGGCACTGCTCAAATCATAGTTTTGTTTATGCAGTGTATCCATTGCATGAAACTAGCAAGAAGAAAGAGGGAATAAAAAAAAAACATTTCAAAAGGTCTATTTCATTTAATGCAAATTCAACATATTATTTTCTATAAGCCATGCAAGAAGCCTCAACTAATGCTAAATTTAGAATCTATCTTGATGTTATAGGTTTTTTGCTGTGGAACATGAGGAAAATAAATTGTTTATTACTTAATTTGGGAAAGGAAATGCCTTAATAAAATGTTTACTAAAAATGACATTACTTTATTAGTTCCTGCAAACTACTAGCAAACACTTCTAGAGAATCTTCAGTTGGTAGAATTGGTTCCAAGTAACCCAATGGAGACAGTGGCATATATTGACTGAGGGGCCATTTCCAATTAACATAAGTTTTAAAGAGTAGCTAAACAGCTGTCGAAACATCTATTTGCTCAATATGCTCATTGTTGGGGAAGTAAGTCACTTATTGTTTTCATCATCATCATACTGAAAAACAAGTGAGATTCTTATGCCTTGCTAAACTCTGTTGTCAGAGATGGGTAAATGAGGTTTCTTTGGTTACTTCACTTTCCTTTACAAAAACGGCAAACAGAAAATGAACAATTTACAGCATTTCACTTCAGAGGTAACACGTAGTGTTCACGTCGCTAACCAACTCTAAGGGGAATGTGAGAAGTAAGCAACTACATCACAAATCCACCTACAGAGAAAACAAGCAACATACAAGAAGCCTTTCTGACTCTGTCCCCAAAGACCCCATCACCACGATCTTAAATTGTTGTGCTGAAGGAGGTGTTAGAGGTATAAAGCACAATAATGTGTGTGACTGTGGAACATCAGTCTCCCACTTCCTTGTCCCACCACAGCAATGAGCCGTGTAGCATGCAACCTCTCACACAGCCCTATATTCATCTTACAAAAGGGAGCACCCGAAACCTTTCAACTGAGGAACACTCCCACGTTCTGTGTTAGGATAGCACTTGCAGAGCAATTCCAGTTGAGCTTCTGCATACAAATGTACCGCAAATAATAAATTCTCCTTATCTTTTGCCATTTTCTTTGAATGGCTAAAGTCCTTCTCCAGCTTTCAACATACCTCTTTCAAAGCTATTTTGAATGGCTAAAGTCCTTCTCCAGCTTTCAATATACCTCTTTCAAAGCTATCTACCACAACAATCTTGAACTGTTTCATCTGCAAGAAATAATGTCACTATTATCCTGCAATGTGTCATTTTACTTACAGTTCAAGTCAAACTTACCAGCCTTGAGAAAAAGCTACTGTTAAAATACAGTACTCTAATATGGAAATATGTAACATAATGTCTAAAATCCATAATCTTCAGATTAAAGAATGTAAAATGAAACCACTAGTTTATTGCTTATCATTCAGGCAACGAGTAAACCATGCCTGAAGACTGAACTCTTACAGTATGTGTGTTAGTGAGCTTTAAATCTTTGTTTAAATTGTAGCCCTTGTAGAAAAGCAGCACATACTGGGCATTTTCTGAGCAGCTGCTAAATCCAGATCTATTCAGTGATACCAACTTTCTTAAAAATGACAAGAGAAGTGAATAAATCTGGATCTTGCTCTTGCCTTATGTTCATTTTTCCACCTGTAATAAACATCTGATTCCATAAAGCTTTTTTTGATATTACTACAGAAAAGATTCATAATGAACTCTGCGGATAAGTACTGCCTTCACTGAGCTGTTCTGTGACAGACGACCACTAACAAGTTCCCACAATAACACTCTGCCTTCTGCAGGTTTATCAGCCCTCACCTGCAAACAAATTCCCATGCGTCAGTGAGGAAACTCTGCTAGCAAAAGCAAGAGCAGCCTGAATACATTACTAGAGCCCAAGACAAGAAGTCCTGGAGTATCTCCTTTTTATATGCTTTACCCAAGGATGAGAGGACTGCAAGAAACAACTACTGGGTAGCAGATACCTAAGGAGCAGGAGACTGGGAAGACCTGGTATTGCCTCTCTCAGATACGAGCTTGAAGAACAGAGGAAGAACAACCCTTCCCTAAGAACTCTTGCCCACAGCATACTGTCCAGCACAGACAAGGGGTCTCACCAGAGGAAAGGTATTAGCCATACAGATAGATAGAACTTCAAGTCCAAATTTAAGCTGGTGAAGGAAGAAACTATCCACCAAAAGCCAGGGAAGAGCAGCATGGAGCTGGGAAGAAAGGGCACGACAGGGCACACTGCAACAACAAGCTGTAACACAAAGTTCCCAGAACAGCAGCAAATTCAGTAGTCAGTTTAACTGTCAACTAGACTGAACTGCCTCCAACAAGGCACTCAAACTGGAAACAGAGTATTCAATCAAATTTTAAGCATGTTTATCTTAGGAGCCACATACATGGAAATCTAGTAAAACTAATTAAAAAGTTGTCATTCAAATTGCAAAGGAAAAACCAGTTCATACTTCTCATTTTGAAGAGACATCCAAAACCAGATTTACTTCCTTACAGTAAAGTAGCACAGGCTCTTCAAAACAAGCCCACCACAAGGAGCAAGTGATTCCATCAACCTGCTTCGCTTTAATGGCTCTCATTGTCAGTGTATGTACTATACATTGTTCAGGAATCTGAAAAAGGAAAATCTTCCCAGTTTCCTTCTCTTCTCAGAGATCGGTTTTCACTGTGAAATAAAACACTGTCTCTGAGAAGGCCTGAAATGCCACTTTCAGTTGGTTGGTTGTCTCACAAGTCTTTATCACTGTAAGAAAAGAGCATTTACTATCATGTAAGAAGGTAAACACAGCCTGTTTCATGTCTTTCAGTAGGATTTTCTATAAGCACTGGTAGTTTTCTGCCTTGTCTCATTACTTTCCCTTTTGTTTTCATAATAAGGAAGCCGTAAAGTAGCCTGTTGCTGTTAAGCTGCAAGACCTTCCTAACGTGTACATCTACTGTGAATTTACTCAAGTTTATAACCTACCCATTTGTTACTTTTTTTTTTTTTTTTAGTATCAGTCTGTTTACAGTCTTCTCTAATTGAAACAGCTAATTAGGATTACTGGAAAGCCACAGGTGTGGTGTACAGAAATCCCATTAATAACAATTCAGGTGCAAGGGTTATCTGCCTTGCACTAAGAATACAGCAGTATAATTTTCTTGGTGTTATGCACCTACACCTCTTCCAAAGCATAAATAAGATACACCACAAATTCTGCAAATGCCTGTACTAACTTTAACTGCTGCTCAAAATATGCTCCCAATTAACATGGGAATGTCTGAGAGAACAACTACTATAATGACAAATACATCCTTTCTTAACTTAGCAGGAAGTACATTGACAAAGAGCAAAAGAGAAGGGTTTTAAAAAGCTGAGGGAGTAGGAAAATGAGGACAGACACAATAATTAAACCTGGGGTGGCTCCTCTAGTGCCTCATTACAAGATATGCCTTTCATTAAGTGTAATGGAACTCAGTGGATCATTTGCAATGGAGAAACACTTACTTGGCACTCAAACGCTAAATGTAACTCTTTATTAGAAGCACTGCACATGTACTATCAAAAAAGATGAAATTGCTATAAGGATGAATCTATTCTCTTCATCACTGAATACAGTAAGAAGGATGTGTGATGTGTGGGACTGATTAGAAATTCTTAATCCAATGAAATCTTCAGAAAATGAAAAATGTTAAACTGAAGAACCATTTTGATTGAAAAAATAAAGCATTTTATGTGAACAGAATTCTTTTGGTAGAGTCACATCAGCAAGTGTGAAACAGAAAACTCATTTTGAGTATTACTGAAAATATTACATTTTGCCACTGCCTTTACTAGACTACCGTAGCCCCGACTTAACCAGTTTCCTGTGTACTGCCTTTGAGCACACAGCAGAAGTATAAGAACTTAATTTTCTTACAATACTAATTAATATATTTTATATGGACTATAAGGACTGTGCTACTGAATCAGACCAGTCACCCAACTAGCCAAGCATTCTGTCTCCGACAGCAGCACAAACGGATGCTACTTAGAGAAAATACGCAGGTGAGTCTAACCGTAGTCCGAGGTTAATGCCCATTTCATTCACCACCATCTACAAACTTTGGGAATTAGGAATTCTAGACGGTACACCTCTCCCTATTCTCCTCAGTACCCATTTATGGACCCTTGGTCCATAATTTTTCTGATCCCTTTTTTTAACCTGCTGCTATTGTCTGTTCGCACAAAATTTTGTGTAGCTAAATTCTAGGGGCTCTCTAGCCACTTGACAAGGCAGTAGTTTAACTATTTTGAACTGATCTGTTAGTTTCGTCAAGTGTCCTCTAGTTCAAATACTCAAGTATCTGACGAACAGCAGATCTACTGTAGCCTTAACTATCCTCTTCATGATTTTGTACACAAATACTTCAAATAATAAATAATTCCTGCTGATGTCTTTGGAAATTTAAGTCAAACTCAATTCTATGAAACAGTAAGATTTTTTGTTCTCACATAGTTTTCCTGGTACGCTTTCATTACCATAGCACATCTTGTCATCTTCGCTAATATGAATATGCAGAGACAAAACTTTGGTCTGTAACTGATGTATTTTTAACTTTCTCTAAAATATAGGGGTGCTTACATTACCATGAATACTTTAACAAACTAAGGAAACATCCTAATGATATCATAAGCAGAATGTTCTTCAAAAAGTTGCTTACAAAGTCAGATTGCTGATACGTTGTAAAATTTACTGACACACATCTATTAAGTACGAAACATTTAACAATTTCAATCACCTTTACTACCACATACTTTTAATTCCACTATTGATCAATTACACTGAATGAATCTCTATCCAATGTGTACTATCCACTCAGCTGTGCGAATTATGATATATGAAGATATTTTATTTAAATAGATTTCAGCTAAAGTCAAGTGATTTACAGTATGATTAAAAGGGAAGCACCAATATGCTTACAGCAAACACGCAGGATTATCTGCCGTATACACACGCACCTTGCATGCAGGTATCCAAAGGAAAACAGACACCCGGAGGACAAGGACTCTGGAGTAACAGATACTGTCGAATTCACAGATGCATAAGATGTTGTAGGGTTTTTAAGAAGCCACCTACCAGTGTGATGTCTCGGGAAGCAGCAGCTGCACTCATGTGTAAACTTGGTTGCCTGACAGAACTACTGCAGTCCAATGCTCGAGCAAACGTGCCAACCGCACTACAACAGAGAAACAGCAGACAGTAAATGCACAGAAAGATGTAACCTTTTTTTTTTTTTTAAAATATCAGACTATGTCCTACCTATAAAAGTCTCCTTTTAAGGGTAAGTCACATACTGTTAACTCTTTAAGATTTTGCTAACAAAGGGCAATTTGATAAGACAACTCACCAAACACTGCAGTAAAAATTGTGACCTTCTCCACCAAAAGTAACAATATACATACAAGAACAACAGCACGGAAACAAAAGATACTCAGAGAATTCTAATGTACCAGCCTTTTAATGTATCAATTTTTTATTAATTATGAAATCAAAGATCCTACTTATTTTAGTGTTTACAACTGTGACTATTATTTTTAAAATTAAAAAGCCACAACACTGTTTAACACGTTACAATACAATTAAAAAGGAGAGTTCACCATGTTCCTGTGAGGAAATTCATTTATTCGCTTCAGTAATGCATGTCTACTACTTCCACTAGTGAGGCAAAGAAAGCATGTTAGCTTAGTCCAAGGTACCTTCAAAATCGTATTTTTGTCACAGGCTTTAGAGTAATAATGAAATAAATGGATCTCTCAGCCTACTTAATAAAAGCATTCCAGACTTTCTGAAATGGACACATTTTACCTAAACTTTTACTTTCCCCCCCGCACACACACTTTTGTTGATGAAATGTACACGGCATTTATTATACTTACCGGAGCAAACAAAAATGAGGAACAGAGATGGCGAATTAGTGTGACAGTGACTGTTCTAAAAAATCAGACTTCTCTTGGAAGCACATGTATACATCATGCACAATGAAGGGAAAGGTGTGTGAAACAATTTGTTTGGGATCAGCATATCACACAGGAAACAAGCAAATATACAGCGATACATGAGAAAGATTATTAATTAACAGAAGTTGCTCCAATACCCTGAGTTGCATAACGACTCTTGAAGTGCACTGTGTCACTATAATATTGGAAAAAATTATTTGTTTCAGTTACAACTTGATATGAGTCCTTCTAAATTCAAAGACTCAATTACTCACCTAACATTTTTAATGCCAACTAAGCCTCTGGACTAAGGACTGGAGCCTCATTTAGCAATTACACTCCACACAAGCTGTAAGTGCAGAATTACACCAATAAGGAATGTCACCGACAGAGATCAACACACTGAAAGTGTCAACTTACTGTGTACTATAAAGCTGATATTCAACAATAAAATAATGTAGTGTGCATCAAGAGTTTAACTCACTAAGGTGTGTTATTGATCATGGAGAAACTGGTAATAACATGTTACTGCAATTTTATCTTGCATCTCAAAACATTTAATACTGAATACGTGTTTCAGTACTTGCTGCCAAAACCCATTAGACAGTTAAGCTTCAACAGCAGTGATTCACACACTCCAGATATTAACTGCTTAAATTTCTAAAGGCTGTGGAATAAATAAGTTCTATTCAAACACTGTTCCACAACCCTTGCTCCCTCTTTGCAGAGATGGCAAATACGCGACAAGAACACACACACATTCCACTTTCTTTTTTAATAAGTTTGGCAGTACATAGAACAGTATTTGTCCACAAATACATCCCGAGAATAAGGCTCTATTGTGAACACATTTCCTGATAGTCAGTTAAGCCTTTTAAACATGTTGGCATTGATAACGGTTGTAGCTAAACAGTCTTTCCTGTGATCCTTCTGTTGCTACTGTTCAAACCAGTAAAGCAGCACGCGGCATGACTGTATTTCCCTTCTGCTGTTACCTACTAGCTTCTTATCTTCCTTTTGCATAATTACCGCTATTTTCTTTTGACCATATGTCTAAAACCAAATCAGAGTATGCTACGAAAATTACAAAGAGTTCACAAGTCACTCCCTAGCACATCAGAGATTTTAGTCTGACTTCAAAGCCTAAGCATACATGAATTACACTGCCCACTATGTAAACTCAAAATTAAGACACAATATAAAGATAGTTTTATTTTGAATAAGTGATCAAGAGAAAGAATTGACGCACTAGTTGACATCGCTTCCAGTGCTGTACTGAGTAGGAGAGGACCACAACCGTCAGAGGAATGCTGCGTGGGAGCGTGGGGTATGTGAGTGCAAAACAAATACGAACAATCATAAAATGCAGGCAGCATGTCTTTTGGAGCGGGGGGGGACAGGGGTGTGTGTATCTGTGGCTGTATGCTGAAATCAATGGAACTTCCAGTTCACCTTTCCCTGGAAACGTTTAAAAAACAGTGAGTTTTTCAGACAATCCAAGTAAGTGCAGGAATTCTAGAGCATTTGGCTGTTAAATAGTAACTAGTCTCAAAACGTATCAGTGATATACAGTGCTCTGTATAATCTAGCTATGCAATCCAAACCCAAATTCAGTATTAATTTTAGAAATCATTAAATTACCTTATTTTTTATGTATTTCCATTTAAAACACAGATATGAGAAACATATCGGTACAAAGGTCAAACATTTCCTTTCTCATTTTTCCTTGTATGATTTTTTTTCTACTAATACCACCAAAGAATTATTCTAAAAATGTTAAAAGGAAAAAAAAAAAACCAAACCAAAAAAACACTAACCAATGCCCATTTCCAGAAGACACACTATTGTCTTCACCTATCTGCTACCAAAATAAAACTCAGTAGCCAATGCAGGCTGAACATTCAGACTCTAACCACTCCTTTTTGCTTTTAAACAGACTCTTTAATGTAATGGTCCATTAAATTGGTAGAATAAAAAGAATAACTGTAGATACTTAATTGAAAGTATATTTAATTCATTAATAACAGTAATAAACTCACGTAACCAAAAAAAAAATCTGCTCAGCAAGCTAGTCACAACGAGTAATTAAATTACTGGGACTTCAAACAAAAACCAGCATTCCCAAAACAAGCTAAAGGTGTCCAGACAATGAATTACACAGGTGGCAGAGAGACGGACAAGAACGATAAAACAACTGGTGAGATCAGCAGAGAGATCACTCTTTGCATAGGCTGTATCAGCTTTAAGGGCTAGACCAAATGATCCAGTGTTACCTTAATTAGGTTTTCCTTGTTTTAATTATCTTAAAGACCAGAACCAAGAATGTTCTCTCAAGGACTTAGAACAGAGATTGCAGCTGACAAGCATACAAACATAAAATAAATCAAGATAACCCAGTGCCAGGATCTAAGACTACGGAATAAATGCACAAATCCAGCAAAACTCAACAATATCTATGTCCAAAAAACCTGACCGTGAACTCTCTGGGGATGAAGTAGCTCATCATTATTTTATTGTGCCTATGTGTGTGCCCTATATTCAGGCCAAACTTCAGATTAGGCACTGAACACAGAAAATACATTGCTCCAAACTTCTTATACCTCAAATCTACGTCATTAAAGGAAGTAATTGTTCAAATTTTTGCATAAGATTAGTATTAGTGGTAGCCAATGAAATTATGAAACAGCAAATGCAAGAGACTGTCGTAACACATTTCTAAAAATTGAATTGCTCAACAGTAAGTAATTCTGAAAAGGGATGTTACTGACCAACGAAAACCTGGAACTACTGTTATTATACATCAGGATAAAAACAGTCACTAGTCTAACTGGTAGCAACAGCAGTCCAGCATGAAATCAGATTCAGAAAGTTCTGGATCCAGGCCAGTAACTATTTACTTCTACCTTGTACCCTCAAAAATGCAGCTGAGACAGAGATCCTTTTTAATCTGAGGATGTTTATTTTGGAATTGTTCACTTTCATACATCGTTTCTCTGTTTCACTGATACAAGATGAGTAGCGGGCATACTGTGTACAAATCTGTTAAAAGCGAACCACCTCTGTGCAGCCATGGATCTGCAAATTCACATTTTTCCTCACAAATTTGCAAACTACTGAATGAGACCTACACCTCACCTCTGAGTTATTGTTTTTGAGGAAAACAATTAAGTGGATCTTTGGTGGTTTCCCACATATCATGAAAGCTTTTTGTTTTCCTTATTACTACATCAATGCTTCCCTTCACTATGAGTTGGAAACAGGCCTAAAAGATGACCTGTTAGACTGCTATCAGTAACAGTGTTTTACAAACAGCCAATTAATATCCGATTGCTCCTTAAGAGAGTCTTGTGATACTTAAAATCTTGGAAAAAAGAAAAAAAATACTTTTTCAGTGGAGATATATGTCATCAGCACAACATTAATTAAAGTTGAAAAATACCCGTGAGATTTTTACTACTGGATAATGCAAAATTGGACATGAAGAACGTATTCGGAATAAAAAGCTGCCGTTCCAGAAGACACATTTTCCTTGCAGTTCTAAGCAACTGCCTGTACAGTGCTATACTTTGTTATTATCACTTCAGATATTTAGAGCGCAAAGGCAGTGACATGATAAAGATGAAAGTCACCTGCCACTATTCTTTCTCTGAAAGACTCTCAGCTTAGGGGCTGGCGTTACATACAACGTCCCCTACTCACCACAACTAAACTTCAGTTTCATTAGTAAATGAATAAAAATGGAACACAGGTGAAACCTTTATTATTCAACATAAATAGAATCCAACACACAGAAGTAGTTTAGTTCATAGGATATGATTTAAATGATCATCTGTACTCCACCCTGCCATTTCACAGTCACAGAGGAGATTTACAGCCCCCTGAAAGCAGGTCCATGAAAATGCTGCTGCAGATTTTTCTTTTTCTTTATAATGCAATAGACCAAAATTCACAAGAAAAGATGCAAAAAGAAATTCAGCTCCAAGTCTGAATTAGTTGTTTTCAATTAATTTGGTCAAGAAATATAGTAACACAAAATGTACAAAGGAATAAAGGTGTATTTGCCAAGCATGACAGACAGGCAGAAACACAGTATTTTTAATAGTCCTCGTAAACTTGATGTGAACGTATTTTTCCTTTTTATTGCCAAACCATCTGCCTACCATTAGATGCTGTAATTCACCTTGCTAGCAAACATTCAGTTCTGTGAGTGCAGCACCAGCATCAAGATTTTTCACCATCTTTACTGTGTAATTTTATGTTGCAATTCTGTCATTAAATTTCACTTCCTCTTTGATGAACTCCAATTCCTCTTACTTCTCACCACCCGAAGAGAATCCAGAAGCACACTAATATTGAAGCTTTCAAACCAGTGACATCTATGTATTTATTTTCATTGATGAGCCTTGGGAGTCTTGTCCACTGTCACTGACTACACTGAATTACCTTGTAAGAAGAGTATTACTATTTAAGCACATTTTTAAATGTCTTTACTTCTTATTCTCACTTGGCACATGCATTCCTTTGCTCAATATGATGAAAGACACATTGCTAGTTCAAGCTGCATTGTGCTCCCTTCCTCACTGTAAGATACATTTGTCTAAGAAATAAACCTCCCTATACCATGAGCACTTTAACTAAATCAATAGTAACCAACAAAAAAATGAATATAAGTGCTGACTTAAAGAAAATGGGAACGTGGAAACAACACAGGAAAGATCAAGCTCTAATTCAAAATTACGAACACGTAATTCTCCATTCTTCTGTAATTTTACATCAAAAAAAGCACGCATTCAAATGAAGAGAAATATGTTATATCTGTTATTTTAGCCAGAGGTATTTAATTTCAAAGTAACCAGAGAACAAAATTTTAAGGTAGACATGCAATGCTTTAAGGCTATTTTAATTGGTCTTCAAAACTCTCTTTTAGTCGGAAATAAGCTGGGACCAGAAATGTCTGGAAAATAGCTTGACTTAAAGATACATTCCTTCCAGAAGACTATGCTGATAATCTAGTTAGATGAAGCAGAATAAAAGAACTAAGTTATTAACTGTTTCACTGCTTCATAGAGTACCTCAACAGAACTAGAATTTACCAAAAACTTACTATGTAATGAGTTATAGACCAAATTAGCAGACAGAAAGAAAACAAACAAAAAAAAAACGGGGGGG
>Ga0065711_1005244_pt1 | contig 20849 bp, 18 predicted proteins | sample Hoacrofraction12_FD_59098 | JGI IMG/M metagenome (GOLD analysis project Ga0065711, IMG submission 59098) | Hoatzin crop microbial communities from Cojedes, Venezuela - Epithelial fraction 12 v2 (version 2) | ecosystem: Host-associated > Birds > Digestive system > Esophagus > Crop | place...
TCTTTTGTGTTTGAAATCACAGTAATGGTAGAGAATGGACTTGGATGTGAAACTTGGATTTGACCGACCTCAGACATCAGGGATGTTTGAATCTAGGCTTGAGTGCTATGGCAGGATCTTGCAGTTCAGAGTTAGTGTTTAGTTGTATCTTCAAGGGCTTGATGAGATTTAAAAAATTAAATTGGCAACCTACATTTGTCCCGAAATCTGAGTTGCAGCAAACAAATAATTGTCAGGATGCCCTTTGCCATCGTGAAACCAGAACAACTGGATGCTTGCCATCTGTTCACCTTAAAAATTGCAAGTGGCTTTCTTTTTGGTAGTTAAGAGCCTTTGTTTTGTATAGGTCTTTCTGGTGATATTTACTTACAAAATCTGTCCTGTCATAAACAAAGTACATGTAAACACTAGTGTCCTAGTTGATAAATAGCTACTGTATATGGTGAATAGCAGTGCAATGATTAGTGATGCCAGACTGAACACTGATAGGTGGTCAAGTGGGAGTCTTTCTGGGAACTTTATTAAGCTATTTCTTTCCTGAAGAAAGCTAAAGTGACCTTTAAAGATAACATTTGCCTTAAATTATAGTATGCATTTTTTCCGGAAGGGAAATCTATTAATTACTCTTGTCAAGAAATGGTGCGTGAAATCCAGTCCTTTACATTGAATTTATTCTAATTGCTTGTCTGTGCACCTGGACTGCAATTTTCCATGATCGTAATCATTGCACTACTATACGTAATCTTTTTACAGCAACACTGAGGAATAGCACTACAATTTTTTTAAAAGCAATTTTCAAATATTTCTAAACCAGGGAATAGTTTTCTTGTTTAAAATTAATGATTTTGATGCATGAAATAAACTGCTAGGTTATTTTTAAAAGACCATCATAAACAACTCCAAAGAATGCTAGACTTATATGCCTATTTTTTTTGTAAAGATACTTTTATATTTAACTGATTTTAGAAGCTGGAAAGTGCTATTCCTGGTAGATTGTTCTTGGAATATTTAACATTCTGCAATAACATGGAAATGCTCACATAAACACTTTTGTACACGAATTTTTTTTGGTAAGCACTGGCTTTATGAAAACCAGCCTGACTTTTCTAAACATCCTGCTTTTGCTACTTTATATACCCATGAAGTTAGTTTGACATAGAAGAGGTAGAGTACAAGATCCATATTTGTATACATGGCTTATGGTGCCTTGTCTTGCCTTCCTAGAGCTAGAATTCCAATATAAAGGCAGTTAGCAGTCCTGTTACATGTCTTTCGAAGACAACCATGGATACGCTTAGACCCTATTATGACTTACTATAGAGGTGTTTAGGCACAGAAGGAAAATTCTGCAGATTCACCTGGTTAGGAAAGTTAACTGTAGCCTTTTAATAATTACTGTATTCTAATGTCACGTTCTCGTCCTGAATAAAGTTTCTCAGCCATAATTCTCTGTAGGGGTTCAGTCTTTGCTACAACGTGACATCTAGAAGGAGGAATGACTTCCTTTTTTGTTAGATAACAACATTTTAAATGATACATAGGGTAAAAAAAAGACCCTCATTGGTTTGGTGCTGTTTGCCATTGTATAATTAACCTTTAAAAACAAAAATGTAGGAAGCAATGTGATTGTGGGCATAGCTTTGTTAAATTTTGAAGTCTACTTTAAAACCCAGATCAGGATGGCCCTTGGAAGCTGTATGAGGTTGTAGTAATCGGGCCTCGCTCCTTTTGAAAGCAAATTAGCCATTGCGTGCACACTTTAGCACGCCATGCAATTATGTGCGTATGAGCATGAAAAGACTTTCATGCAGTTTTCTAGCGTGCACGCTGCCTGCATATCAATGCACACAAACACTTAACTTGTTAAAATACCAGGCTTGTTGTCTTTTATAGATAATATATTCTCTCTACTTTTTAGGCAATCTTCAAACAATTGTAATACATTATATTCAGCGTTAAGTATTTTAATGATTGTGTCTGAAAGCTTGTAAACAAAGTTAAAGCTCTTGCTGTGACTAATGTATTTCTTATCTCAGTACGACNAAGTATTGAGCGTCGGAGCCTTTCCCTTATAGGAGTAATTCAAATGAGGACCAGGTTAGCAATTTCTAAGGCGGTTACCGTATGATAGCTGTTAACTGTCCTGTGTGAAAGGAGTTGGTATCTTTTCGGCTTCCTATTGCACAGTCTTGTTGTGTTGTGGCAGAAGCTGGCCAGCCTCTTGCTGGCTTCAGCAGAGACCAGGAATCGAGTGGAGAGCGAGCAGCTTTCACCTCTGTAGGTGATCCCTTCAGAACAGCAGCGTTATAGCTAGGGTGGTGTGTAAAAGGCTTAGCGTCTGGTGTGGGTAGAGCACTTTCATCTGGCCCCAATCACCAGCGCTACATTAATTAAAAAAGCCCTTTCATAACTATGTAAATTCTTGACTTCTGTCAACTTGTTTACAATCTGATCTTTAAATGCATTTTTAATTTCATCAAACAGCAATTAATCTACCCCCTGTTTAAATTTAAAATGATGCTTCTAGCCCCTTCTACAATTTAAAAACAGCAGTTACCCTTTCAAGTAGGCATTCCAGTTTGCAAGTTGGTTGCATGTATTAGCATGCTGAATAACTTACTTTATTCTCAAGCTGAAATATGCTTAAATTCCCATTAAAACAGGTGACTTGTGCATTTCCTGAACATAAAGGGAAAATCCATCATCTTCACCCTGTTTTTGTGTGGGAGAACACATTATACTAAATGCATGATTTTTTTTTTTTCTTAACAAAGGAAGAGATTCTGTATGTGTAAGAGCTGCCCGTAGAACAAGAGACATGTGAATTCTGAAACAATTTCATGCGCTCCAAAGCTTTTCTGTCCATCTCCTGTTCACTGCTGGTCTGTGTAAATGTCCCACATGGACAGTCACAGCCATGTAGCTTGTACGCTTGCATTTTCCCATAAAATTGGTGTTTTTTCCGCAATGGGCATGTCTAAACCGATTGAGAGTTGCGTGCAGTTCCATGATAAGAAGAGAGATGTAATCAAGTTTTTATGCTAAAGTAGCAAATTAGCATTTCGTATCAAAGGAATACAGACATGAATAAACTGAAGATGCTTGAGCCAAACCCACTGATGCCTATCTCAATATAGAACAAAAAGTGGCTAAGTACAGTCAACTTTTTTTTTACTCTTTGCCACTCAGTATTATCTGAATGCATCCAGATAATACTTTCAGAAGAAGGCTTTATCCCAAGTGAAAAATATTTAATCTGCCTCAGAACCTGTGCCACCAACTATTAACGTTTTGTTTCTGGAGGGGGTGTGGGGGATGTAAGAATAGTGGAGCAGAATAGGATATCGAGACTCCCAAGACAGGACATCAAGAACTGATCATTGTTTGCAGAAATACTTGAAGAGTTGATACAATTTATTGTAGTTTGCTTATGTCTTTCACTCTCTGGAACATCTTTTACAGATATACCAGTATACTGCTGGCAGCTATTGTTAAAAATAAAATTATATTTTCACTACCAAGCAGATCTTCCTCTTATTTTTGAAGACTACAGTTTTCGCATGTGTAAGCTATGACGAATGCGGCGTGCTAAACTGCAGAACAAAACTGTGTAGTAATTCTCAGTTTTTGGCCTTCTGTTTTTATCAGCGGTGATGTGATTTAAGGCAGAATACATGTTGATTCTAGCTGTCGTGCCCCTTATAGTTAAGAACTTTCTTAAATTAAGAAATACTGAATTGTCCTACAGAAATTATGAAAAGTGGGGTGGGGGTGTGTCAGATTTTAAGTGGAAACTCTTAGGAACATAAATTTTGGCAGCTTGTTTTTCGTGGAATACTAGGTTTTTAGAGTTAAACTGTGAAAATTGGTTAAAAAGGCACAAAAGAATTGCTCACATTTGTTTCAACTTGTTTCTACCCAGATAATCCACTAAATAGCCATTGCAAGGCTTGAGACTGAATTGATGCCATCTACAGAATTCATGGACTGCAGTCTCTGCTCTTATTCTGAGTTTCAGCTGTGTTTCCTGCTTTCAGATATGTCTCATCTAGCCATGGCAAACACCATACACCCTCACTTTTAATCTGAGTATATTAACTAGGTGCTAGGTCTGCAGAGCAAAGACCACCAGCCACTAGGGGAAGTTTTCTTCAAAACTTCCTAAGTATTATCATGTCAATCTCTTGTCTATCTTGTGAGTGTTTGAGGTGCGTCTGGGGTCTGATTTTTGTTTTTGAAAGGAAATCTGTGGAATCCAGAAGACGTTCTTGGAGCCTGTAATCTGGGATGCCATCGTCTGAGTTTGAGCATGTGCGGGAAAGTAACAGGCGTGCTTGAAGCAGTAGCAAATCCAGCAGTTAAACCCCTGGTAGGATTACATACCTGTATCGCTATATTATTTTACTGACTGTGAGGTTTGTGATCAGAGATGGGTTTTGCAATAAGATTTGCAGTCCCCTTGTTTGGGTTTGGTCACGTACTTCCATGAAATGCAACAGGGTGGACCAGAAGGTGAAGTAACTCCCTCTTCATGTGAAGAGCACACTGAAAAGGAATATAGTTGAGCTGCAGTAGCCTTAGTATTTTGTATAATTATGGTTTGCTGCAAAAGCTACTTTGGACTAGCTAATAACCTTTATGTTTTTTGCTAGATTTTAAGACACCTCAGGCGACTGCCCAGTCCGGTGTGGAAGGTTCGTCCTGGATGTCCTAGCAAGAAATGGCTGGATTTTGGCCTCAATGAAAGCTGTGGAGCNCACTCCCAAACAGTTCTGTGTAGCTGCTGACTGTGAGCAATGGAAAGAATTTAAGTGTTTGAGNGGAGCTAGGTGAGGCTGAATGTTTCATACTTGTTTCTGACCACTGCATTCTCCGTGTTCTCAGGGACAGCTCTGATCCAAATAATTTTGAACTTGGCTTGAATCCAGGTTCCGTAGCTCTGGCTTACCTCTCCAAAACTGCTGCCATGTTCCCAAGGAAAACTAGTCTAGAGGTTTGTAATGAACCCCAGCGGTTTAGGATCTGGACTACCTAAACTGTGATAAGTAGTAATTGTGAAAGCAGTTGGTATCTGTTCACCTCATCATAAGGACTCAGAGCAGGGCAGTCTGAGAATTGCAGTCACTACTGTGAAGTGTGTCACCCTGCTCCTGTGTCCTGTCCACCCCCCTCCCCAGCATCAACAGGCTTTAGTTAGACCCCAGTTACGTTTAAGGGATCATTTTTTNTNTGTTTGTGCTCTGCCCTGTTCTAAGTGAGCCTAACAATGTACTGGAAATTGCTGTCAGTCTCTGGTGCCAAGCTGGGGGAGATTTAGTGATCCTGAGCACTGTTTCACCTTGCGATGTGAAGTTTTGGCACCTTGTTTGGAAATACTATTTTAGATATTCATTAACTTATTCTTATGATATTTCACTAAGGTTCCTAGAAATAAACTAGCATTTTGTTAGCAGTGTTCCATTTTTTTATAGGGCTATTGCACACATTTCAGAAGATGGATCTGATTTGTCTTGGTTCATTCCTTTAGCAAATAGCACACTTTACAAGAGCTCCAGTTTTCTTATTGGAAAGAGGCTAAAATGTAGTATTTGCCAAAAGCTTCAATAGTATTAATTGTGCTGTGGAAATTCCAGAAACAATTTTCTAATTACTTCCTTCAACTCAGTTTTCCTATAAACAGCAAAATACAGTAGCTAAAAGGCTGAGGAGACCCTGCAAGTATCTCTGAGTACTTGCTGGTGTAGGAATAAACCAATTTGTCAGAGGGTAGTCGAGATTTTTATGGAAGGAAAAAGAAACCTGGACAAACCTTTGTGTTCAGTGGGATGGGAAAGGAACTAATTTGACCTGGTTGCCTGAGGGCTTTTGGACACTCATTACAGTGAAAGCTAAGTAGGAGCTGAATGTCTAAACATTTTTGCTGTCTGTGAAAGTCTCCAGGAGAAAGGTGGAGGTAGTGACTCATGAATCAAGAATATGTTTAACTTTAGTGGTTCCCAAACTCCTCTCAATGGATCACAAGTGGTCCAGAAGGCCAAGGAGAGCCTTCTATGGGCTTATGTGAAGGAGCGGATAGTGTTAACAGGGAGCGAGTGGTCCATGAGAAGTTGACTGACCTTCTAGTCAAAAGCATTTAGGAACTGCTGCTCGTGGGCTTTACTTTCTTCATTGAATTTGTTCTGCAAAAGCAAGATTCACCTTGAACTGCTGGATGGTTCACACCCAAATGTTTGGTTTTGTGGTGGTCTCCCGAAGTCAGTAGGCAGAGTGGTGAGACTTAAAGCAGTTTAATGAAAAAAATGCAGCAACACTGGCAATAACAAAGCTCTCTAGTCTGGTTAGTATTTTTCCAAGACTGCCAAGTGTGTGTGGTGACTGAGCAACCTGGGGTCGTGATCACAGTGTTCAAAAGGAACCAGAAACTGGGGGAGGTAAATTAGTCAAATGTTGTGAGATAATTTCTGAAAAGTATTAATTTAAGGTGGCTTAAAGCGCCTGGCTTTTAGCTGTGTGTGAGAAATTAAAAGTCTGGAGCTAAGCAGCCCTTCTCCCTGCAGATCTTACTGCATTTGGTCTTGCTAAATTTCTGATGAGCTCTCAAAGCTGATGCTGGATGGTTTCCAGAGCAGGAAAAAGAGAACTCATGATTCTTTGACTCAAGAGAAGAACTGCTGTGTTCTTACCACTGGACAGAAAGATGAAAACAGTTGCTAAACAAAGATCAAACGTGATCTTTATAAATAAACAAACAAAATTGATGCTAAGGGACGTCTCAACTCCTTTGCCTACGGCAAAGGGCTTGGCAGGACCTAGGAGAATGACTTTGTCAGTTTGCACATGGAATTCTTATTTTAAAGAGTCTGATTAAAATGATACTGCTTCTCTTAATGAGTTTGAAGGTTACGCTTGTTAAAATGGCCTTCTCTGTCCATGCATTGGTTGAATGCAGGGTAGAGGAGAAAGCATTTATGGTGCTGAGCTCTAGATGTAGAACAAAGCAAAATTTTAAATTATGTGTGATTTTAAAAGCTGGTTCTGAGAAACTACTGTTAACAGTAAAACACTCAAGGCAGCAGGTTTGGTAGCATGCCGAAGAGGGAGCTTAGCAAGAGGTGCCTGCAAGGCAGAGCTGGGCGGTAGAGGGGCTTCTCTGGTCTGATGTGTATTTCAAGCCTCCAGTTCCAGTCCTTCCCCCGAGGAAGATGGGACTGTGGGTTGCAGAAATGGGTTTCCTCAGTGGCTTATAAGAAGTTGGTGGTTGGAGCGGGAGCAGAACCCAGGAGCAGATAGCTATTATTTTTACCTTTTTCCCTTTTATTAAGTTTAAAAAGCCAAGTGAACAGGGAACTTGAAGCTTGTTGCTCAGACTCTTGCCTGGTACATAGATCGAACCCCTTCCTGTTCCCAGCACTGACAGCTGCTGCTTCTGTTTCTCCTTTGGTTCATACCCCTCCTGCCTGCTGCTGCCTTTGCTGTGTGATGCTTTAATCTGGATGTGGAGCGCAGCTGTGGCTGGCTCCTGTTTTTAATGTAGAGCAGTCCCCTCCAGCCTGCTGGCGAGGCAGCCAGCTGCAGCCAGCCCAGTGCCCGGTAGCAATGACTGGCGCGGCACAGCCTTCTCCTGGAGGCCTGGCTGCTCTGTACATGTCATGCTGCGTGTGCACAGCTTTCCGAGGAGAACTTGAACTCCTGGATACTCCTGCAGCTGTTCTGGAGTGCCAGGCAAAAGACGAAGACCCCAGTCTTCCTGAACACATTACTGCCTGAGGCCTGAGTGTTATTAGACACTTACTGCATTTAAGCGTACAGCGATAGAGCTAGGCCCAGTGAACAGCCAACAAGTCGAGTGACTACTCCATAGCTGCACAATCATCGGAGGTTGTTTCTGTGGTGAAGTTCTTGTTGGGAAGAGTCTAATGAGGAAGAAGGGTGGTCTAGACAATAGTTCCCTGGACTTGACTCTAGGGGCTGTGAGTTCATTTCTTGTCTGTGTTGGGCAAGCTGTTTCCATTTGTACTGTCTCGCTTTGCTTTCTTGAAAGGGGAAAAATTTCCTTTTAAAAGATTTTTTGGGAGTGTTTTCCATCTGTAGCTACCAAAGAGGAAACTTCAAGAAGAAAATATCAGGGACAATCATCTCCCTTTGAGATCCAAATGAAGACCCTCTGGAGGGCAGAACTCAGCTGATCCACGTGCTTTCTGGCAGCAGACGCATAGCTCCAGCCAAGTCACAGCATTGCTGCACCTTGCCATGTGTCAGGACGCTCATGGGGTGAAGAGGGGAGCTGAGGTCGCTGCAGTAGAGAGGGGTGCTTGAGGACACCGGTGTGTGCCCTAAGGGAATCAGCTTTTATTAGCTCTGCTGGTCACATTGACTTGTGGTTATCTGCTTTGCTGGCTCACTGGGAATGAAGTTACATCAGTGTAACAAAGCTGCGTTAGCGTTCATACCGATTCTGTGGCTTGTAGCTGAATTTTTTCATTTGATCTGGACAGGTTGATCTGTATCCATGGGCTTCTGCTGTGGATATGTTTGAAACAACCCCAAATGATGAAGCTTGTGCTTTTCTTCCTGTTGTTCAGGGCACTTGAACAACTCAAACTGCTGTTTGCATGCCAGGTGGCGTTGCCTGTGACAAACGAGCATGCGAAGCCAGGATGCACCATGCAAGGACATAGGGTAGGAAAATGCCGAGAGTTTTTACAGCTCCTGCTTGTGTATGTGGGTTTAAGGTGTGGGCAGGCATATGCTGCTTCAGCTACTTCTGAGTTTTAATTTCCTCGGGCAATATTTCTTATAGGGACTGGCAGTTCCTGTAGTTTGTGTTTTTTATTTTAAGGCAGTGGTTGGCTCTTTGTCTTGCTGCACCCACTCGCCTAGGAATCAGATATACAACAGCACATGCGCGTTTACTGCAGGCATCATGCGAGGGGTGGTGGATTTGAAGTGTTCAGTGTGAGATTTCTTCAGGTGGGTCTAACTAATTTCAGAGCATTTTCTGGACTTTGAGCCAGAACCAGCTATGCAGTAAAACTTGTCATGGGAAGGAGTGTGAAAGAATGCTGCTCTGACCATTGGGTGAATTCTTCTCTGCTAAATTCCTTGAGGAGAGAAATTTTGCACACTTGCAGGCAACTCGCAGGACGGAGAGTGTCCCTGGGTCCCAGCTACCTGCCCTCCAGGCATACAGCGTGTCACAGACCAGTTCGGTTAGTCTAAGATCCTTTTGTACTAGTGGGCAGTGGAAGATGCACATGAGTAAACTTTCTCACAGTGTGACTAGCCCACAGGGCAATGCGAGCCGTAGATATTAGTGTGCAAAATCCCTTCTCAGGCTCGTTCTGTGACTCGTTACAGCAGAACTTGCTCAGCTTTCCCATGAAACTTCCTGCTGGAAGCTGGATTTTGTAGTGGCTACTGCCTTGGCCTGAGCCAGTTGGTAGTTCATAGTGTCCTTGGGAGGGAAGGATTTGGGGAAGTCTGGGGTAAGGAGAGAGGTACTGCTGTGTAATGTGCTGTAGGCGATGAGAACCTCGCTGGGAGCAACTGAATGGGGGCTCCTCAGGGCAGAATCGTGCCTGGGAGCCTCGAGAGCCGAGACGCAGGTGGTTGACTGCGGGTCCAAATGGTTAAGCCTGTGCTTAAGGAGGGAGAGGCTCCTGAAAGTGTTGGATGGTTGTAAGAGAAGGATCCCGAGTATCATAATGCGACTCAATGTATTGGAAGTCTTTGAAGTCTTCTCCTGACATCCATCCCGTACCAGCATCTTTCATCCTTCGCCAGCGCTTCCCCAGCTGAAGCTATTAAAGGGAAACTACAGAAGCCATAAATCCCGGCTGTTAACATCTCCAGTGGTAAGATTTCACAATGAGCCTGAGTTGCTGCAAAAGATAAGAGAAGGCCTTGAAGCCAAGGCAAGTTGTGACTGGTTCCCAAGAATAGCTGAGCTTCACAGCTTCGTTGGGGGTCCCTCCAGGTTACTCGCTTTTGGGCGCAGTAGCTGGCTCTGTTGCTGACTCTCTGGGTGCCCTTGTGTGAGTCACCCCGTGCATGTCTACATTGCAGAGGAGAGATCCCCAGCTCTGACCTGACCCAAAGGGGTGAAGCTGTGTCTGGGGTGCTGTATGTAGGTTAAACAACCCAGCTGCAGTTCGGTCCTGCTGTGGTTACACTGCTTCAAAGGATTGATCTTGCCATGTCCGCAGGGAGACAGGTTTAGAAATGCACCCATTTCAGTGGAGCGTGGGCACATGTCAGGGCCCCCCCTTTGCACGCAGAGGTGGACTGCCTCTCCCAGAGTTTGTAGGACCGGGAAGGAACCCAGGAGTCCCAGTTGCCCAGGATCCCTACTTTGACCACACTGTCTGGTTGGAACAGGCCATGAAAGGCAAGGTCTCTTTGTATCTTGACATTGAGATAGTAGCCGGAAGGCTCCTTGCTTTATCAGGAGAGTTGATTCAACGGAGGAGAAAAACACAGCCTGAATTACCAGACGGAAAATCGGAGCAATTCCTGGGAATGTTTCCTTGACTGAATGGGAACGTTGTTAGTGGGAAAACTGGAACCAATGTTACACTCATAATTTTATTTACAGCCTTGCTCTGATCCTGATCTCTGCCCAGCCTAGAGTGCGTATCTGTACAGAGTTCACTTCAGTACAAACAGTTGGCTCTGCAGAATGTGTCGGTACATCAAATTGTCTGCCGGGTGCCTTCCTGAATGATTCTTTTCATGGGAGACTTTTTTCCTGTGTCTTCAGAGCACTAGCCTAGCAAGCTTCCTGTTTCTAGCAGCAGGCCAGGAAGAAGTGATGGGTCCGCAGGGCAAGAAGTCCGGTTTCCCACATGAGAGGGCCAGTGGCATCTGGCAGAACGGTCAGAATGTCTTTGCCCTCTCTGTGGCAGAGGCTGTTTTCCCATCGGCATTGCTTGTTCCTGCAGTTCCCACCCATAGTGGCACTGGGAGAGACAAAACCTGCCTCTCGGCATGCTGGATGTTGTGCTGTGGACGCAGCTGCTCCTCAGCCCTCTGAAGGAAGGTGGTCGTTACCATCCTGGTGAAACAACTTGGCTGGGTAGTTGTGAGGGAACCTGTCGCAGCATCAGTGCTGGAACACAGGGCTCAGCAAGACCCCAAGGGCTTGGTTGGAGCATGAGCTGGGCTCAGAGGAAAAGCAGTGGTGTGGGGTGGAGGGACGTGGAGCAGCTCATACCACATCTGGCCAGTGTCCTCATATAAAGGTCTCAGACCTGCAAACCACTGGCTCGGTCCTGCCACTTTTGTTGGCTTGGCTTTGCTCACTCTCCTCCAGGCATTAAAATGAGTCTCTGAATAATCTTCTTTTTAATTTTCCTGCTCTGAAGTCCTCCCCAGCATCACCAACTTACAACTGCCCTTCTGTGGGGAAACTGCCCACTGCTCCGGCCGCACGTTGCTCCTTGGGGCCACGCCGTTCTGTTCCCGTCACATGCTGTGCCACGGGAAGGCCGGTGGCCACTGCTGTGTGCGGATCCACGTGGACACCGCAGAGCTCTTGGATTTGGCGCTGACACCCAGACAAACCCGGTCCTTTGAGGCGGCAAATGCTGCGCCTAGGATTTCGGATCAGCAGCTCTTGGTGAAAACCTCAGTAAGGCAAGAGGCTTCGGAGCTGCTGTTGCCCTCCAGGGATGACTTCGCTCTTTGTCGGGGTGCACGCATTGCTCGCTCAGTCTTGGAAAGGGAAGCCTCAGTATCAGCTAAACTGATGAGATCTATTCTTTCTTTTTTAGCTGAAACCCAGATCCTCAGTGTTTGCTGCCCTGCTGATGAACTGGAGACAGGACAAGCCCTTCTGGGCACTGCGTTAGTGCAAAAGTGCAAGGAGTCTTTGCCTGTTGTTGCCTGTTCTGAGCAGATGGTGTGGATCTTGGGGAATCGGGACTCCTGGCCCTGAAGTATTGCTTTACCTTCTGTGTGCAAAAGGGGACCTCAGGGTCCTGGAAAGCCCCGTTAATGAATTGCTGTGAGCCTTCCATTTCTGTGGCATCCATGTTTCTTATAACCTCTTCATTTCTGGGCCAAGGGACGGCAGCAGTAGGGGAGATGCACAGGAAGAAGCTGTGGATGAATCGGGAAGATGGAGAGGAGAGACAAGCCCAGAGGCTTCCGAGTCCTGAGCTGGCAGCTCTGCTACAGAGCCATCCATGCTGGAACAGGAGGGAGGCAGTCCCAAGTCCCACGGGTGCCTGCTGCTTTGGTAATGCTGGGTTGGTTTTGGTGGGGAAAGGACCCTGTTTCTGTTTGCACGGCTTGGAAATAATTTTCCTGGTCCCGCGGAGGAGCGCAGGGCTGTTATGATCCAGCTGGCCTGTGGAGGTCAGCCTCGGCTCAGGGAATCTCCCCGGCAGCTCCCAAGGAGCAGCAGGGTGACCCAGCTCCTGGCCCAGCTCTTGGCCCTCTACACCCTGCCGAAGTCGGGGGCCATCTCTGAGGCTGCGCCTTTGCCCCCCACCAAGGGCTTGGTGGCCCTAGCCGCCCTCCTGCCACATCCCATGGCGTTTTCCCGGTGGTCCAGAGGGGACAATACCAGGATGCTGGGGTGTGTCTGACTTCTGGAGGGATAGAGAACGAAGGAAATGAAACGGCTGTCACGCTCTGTTCTGACCGCATTTTAACGGTGTGGGTGCGTTTGGGCTTGTCTTACAGAGAAACATTTGTCCCCGTGTTCTAGGATCTGTGCCACACCTCCAGCATGCTGACCTGCATCTCGCATTTCTGAGCGGGCACATCAGAGACAACCACAGATGGACATCAGGACTCTTCTTGGTGCATTTGGTGTTTCCAACACCATCCAACAAGTGAAGAACAGTGGAAATAGATGGGTATATGTTTGCTGTTCTCGAAACGCCACAAACTGCCGAGACAGCTCTGCAGCCTGGACAAAGAACAGGTTCAGATGGTACAGGGTAGGTTTTGAAGGACCCTGGGGAACTGAAGTCTGTGTGATGCCTCTCTCCGAGGCCTACCAAGCAGGCCAGCGGGACAAGCGCCTCTTATCATGGCATTTTAAGACCATCTCTTTCCCACAAGGCATTTCCTTGCCCTGTCCCTAATGGATCCCCACTGAGGATCCTGAAGCTGTCTGCACAGTGCCCGGTGCCAACTGGCAGAGCCGAGTTTAGGCTCCTGAAATGACCTCTGCTGCCAGGCTCCTGCCCTGCCCACGGGATGTGGCTTTTATGCCACTTGGGTCACTAATGACAACGATTGTGGTCATTATGGGGAAGTGGGTTGCTGGAGCTCTGAAGAAAAGAAGGTCCCCACTGCAGGTATGCAGTGAGGCTTCAGGGTCAATGGAGAACTGGTGGAGAAGAAAAGTACCTCTCACTCCTTGGTCTCTCCCATAGCACTTGTCAGCCCCTTCTAGGAAGACTGTAACAGTGAGATCTGAAGGTTTCATGTCCCTGTTCTCCTGGCAATAGATAAGACAGGTATTAAACCCAGCATCCTTGAGCTGGTGCTGCACCACAAGCCCTTCCTGCCTCCTCCACCTGACAAGGCCATGTGAGAGCCTCTTCCATGCAGAAATACTTTTTTTTTTTTTTAAATGCTGAATTAGCCCTGTCTATGGCAATACAGACTTATCTGATGTGGCGAGTCTGGAAAAACCACAGACAAGGCATCTATCAGGCCTTTCTTAGAATCTGCAGAAATGTTCAACACTGGACCTTGGTGATGCCCTTAGTGTCACGTCACGGGGCATGAAAACTCGATTTAGGACAGTGTTGAAGGTCCTCACCTTGCCAGCCCGTGTGGCAGTGGTTGCTGCCCGTGCCCTTTGCTCTGGCCCCGGTGAGGATGTGGGATACCAGGCTTTCCTCTCAGATCTGTAGGAAATTCCTATGGTGAAGGTCCAGGAGTTTCCCTGGAACTGGGCACCTTGGGTATTATCGAAGCAATAATTCTTCCCATTTCCCACCTTATCAAGCAAGGAGAGCTCTTAAACGATGTGGATGCCGTTGGTGACCGCAGCAGATGCTCCAGGACTCTGCTGCTCTCCGGCTGGGTAACTGTCCTCACTTTGTGCTCCCCGGGCTCCATCACATCCATTAATATGCAGAGAAGTCAGATTCATGTTTTAGACAAGCTCATATTCTTTGCCATTAGCAGGTTTCTATAGATGCCACAGAAAGCATGTTATTAAGGCAGATGAAAGGCCAAGGAATGAGTTTGCTGTGCATGTGCATGCCCATGGGGTAAGCTCTCTACCCCTCCCCCATTTTTTTATTGTATCCATCCTGCATCAAAGTTCCTTCCAGAAGCAAGCGAGCTCCCCAGAAAGGCCCTGTGATGGTGGTAATGGAGCAAAACCACAAAGCATTTCACTGCTTGTGAAGTACCAGACCGGTGGCTGGGCTGAGCCAAGCTGACAGGTTGATCTTTTGCTTCCTGCAGCCTGTTGTTCTGCCAAAAAAAGGCAGCCCCCCACTCCCCCTCCCTTCCCGGAGACTCCTCCACCTGCCCCGCTCGCCTGCTGACTTGTGCATTCCTCCTTCCACATAAAGATTAATCGCTCCAGTTAGAGCTTGGTGCGAGCGGACAAGGCGAGACATTCCTCTGTTGACATTGCCGCTTTTGACTAAGAGAGGCCAGAGGTTCTGGGCTCGCCCCGGCCGGTCGATGTGTGGGCAAGCTCCTCGTGGAGTTTGGTCGCTCCTTGTCTGGGGCACGAAGCGAAATGAGCCCCTCTGGCACGCACACAGTGCCTGGCGGGAGGCATTTCTCTTTGTGGGATGCACGGCTGCCCTTTGCCATCGCAGATCCCGTGGTTTTGCTCTGGAGACCAAAGGGGCAAGCCGGGTCCTGAGCTGGGTGGCAGTGGTCTGGGCAGCTTTGGAGATCAACAGGACTCTGCTTTCTGCCTCAGGGGTGGGACAGCATTGCTGCGCTGTGGGACAGGAGTAGCTGTATTGGGGTAGTGGATAAAGCAACATCTCTGTAGGACAGTGGGGAGCCTTGGTGGAACCATAGTCAAGAGTCTCAGGGCTGCTGCTGCGGTGGTGACAGGCCTTCCATGGTGGTTTCTGCTGGCTTTGCAAGTGCTGGAGGCAGCTCTGCCTTGGTGCACGCTTAGCATCGCTGCTGGAGCCCTCAAGCACCTCCAGGTCTTGGAGAGCTTTTGGTTTGAATGTACGTGTACCCTCTCTCCAGACCCAAATCCACCTCACAACCACACCACATCTTCCTTCAGATCCATCCATTAGGATCTCCAGCCCTAAAGAGAAGAACGTGGCTCCTGCCTTGCCCAGCTCCAACCGAGCACGGGAAGAGATGGCAGAGGCTGTGCCAGAGCTGCGGGAGAGCGGAGGCTTTCCCCAGGGTTTGCTCTGCCTTGTGCTGTCCTGTCCTCTCCTGCGCATGTCTGCCCCGAGCTGGGAAGTCAGGGCTGGAGGCTGCAAGGTCAAACCTCAGAGGTAAGTGGCTATTTCTGGAATTTCATAGAGGAGAGGAGAGATCGGGAGCCTGGAGCAGGATGCAGGAAGGGAAAGGGCGCGTAGTCTAGAGAAACAAGGATGGGAGCTGTGGAGGGGACCTGCTGTCCGGGGCAGAGGAAACAAAAGGCGCAGATTCAGGTTAGGTGTTAGGAAAAAATCTCCTGTTGTCTCAGCAGGCTGGGGAACCACCACCACGGGGGTGAAGGACGTGTTAAAGCGCTCCAGACAGAGGTTTGTCTGTGTAAACACCAGCGGGCCTTGGGCGAGGGAACAGGTTCGGCGGCTCCTTGGGCTCCAGCCCTGTTTCTCCGTGATCCGTGTGCGCAGGCTCGCTTGGGAGCGCCTCCGCTCGCCTGGGCGCTTGTCCCACCACAAACACACGTTTTGGATCTGGGACAGAAGTTCAAATACGCATTGCTCTTGTCGCGTTTTGTCATCTATTCCTGGTCTCGCTGGGCGCTGCAGAACAACTTCTGGGTATGAGAAGGATTAGACAAATGAAGCTGTTGTACGACGGTGATTTCAGGGGGTTTTTTCTTACTACTAGATTTTTTTCTTTTCTTTCCTTTTTCCTTTACTAAAAAAAAAAACAACCGCCTTCTTTTGTGCACTTTGGACCAAGCTTGTCATATTTCTTAGAGTCTCCAGTGACTCCTTCATACTACAGACTTTGTGGAGTCCTCCTTGTTAGACCAAGAACTGCATGATTCATTGTGTGCTGGAGATTTAATACTGCACGTAAAACATTCCCGGTTCAAATTTGTTTTCTTTCTTTCCCTCCTCCCCTCTTTTTTTTTTTTTTTCTTTCTTGGCTTCTCAATTACATCCTGGAATTTTTTCACAAGATATAAAATAAATATATTCCCAAATATGTCCAGTAGGAAACGATCCACTTAGATTTTTCAGCTGCTGTTTTAAAGCCTTAAAACAATTAGGTGCTGTTCAGCTTTCTCCCGGGATGGCCGTGTGTTGGGAAGACCATCTCCCAGCGCTCATGGCCCTTGGAAGATGCACGTCGCTTTGTGAACAGCTCAGCCTCTGCGTGCAGCTGGGCTCCTGCGTTTGGAGGCACGTGTTGCTTACTGAAGACTTTTGGGATTGCTTTTCCAATGGTGAGATGTAGATTTTTAATGCCAAAAGGGACCTTTTTGGTTATTCAACCTGGCCGAATCCCATCCTTTATGGTCACCAGCCCCGTGGTGGCATGTCCCATCCCGGTATTTATCAGTTCTGTTCACTAGGTCGGTCTGATGTCACCTGCGTCCTCAGCAGCCACTCCAAGAGCAGTGGCTGGGGTCAGCTTCTTCCAAGGACAAAATCCTCTGACGGGCAGCTACGTGATGACCTGAACCTGGGAAGAATTAGCTGAACACCTTAATTACAGGTTGCCTTACGCTTGCCTGTAGTGAGGTGTATCTGTCCTGCCCAGGCTCCTCTTCATCTGCATTTTTTAAATGTATGGTAACGAATTCCGGTCTCTCTTAGCCATGACCTGAGAATCAATTTTTCAGAAGAGCCCAAGGCTGGCTTTCCCAGGACTTGGTCCTTGCACTGGGTGCTTGGAGCAGCTCTCAGCCCTTCCCAATCCACTTGAGGAGTTTGGTTTCCAAAGGGACCTCAGCACCTCAGCAGCTTCCATCAACCTTGCGGTCCAAAGAACCCATCCCCAGGGTGCAGCGTGCTTGAAGTGAGGTGGTCCTGCTCTCTTTGCTGCCTGAGGATGCGCTGCCTGAAGCAGCACTCGTGGCAGCAATGGAGTCATATCACCCACAGCTAGGGCGGGTGAGCTTGGGTGTAGCAGCACGTGAAGACACCTTGACTTCTTACAGGCCAGTAGCACCTCCAGGTTCTGCGCTGTGCCCTGGGGACATGTTAGCTCGCTGGGTGCTAACGACCTTCTGCTCTTTCCCCCGTAGGTGCTCGCCTCCATCCTGCTCGCTTCCCGATGGAGCGCTGGTTTGTATCGCAGCTTGACCTCAGGATGCAAATCCCTTGACTCTTCTCGTTAATGCGGTGATTTGGGCCCATGGTAGGGCCGCTGTCTCTGTGCTTGAGTGACCTGAGCAGCTCCTGTGCATGCGTGAAGATATTTGTGTGGCCAGGCAGCGTTTCTGCTTCTGCGCCTTGTGTGAACACCTCGGGGGTCTGAGGCAGTTCCTGGCTGCCATCGCTCCTCTGCTCCCCTTGAGGAACTGCCTGAAAAAGCAGCGATAATCATACGGGCTTTGCTTGACTGGTTTGTGCTGGGACAGGCTCAGCTTGGAACCGAGGGCTGTCCGAGCCAGCCCGCAGTGGGACCACAGGAGATGCTGCCGTCAGCCCCGCATCAGGCACCGTCCCAGGAGACTCAGCCAGCTGGCACCCAAAGCCTCCTTCTCCAGGTGACCCCAAATGAGACCTTTGCAGCACCTCAGCCTTGGAGAAGCAGGTTTGCCATCCCTCTCTGGAGGGCTTTCAGCCACCCTGTGTAACCCCTGACACCCCTGTGCTGGGTTGTCCCAGCCTCTGGTCCCACACCAGGCTGTGGACACCCAGGGCAGGCGGGTCCTGCCCCACGGTGCCATCAAAACCTGCAAAAACTAGGGAAAGGAGGGGAAGGGGTGAGTGGGGACGTGGTTTGTACCAACTCAGTGATGGACCAGAGGCTGTAGATTGAGTTGCATGGCTTTGTCTGGATGGAGCTCTGAGCAACCTGGTCTGGTGGAAGATGTCCCTGCTCATGGCAAGGGGGTTAGAACCAGATGATCTTTAAGGTCCCTTCCAACCCAGACCATTCTATGATTCTTGATGGCCAAGGAAAACGTGATCTCAGGGCTGTGACCACCCTTTGTACAGTCAAGAGGTCTTTTTCCAAGAGTGGTTCTTCTGCAGGTGCATCGGCTGCATCCCCACCAGCCTCGCTGCCTCCTCCCGCGCCGACAGTACCCGGGGGCTGCAAACCCCACCAGCCGCCGGCGCAATCAGCCAGCCATCGCGCCGTGGAGCCTGCGGATCCCGCGGTTCCCCGGGCTGGCTCGGCGGAGGAACCCAGCGCCGCTTTCATTCACCAGCCTGTAAACACGGCGGTTCAGGCGTTGCTTCAAGTGTGGTTCAGCCATCGCCGCTGTGGGGGCTGCAGCTTCCCGGCCGGGGTGGGGCAGGCAGCTGGGGGCTGTAATTGCTTCAGCCACCCGACTTTAATCCACCTCTGTTCGTGAGTCAGTGCCCCCAGGGGCTCAAGTTAAGAGCTTGGGCTCACTATATATAGTCAGCGGGGCTGCTAGGAGGCAATTCAGCAACCTGCCCCTCCCCGTCGGCTCCCCGGGTACCAGAGGCAGGGTGAAATACCCTGAGATGGGGAGTTAAGCAAACCTGTTCTACTTTGCGCCGGGCCCAGACAAGGAGCCCATCTGTGGTCAGTTGTGCAGTTCATCCGTGGCTGAGGCAACTTCTCAAACCACTTGAATTTGCTCTTGAGACGGCGTCTGCCGGCGCTGTCTCGTGGTGCACGGCTTGCGGGCAGATCGGCCCTGGGAGCCAGGGTTCATCCTCCCACCTCAGAGGTTCACGCTCTGCTTTTAATTCACAGAATCACAGAATGTTTGGGGTTGGCAGGGCCCTCTGTGGGTCACTCAGCCCAACCCCTGCCGAAGCAGGGTCACCCGAGCAGGCTGCACAGGACCGCGTCCAGGTGGGTCTTCAATATCTCCAGAGAAGGAGACTCCACAACCTCCCTGGGCAGCCTGTTTGGGGGGCTACCTGCTTCTCCCCTGTGCCTGCAGCCATGGGCGGTTCCTCTCACTCCGCAGCAGTGCTGGTGTGGGGGACCACGCGTCCCTGTCACCCCCGGCATCGCAGCTGCTCTCCGTCGACTTTTGTTCCCCCTTGCGGAAGGCAAATATTTGAGCTGGTCTGCCAGCCGTGTCTCCTGCAGAGCCATCGCTGCCCGAGGTGCAGCAGGGCTTTAGGGCTGAAGCCACTTCGCACCAGCGAGAGGACGCAAACCTCCACCCCACCGAGGCGGTGGAGATGGCGGTGTAAAATCGAGGGTTCCTTTGAGCCCGGTGTTGCCTGGCTGGCTGGCAGCGCTTGGCTGATGGCAGTGATGTAGCAACTCCCCAGCACACATGTTAGTGGTTTTGAGGGCTAAATTGGACCTTGAGAATTAGCAGCCTTGTAAGTCAATAACAACATGTCCTAATGAATGCAAGATGTCCCTAGGAAATGAAGGCTCCTTCGCCTGACTGGGATCCTGTGACTGGGAGAGGACCAGTAAACAAGAAGGAATGCTCCAACTGGAGATGAGCAGGAGATACAAAGTCGGCATCTAGATATTTCTAACACGCCCCAGCTGTGGGTGGCGGTGGGGGGAAACGCGAGCCATTTGCAGTTGTGAAACACGGCAGTGTCTGCTGCCCGGCCGTCCCCTGCATCTTGCTTGGGTGGGAAGAGCTCCGAAACCTGGCTGAGAAGTGCCAGGTTGTCCCTCCTGCCCCTCGCCGTCACCACGCGGGGTGGGGTGACTCCGGCAGCCGTCACGGCCTCGTGTGCAAGCGCTGCCTTTCCCTCTGCCCCGCTCCAGAGCCCGCCTTCAGAACCACCCGTGGGCTCCATGCACATCCTCCGTGCGTGTCCAGGGGTGGCTGGGCAGCCCCGGCTGCGGCCCGTGCGTCGCTCGGCTGCGCTGTGCGGGAAGGCTGCGGGCAGCCGCTGTTGTGAAGGAGGGGGTTTGTGTTTGGGGATGGAGTGGCCAGGGTCTGGGTGTGCTGGGAGGAGGTGGAAGGGGCTGGTTTGCAGATGCTGCGCTCTCCCTGTGGCCGCCCTGATGGCAGAGGAAGGAGCTGTGGGTGAGCTGTGCTGGGGGGACAGCCCACAGGTAAGATTTGGGGGCTATTCCGGTGCCGTCTCCCCTGCTCTGCTGCTGCGAGGGGCCAGAGCAGGCGATCAGGGCCGAGCAGGAGAAGCAGTGGCTCTCGCTCAGCCCTCCCCTTGCTACAGCTTCTCCCACCATTGGGGATAAGCAGCTGCCACCCGCTGCCTGCAGCCCGGGTGCTCCCAGCGCTCCCGTGATTCTGCCTGGCCGCTCTCCGGACCTCCCCGCCCGCAGCCCCCATGCCCGTTTCACTGTTTCACTGCTCTGCATGCAAAATCTCCCCTTCCACAGGTCTGTAGACTTGCTGCCAGAGCCTTCTGAGCGTTAGCGCTGCTCTGGTTTAGGAGTTTATTCCCCCCACCAACTTGACATAGAATCACAGAATCACAGACTGGCAGGGTCGGCAGGGACCTCTGTGGGTCACCCAGCCCAACCCCCTGCCCAAGCAGGGTCACCCAGAGCAGGCTGCACAGCACCGCGTCCAGGCGGGCCTGGAATATCTCCAGAGAAGGAGACTCCAC
>Ga0065711_1036568_pt1 | contig 20849 bp, 10 predicted proteins | sample Hoacrofraction12_FD_59098 | JGI IMG/M metagenome (GOLD analysis project Ga0065711, IMG submission 59098) | Hoatzin crop microbial communities from Cojedes, Venezuela - Epithelial fraction 12 v2 (version 2) | ecosystem: Host-associated > Birds > Digestive system > Esophagus > Crop | place...
GCCTGACTGGAAGGTGATTGAGGGAGTGTTTCTCATTAGTACAGGTTGGTGAGTGTCCCTTCAGAGCCATGGGCTGATGCTCCCCTGGGATCACCTGGGGAGGAGCCTGCTCAGGGGCTTCATTTGCTCTGACGAGGTTGTTGATGTTCCTCTGTCTCTCATTGCTCCTCTGGGCTCCCTTGGGTTCGTGAAGATGGGCACTAAGGCATGTATCCTGACACTCAGACCTCAGACTTTCTGTTTGCAGAGGAACTGTAGAGACACACATATATACACACTTTAAATGGACTTGTATACACAAGTCTGATGTGACATATGACTTTAACTGTTCCTGAGCAATGTTGTGAGGAAGGTTCAGAAAATGATATTGACACTTCTTCATGCTGTGGAATGCATGATTAGTGAAATCCACAGTATTTTGCAAATGTGACTCACCATCTACAACTGTAGGATGGGAGACTAAGGCAGCTGAAGTGGAAAGATTCTGATGCATCTTAGAACAAAGCCATGAGATTAGGTCTGGAGCATGACAACAATGTGATAACCATTCTGCGGCGGTTGACTGATGGACAACAGTGAAAGCCATTTAAATTGAAGTGGCTTTCCGTTTACTTCTTTTCTCTCGTTTTTCTTCTGAGTGGTGAAAATACCAAACAGCATTACGGGAGAGAGATATATTTTGGGCACTGGCACACTTTCTTAAGTTATAAATAAAAAAAATCAGAATGTCTTTTTAAAATTCACTCTCTAGTTGATTCAAATTACAGATATGAACTCCTCCATCATCTCCTCCTTTTATTTCTAGGGAGCCACAAAAGAATCAGCTATACCACCAACTTCCAACCAAGTGAATTACCTGATAACCTGAAGAACATTTTAGTTTAAAAGTCATAGTCTGGTTTATTCTCCTTTGCTGACCCAAGTCTCTTTGCATAAAGCACTTGAGAGCAATGCGGGAACTGTAATGAAATGGAGAAGAGTGAAAGAAGGTAGAATTTGGATGTCCTTCATCCTAAGTGAATGACCTAACTCATGGGATGTGCAATCATCCTTAAGCTTGGTCACCTGATCAGACACACAAAGAATAAAGTCTGATTAGCGCTTGCAGTGTTTCCTGTGTATGCCCTCTGTTGGTGTTTCCAGTCAATTGCATTCCTCTTCTCTTTGCTCACATGTTGCTTGTCATAGAGTGGGCTATCTGATTTACTTTCCTCACTTGACCTTTTTAATTCGGTACATATCTAGACTGACAGTAGTTTTTCTTAAAATATTTCAGATTTTTTTCCCGTGACATCCTCCATTCTTTATGAGTTTTATTCTGGGGTTTGTCAAGTTCCACTTCACCTACATTTAATTTTGTATCACTAAGTAAGGATATCTCATGTCACTCATGTCATGCCTCATCAGACATTTTAATTACTCCTCTTCTTCACTCAGACTAAGTACTTTATTTTACATTCTTCCTGATATTTTAAGGGATCTAAGAATTGCTGTGACTGCAAACTGCTTGAAATAAATCCTCTTCACTGATCACATAACGGAAAAACAGGACATAGATTTCTGATTCTTCTTTGCAGATGTTCTGTCTCCAAGGCAAGTCACCAGAAATGGAGTCTGCAATTCGTATCAGATACACTTTAGTGAAAAACTGGCTGGTAAATATTAAAGGTAGAAGTCATCTGTCCTTACTTAGACATCTAGCATCTGCATACCCCAAACATCTAATTCATTTAAAATGTTCAGATTCCTAAAGTTAAATGAGACTAATATTAACCTAAAGAACCTGAAACCAGAGATCTTTATGAAAATTTGGTCTTAATTACAGAGAATAAACTATCTTCCTATGTTCAAAATTTTGCATTTCTCTTCTGTATCTGTTCTTACTACATAGCTATTCATAAAATTATAATGGCATCCTCCATATTTTCTGAAGTTGTGTCTGCCCTTTCTGACCTGCCTGAACTCAATTCCGGTGCTCTAGTAAAAATGATACTGTTAAAAATGTGTTCGCTTTGAATACATCTCCTTTTAGCCTTCTGTAAAGGGAAAATAACTGATCCTGCAAAGAAAACATTTAGCTAATCAAACATTTTGACCCAAGAAAAAATTTTCGTCAGAAATGTTTACGAAAGGTAAAATTAGTTAAAACACTTTTGTAGTTTAATCAGAGACATTTTCAGGGATATGCAACTCTTCAGGGGAGGAGTGGTAGAAAGAGAGCAATACTCTTCATCACATACCATTTCACAATAAAATACTCTAAAACTAATATAGGCGCAGTAGAAACATATCTTTTTGGAATTACAAAATTATTACTAAATTTACCACAAGAATGACAAATAGTGTCTTGATTTTTTCTTTTTATACATGTTTGTTTACATATTTTTCTATAGTATTCCTATATTACTTTGTGCTATCTCTCAGTATGTCACGAAAAGCATTTTATTCTGGAACAGCTGGAAGCATCTATATAATATCCATTCTTGCTAGGTTGTGTAAATTAATTATTACCCACTGTTGAATAAAGCCTGAGTCAAGTAGTAAGAATGTGTAGGATCAGATCCATAGTCCATGACTGGGGAATTATCACTGAACTAAGAGATACTGGATTTACTCCTAATCAAAAGGCCAGAGAAGACTCAAGTGAATAAAAAGCAGATGTATATATAAATTGACATAAATATTCTCCAAAGTTTTTTCTTTCTCTTTCCCTGTGGACTTAACAGGCAAATAAAATCAAGAAGTCTACACATGTTCCCCAATGATTTGCAAAAGGAAGACGTTTTACCAGAAGAACATTTGAATGCCTACCAAACTAGCCAGCAACTGTTTGTTTTGACATCTGTCACAAAATGTGGTAAGCAGTGCCTTTCAAGGATTTTATCAACAAGTGTCTGCGTCAAATGCATTAGCAACAGCAATAAAATCAACACACTGAGACACACAACACAAGGCATAAGCCAAGCATTTCTAGTTTTTTTAAATGCTCATAGATAAAACTGGTTTTACATAAATAGCTAATTAACTGAAAAAATATATAAAGGTAATGTAAAATTTGAATCTGAGCATTAATTAGACCTGAATGTAATCACTTAACATGAAAGATATTACTGTGATCATCATGCTCTATTCACGTGTTCTAACGGCCACAGAGTAAAACACTAATTTCAATGCAATAGCAGCTATGCCTGTAAAAGATATGACAAATCACAGTGGTCCACATTCAGAAGCCGTAGTTTAATGCATCTTGTTGTACATGTTAAGAATTTGGAGGCAGTTTATTTTTATAATTATCATGAAGGAAAGCTGTATTGTCAAGCAGTCGTCATGTTTGGTGCATGATTTATGAAAAGGCTTGTGAATGTTATTAGTCATCTGAACTTGCTCTGAGACCAGACTTCTTAATTTTCTGCAAAGTGCTGGTCAATCAATATGCCTTGTTTGTCAAGTAAAGACTGACAGGGTCTTCATAGTGACAGTTTTTGTAACAAACTGTTCTATTCCAATTATATTGTGTATTTCCCTGGTGGTAATATCATCAGCAGTAAAAAAAACTCCAGTAGAGATATTTTCCAAAGGAAGGAAAGTCTACCTAAAAGAAGTTCTATGCTAAATCATACTAATCACACAATTCTCAAAAGACCATATAATATCTGTAAATAAACACATATATCCCAGAAAACAGACTTTGTAGGAGTTCATGTCTACCAGGTAAGATCTATCCACTTTCTTCATTCCTGAAATGTTATGAGACTTGAAAAAAAAAAAAATTAGGAGCTAACACTACAGCTAAGAACAAAAATCTTTAAAGACTGAAGCTTCCTTTGTAAAAGAAAACCTTTTCTCATTTACAATCACTTCTCCCTAGTTACACATAAAAGACAGGGCCACATAGTGAAAAACAGTTAAATCCATTTTATAGGCTACTCTTCCAGTGTACTGCTTTACCATTTGGTTAATGAGATCATCAAAATACACTTTGTACACTTCAAAATACACCAACGACTGAATCAAACAGATCATTTAGAGGAACATTCATTCAAATAAGTTTGTAGTGCACCAAAAGTAGATGATTAGAGCACTGCTCTTCATAGAAGACATAAAGGAATGTGACTATCCATATCAGGGAGAAGAAACATCTTTATTTTTTAAATTAAAAAGTTTTATTTTAAAGAGTAAAAAAAAGATAAACTGTGATTAATCATGACTGTTTTAAACCTCTGCATATGTCAGAGCACTTCTCAGTTACAGCATTAATGTGTTTCCTATAAAATATTCCAATACAATTTTGGAGGGAATGGAGAAATTAGTAACTTATTTTTAGGTCTATAATGTACTTGCACTAGGGGAGGTCTTTTTGAAGCAAACGATATTGTCATTGCCTATAACATTGCAGTGAAAACACTTCCCAAAATATGAGCTGCACCCAAGCAATGTTGAGGAGAGCAGTAAACTCAAACAGGCCAAGAGGAAAAGAACAAGCAGTGCTGTGTTTTTCTAAAGAGCTTTAATTGGCTTCCTATGGTCTTACAAAGATATGCTAACAGGAACTTATACCCCAAGAGCTTTCTTTTACCTCTGTGTATAATAACTGTTTGTCATTAAGGTGTTCACCTTAAAAGGTGGAGCTACTGGGTAACATGAGACTCTTTACTGTCTTGTTTGAACCACGGGATTAGCAAGCAGGGATGGAATTGAACAGGTGCCTCAAATTTCTGATTTTCAGGTCAGCTTTCTTGCAGTTCATCAAATTCTCATTTTGGACTTGAGCTCAGATTCCAAATATTAATGTTTCTTCCTAGTCAAAAAAGGACAGATGAATGGTGGGGTTTTTTTCTCTTTTTTTTCTTCTTTCCTTTAAAAATAGCTGAGCTGTTCATTGTTGTAAGCGAATTATACGAAGCCATTAAAAATCCCATGGCTGAAGATCAAATTCTGTGCCCATATATTGCTGTATTTAATGTATATAAATTTCATTCTTAATTCTGATTTCTCTGGACAAGTAGAGCCTCATTTGTTTTTCTTATTCTCATTTTCCTAGGTATAGTAAAAGAACTAGATGAAGATCAGGATCTAGATTCATTTCAGCTTCTCTAACAGCTCTCTGAAAAGAAGTAGAAGAGATATTGTGACTTGTGGTTTAAAAACTTAGCTTGTTTTCCAATTATTATGCTAATTATCCAAGCCACACTACAGAGTTGATGTGTGAAAAATTGACAGCGTTGATGTCAGAAGTCTGGCATGTATGTGTGTGGAGGAGGAAGCAAAAAAAGGAGGCAGACACGCATTTGTTTGGGATGGGGGACCATAGTTTCTTTTTGAGCTCCCTTAGCTGGGGAACCACAATATCATGACATGGATGTACTAGCAGCTGACTAAAGTGTGTTTCCTCTTCTTTCCTCTGTCACTGAAACCTGTCACAAATGAATTATTTCCTCTTCTTGTGAGGGAGGGGATTGGGATTTGAATCAAGATTTTTGTTTGCTTGCATATATATGATTCTTCAGTGAAATGATCTGTTATGGTTTTATTACTAGAAAGCTCATGTAAGTTATACGACATTTATTTATTCTTCCATAAATGTTTTCCCAGAGTGGTTCAGGGAATCCATCCAGGTTGCACTAAGCATTACATAAAAAAGACGGGAGCTTGATGCCTAAGTCTCTCTAGGTTGAAGATATCTATTATTGTGGCAAAGGCTTTCTAGATCAAGATATGTCAAGTGGTGTAGAAACCATTCAGAATGATTTACTGTCATCTGAAAAGCCAGTTTTTGGATCTCATCCACTATGTTATGAGTTCCTTTGAGGGATGAAGGGAAAACGTGTTTCTAAACCTATTTTGCCTACTGAAAGAAAACAAAATCTGCAGCATCATAATCAGCACTGCTCTGTGTTCAGCAATGGTGAGGCCTGCAGTCTATCAGCTCTGCTCACATAGATAAGTATCACTTCAGTCAGTGGGAATTCTTATAAAGGCAGTCTGCAGGTTTGGAGATAAATCAAGCAGCTAGAGGGATTAAAAATGTGCAAGGATGTCAGAAGGACATGAGCAGTTTAGAATATATTTGGCTACCATATAAAAGAACAGAGCTTGAAGATGGCACGGTTTTAATGTAACGAATGCTTATAAGCACCCCTCCTATACCATCATCTCAGTGATATGGACAGGGAGATTTAAAAAATGGTGTTGAAAATAAAAACCTGTAGATTTTTTTAATTTTTTTTTTTGTCTGCTCTTGTCACTTATGAGATAGCAGGTAAAGCACATTACAAATATAAGCAAGCCTCTTGTCCTTTTGAGATGGAGACGGATTTTGACAGCAGTGTCACTGTTGTAAATTAACAAGAACCATAATTTTGTTACAGGCATAAGCAGCAAAAATAAAAACCCCAAAATAAATTCACTGAGTTCCTGTGTATTACAGTGAAAAAGTTTAAAAGGATATTTAATTATAATGTACCACATGAGGATCAAACCTGCACCATTTTTTCTTGCACAGAAATTGATAGATCTCCTCTTACTGTATTTAATATTATAATTTCATTTTTGTTTAGGAAAACAAAGAGCTAATCAAAGGAGTTATTGCTCCTATATTCCCAGTATGTTCTTACAGTTTAACTAGAAAGGAAATACAAATTTTTAAAGAGGAGGGGGATTTTATTTTCCACATTAAATTTCATCTAGTTGGGAACTGTGACCAGAGCCAAAGTGATGGTCGGAGCAGACCCCAGAGAATTTCAGGGATGAGTCTTTATCCAAACCTTGATGGTGGAAATGTCCTAGCTGACTAAAGGCATCAGAGAATGCTAGTGTGAAAAGTAGTTAACAAGTTAACACAAGTTATTGTTTAGTCTTGATTCTTCTGTAGTTGATAGCTTCATATACTGCTCCAGGTAGAACCATTAAAAAAAATTAAAAAAAGATTTCTTGCTATAATGCACACCTTACAGCATTGTTAAATGTCATAGAGCAATAAAAATAGGTTAGTGAGCCAAATAAATTCCCAGTACAGCTGTACAGCCTTTGATAGTTGAACCAGGATTATATTCTCCCAGTTGACATCTAGAAAAAGATTTATTTTATGAAGTAAGCACAAATGAGGCTTAACTTAAGCCAAATATCTAGAGGGATGCTTCTGGAGAGTTAGCTGTGAACTACACTGATAGGCCACGCCTAAAGAAATCCTAGAAGTAAAGTAATAACAAAACAGAGATGCAGAAAAAACACAGCAGTGTAGCTAGGTGAGCAGCTCACTGTGCAAGTACTGAATGTCATTTATTTTGACCTTAGTGAGGCTTTCAATACTGTCTCCCATGACAAACTCATGGACAAACTGATGTAAAAGCTAGGTAAGTGAAAAATGAGTTTGACTGAAAAGTGGTTGAATGGCCAGGCTTAGAGGGCTGTGATCTGTGGTACAAAGTCCAATTATCCATCAGTCACTAGTTGCATAACCGGGGGTTCATACTAGGACCAGTACTGTTTAACATCTTCTTAATGACTTGGATGATGGGACAGGGCGCACCTTCAGCAATTTTGCAGATGATACAAAACTGCAATGAGTGATTAATACATCAGGAGGGTTCAAATGAACCTCAACAGACTGGAGAAATGGTATGACAGGAAACTTATGAAATTTTAACAAGTGTAAAAGCCAAGTCCTGTACCTGAAAAGGAATAATTCCCATGCACCAGTAGAGGCTAGGACTGGAAAACAGTTCTGCAGTGAAGGACCTGCAGGTTCTGGTAGACAACAGGTTGAACATGAGCTAGAATTTTGCTGTTAGGCAAGGGAGGCCAACAATATTCTCAGGTGCACTGGGAAGTGTTGCCAGCAGTTCAAAGGAGGTGATCCTTCTCATCTACTCAGCACTGATGAGGCCACACCTGGACTACTCTTCCCAGTCCTAGGCTCCTCAGTACAAGCAAGAAACACACATACTGGAGAGAGTCATGAATAAAAGACTGGAGCATCCAAGCTACGTGGAGGGGCTGAGAGCTGAGGTTGTTCAATTTGGTGAACAAAAGACTAAGAGTGAGCTTATCCACGAGTATTAACAACTGATGGCAGATATTAAAGAAGACAGAGCCAGACTCTGCTCAGTGGCACCCAGTAACAGGAGAGTAGGCAAAGGGGAGAAATTGAAACGTAGGAAATTCCTTTTAAACATACTGAAAAAATAAATCTGAGGACGGTTGAACACTGCCCAGAGAGTTTGCCCAGAGAAGCTCAGGAGTCTGCATCTTTGGAGCTATTCAAAACTCTACTGGACATGGTCTTGAACAACCTGCTCTAGCTGGCCTTGCTTTTAACAGAGGGTTGAAGCCAAGAATCTCCAGAGGTCCCTGCTGACCTCAACTTTTGTGTGATTCTGTGTCCATTGTCAGAGGAACCCTTTCCTCTAGCGCATTTTTTCTTGTGACCAGCATGCATTTGAATACACTTTACAATGTCCACAGGCCAGTGGTTTTTCTTCAGTTAGCATGGATTTTTTTTAATCTACAATGTCTCAGTCTTTACCAAGACTTTTGAAGAATAATAAACACCATAAAACCAGTCTTATAAGATATGGATGAGTATTTCCTTCTAGTAATACTGATAAGTCTTGTCGAAGAGTTGGAAAGATCACTACTCTACCGCTGTGTGGGAGAACTAGGTGTAACAGATGTATCTGCTGTCTTAGAAGCCCAGGGGCTATTGTTTCACCTGACAAGGGGCAAAACCACATTGAGTAGGATGATAAGGAGGTAAGATTTCTCACTATAGCTGTTTTACAGGCAAATTTCGGAAACAGTAGTTTCTGCCTTTGATGTCCTCTAAGAAATCAGTTCAGATAAGGTTTGCTGAGAGCAAATTCCTGATAAGTGGCAGAAATTAGTGAACACTGAGAAGTCAAGAATCAATGAGCGGATCAAGACATGCTGAGAGGTACATAGGATATACTCCTCTAAGGCAAATGGACTTACTTGAGAAGACGCAAAGTTTTCTGTTTCTACAATCATTACATAAAATCAAGCCTGAAGAATCTATGTGATCCATTTCAACATGTTATGCTACTTTAAATTACTTTTCTCTTTGGTACTTGTGCTGCTTGGGAAAGCAAAATAAATTCGCTCATAAAAAGTAAATTATGAAAAAAGAAATTTAAACACCTTTACAGTTTTAGCTCATTTAGTTTCTCCATGCATGGACAACAGTCAAATAATGTCTACTGATGTGAATATTATCTTGCCATAAAGCCAGTCACAAAGGAAATCAAGATATAAATTATAAATTAATTAAAACCCTACTCTAAACACTTGTTCTTGGACATGTTATTTTTTTGTGTGTGGGCAAATGGGGTGGTTATCAGGTGTTTCTGGCTCATATATGCATTATTTCAGGTTTACAATGCCTACCTGATAGAAAGAGAAATGTATGCTAACACAGACTAAAGCTCCTGAATAAATTGTTGTTGCATTCAAAGATCAATAAAACCCGTTAGAGTGCTATGGTAATTTTATTTTCAAAACATTTCTTCTTTCTTCTCTTTAGAAAACAAAACTATTACAGAATTCTAAAAAAGTACTGCAGAAAATGATCAGTCTCCAGCGAGGTGGAATTCCACACAGTAAACTACAGCATCTTACTAACTTTTGTGTACTCCTAAGTGAATCTATATTTATCCCACTTTTGACCTTTTTCATATTCCTCTGTTATTAAACTTCCTTTTTACAAGTTGCTTACTATAGCAGAAAGATTATTATCATGATGTTTGAAAAACACTGTAAAAAATAATTGGGAAAATTTAAAAACTACTCAAAACGGGAAAACAATGAAAGTTTTTCTTTATGTTAGAAAATGTTTAATTATTAACTTTAAAAATATTATTGGATTTTTTCATACACCATTGTTAATTCTGGGACCTTAGTTTACCTGAAGTGAGAATACATAGATATTCAGATCTTCTGCCAGGATAAAATGAAATAAAAATTCAGTCAGCAATGTGCCTAACCGGAGGGCCTGCTTCAGGAATTTTATGAACAATTAAGATGAACATTAGTTCCCATAGCGTATAAGTTATGTTAAAAATACAAATGAAAGGGCTTATGATACCTTCTTGAAGGGCTGACAGAGAAAGGAAAGCTAAATCTGCTGGTGGAGTTCCTAGAACGTCACAGAGTTTGGATTCAATGGGATTACTAGGCAAGTGGTTGATAAAAGATGAAGCAAGCAGTCAGACACAAGTGGCAACAAAGCATGTAAATAAGCGCTAGGCTTCTTCTACTTGCATTACATTTTGTTCCTTCTTCCCTGTAAACTGAACTTAGATATGTACTGGGGATATTCTGATATTTAAGGGGGCTGCTAGTCTTGTGTCATGTAGGATGTGGGAAAACAAAATATTTCTCTTTTTTTTCTGCCCCTTATCACTTTAAATTCACCCAGGGACTGTTCAAACAACATGTTTCTACTATCAAGAGAACTGGAACAGATCAGTCCAAAAAGGCACTTTCTGAAGTGCAGCTATTCTTTATCATCTTGCAGCTTCTATCTTGCTTCTTTCTGTTCCAAAAGTTCCTACTCTTCTTCCTTTGTGTTCACAGTTTCACCCTAGTAACTGCAGCCTCTGCCTACTCCCTCAATCATCTTAAACTTCAGCAACAGCATGCACGAGGTATGTGACATCATACGATTAAAAGTAGTGGGATTAAACAGTTGTCTGTGTATACACATTCTGTTCTACTTTGACTCTGCTTCCCTATCCCTTTATATGCTTACTAGCCATTTTTGGTCACTATTTGTATTTCCTTCTCTCAAAGAAGAGATATTAGTGATGACAGTTATTATTTTAAGCCGTCACAATAGCAAGAGGGAGAATCATATTCACAGCCTCTGCAATACTATTAAACTTTTGGTCAGGATGGCTCTGGAGGTCTGAGTAACAGAAACCCTTCCTGTTCCTCAGTGTGTTGTTTTCCCTGGGAAACAGAGATCTTCCCGGGAGATTTTGTTTCATATTGGCGACAATGTCCTAAGCTGATGCCAAGGCTTTCTCTTCCTCCACTGTCATCTTTGGACGCTGCTGTCTTCAAGCTGTGCAAAGTCCCTGTTTACTTCCCTGTCTCTTGGGACACAGTTCAAGATGGGGACTATTGCATGGAGGAATGTTGGGAACTGACAGAGCATACGTACCCTATATTCACATAATCACCAACATTCAGAAATGCCTATACTCCTCTGAGTAAGACGAAGTGCGAGGAATGTCCTCCCCTTTCCTCCTTCCCACAGCTGCTTCTGGCCTTCAGGGAATGGCATGTCAACCTCACCCAGGCTCTTTTCCAGCAACCACTCAGCTGCCGCTTCCCCTGCTCCCTAATGAACGCCTTTCTCAGTTTCTACAGCAGCCAATTCCAACCTCAGCCATGAACAGCTGAGTGAAAGTCACAGCAGGGAAAAGCTGAAGCCAGCTGCTGCTGGCACCAAGGCCATCCAGGCAATGGGACATGGAGAAAGATGGAAAATACTATATCGATTTAGGGCAGCTGCTACTTGCTGGCAGGCAGGGTAGTAAGACCAGGGCATGTTGTACGCTCCATGATGACTCTGGGAAACTGAGTATGTCCTAGCCAAGCTAGCCCTTTTACAGCTGTTAACACTGTTGAAGCTTTTTTTAGTCTGTGAATAAAGCTAGAGGACATTTGTTTTATTCCACCATCCTACACTGTGTTTCACTGTCATCTGGAAGCAAAAAGCCTTGTCCTTTTACACTGAAAACAGAGGTAAGCATTTTTCAACAAACTCCCAACCCTACCACCCCCACTCCCTAATCCCATATTCTAATTTCTTTGTTACATTTATTCCAAGTATTGCGCTAAACATTATAAAAACTCCCTCTTGAACAACTCTTATTTTTTATGTTAGAGCCAGGTTTTCTAACCTGAAAATTTTCTGTGGATGTTGTTATACTCTCGAAGTTTCTGAGTTACTCCTTATCCTGTTTTCATACACTTTTTTAAATCTCTGTGAGAATAAAAAACATTTCCACACAATCACTAGGTCAAAATAGAGAACAATTTGAAAAGGAAAGTAAAATCTTCTTTATATATACAGCTATTCATTATCCAAGCACAGTGTTAAATAAAGTAAAAGAAATACGTAAGAACAGAAAAATAATAAATCTATTTTTTTGATCAAGTCATGAGTGATTTAGAACTTTCTATTTGAGCTAATAATTGCAGAAGGGGGAATTAACATACAGAGCCTAAACTTGAAGTATGTAATATGTTACACTAATTTTTGCTGTTCAATTCCTGTAACGGTAAAAAGTTACAGTACATGTTCCAAATAGCCATTCTTTGATTTTGTGAGTCTAAAGGAGAATAGTACTGAACACAAACAAAATACACTGAAATATTCTTATGATTAAGTTTTGTCTCTTACACTTTGGGATCTTCTTTTAAGTGACATTTAACTCGATGACTTAGCACTAAGCTTCAAAAAATTGAATACCTCCACATCTAAACTGCGAATTTCTGGAGTTTCCACAAATGATAAATATTGGCCATAATTATTCCTACTTCACTTAAAAGCTACTTTGGATGAGCACTGCTGTAGTGATGCATTTTTCATCTGTGTTCTCAAGAATAGGGGAAACAAACAAGTAAGAAAACCTGACTGATTATGAGAAGAAATTATAGTACTTACCAACATAAATATGTAAAACAATTCTAAACATGTGGGTGCTCTACTGTAGCGCATTAGGTAGGTTTCTCTGAAAACAAAATATGTCTTGCAATATTTCAACATTCAAAAAATTGTTTTTAGAAAATGCTAAGTTTTGCATGAGCTTCAGCATGACACATTGTCACATAAAGTCTTAGTTGAAAAGATTTGTTCCTCAGAGGCTGCTGTCCTGTGATCAACCTTGAGAAAGGCTGTAGGGCAACAGCCAACCTGTGGTGGGAGGTTTGTGTGAATTGGAGCAGCTCTGGGGATCAGTCCCAAGCCTTGTTTGACATCTCCATCAATGACTGATGAGAGGGAGTAAATGGAATGTTAAGGAATTAACAGACAGCATTGAATTAGGAGGAGTTTTGAATACCGATGAAAGGAGAAAGGCGTACAACAAAAATATAGAGTTGTTGGTACTGTTGGTACAGTTGTGGATTCTGCTGACTCTGAGACAAAACGTGGCTCACCGGGTCTTGGCATTCACTGCAAGTTGTCCACAGAAGGGCAAAGCGAGGACAAAAAAGCTATGAGAAGAACTAGAAAAAGGGACAGATACAGAGAAAAAAAGTGTAGTACAGATGGGAGGGAAATGGTTTGTGGATACAATCACAATAGGTAAGAAATGCCCTGAAAAACTCTTGTGGAAGAGATCCAGATTGGACATGGCAGGAGGGGGAAAGGGGAAATAACCTCTAGTTCTACACTAATGCGTTTGTGCCCTTTCCCTCTCCCTCTTGACTACTATCCATCAGGTGGAACTGAAAGCAGTGATTATTAAAGTGTCTGCAAAGAAAAGTGAATAGAGAACAACCAGATTTTCCGTATTATTGATTATGGATAAAAGAGAAAGAAGGAGAGTTACAAAGGAATGGCCATGTTGTAACATAAGAGACCTTAGATGGCTACGTCACATGGGAGTGGGAGATGCACTGACAGGAACTTAAATCAATTGTTAAGTACAAAAGCATATAGACTGTGAATCACCAATGTATTCATTGCAATTTAGCACAGCTCCTGCTTCTTTTTGCCCTACTCCAGAGAAACACAATCGGACAACAGCCATCTTACTTGTTCAGGACTTGAACAGTGCCTGTGAAGTCAGAGGGAGCCATCAACTTCCACGATCTTTGGAAGAAGTAATTTAATGAAGTTACAGGTGGAGAAAACTGAGGCTCCAGAAAAAAATTTGTCATCTTTCGAGTGCTGTGCAATCTCTTCTCAGCCAATTTCACTCAGGTTTGTGCTGAGAACTCTGCAGTTTTCGCATGTGTCAGCCAGCACACTGTGCCTTGCCATGGCAATATCATAATCTCTACTCCTCTATCAGTCCATTAGATGATGAAGTTATCTACTTCCAAAGAGATTACACTGAGGCATCTGAGAAATGTGTCAGTTTGTAGTCATATCCGTAGTAATCACTCCTCATTTCTTTTCACATAATAAGTTTTGGAGTTAATTGTAACTTTATTTTGTAATTAAAGATATTACCTCTACAAAAATAAAATCCTAGAATCATATTCATTTCTCAATGCCTAATTTAGTTACTTCTGTTTCTCATTCCCAACTTAAATTTTCTTTTCAAAACTGTTGTGTTAAAGGACTAGTAACTCCTGCAAACTGAATACTAATTGTGAGTAAAATAAAAACTATATCAGGAGCACTTGCTGCTTATGATTTTTGAATATAGAGAGTAGGATACTAGTGAGATCGCAAATGGTTTGAGGATCTCAAGGGATCATGTTTGAGCAAAGTTTGAAAGCTGACTTTTACAAAGATGACCAATCTGATGCTAGTAAAAGCAGTTAATGTTGCATCTCCCAAAGGAGCAAAAATAACTTTCTTCTGAACATCCCCCAAAAAGCTTCATGGCCAACTCAACTACTCATGCAGCCAAGCTTTTCACATCCTCCATTAAGGTGACTTAGACTTTCAGACTTTTGCCTCAGATCAACCCCTGGCTGTAGAACAGGGAATTCTGATCAGCTACGTATGGTTTCACGGCTTATGGTTTCACACATCCGTGGCTGATTCACGGTAACCTGGTTTGTCAGGAAAGGAAAGGAAAATACGTTTCCCGGTATTCCCAGTACAAGATGTTTTAATATGAAGGAAATACAGTGACACCCAGCAGACAAGCTAAAAAAAAAGAAAGAGGAATTTTGTACAGTGCAGAGAAGAGCTGAGATGAGACAAAGCTCACTGGATTTTTCACTGGACATCCTCTATCCTACCAAAAAAGTGTCCTTTTTCAAAACTCCAGTTTTCGTGGGGTGGGGAAAGAGAGTGACTTTTCAAGACAGGAAAAAAAATACAAAAATTGATTTTGCAGAGGCAAGGATCAACACAACTGGTCTGACATGACTGTCCTTGCAGGCTGTTAGCTAAAGAAAATCCTACATCCCTAGCAGTTTTTCCCCATTCTAGTAGCTGAAGAATAATCCTGCCTCTGTTTTGAGTCAAGCAGAAGTAGTTGAAGTCTGCAGGATTATTAACAGACCAGAACAGTCTTGCTAAAATCATTATACTTAAAGACAGATATAATTATTATATTTTACATGAAAATCCCTTCCAAGGAAAAAATGTCAAATTGGATATTTTATTTTCCTGATTAATGATGAAAATAATTTTTAAGTGGTTTAGGAAAAGAGATAAAATTTCTCAGTCCCTCAGTTAGTCCTCCATTTAAAAAATTTAAATATTTTTGAATTAAGCTGTGAATTTATTAGGAATTTTTTTCGGTTTAAAGAAGACATAACAAATGCAATGAAAGAGCAAATAACAAAATCAGTATATAGTCTTTCTTTTATTTTGACATGGCTCCAAGATTTTCAGCTGGGCTTTTATGATGTGATGGATTTCTAGCTGAATTTTGCGAAATACTTTTTAGCCTTTTATTGAACAGAAAATCTGTTTCAATAAATTACATTGTTCAGGGCAAGACTAATGTTTCAGACTATGTGAGCCAAATCATAATTAAGTAGGTCCAACTTAAAGTTGTCTTTGATAAAAAAAAGTCACCTGCAAACTTATCGTTGCTGAAATCTAAGTATATTCATATAGCTAAAAATATCCTTCTTCTCTAAGACTATAGGCGGTGAATATAGAAAGGAATACATTCATAGTATCAAATCATTCTATTTATTAAAAATCAAACATGCAGTGCAATCATATGCCAGCTGTCTGCATTTCAAAGTACTAACACAAGCTAGGTAACCATTCTCCACTGAGAGCCTTACACCACAAATGAGTGTGCTTGTCTGTTTGAGCTAATTAAATCAGAAAATGATAAGCTTGTAAATTTACCCTACTAAAAAGACAAGTCTTAAATACCCTAGTGTGAGAGACTGAAAGGGTCATTGTGTGTTAATGCCTCAAACATTGTGGTAAAATAGCCACTTCAGCCCCCGCGGGCAAGATGGTGCCCACCTGCAGTGAGAGGTCAGAAAGGTAACACAGGATGGGGAGGGCAGGTCAGAGGATGCACAGTTCCATGTTCTGATGTGCCTTACCCAAATATGGTAAGCTTTTTTTCATTTGAGGAAGGGGCTTGAGATGACCTGAGAGACCCCTTGTGACACCTGCCCCCTACTGGCGCCTGAGAGGAAGATCATGAACTTTCTAGAAGAACTACCATATAGGCTGCCAGGAGGTATGACTAAGGACGGAGGCTAAGCTATAAAAGACAGACCTACAAACAGCCTGGTGCGTGGCCACCACCAGAGGATGCCATGCCTGTTGTCATCATGGTGGGATCCTAGGGTGATGATACCTTTTTTATTCTCCCTTTTTCTTTCCTTCTTTTTCCTTTGCTCTCCCTCTCACAGACACCTTTTCTTTGAACATATAGAACATAATTTTTTTTTTGGCCACCAGCCAAAATTCTAGAACAAAATTCATCATGTTCAAGTCGTAAAGCAATGAAACTTTATTATTATAGAAAAAAATGTGGGTAGAACAATAATAATAGAACTAGAAAAAAAAGAAACAGTGGACTTCAATTTTATTCTGTCTTAAACTTGCTGTATTGAAGAAAGAAAATAGGGTAGATTCTTACTGCAATAATAATACTCTACTTTTGAACAAGTCTGATTTTAGATGGTTTGGCCAGCTGACGTATAAATTCAATTTATAAACAAATTTTCTTTGAGTTGTGAATAATACAAAATTCAAGAGTAAAAGGAAAGAATTTTTCTCAGACCACATTGGATTAAAGTTCAGCATTTGTCAAAAAGTGAATCATCAACAAACAGCAGACAGCCAGAGCATACATTAAAAGAAAAAAAAACAGAAAAAAGAAGGAATAATAAATCTTGTGCTCTGTGGTTTAAACTAATCTCTAGTTATCAGAGCCAGAGGCTTATGCCTTTTCGCGTGATCTGATAAAGGCTGTTGTCACTGGTAAAATTAGTATTCTGAGCTAGATGGATTTGGGATTTTGTCCTTATGATAATTCCTGTGTTTTACTTTTTCGGTTTCACATGTACGTATTTTTTTTCCCATCTGTAGCCAAGACCTATACAGATAGACGTTAAATAAGACAATTCTTTTCAGAATAGTATTTTAAACCCACAAACAGAGGTTCAAAGTTCTATGGGCAAAATATGAATCCATAATATATATCACTCCACCTTCATTTTTCGTAAAAACTGTACTCTTATTCAGAGCTACAGAACCTTCCTGCCTGTCTTCCATGATGACAGGTGAATGGAGAGAGGATGACATAAGGAAAATGATCAATAAGGACTAATGCTGCTGCTTCTCCATTCTTCACACATATTTGTTCACACAACTGAAGTAACCAACCTAGGAGATTCTTACTCCACACACCTTGCTGCTAACAGCTTTACTATCAACATCTTTACTATAACCCCTTCGTTCCCACTTGACTTCTATATTTCATTGCTGAGATTTGGTGCAAGGGAAGAGCTGAATATTATCAGGTATGGCTGCGTGCTCTGTTATGTACAGAAATGTGGCTTTTGTTTGCATTTGGAAACCTGATACATCTGAGCAGGAATTTGTCTCTGAAAAGGTAAAATTTTTTTAGGGTTTTTATAAGTTTACCTGTGGCCAATTCATGTACTTGCAATGCACCTTTAGCACTGTTTCACAAGACAGTCTATTTCTGACTTGAAGTAGTGTTAGACTAGAAGGTTTGGACATGAACAATATCCATTCAGGCCCTAAGTGACTAACTGAAAAGGTTCACAGAAGCATTTCCTCCATTAGAGAGGAGAACAAGGGGTGTTCTTTGTACTACACAGGAAATAAACCACACTGCTGTGGCACTCTCCATTCTCTTTCCCCATCTCAGAATAGATACAAGAGCACCTGGAGACTGTACCCATGGAAACACTGTCACAACATAAGAGAAGAAAATTTATTTTATTTATTTGATTTTTCTGATCTTGCTTGGTTTTTTGACTTTTAGTTGGATACAGTGATATTTTAGCTGATGTGACAGGTTTTCTTTCTCTCAGAAATACTCAGAGGCCTATAAATGTATTACATTACTGTAAAGGAGTAAGGATTTTTGACATGTTACATGTAAAGTTGAATTTAAGATTACATTTCAGATGATTTATTAAAATACATAAAATTACTCTTTTAATTCAGCTTCTTACTAGAATATATTTTGTTTCATGTTTGGAAGAAAATCATTCAAATAGTTAGAGGTTTACAAATGTTCAAAGTCCACAGAAGCACAATGTTTTTTGCAGCCTTGAAGTTCAGCAGAAATACTTTCTAAATGAAGTCTCAGATTCTCTTCTTTACAAAGTATTTTTCACTTCAATTCCTAAAATTGTTCCAGAAAAAAAAAAAAAGCTAACCTTGGTAGGCCTTAGGCACTTCTCAAGCCAAATAAATTGGATGGAGGAGATTAAAAATGTTTGGCTATTAGAAAGTTCACACGAAACAAGAATTGCTGAAATTAATGTTGCCCAAAGCACTGTTAAACTTTAATGCTTTATGTGTGAATACAGCCTAAGACAAGATTAAAACTCCTGAGACTAACTTTTAGGTAAGCAGCCTTGACAGCTTAGCACAGCAGACCTTGGGTTCAAAGCCAGCTTTACAAGCTGGGAAAATAGCTCCCTGCTGAGATCTGCTGTGTAATGGGAACACAGCTATTAATATTTCACACAACTGGGTTAAACTAGTCTTAGACACACCTAAACAAGATATAATCAAATCTTTAGTATATCATAGATAAACCATTTATCAGAAATAATGTCTCACAGGAGAGGAATAATATTACCTATCTTTAAATGCCTATACTGTAAATACCTGCATTTGAACTAGCTACCTGATTCTGTCTTCTCGTCAAATGTAGAGAAATAGGGTACAATTATTCCAGCTTATTTTTGAAGTCTGCTTTAGAATGAAATGAATCACAATCCTGAGGCACCCATTACTTTGTGTTTGCCAGGGAGACCTGCAGGGTGAACACGAAAGCTGGTTAACATGTTCCCATTGAATAAGTCTGCATGTGGTTACAATATCTAGCAGCTGAGAACAGCCATCCAGTGAGAGACAGAGAATACAGAAAAGTAATAAAATACAGATCTTGACATATTTTTTATTCCTGGAGATGAACAGGTATTTCACGAATACTTTTTAACAGACATATTTTGCTTTCCTTCCTGAAGAAGTATAAAATACAGGGAATTGGCACCGAAATTTATTTATGGTGCTATCTAACATAATTATCTTTTTGGGTAGTATTTGTATATTCATTTGCAAGTTCAATGCCCAATCTGACCTAACCATCTCGATATTTTCATTAATCAAAGAAAAGAAATAAGTGCATTTGGAAGACAGTTATGCTCACAAATATTAGATATGCTTCCAAAGGTCTCTGTTGTCTGTAGAGAGTCTAGTCAAATAACTCACATCCAAGTATCACATTTTAGATACCTAGATTTGGGGAAGATAAATTCCTCCCCTCTATCTTTTAACAATATATATAATTTTATCTTCTGTCTTTCTTTTGGACCAGACAATTTCCTTAAGCACATAGAGTGACAGAGAATAGTGTTTACTTATTCATAGCCTTCCTTCAAGAGCTTCACAAGTTCACTAAAACCATTTTTTTAAATATGTAGACACTGTGATGAACCTGAAAACCTTTTGTTTCTGTTGTTGATAATTCAACGATTACAGCATTCACTCTCCCTTAGAACAGTGTATTAGCAATTGAGCACTGAAAAAAGATGATCTGATCATTCACACTCCAATTTTCAAGGACCTAGAAAACCTGTGGAGAGCTCTGATTATGCTTTTATCATTTTTTTAAAACTGATCAAGACCGATGGTTAAAGATAGAAAGAGGACAAAAGGGCTTCAAGGCATTAAACAAAGAGGATGAAATTATTTATTACTCTGCTTATTTATACCAAATCAATTTCCCACCCAAGAACCAGATAGTGTTTCAACATCAAGAGATTTGATAAGCATATAAATGCATAAGCTTTAGTGAGTCTGAAGAGCAAAGGAAATTAAATAAAAAAAAATTCAGTATCGAAGCTATCATCTTAAACGTCCTGTTAAGAATATCGGTGAATAAGAGCCCAGAAGTAACAAAACTAATAGTCAAAACGTATGAGGCGATCTGATTTGGACACTCTACAAGGTCTTTACAAATTGTTATTCATGCCATAAGACACAACAACTAATAAATCAACACTGATTACATTAATTTACAGTATAAGTACATTATTTAGAAGAAAGCGGTTAGAAACAGCATGACTCTGTTTCTAACATTTCTTAAAACATTATGCATATGAAGAATAACCAGACAGGATTGGAAAGATTTTATCAAAATTATTTTCCCCAAAGTTTAGCCAACTAAATCACAGAATCACAGAATCACAGAATAGTAGGGGTTGGAAGGGACCTCTGTGGGTCATCTAGTCCAACCCTCATGCCGAAGCAGGGTCACCTACAGCAGGCTGCACAGGATCTTGTCCAGGCGGGTTTTGAATATCTCCAGAGAAAGACACTCCACAACCTCCCTGGGCAGCCTGTTCCAGTGCTCCGTCACCCTCAGAGGGAAGAAGTTCTTCCTCATGTTCAGACAGAACTTCCTGTGCCTCAGTTTGTGCCCATTGCCCCTTGTCCTGTCACTGGG
>Ga0065711_1036567_pt1 | contig 20848 bp, 12 predicted proteins | sample Hoacrofraction12_FD_59098 | JGI IMG/M metagenome (GOLD analysis project Ga0065711, IMG submission 59098) | Hoatzin crop microbial communities from Cojedes, Venezuela - Epithelial fraction 12 v2 (version 2) | ecosystem: Host-associated > Birds > Digestive system > Esophagus > Crop | place...
CCCAGATGCAGGACCCTGCACTTGCCCTTGTTGAACCTCACGAGGTTCACATGGGTCCACTTCTCCAGATTGTCCAGGTCCCTCTGGATGGCATCCCATCCATTAGGTGTGTCAACTGCACCACTCAGCTTGGTGTCATCTGCAAACTTGCTGAGGGTGCACTCGATCCCACTGTCTATTGATGAAGATATTAAACAGTACTGGTCACAGTACGGATCCCTGAGGGACATCACTTGTCACCGATCTCCATCTGGACATTGAGGCATTGTCCTCTACCTTCTGGATGGGACCTTCCAGCCAATTCCTTTGCCACCAAATAGTCCACCCATCAAATCCGTATCTCCCCAATTTAGAGATAAGGATGTTTTGAGGGACTGTGTCAAACGCTTTACAGAAGTGCAGGTAGATGACATTTTCACTGCAATTTTGTTCTACCAGAGCATCTACATGCCCCAAAGAAAAGTGAGAGCAGGTGCTGAAAGGATAGACATCAAAAGCATTTACATTTTAGCACATTTAATTTTACAGGCTTATTTAGGTGACCGAGACTTATCTATCAGTTACCGGAATGCATTTTTTTCTGCTTTATATGTGCTAAAATGCTCTCCAATTTCACCCCACTGAAACTTTCAAGAATTTATCCAGTTTTGCCATGGGGTCAGGAGAAATTAAGTATCTTATCAGTATGAAAGATAATTTTGCTTGAATTTGTGAATTTTCTGCTAAGAAACTGGATGCATTGTAACAAATCTCTATAAAAATGCATCAGAAGTCATATTCAAGATCACAGAACTTGTGCTCCCAACTTCTGAAACACTATTTGCCCTCTGAAGTAAAGCTGGTGTTGATTCCCTTTTCATCCCTTGCATTCTCATGGCTTTACTTTCCTCTTCTACTTCAAAAATAATGTTATGCCAATATATTGTTTGACAGAATGATAAACTAAAACCAAGAGGCAGCCCTTCCTCAAACTGCATCCTAGTTTTAGCAACGATCCATAACACTAGAAATTATTAATCCAGCTTTGTGAACTTGGATCGCATTTTTCCTAAGCCTCTAGGATTCTACAAGGTGGGACCTGAGCCCTTCTCACAGAAAAGTCATTTTGTGCATTATTCTAGTCATTAAGGAAAATCATAAGTAAGTATTTAATAATTTGATTGAAAAATTTCCTAACCTTCCTTGTCAGGCTCTTTTTGTGTTAGCTGTCACTTCAAATTTGGCAGATAGTAAGCATTGTGAAAACAGCCAGTTTGTAGTCAGCTGAAACCCTGGACTTGCTGCTAGCTGGGTTAAAATACTTAGCTTTTATTCTGGTTATCCTGGATTTTCTTTTATTTTCTTTTTTTCTTGTAAGAAAATTCCAAACGTTCACATTTTTATCAGTTACCTTTGTCCCTGCAAATAAAAATATCCAGGATAGCTTCTCTGTCTGCTACATGAAAACACCTGATAGGCCTGATATTTCAAATACAAAATTAATACCCTGTACTGTTATCTGCATCTGTAAACACACATACACATATGCATACAATACTACACTCACAGTTCAGTGGTGGAATGAAGAAGTAAGAAGGGAATGGGATGGTGAAGCATTCTTAAAACATCAGAGGAGAAGCCTTTGTTGTAAACACTTGCAAAGAGAGTGCGGAAAGCACTTTTCTCTGACACCATTTATGTCTTGTCCAGATACAGAGCGAAAGGAGAGACATTTTGTGCATGTTCCCAGCTTGCTGATAAAAGCCCTTGGAAAACAATTCGCTTTGTAGATAAAATGGTCCAAAATTATGGATGACCTAACTCTCTGGAAGCAAGTAAGACAAGTTATAGCAGTGCTGGTTCTTGGGGCTCTGTGGAAGAGGACAGGCTTACGCAGGACAGAGTCTGAACCGGTCTCTTTAATGTGAAGCTATGGGAAGAGGAGACTTTTGACTGCATGGGACCGTTGATCAACACTGATGCATTCCTATCTAACTGGTTACTGTTAATAGTGTTACGGAGCTTGTAATGCTTTCTGTTCTGACTATGCTTCACTCATAAAACTCTAACCTGTCTTCCCCGTGCCCTGATGGGCGGGAGAAGGTGGATAATTCATATCTTTGTCTAAATAGAGAGGGAAAGAACTGGGAGGGCCTGGAGACAAGACATCATGCACAGTGGTATGGAATCTGTCTGACTGCCGAGGCCAGCAGCATCCTCCAATATGGTCAGTAAGAGAGCCAAGTATTTATCAGTATTTGTTTTCCAAGATCAATTCTATTTTTGCATAGAAAACAAATGAAGGTTTTAGCTGCATAATAGGCAGCATATTTACTTCGGTTTAATTACTGAATGTGGACCAGTTCCTCAACTAATATAAATTGGTATAGTTGCCTTTGAGTATGCGGCCAGATTTTCAGCTTTATTTCTTCCAATGGACCTTCTAGTACACAATGAATTTCTGTTTTTCTTTGTTTGAGGAAACTGTCTTTCAGCATTTGAAAAGACATAAATCTGAAAGCCTGCAACTTTAATTCACGTTCACGTTATAAATATGTGGAGTCATACTTTCTTATATAAAAAAATATGGAGTGACGAGAATAAAATTACGTCAATTAATTCAGAAGTACTGCAAGGGGAGGAATGATCTCTAGTGGTTTTCTGAGACAGACAACTCAGCCTCAAAGAACATCATCTGTCATCAGGCAGATACAGATGAAGACAAGACTGCGCAGAGGTCTAAAGGTACTTGTACTGTTAGAGTGTCAGTGTCATAGCAGAATGGAAACATGAATCTGTTCAGCAAGCCGGAGTATTGATGCTTGGCAAGACTGAAAGCTAAGGAGCAACGTTTGCTGCTTTTTCTGCAGCACTCCTCTGATTTTACTGAGCCCAGCATTTTGCAGGCCAGCAAACGTTTAGAGATCTATTCCTGTCAAATCTCGCAATATTTTTGTGAAAGGGTTTTATTTTTTGCACTACTAATATTGTTAGTTGCAGATAGTCTTAGCAGCAGACATGTATTCCTTTCTTTTATTCCTCCTCCTTATTTTGCAGTCTGACAATAGAAAATCTTTTTTTTTTTTCTGAAAGTTGTCAACCAAACTCTTCTTTGGAGGAGGCAGATATCTGTTCAAGACCAAATAGCAGTATGGAATCTCATTATTGCATTGAATATTACAGTAAAGTATATTGTTGTGGACAGGATAAGTAAAAGAAGAAAACTTTTTTATTTATTCTTTGTTCTGTACCTCTGCAAGGAAGTCTGAGTCCACCTCACCAAAGTAAATAGAAGTTTCCCTGCTGAATTTAATGGAAGCAGGATCCTGCTCCATTTTCATGCCATTCTATGTCTATCACTTGAATCACTCACAGTTGGTGCAGTTTTATTAGTATAATGACTTACAGCTCTTCAAAGAAATTACATTTCTTTGTTTTTCCACCAAAATCCATCTCACTTTCTCAACTGATTCCACCGAAATCAGAAACAGAACTGAGTATGCATCGAGAAGCAGCATGAGGGAGAACATGAATGCACTTTATACAGTTGTGTTGGTGAGAGAAGTAATGGTTGGACGGGAACCCGAGATTGTAAATTCAAGAGGCGAGGGAGAGAGGCTACAAACAGAAACCATCTCAGCCTGGAAAAACAGTTTGAAAGATCCTGGCACATGTTTAAATGTAAAACTGACGAAAAATAAGTCACTGTACCAAATGAGGTGCTTTCTCTTTCCCTCCAAACTTTCTGAAACACAGGATAATTGTTAAATAGACCAAGGCCACATCCACTCAGTAATGTCACACAATTATCAAAGTGCTTTTAAGAATGAAGAAATGTACTGGTACCTCAGTGACTTGTCACAGGTAAAAAAAAAAGAACATCGTTTAAAAAGACTATTAGATCAGTTACATGAATTCAATTCATCTACATGGATTCAAGACCTTGAGCGGGCGGTGCAGAGTGAAATCTCAAAGTCTGCAGGTGATGCTGCTAGTCGAGTGGCACCCCAAGAGTAATGTGCTCCAGAAGCACCCCACTAAACTGAGTGTGTGGGCAAAAAAGTGGTGGGTGAGCTTAAGTGAGAGCAACTGTAAAATTATACACGCAGGGGAAAACAGTCTATAACACGTTTGTGTAACGTTAAGCATGATACTGATGGTTACATGTCAGGAGAGGGATCTTGGAGTTGTTGTTGACAGGTGTCTGCAATCATTAGCTTAAAGTGCAGAGGCAGCCAAAAAAGCCAGGAAAATGTTGGGCGTCGTCAGGAAGGGTAGTGGGGACAAGACCAGAGGGCATCATTTTGCCACTGTTTAAAACTTCATCACAACCCGGCTTTGAGCCCTTTGTGCAGTTCTGGTCCCTGTATCTCAAGAAAGGTGTAGTGGAGTTAAATAGATTTGTATGTGTGTATATATACAACAAAAATGATCTAAGGGGTGGAGCATCTGCTCTACAGGGGCAGATTAAAAGGTAAGGACTGTGAAGTTTGGAAAACAGAAAGCTCTGAGGGGATATGAGTAAAGGTGTACCATACAGTTAAGGGAATAGTGTGAAAGCAGAGCTGACATTTACCAAATTCAACAATACCAGAATGAGGGGCAGGACTGTTGGCTCCACATCCCTAACACAACAGTGTGGATGCTGGGGAATTACAAGAAGAGTGGCCTGTAGGAAATATGCAGATTTGTGTGCTATCCCTAAACACCATCTCTTATTGCTGCTAGTAGATATCACTGTTTTGTAGGAGATGGGCCCTTTGTCTGACCCAGGATGGCATTTCTTGCATTCATAAGATTTCTCTCATTTCTTCAAAGAAACGATCAGTATTCTCACATTTGCTAAACATGAAATGTCTTCTAAACACCTCTTTTTCTGTAAATAAGTATCCTCTAAAACTAAGGAGAAGTCTGAAAATTGTAAATGAAAATAGATTTAGATGTTTTTATTTGTTTTGCTTCATGGGAGTGAATGCCTGGGGGCACAATCAGTACAGACCTCCCAAAGGTCAGTGACTCACCCAGAGCATTGCCCACACAGATTATGTTGGACTGAAATGCTACTGACCCTCTGACAAGTTCTAAAGTATCCTGAGTTTCACACATTGTGAGTGGATGCTCTGACAGCTGAGTTGTTGGATAAAAGGCAGGGAGACGATGATGATACCACTACCCCTGTTAAAATCCATTTTACTGTCCAAAAGCACGTGGTGAACACAGTCCACATGTGTGCCCAGAATCAGGATGATTACAGCCGAATTTTTTGGGAGGCATATCATTCAGTCAAAACCTTTAACTTACCTCTGAGTGGAATTTTTAATATGTATGATTTCTCTCACTGGAGAAGCAGGAAGGAAACACGACTAGTCTCTCTCCATGTTTAACACTGTGAATAAAGCCACAGACTCAGAGATTTGGATTCTGATTATCTTCGGTTATTTTTTGCTCCCTCTCAAGGGGGGCAGCTGCATAGCTCAAGGAAAAATTCAGCCCACTTCAAGATCTTCCACTGCCGACTATCCAGGCAGCATAGAATGATTAAGTCTTAACTTTGGCACTGCAGTGCCTGAAGTCATTTGGGATTCATTCAGGTTCTTCCCCTTTTTCCAGATACTTTTTGTTGGAAAAAAGTCATCGGGCTTTTTTTTCACTTGAAAGTACTTGAACCACAGTCAGTCTTTGGATGCGATTGCTGGACGTGTAAAAGGATGATTTAAGATGAGTCTTGTTTTAGGCTCCTAGTGGAACAGCGGTGGAGTAGGGAACAATGTTCTCTAACATTTATTTATTTTACCAGAAATTCTGCACTTCATGATTCCTCTTGATTTGTTGGTGTGATACTCTGGCATGCACAGTTAACTGCAGTGTCCTGGGGGTGCACATTCTCCCTTCAATGTATACATACAATTCGCCTTCACAATATAAAATTTTAGAGAGATATAAAAGTTGTTCTCCTTCTTCTTCTATATTTTTCAGACCTGATGCACACTGTTACTTACATTGTGCATATAAAAGGATCCATAGTTGAAAAGCTGGATTGAAAGCACTTCTGTTAGCTGGGTCCCCATTAAATGAGCTGGCAACAGTGTTCAGGCAGAAGTAGTAAATTTTCTAGAGCTACAAATTTTGATAGAAGCTCACAAATATAGGACCTCTCTCTCCTCTTTTTATATATTAAGAGTACGAACAATGATATTTTGACAGTAGCAAAAAATGATGAAGATGGGAACTTCTGGATCATTTTAGTTCTGCTGGGCCTCTAGGGTTGCAGAGGACCCTGAAATTCTTCAAGGGTCCATGAACCTTGTACTAAGGGAAATCCTTTACTTAGTGTGTAATATTAATCTCCTATATGGAGGCAATACAAGGCTGTTCCATATCTTATATTTCAGTATCTCTGTGCAATAACCATTAGTGGGTCTTTTAACACAGAAAAGCCTTTCCCTTCACATTACGTTCATCAGTAACTTCCCAGGCAATAATTTTTCACCTTCATTAAGCTTTGTTATTTGTCTTCATATCATCCTCTGTAGTCACTGTACATGGTATGAGCCTTTGGTTGATGAAAACCAGGCGGTACCTGCTGGTACCAAAGCCCCAGAGGCTTCTGGAGAGAATAGTGCTCCGTTGTTCTGGGATGAGCAGCTCTCTTCTAAACACTGTGCTTCTGCCACCCCATCAACAATGCAGGTCAGTCATGCAAAGCATAAGGTGTTTTTTTTTTTGTATAATGTGCACCTCTTGCACGGAAATCAAACTTACATTTAGTTGTAGTGAGAGGTACGAAGGCAGCAGCAAAATGAAGGCATCTGGAGAGAGATGTTATTTCCTATGAGCCACCTTTGCCTGAGCTTGTGCCTATTGGTTGCAAAGCACAGTAACACGTGAGTGTAACAGGTGATAATGGTGAAATACATAAATGTGAAGTAGGTAATATGATTTATGACTTTAGTGGGAGCCAGCAGATGGTGCTGGCTGGAATGTACTGAGCAATGCTCACAAGTCTTTTAAAATGAAAGCATGATTCTTTATTTTCTTGATGTTTGGATACTGTAGAGCATACTACCAGTAAAACTGGTTCTTCCTGAATATCATTTGCCTGTGAAGAACCATTTTCTGTCTATAGATCACATCTCCATCTGCCTCTACTGCTCTGCCTCCAAATACTGCAAGATTTCAAAATCATTATATAGATTATTCCTCTAACAGTTTAATTTAATGTAAGTGATATTATGCAGTGGGAATACATGTTCCAGAAGATAGCATGTGATCTGTAAAAAATATTGCCACGCTAAAGAAAAGAAATCCACATATCTGAGCAAAAGGGTGCAGTGTTCCTCTACTGTCCCTGTGCACTGTAGATCCTTTAATATTTTCATGCTTGGACCATTCCAGCTGCTTTCTCTGTAATATCAAGATCCAGCTGTTCACACTCTGGGATGCACAGGCTGTTCACAGGAACATTACTGTGGCATCCATTTCTTAAATTTACTCTGTCTTATGTGCTTTAGGATCAAGTGTAAATGTTCCTGGGTGTTTTCTGCTTCTCCCTGCTTGAGGTCCCCATTGGTGGTGGGTTATGTACCAATATGACCCCAAGACTGGGTCTTTAAACTCAAGGCTTGACGTGATACCAAAACTCCCAAGGGTGAATGATTGCTTCGTATCCTATTCTCTGTACCATCTGGTATAGCCCAATTTGTTCTGCACCCACTGTTCTTGGCATGCCTTGCAGCCCTTTGCTCATCTGGAATTAAGGAGTGGAAAAGTTGGGGAGAATTTGGGCTTCATCTTCCCACCCATCTCTGTTCCCTGTCCAGGGGGAGGACCCTGGGGATGTGCTAGGGGAGAGAGCTGCTGTGCCATAGCCTGCTATCCCTTCACCTGAGATTGTGCTAGGGAGGTCAGGGACCAGACAGGGGCTCTTGGTGCTGCTCTGCCTTCATGAGCTGCCGTCCCCATAGAGGGGCTGCTCCCTTCCTCTTCAGTGAGACCAGACCAGTCCTTACCCACACACTGCAAAACCCTGTTGAGCCCTTGCCAGGCTTTTGGTAATACTGTACACAGCGGCACAGTGATACTTATTTTGATAGAAAAGCCTGAGAGGCCAATATTACTGCTTTTTGCAGGTCTTTGTCCACTTGCCAGAACAAGTGGGAGCATTGCATATGATATTAACTTTTCCTTCCTTAAAGAAAAAATAATGAAAAAAGCAGTAAAGAAAATACCACAAATTTACAGGGGAGGAGATGGGGACTTGTTAATTTATTTGTTTTCCATTTTGTCTCTAAATTTTTAATTTCTTTTTTTTTTTTTTCTGACCAAGTTGATATTGTTCCGCATTTGCCTGAGTGCCTGAAGGGATTCAGGTTCCTTCATTGCTCTGCTTTTTCCCTCTCCACACTCCGTGATGGCTCTACTTATTCCCCTGATGCAGGATGTCAGTGTCTGTCAGTGTAACAGTGGAGTTGAGAGTCCTGTAGTCCTGATCCTCCAAACACTTGAAATACTTGAAGTAATGAACATAGACATATGTAAAGATAGTGGTGAACATTGTTATCAGGATCAGGGGCCATACTGGAAATAAATATATTAATTCCATGAGGCATAATTTCACCCTCTTTCAAATCTCACTCTTATTTTGCTTTGTTAATGGCAATGTGTTTTCACCTGGAGTTGTAACAGATCTTTGAGGTTTATAAATTTTACAGCTTTCTTGCTTGAAGCAAAGGGTAGAAAGTCTTTAAGGACAACTTTGAATTTCAGCTACTGCGTCTGGTTTCTTTATGTTTCCCCTTAGAATTAAACTGACGTAGAGAAATCTCTGCTGTGTGTCTACTCACTGAAATTAGGAAAGTCCTGACATTTCGCCGATCTATTAGATCATGTGATAACTGTAAAAATTCATGGAATAGGGGTCTGCTAGTATGGTAATCAGTCTGAATGCAAGCCTTCAGCTTGCTGGGGACTTCAGATGTCTCTTCGTGGATGAAAAATTGTTCATTTTGTCTTCATTTCTGTAGCTGGCCTTTTAAGGTTGCTACACTTGACTTGAGAGTGGAGCAGTTTTTGAAATAAAACAGGTGTCCTCTAGGAACACATATGTGATGTGACCTTGAAAACTGGAGATCTGCTGATTGCTTTCATATCCAATTGCTTTCAACAAAGCGCTGTTTCAAATGACTGATTTTTGACCCAAAGCACGTAACAATGCTCTTCTTGAAAGCACTGTGGTCAGATGGGAGAACGTGGAATTATTTGTGGTAACTGAAGAGGAATGCTTAAAACCCACCTGTTTATGTCTTTGGGTTTTGTGCAAGACAGTAAATGATGACTAGCAGCAGGTGTGATCATTTTTCTTTAAAGGAACTACCAATATTTGTGACACATTTCTGATACCTTAAAAAGTAAAATTAAATATCCTTAATGCCATTTTTCTTGCTTTAGTAAATTTTGTGTCTATCACTGTCCTAAACTCTGAAGGCGTGTAATTAATCAAATTTATAGTAGGTTTGCTTCTTGCTGAGCTGAGCTTTCAGTTGGGTGATTCTAATTTCCTGTATTAAAGCTTGTGTGTGTGGTTCACTCTACTGCTGTTTTTTCATTAACCTGTTTAAAGTATGTGTCTATTATAGGTGTTTTGCTGAAGGGCATACAATTATAAATGATGAGTTTGAGTGCCTCATCCTAGCGGATATCGAAGTGTATGAGTATCTTGACTTGCTAGACTACCGCCAGTTAAGTAAATGAGTCAGTGAGTTAGTGCATGGACACAGGCAATTTTCTCAGTAAGAAGTCTTTGTAAGGAACAGTGCGTTTTTCAATATATGTAGAAGCTCGCATTGTGAGATTGTAGTTGCGTACTGTAAAAGCGAGAACAAAAGCCAAATGCTCATGTCAAACTGCTTGATAGACCCAGGGTGGCTGTTCTTATCATTGAAAGCTCTAAAGTTATTTTTGTTTAAATCAGCATTTTCAACACATTCATACTACTGGCAAGCAAGTCCCACCTTCAGCGGACTATACAGCACTGTCTCTTGGGAAGGAGTTTGTGACATTCTCAGCCAGTGCTTTGTAGCCTCCTTTCAAGGTATCACAAGGGTGATGGCCAGCTACAGTTTTGCACTGGTAGTTTTGCTCGGGGAGGTTTGGAAGCACACCTTGAAATGGACTTCAACTCGTTCCTTCTTCAGTTAAAGAAAAGAATAGAAAATATATTTATCTTTTAAAAGAGTTCCAGTCCACATGTCCAAGTGATTGGTTCCTGTGCTGAGCTTACAGCTAGTTTTATTTTTCCTTTTGTTTATTAACAATTTATTAACCCCTTACTAGTCTGTAGTCTGCATGCATCCCTTTTCTATTCTGCTTGTTGATGGGTTATTTTTATTAACCCTTGTTCAAAGCATGCATATGTACTGCAGATGCACCACAGATGCTTGAGGTTTTATTATGTCACCTCATTTTATCTCAAATACTTTGGGTATAGCTATGATTCTGCCAGCAGTCTACACACGTCAGTGATTCACAAGTGAAATCTTCTCCGATACGAAGATTGTTAGAGTCAGGAAGCCTTGAATATTATTTTAGTATTGTGGTGGCATGGTTGATTTTTTAAAATATTGCTGCTTTATTTGGGTCAGAATAAGAATTCATGCTTAATAGTTTTTTCTGTTCCTTTTTAAGTTCCTGTGAAAAGTGACGTCCTATAATTTAATACTTAAATGCTCCATATTATACTTCTAGGGAGAAAACACTAAAGAGAAGACAGCACCCAGAGGACAGTACAGGCTAGGCATCCTGCTAGAGATGCAGGCATGTGACTTCTTCCAGCGGAATCCCAGAGTCTGGTCCACCTGTCATGATGGGGATTCATTCCTTTTTTGGAAGAGCAATGCTTCGTGCTTCTAAGGAAATACCCCACATCTGGCAATGTTGGGCTCAAATAAACAACTATTCTGGTTGATTACAATCAGTATTTACACCATTTTTACCCAGCATTGCTGTCACTGAGAGCGACTCTGAATCAAGTTCCGCAGAGTACTGCAGGTATCTTTGGAGTAAAAAGTTTAGATAGTTTCTGAGCAGACTTGTCTGTTTGGAGAGTGTATGGATCTCAAGGGTGGGCTTTATTGTCTGACGTCAGGAGGAACCTTTCTGTGAACTGAGCCAACTGTGTCAACTGGCATTTGGAAATGAAATGCACACAGTGGACACTTACCTAGGTTTAAGCTTGAAGGCTAATTCCAGGGTGCTCAGTGAGTAAGTGTTTCCAGAGAAAGGCTGTTCGATAAGGCTGGTAGCTGCTGCTGTGTGCCTTTGTATGAAACCACTAGCTTGCTGCACTAGCTCCTAAACAGTGAACAGTTTTTGCATGTTCTCCTTCGAATAGACTTCAAGGAGCTGGAAACTTGTTTATGGATACATGCAGGCAGGCTTGCTTTTCCTTTAAGCTCCTAGGTATTATTTTCAGATTTTTCAGTATGTAATTAGAGACTGTCATCCTGTTAAAATAAGACTTCCTAGAGTATTAAAAGATTTGCCGAGAAAGCCAACCTTATCCTGGGCTACATCAAAAGCAGCATGGCCAGCAGGATGAGGGAGGTGGTTCTGCCCCCCTCCTCTGTTCTGCTGAGACTCCACCTGGAGTCCTGTGCCCAGCTCTGGAGCCCCCAGCACAGGAAAGACATGGACCTGTTGGAGCGGGTCCAGAGGAGGGCCACAAAAATGATTAGAGGGCTGGATCACCTCTCCTATGAGGAAAGGCTGAGAGAGTTGGGGTTGTTCAGCCTGGGGAAGAGAAGGCTCCAGGGAGACCTGATTGCAGCCTTTCAGCACTAAAAGGAGACTTTTAAGAAAGATGGGAACAGCCTTTTTAGCAGGGCCTGTTGCGATAGGACAAGGTGCAATGGTTTTAAACTAAAAGAGGGTAGATTTAGTCTGGATATAAGGAAGAAATTTTTTACGATGAGGGTGGTGAAACACTGGAACAGGTTGCCCAGAGAGGTGGTAGATGCCCCATCCCTGGAACCATTCAAGGCCAGGCTGGACAGGGCTTTGAGCAACCTGGTCTGGGTGATGTCCCTGCTCATTGCAGAGGGTTGGCCTAGATGAACTTGAAAGGTCCCTGCCAACTCAAACCATTCTATGATTCTGTCATTTCATAAGAGAGACCTGGGAGAGCCAAGGAGCGTTAAAACTGGGGAAACAGTGCTTCTGATCTGCTTCTGTATGGGTCATTTGAAAAGCCAGCTTATGCATTGCAGCTGCTCAGCTCTAGCTTGGAACGATTAAAAGCACTGTACAAGGAGTACTCAGCTTTGGATCTGTAAACGAGACATTAATGGACTAAGATGTGGCTTGCAGAAGTCTTAGGTTATATTCCAACCAGCGCAGCAAGCAAAACGTCTTGCATGCCTTGTTGGTCACACCGTTATTTTCAACCCCAAGAGATTTTTCTTTGCTGACACTGAATTTTCACATGTGCCACTAGAGTGCCCGTTTAAAGAAATCAGCAAACAACAATAGATCTAAAGTACGTCAGGGGTGAAATTTAAATATCTCACATATATAAGGCAGTCCAGTCTACTACTGTGAGAGGTCTGCATGGTTTTTTCTTCAAAACTTGCCTCTGGAGGGTTGTCCGGGAGGGGCACATCTGCCCTCTTTCCCAAGGAGCAGGACCTCTGCAAGGTGTTGCCTCTGAACCTCAGGTGCATTGGTGGAGGCTTCCCCATTCCTTCTCCTTTTGAGGCAAGAGTACCAGCAAAGATTTTTCCTGTTGCAAGCCAGCTGCTGAGGCTGTTAGTTATGTAAGTCAGCTGAATGCCCATGTTGTAAGCAAAATTTCCTGTAGTAGTGGTGGTGGAATTGACCCAGTGGAGGAGTGGGAACTGCAATTTGAGCGAGCAGCTGTGGCTTTTCCTGGCCACGCACTGAAGTTCTTCAGTAGGTGAAAGTCAAGAGGCTTTTTGAGTTCATGTTTAAATGAGGTTGTTTTTGTTGTTCTCCAGTACTAATAAGAAGAATGGGATTCCCTCCAGGAGCTCTCTGTGTCCTAAGATGATCAATCTTAGCTGAAAAGCAGGATTAAAACTCATACACAAAAAAAATGCAAAGGGTGAACTAAAGATTAAGTTAAATAATTTTGGTGCCATATTTCGTATTGACATAATTGTGTAATTAAAATCAGAGGGACTTTACAGCTTACAAAACTGGGCTCCTTGTTACAATTTCGAGCCCGTTAATACACAGAAAAAACACCTATTTTTTTGGCACTACGTGAGGAAATAACTGGCCCAGTCCTACTACAAATGCCCACTTTGGTTACAATCTTACGCTGACATGTGAAATGCAGTCAAATATATATTGGGAAATTACACTTGCAAATTTTATTAACACTTAACTGAAATGTAGTACATTAAATTTCTTGAATTAGTCACTGGAATATTTGCAAATAAACCAAAGAAGTATTCATTTTATCATGTTTCTACAGAAATTGGCAGGGTTTTTTGGTGTGAGTTGTGCCATGTTCTACCATTTATTATTTTTTGTTCACAAAGTGCTTTGTACTTCCCTTTTTTCCTTCCCTCCTTCTCTTCCTCTCTTTAAGCCATAACTTTTGATCTTTACAATTTACTCAGGCACTAATCTCAGGATAAATCAGAGCAGCAGATACAATCAATTCTGATAATTATTTGTACACAATTTGTTCTCTGCGAGCTTATGTAACGTATTTCCAACTGAAAGCAGAAAAAGCCTTCCCCTTCCTCACTTCCTCTTAGCACCCTTGCAAGATGAAATGTTGCAGCAAAATGTTTCTTGGCTATGATTAAAAGCATGAGTCACAATCTGTCAGGTCGCGTGGGTTAGAATTGCTCAGACTCTTTTGCTGCATCCATTTTAGGACACATTATAATGGAGTGTGGAGCTGCTAGAATGGAGTCAGACCTGGTGAAAAGAGGGAATTTCCTCTTCTTTCTGGCCAAACATATAGACAAGAAATGACTTTTAGGAGCCTTTGGATAGCTATAAATAAATGCCATGAAAGAGTCACTGGAGAAGATACTGCTATGAAACGACTGACAGCAACCGATACCAACTGCATGTCTGAGCCACGTCATGGGTTTGCAATACATTCACTGGGCTTTGAGCAGATTAGGGCAATTTCATTGTGAATTAAGATTTTAAATACTACACGGAATTTGTTCAATGCTTACATGTAGACTGAGATTTCATGCAGCATGAAATTGTGCTGAATCCAGTTTCTGCCAAGATCCACAAGGAGGTTTATTAAAATTTTGTGTATTTACAGTAGATGCATTACAGACAGACAAATCTAGGCACTGTTTTATTGGCACAACAGGCCCCAAATCATGCTTACATACTCAAGGGTGGCTGTTCCCTTATGGCAGTATATTTATCACTTATCATTAAAATGCAGCTTTTGAAGAGTCCATGTGTAATAAGCTCCCAATACCCTGTTCGTAACACACATTCAGCTAAGAAATATCAACACAAAGAACATTTGAGCAAAATGCAGGATAATAATACTGCTTCATACCGGTGCTGGAGACAGAAGTGCCCCATGGTAGAGGGAACAATAATGAAAGTGGGATGCCATATGAAAAAGAAATGCCATTTCCAACCTCCTTCCTGATGTCAGTATCACATGTGCCCGAGTGAGTGTGTGGAAATCAAACCAAATTATTATTGTAAGACTCTATTTCCAGGCCTTGTACTCTGGACACCTTAGATGCCCTGGTTGCTAAGCTGAGCAATCTAATATGAAAAGAGATGAATATCCCTGAAGGGTCCATAGGGAAAGACCTTAGTGTGCAGTGCAGGGTCTGCATGGTGCAGTATGGAAATGGGTATAATCACATAGCTACAAGTTTTCTCAAATTGTTGATGTGTAATGGAGTTCCTTAGGGCTGTCTGTACACTCTTTATACTGGCTCTTTTTAAACTTTTAGTGCTTGCCTTTTTTACCTTATCACTCTTGTGTCTAGTCTCATGCTTGTACTCAAACACACACACATATGTGTGCACACAGCTAGAATTTTAGCTTCTGTGCAGATGATCATAACTGACTTATAGAAAAATGATAATTCAAGACTGGATAAACATCTAAAGCCATGGGAATCCAGAAGCAATAACAATCCTTTTAGGAAGTGCTCGGGACTGAGTTATTACGGTGGCAGCTGCTTCATGCATACAAATCTAATATTTACTGATAAGTGAGCTGATTGCTCCTGAGCATGTCTTTTAAAAATCAAGGTAGCAGGTGAGAAGGAAACATGTTAAGGCATGAATGAATCCAGTGGATTCTTCTTTGTTCTACGCAAGTTGTATTAAGATACAGTTATATAGATTCATGACACTGTATTATATGTATCTGAAGGAAGGGCTTACAACCTACTGCTCTGGCAAAGATGGATCTGTTCCTAAAGGACAATAGCATAATAGCTTCTTGATTCCAGAGTGATTTAATTGTAGTCTTTATTATTAAAATGCCTCTCTGGGGTATTTTTTTTATGCTGTGACATGTGAAATACACTTTAAATTTCTCTCAGGTGTGACCTAGGTAAGTAATATCGCAAGCCATTTTTGAAAAGTTCCACAATCGTTTCATATCAGATGCAGTGGTTGTACTTGAGAGGCCTTCAAAACAAGGCCTGCCATTTTTCCCCCTAATATAAGTTTGCCGCTTCCTGCTACGTTGCAGACATAACTCTTTGTCAATGTGTGCAAGTACACTGATTTTCATGTGGTGGACCAGTGTGATGAAGCTGAGACATCTGGAGAAGACATTCGTATTTGCTGTTCTGGAGGTTCTTGAACTAGGATTTGGCCAAGAAATCTCTACATATTTTCTATTGCTTTGGATATGCAGGTGAAGAGTGACAGTAACACTGAAAATGAGCAACAATGTTTGAGCCCAGGCCTGTAAGGAAGGAGTCTGGGCAGTACTGTTTGCCAAACCAAAACTTTACCAGCAAGCTGTGAGAGGGAGACAAGTGATGGTGATTCCCTTGAGGATGGTTTGCTCTCTCATCCTTCCCTGGCAGTAGTTAAATTCCATATGTGGGAACTGTTATGGCAATCACTTCACTGACCTCCTGTGCTGTTGTTGGCTGTCTGTGGTACTTCAGTTTATTCTTAAACCCATCCACTGGTGGCCAAAGTTGCGGTAATGTGCAGTGGAAATGGGGAACCAGATTAGATGAGAATGTGAACAAGATGTTGCTGATCAATGAATCTCATTTAAATGAGAATTGCAGGAATTAGCTTAAATGAGGATTTTAGCAATATCACTTGTTCTTGCAGTGCAGTATTTATCTTGAAGTATCACTTTGCAGATTTTCACCTATTGATAACTTTTGGTGTTGCCAGTGAAATGCCAGAAGGCGATGGTGAACGCTAAGGGTGAAGTGCAGCTTGAAACCTCTTTGTGATCTTCTAGCAGTACTTTGGGAAGTCAGTTTGAAAAACAGTCCTTGTAGACACAGAATGAACACTATGATTTTTAGATAAAATGCTGCACACTTTAGAACATCTGTTGAAAGTGTAGCAGTATGAGGATTTGATCTTCAAGTCAGTGGGCTTCTTTTCAGAATTGGGACCACAGCATTGAGAGGGGGTGGTAAGTGAAGGCGAAAAAGGAAACTGTAAATCTCTTGCTAACAAGAAAGTTGTTTTCTTTCCTGTGATTGTAATTTGCAGTGTTTGGGGTTCCATATGTATTCATGTTCTTTGTAATATCTATGTTAGTTTGTCTGTTTTAGGATACTTTTCTGTACAACATGATAATGAAAACAGGGAACAGCAGTGCCAACTGCTGTGTAATCTCTCTGAATACTTGCCGCTAGTGATGATCAAATCCCTTAGCACATTCTAGCTGACTGGGCACGTGCCTGTGAAACCGTCTGGTCAGAGGAGCCACCATCCTCCACTTTTCCAGCAGACAGGGAGGATTTAGTTGTGCAGCCGCAGGAGGGAGGGTATGAGCTGCCTTTGAACCTTCTGCCCTGTGCCCCCTGAGGTGTGGATGCTGGTTACCTGTCTAGGGAAGTGGGCCACCTCGAACATTCCTTGTGAGAAACCATTCTGCAGTACTGTGTCCCTGGTGTGATGAACCTCTTTACTTGGGAAATATCTACACAGCTACGTCCATATATATACATTTTCTTGCTATGACATTTTTCTGTAATTTTTGTGTTTGTTGTAAACATTACTGGCTTTAAGCATGGCAAGAATCAATCATGGCAAAAAGGCTAGTTGCAGCTACTAAGGATGAGGAGCATGTCATTGCAGTGAAATGCCTAAACCTACCTGCAGGCTCACATAACTCTAATTTTTGTCACAGGGAAAAGGTACTTCAGGTTTTGAGGGCAGGCCTTTCCTCTTTCTAGCAGAGAACAACTTATGAGAAAGGAGGAAGCCCCGAAGCCCTTAAGCTGTTCAAGGGAGCTCAGCCGATGGAGCTGAGAAAAGGGTGGTCTTTGAGGAACACCTTTTAAACCTTTGGCGCACCCTGTCCTCTGAAGTAGAGGAACCATTTGTACTGAGTAACACTATATTAATTTCTTGCCTCTCATCCTCCCAGAGGAAACCCTTGTTACCTTCTCTTTTTCCTCTCTGGAGAGTGGGTTGCCCTGAGCTGGTTGTCTTCCCTTTTGGGTGTCAGCCCAAGACCTCTCTATGCAGCAGCAGGAACATCTGCAGGGCACAAGACTCGGCACAGGCTTCTGGGTGTAGCCTGCCATGTTGATTGTAATTCCTGTACGAGCTGGAGCACCTTCATCTTCAAATAAGCGAGGTGGGATTTTTCATTCCTGCTGCACCAGTTGCTTTTGCAGAGGCTCAGTGCTCTGGTGGTTAGAAATCTGCCAGGTTCCAAGTTGTATTCAGGGCCAATATATTTCCATTTGTTCTTGTGGCAAGATTGTTCCTTTAAAGGTTTGTTGGGTTTTTTCCCTGTTTTTTACCTTTGATAATTACAGAGAACAATTGCAATAGTTTTCAGCCTTCATTTTGCTCTGTTGAGGCAGCTAATCCCTTAGGGTTTGCATGAGCGAGGACAGGCCGGTGGTGGCAGTGGGAAGTCCTGTGAAGGCTGTTTTACTCCACATCCTCATCCTGCTTTTAGTCATGTCCCAGCTCACATTGACATTCTCTGTCTGTTCCAGTGCCCGTTATTTCAAAACTTTGAAACTGAGGCCTTCGTAAACTCCAAGTATGTGACATCTACCACATTCGCATGATCGCAGGAAATGGATTCAGGAAGAAAGAGACCAGGTTAATCAGCCATGAACCAATGTGATAAATAGATGTTTCTTTTTATCCTGGTTCCCTTTTCTTTAATTACTCCTTCCTCTGAACTCTGGTGCCTGGCACACTGCTGTGATCAGTCTAACAAGCTTCTACTTTGTAAATCAGTTCAGCAAAAGGTCTCTGTACATTGTAGATACCTGCTACCGGCAGGTATTTCTGTGATGATGGTGGACTCCTTGGTTTTGAAGCAGTATGGTTTTGCATTTTGCTTCCACTTTCTGTTTGCACCCATGTCCAATGAATGTTATCCATGGAAAAAATAAAGGAAATATTAATTTAATTGGGGGATTTCAGGTGGAAACGATTTACGTAAGCTCCCAAAGCTAACATTTGTTACTTCGATTGCAGTCTGCCGGAGCTCGTTATTTAAATAGCCCTGACTTGGCTATTTCTGCCAGCAAAGGCAAGTGGAGCGAGCAGAGGTGGCTACCTATCTCCCCCAGGAGACAGAGGATGAGGACAAGGGAAGGAATAGCACTTGGGCTTCCTGGCCTCAAAAAGCAGTGGTAATCCTAAAAAGCAACTGGGAATCTTCCCTTTTTACAGTAGCTGGGCAGATTTTAATTAAAAAAAAAAAGAAAAAAAAAAGGGGGGAAAGTGGAGGTCTGGTTTATAAATGACTTCCATCCTCTTAAGTCGATAAAATTCGATGGTATATACACAGATATTCCATGATAGTCATAGATTTATTTCTACCTTCAGAAGGGGTAATAACAATGCACAATAATTTCTGTCTTTATTCTTTGTGATTTATGTATATTGAATATAGGATCAAATGTAGCTCTTTCATGGTACAGGGGGCAGCATTGCCCTGCGTAATAAAATGTACTTTGTGTGTGAGAGACAGACAAGCGAAAAACCTCCCACTACCACTTCTCCAACATGTAAGTAGGGATTAAAAAACCTCTCTGAGACAACTTTGTTCTTGTTTTGAATAAACTTCAGTATTTATTCAATCCCTTTGAATCTGAAGATGTGAAGGATGACCTGGAGCAGGAAACTCTGCAACAAAGTTGTATAGAGGCTTCAGGTCCTCAAAATGGTCTACTTTGACCTCATGGGATGTTTGCTAGTGAAAAAGACTAGAAAGCCAGTTCTTGTTTAATCTTCTAATTAGATATTTCTTTTAAGTAATTAATTGCTTGGACTACTCACATCTTACCTGCTTTTGCCAAGGCTTTCCATAGCTGAGTTTTCCAGCTCTGCTCATTCTTTTTTGCAAAGCATTTTATAAAGTTCCTATTAACCATCCCTCCTCTCTCATGCCTCCTTCCAAAACTGAAATGTATAGTAATATGGGTTTGAAGGCTTTCTAGCGCTGTGGAGGTCATTAAAGAAAAACAGACTTTTAAAAATGCCCTTCAAGAGTGACAGTGCTTTTGTCAAAGTTGCAGTGTCAGCTCACTCTGAGTGAGCGCAATAGGGATTTTTATGGAGCTATTGCAATGCTATGGTTCAAGTAATAACTTCAAGTGTCATCAGCATGGAAATTTTCTCATTTTGGTAAGTCTCCCAAGTTGAAAAAGGTTTCTGCAAGTTTTCTTGAATCTGCCTTCACAGAAACTGAGCAAGTCTGGGTCAAAAAGGATAGACCGCAGGAGAGGTATGCACTTGTCTTAGTGGCAATATTAGGTGATAGTATTTGACAGAAAAATTCTTACCAGTCACCAGAGCTTTTAATCAAAACTGTCAGCTTGATTCACTTGACTCAAGAAAAGTTTATATGAACAGCACCTTTTCCACCAACTTCATTAGTTGTATTTTTTTGTGCTGATGATTTTGCTGTCACTTTTGTAATTTTTTTGTTTGATTTTTCTTAGATGAAAAGCTAAAATTTGCCTTCCCCTAAAACTCCTGCTTGAAACTCTTCGTAGTATGCCTACTCCTGGTGACAGTCTGAGACTGAACACATTGTTAGGATGCAGGGAATGCAGCAGTAGTCTTAATGTATTATCTTTATATCTATCTATCTGTCTAAATATCTAGTACACTGTTATTGAAACTTCTTGAAAGTACAGCATTCCCTGGGTCAGCTGCATCTGTGCTTCTTCCGGACAGGAAAGCTAAAACTATCAGTAATTACTGGATGCAGCAGAAATCACAGTTCCCCAGCCCTGAGGGAACTGGGTGATTGCTAGTAATTAAAGGTAGTTAGCGGTCCCTTAGATTGCTGCTCCTTGGCTGGCTTTAACCCTTACAGCCTTGTCTTCCAGCCCTCATTTACGGTGGTATCAGTGGCTGCGCAACTATGGCATGAGTCAGTTACCATCAAGCCCTAAAATCTAATCTTAGGCAGAAAGAAAGAGATTAAATTTCACTTGCAAACTAGTTTCAGAAGTACGTGATCTAGTTTCATAAAACGAGAAAGTAGAATTGCAACAAAAATCTGAAACCAACATAGCTCATTGGAGTACTGTGTCCAGTTCTGGGCTCCCCAGTTCAAGAAAGATGAAGAGCTACTGGAGAGAGTCCAGCGGAGGGCTACAAGGATGGTGAGGGGACTGGAGCATCTCCCCTACGAGGAGAGGTTGAGGGA
>Ga0065711_1036569_pt1 | contig 20848 bp, 17 predicted proteins | sample Hoacrofraction12_FD_59098 | JGI IMG/M metagenome (GOLD analysis project Ga0065711, IMG submission 59098) | Hoatzin crop microbial communities from Cojedes, Venezuela - Epithelial fraction 12 v2 (version 2) | ecosystem: Host-associated > Birds > Digestive system > Esophagus > Crop | place...
CACACCCAGGTCCCTCTCCACAGACCTGCTCTCCAGCAGGGCCGCCCCAGCCTGTACTGGTGCCTGGGGTTGTTCCTTCCCAGGTGCAGGACCCTGCACTCGCCCTTGTTGAACCTTATCAGGTTCCTCTCTGCCCAACTCTCCAGCCTGTCCAGGTCTCGCTGAATGGCAGCACAGCCTGCCGGTGTGTCCACCACTCCTCCCAGTTTTGTGTCATCAGCAGACTTGCTGAGGGTACAGTCTTAACTCTTCACCCAGGTCACTGATGAAGAAGTTGAATAAGACTGGGCCCAGTACTGACCCCTGGGGAACACCACTAGTTACAGGCCTCCAACTAGACTCTGTGCCGCTGATGACAACCCTCTGAGTTCTGCCATTCAGCCAGTTCTCAATCCACCTCACTGACCACTCATCTAGCCCTCACTTCCTGAGCTTCCCTAGGAGGATGTTCTTGGAGACAGTGTCAAAAGCCTTGCTGAAGTCAAGACAGAAAACATCCACTGCTCTCCCCTCATCTACACAGCTGGTCATGCCATCATAGAAAGTTATCAGATTGGTCAAGCATGATTTCCCCTCGGTGAATCCATGCTGACTACTCCTGATAACCTTCTTTTCCTCCACTTGCTTAAAGATGATCTCCAGAATGAGCTGTTCTGTCACCTTTCCAGGGATGCAGGTGAGGCTGACCGGCCTCTAGTTCCCTGGGTCCTCCTTCTTGCCCTTTTTGAAGACTGGAGTGACATTGGCTTTTCTCCAGTCCTCCCATAAGCTCTCAACTTGTTCTCCCTCCACCCCCAGGCAGAGCTTAATACAGTCCAGTTGCTCCCTCATATACAGAGCAACTCCACCACTTTGCCTTGTTGGCCTGTCTTTCCTAAAGAGTTTGTAGCCTTCCATGACAGCATGCCAGTCATGTGAGCTGTCCCACCATATCTCTGTAATTGCAATGAGATCGTGGCCCTGCAACCGCACACAGATCTCTAATTCTTCCTGCTCATTGCCCATGCTGCATGCATTGGTGTACAGACATTTCAGGGAGGAACTCAAGCCTACTGGTTTACCTGGAGGGGTGCAAGAGGATCTGCCTTGTCCATGCCCACCCTTAAGGCTGTTGGTCTTTTGCTTCTCAGCAAAAAAGACCAACAGCTTAGAGGAATTAGAGGGCGTTGACTAGCGTTAGAAGGTGGAGGTTTAAATGAAGAGGGGTATTCTTCCACCACTAGAGTTTGCAGTGTACGAACATTTTGTAGCAAGACAAAACTTCCCTGTCTTCACTTCCCTGAACTGTGTGTCACCTGAAGCCTTGGCTAAATTTTTCAGGGAGCAAACCGGTCCCAAAACACAAAGTGTGTATTTCCTGGCTATATATTTAATATATTTATTAAATCAGTATACCTCAGAAGGATGGTGGTCCTTCAAGTAAGAATGAATATCTTTGCTGAAGGCTTTCAGTGCCAGAGGCAGTAAGATTTGCATGTAGCCAAGGAGGATCTCCCAGAGGTGATGTCCTTGCATCGCAAAACCTTTCTTGTATTGCCCAGGTATGCTTTCACTTTGCTGGCATTGCAGTCCCTGGTCTCTGTGAAACAGAATAGCATTCACCATTCCACTTATCTCTCACTTGGATGTTGATGATCATGTGGGAGAGGGGGACAGCTCATCTAGCACAAGGCTATTTCTTGCCCAGGACAGGTAAATGAAAGATCACAGTTACCTTGTGAAAATGCATGCCTGAGTTTCTGGACATATGAGGACTCATTCTGTGTCCTTCAGCTGTACTGGATCTCCAACTGAAGGAGATCAATTCCTCTGAGCAACAGTACAATAATTTGCATGAATAATCTCTGATTGAGCCCTTTCTGTCTGACCACTGGATGGACCTCTGTGCTTTTGCTTCTGCCTGTGTGAAATAGAAGTAATAGTGCCTCAGTCACTAGGAGCAGTGGAGTTGCGAGGCTTGATGTTGGAAGCTCATGCATGTGGAGAAGCTCTGAAGTTGTTAAGCATTTTCACTACAGTCCCAACAGAGCATGAAATTTTGCTCTTAAACCTCAGAGTCAGCCCCCAGTGGATGACTTTTTGTTTGCATTGCACATTGGCCAGAACCATGTCTAATTTTTCCATACCTGAAACATGTCCAAGTCAGCACTGATCTGAGACATGGTCCATAGTCTTGTTCTGAGAGGAGGGATGGAGGCTCTCCGCATTTATTCTCCCAGGATGAGCCTGGGTTGTGTCTGTTTCATTCAATAAAACATTGTAATTTAGGTGGGGAAAATAAAGGGTGAAAAAAAGACTCAAAGTGCAGATCGAAAAATGAGACTGTGAAGATTATTTCCTGTGAAGCAATCAGATAACATGCATTTTGCCCAGACATTTATGAATATTAACCATTGCTTTTGTCAGATGCAAGTTACCCCCTCTCTTCCACATTTCCCATACGATCGGAGGAACCACAGTGACTCATAAACAAGAGATCTGGCACTGATCAATTTCCCCTCTCATCATACATACTGTATGAATTTTTGAAATGTGCTGTAAGATATATTGCAAGGATTGAAGATTGGCTGAAGCTTGGAAGGAACCCATGCCCTTTGTCAGGATGTTTATGGGTGATGAAAAGGAACGATTAATTGCTTCATCCATTCATTAGTGCTGTCGCGCAATGAAAGAGCATGACATCAAACTAATGTTGTTCTCATTATGCTTTTTTAAATGACTGTGTAATAATGACGTTGCCTGCAATATGTATTATGAAGCTCATATAAGCGCTTTCAGTGTTTGGTTTCTACAACAGAAAAACTGTCATACGATGCTCATCGTAAATGGAAGAAAAACGGATCAATTCCTTGCTGAGGTCTGGGAGACTGATAAAACTGGGATCAGATCTGAAAAAACAGAATTGTGACACATTTTTCTAATGCCTACTGTGTACAAAAGCAATAGGAACAGTGATCTTTCCATTTGTTTAGCAGACCTGGTGTTGGTGGAAGGTCTTGAGGCTGACAGCTACAGCTAGTGTATGGATGGTCAGTGCAAAGAGTCAGGACAGTTGCTTTCAGCTGCTCTTGAGCCTAAGAAGCCACCTCCAGTCAGCTCTCCATGTCTGTTCTTTGAGTGAAGAGGTGTGTTTGGAGCTGTAATTTTTCATGACATGCATGCATTTCCTGCAGGCTGCCGAAGAGTCATTAGGTAGTAATGGCATTGCTTGCTGTGGATCTGGGTTGGATTTCAGCCTACAAGTGAAAGGCACTATACATCATTATCAGACCCTTGAGCCTTGACCTTATAGTCATCTGTAAGCATATATTTCTGCTCTATAGCCAAGCTTATGTGCAGCAATAAAATCTAATTGCTAGGCAACATGTATCTCCCCCACCCACAGGTGTGTATAGTTACATACAGTTGGTTGGGTTCAGGAAGACTACCGGGGTTGTAGCACTCCCTTATAAAGGTTAATTGTTGTTGGAAACCAGATGTGAATCTCTGCTAGGCTGCAAAACCAAAATGCAATGGAGCTGTTTCAATCTTTCCTGTTCCTGTTGACATGGAGAGCTGTGAGACTGTGCACTGCAATGTGAATTTCATTGTCTTGTTGTTACGAGCATTAATAAGAAGGCTTTGAAAAGGTAAATGAACTTAGACTGATTTCCTGCTGGAAAAGGAATAGCGATGATGTATCTTCAGCGGTCACACACAGGATCGTGAGTTTCATGATCAGTTACAGGATCAATACAGCAGACCAGGTAATCAAGTGTAGATTATGTCCGTAGCTATACCAGAAATAACCAACAAAATGAATAACATTAATGTAATAACTGAAGATGACTGCATGCTCTAGTCTTAGTTCTGGCCTGGCTGAGAGCACAGGGCTTTTAAATTCCAGATCAAGGCACGGTAGTAGAGAATAATCTAAATGTATGAAACCCTTGTAGTATTGGTTTCCATTTTGCAGCCTGGCTTGTCCTGTGCGTCTCCAAGCAGTCTGTACTGGAACACTTCTGAAGTGGGTTTTGAACCTGGAATTACAAATAGGTGAAGCACATTGCTCATGTGCGGTTAGGTTTTCCTTGTCAGTGTTAAGAGCTGCAGAGGGCAATGGGCTCTGGGTTTGTGATGTGAACTCTGAGGAATAAGAGGGTCTCTCCCCAGAGATGAGGTACTTTTCCACCAGGCAGGGATGCACTTTTATCACAGAAATGCCTTCCACCACCACCCCACCCCTTGTGAAGAGCCACATCCTGTCTGCATCGTAAGGATGCTGCCTTTCATATTAGACAATACAGTGAAAAGTAACACCTGTCTAGATGTTCAGGGATGGTAGATTTGTCAACACAGGCAAATATACAGAGGCACTGTGATTGGAAGTATTTCAGTGCGCTGCAGATGAGGCAAACAAGAGATGCAAACTGGCGGCAAAGATCATTGCTGCCATTCACTGAACAGCACATAGTGACCTGGTTTTAGCATCTCTAGTCCCCAACATCTCTTTAACAGTTGAAATAATCCTCCCCCTGCAGAAGAATATACCATAACAGCATTTATGCAACAACAACAGGTTTCAACAGCAATTAATCTTCTTCCCATGTAACTCCTAGGAAATCTGGAACAAGAAAAGGGGGTAAATCCTGTAAGCAGTGAGATGGATTAATATATCTGTAAATCAGGTAAATGTTTGGAGGAAGAGACATAGTTCTGCTGTCACTTGTCTTTCTGGTGTATTTGCTGGCAAGGACACGGTTACAGTGTCATTAGAAACAACTAGAAATACGCCCAAATCCAAGCATGGTTTGGATCTAATTAAGGATTAGGTGTTCTGATATCTGTCAGGACATATACATTGTGATGCAGGACTCCAATGTATGCATGTCTACATTTATGTGTATGGGAGGTAAGCGTAATTAAGTGTTATGTTTCTCCCCATCTACTTAGATTTAGAAATCCATATACCTGCTGTTTGCAGGAGCAGCTGCTACTCCCAGGAATGGAGCTATTGTGGCCTTTTATATGGGACGTGTGGAAACTATGCATGATGGAGACTTTAATTACTTTCTTTACAGCTCTTTGGGTTACTTGAAATGGAAGTATTCAATCTGAAATGATGTGCCAGCTCTTTGGGAGAAAACACAGTGATCACTGGGCCAAAGCAGATACTCATATCGGCAGGGAAGCATCTAGAATCCATACCTGAAAGAAGCAAAAAACCCCTACTTCCAGCTTTGTGTGGAGAGCTGTTTAGTAGAGACCCTTTATAGATCCTGGATCTCTAGCCCTAATTGCCAATAGCCCTTCACCGTAACTGTATAAAGTAACCAGCCTTTAGAAGATAGTTGGTGTCAGTTGGAAATACCACTCCAGAATCAGACTCTTGCGGGTATTAAGAAAATATTGTATCTGTTACTCTGTTCTTGTTTCTGTAGCCTGTAATTTTCACTGTAATTTTCAGTGAAGCTGAAGACTGTGGGGACAGTGCAGCAAATTTTTATATGGTTGTATTGGTGAGGTTGGTGGGGGTGGAGTTGACATTCCCGCTGGGTGCATCCCCTCTAAGTCAGGAACTGCATGTCACTCATCACCCAGTTACTAAAGCAAGAACTGAACAAAGTCCAGCTGCTCTAGCATTGACCAAGAACACCAGCATCCATACAGCACCCTCATCAGCTCTCCCTTCATTTTTGGGGAGGTTCTGCATCATCCATGGCCTCGGTATTCCTGCTGTCTCCCTCAGTGTGTTTTTCCCATCTCCTTGCACCACACCATTTTAAAATGGACCAGAGAAAGTATTTAAGAGGGACTATGACATACAGTGCCATTGCTGAATCTTGAGATTGCTTCCTGGCTGCTTTCCTGCAGCTATTCCCTGCTCCAAGCATTTCAGACGAAGGGTGCATCCTGCACCACTGAATATGGAAAAGGCTTCCAGAGATACCTCCTATTTTAGCATATTCTATGTTTTTTGGTGGCTATATTTAAAGCCTTTCTATGTAACACAGGGAGAATGACTGATTCTTTTCCTTTGTCAGCATTGAGTTGCTAATACCTCTCTGTTGAAAACTGTTTTTGGGGTCTATGATCTACATTATTAGTTGATATACAGGTACTTCTACAGATGAGGGGAGATGACCTTGTTGATCCAAGTCTGAGCCAAGGCTTGTCACTAAGAATCATATCTGTACAATGGTGAAGGCACAGCTGGTGCAATGGCTAGTTTCTAACACTGCATCCATCTCCTAGTTCTCTTAGCACTGGCAGGCCTACCAGGGGCTCATTGATCTTCCCACATCTCCCATTTCCTCATGAAGCAGCAACCACCTTCTCCACCCTCTCTGTCCCTGCAATGACAGGCCTGGCTCCTCTGATTGCCTGGTAGCCCCCAGACCTTCACCCCAAACTTACTCCCTTTCCCAAGGCAGAGCAGTCAACCCTGGAAATCCTGGTCCTTATCTTTCTATGCACAAAATGCCTCTTGCCTGTGCTAGAACCACCTCTTGCTGACTCACTTTTGCTGTCTTTGTTCTGTGAACAATGAGAAAATCTCACTTTTCCACTGCTCCTGGAAAACACCAATGTTAAATCAATAGAAAAAGCCACAAAGCTGAGGTGGAAAGCACAACAGGAAAGTGAAACTTATTCAATGCAACCAAGAAAGCCTCCTTAATTAGATATTTCATCATTTGAAAACATTGCTTTCATTCTGACAGCAACAAGCAGTCAGACCTCTTGCACCTCCACAGATATCTGTTAGCCTCACCTATGTGCCGGGGAAGATCATGGAACAGATCCTCCTAGAAGCTATGCTAAGGCACATGTAGGACAGGGAAGTGATTCAAGACAGCCAGCATGGCTTCAGCAAGGGCAAGTCCAGCCTGACCAACCCAATGACCCTCTGTGATGGAGTGACTACATCAGTGGACAAGGGAAGAGCTATGGATGTCGTCTGTCTGACTTCTGTAAGGCCTTTGGCATGGTCCCCCCCTACATCCTTCTCTCTAAATTGGCGATGTATGGATTTGACGGGTGGACTGTTCAGTGGATGAGGAATTGGTTGGATGCTCTCATCCAGAGGGTAGTGGTCAACAGCTCAATGTCAAGATGGAGATTGGTGACAAGTGGTGTCCCTCAGGGATCCGTCTTGGGACCAGTACTGTTTAATATCTTCATCAATGACATAGACAGTGAGATCAAGTGCACCCTCAGCAAGTTTGCAGAGGATAACAAGCTGAGTGGTGTGGTTGACATGCCTGAGGGATGGGATGCCATCCAGGGGGACCTGGACAAGCTCAAGAAGTGGGCCCATTTGAACCTCATGAGGTTCAGCAAGGCCAGGTGCAGGACTCTGCAGCTGGGTCAGGGCAACCCCCAGAATCAGTACAGGCTGGGGGAGAAAGGGATTGAGAGCAGCCCTGCCGAGAAGATCTTGGGGGTACTGGTGGGTGAAAAGCTGGACATGAGCCGACAATGTGCACTCGCAGCCCAGAAGGCCAACCGTACCCCGGGCTGCATCCCCAGGAGCGTGGGCAGCAGGGCGAGGGAGGGGATTCTGCCCCTCTGCTCTGCTCTGGTGAGACCCCTCCAGGGAGTCCTGTGTCCAGCTCTGGAGCCCTCAGCACAGGACAGACATGGAGCTGTTGGAGCAGGGCCAGAGGAGGCCACAGCAGTGATCTGAGGGCTGGAACCCCTCTGCTGGGAGGAAAGGCTGGGAGAGCTCGGGCTGGTCAGCCTGGAGAAGAGAGGGCTGCAAGGACACCTTAGAGCAGCCTTCCAGTACCTGAAGGGGACTTACAGGAAAGATGGGGACAAACTTTTAGTAGGGCCTGTTGCGATAGGACTAGGGCTAATGGTTTTAAACTAAAAGAGGGTAGATTTAGACTAGATATAAGGAAGATATGTTTTACACTGGGGTTGGTGAAACTCTGGCCGGGGTTGCCCAGAGAGGTGGTCGATGCCCCACCCCAGAAACCAAGGCCAGGCTGGACGGGGCTCTGAGCAACCTGACCAAGTTGAAGATGTCCCTGCTCATTGCAGGGGAAGTTGGACTAGATGGCCTTTAAGAGTCCCTTCCAACCCAAACTATTCTATGATTCTATGATACCTCACAATAATCCAGAGGAGATGACTCTTGAAATCCCAGACTCTACTGTATGAAACTAACAGGAGCTCCTCAAGTGTTTGCTTTGTTGGAAGGAAAAATGAACTTAATGTTTCCTTAATAAAGAAAAATAGGTGACATTTTTAACATAATGAGATAATCATTGTTTATTCCTTTGTTATATTCATTACACCCGATGAAGGCCTGTCATCATAATCTAGGTGCCAGGAGTGGATCTATTAGATTTATATGGTAATTCAGCATTCATTAGCAGCATCATTATTATAAAGTGTTTATAGAAATGGGGTGTCAGATTTGCACTCTATTTTTTCAGTTTTGACCTCCTTTTATTTTTTTTTAAAAAAGGCAACACTGTCAATTTAAAAGCTGCATAACAGATGTCTTTCTCTGTATAGCCAATTGCACAATTTTTGAAATCTAATTTTGTGTGCACAGTCAGTGGCTGCTGTTTTCTTTGCCTGCTTCTGCAAAGGGAAAGCAAGACAGCCAGCTTCATTTTGTTTTATAGCCAATTTCACTTTCAGGTTCATGATGGTGAAAACTGTGGAGTAAGCAGAGTGGGAGGATGATAAAAACCCATTTAAAAGCAACTGTTTTGGTTTAAATGAAAAGAAAAAAGTGTTGCTAAATTGTTCTTCTGCATTACATATATACACTTGCTTATGGAGTATTAGAAAATTCCGTGTGTATTGAGAATTCCTAAATTACCTTCTCTGGCATGAATACAGTGTTTTCACCAGTCTTGACTTATAGTTGATTTATTTTTAATAGCATACTTTAGAAATTCTTTTAGATGCTGATTCATTGAAAAACTTGTACACAACACAGAGCTTAGATAATTTTATTCCAGCTGGGACGCAGTAGGTAGAAAAAAACAGAACCAGCATTAAAGCTGTTCAGAATATGTCATTTCAGGCTGGCACAGCACACTGGCTAGGTGGCTGCAGTGGTTTTGATCCAGTTCTACAGAGTAGGAGGGGGTGTAAAATTGTATTATTGTATTATCACACTGAGGCTTGGTATGACATTGGCAGGACAGTGGCTGCAGTTTACCTGTATACCCTTTAAATCTGCCGGTTCAGGACTTAGGTCTGTCTCATGTTTAACAGGCAGCTGAACACTAGTTGAAGGTGGTAAGTGCAGTCCTATTGCACTTGTTGCCTCTTCTGCCCTTACCCACGTGTCTCCACTCTTTTCCTTGGTATCTGCCTCTCAGGGTGAAATGGTAGTTTCATGTCTATGGCCTGGTTGGTCTTTTGCGTCTTAGCTGACGTGCATACTGCTAATCACAACAGTGGCCTTTTGGGTAACATTACGATCTATAAATTCTAATAGATAGTGTCCTACATGGCTGCTGAGAGAACCACATCTCTGTGATTAATGAATCTTCTTTAACTGCCCACTTCTCGGCCTTATTACAGCCAGTAAATCTGGATGGATTTTTTTATCCAGTTTCCCGTTTTTTTGGCCAATGCTGTCTTAGTGCATGTAAGTAAATCTGCTTTTCCTTTTTCCATCTCTTTTTCCTTTTTTTTTCACTGGCTGTCTGATGCTTCAAATCAAGATAAATTTCCCTAAGTATCACCATCCTCCTCTTGGATCAGCGTCTCAGGTCTGGCTCTGATCATCACATAACTAAGTATCATTGTCCTTAAATTACTGTGGTCCTTCCTTTCTCTCTACAGTACACAGGAATGGCTTTGATCAGTCCTCTCTAAGATCCTACTTTGTTCTACGCACCAATTAAATCTTAAAGTCTATGTGTAAGCCTCTTAACAGCAAATGCATACAGCAGTCCCTTAAGAGAGTTTTCCTCGCTGTGCAGGATTTTGGCCTGTACATTACCCTTTCCCTGCCCAGTTCTGCCCTGAAAACTGTTATTTGTGGTTTCCTGAAGCGGCTGTTATGTTGTGGGAGCAGCTGATGAGATTTTGTTGGCCCGCCTGGGATTGTAAGTGAGCATACTACAATGGCAGGGCAGACCTGAGGTCTGAGACATAGTGGGATTGGGAAAACCTGTGCCTTGCTTGGGCTAAGGAGGTCTCCACAAGGAAGACTGCATATGAATGTGCACCAGGGCATTTTCTAGTGGGTCACAGGTATATGTACTGGATCATAACATGGACACTATCCCAAAGGTGTGACGGCTGAGAGGGACACCAGCCCTAGCTGACTCTGGGGCCTTTAGAGAGACTAGAAGAACATCGTGGAAGCGAGAAGATCAAGCGTGGGCTCAGAATTAAAGCTTTTCAGAGCTTTGCACCCTTGCCTGGCTCCTGGGGCAGAGCCTGCTCTACCATGTCTCTAGGTGGGCTGGACCAGAAAGTACTTTCCTCTAGAGAAGAGAGAGGTGCTTTTCGTTCCCGTGGTGCCTCTTATTAACAGAATTCAGTGCTCAGAAAGATTGTTGATGATGTTGGCAGCTGCTTTCATCCTGCCTCTTTCGAAAAGAAGGATTTCTCATTCCTTTTTTCATTGGAAAATTAAGGCCCAGGCAGACTGGAAAGACTGGCTCAGTGTCATGTTAGTGGAGGATCTAATCCTATATCTGTGTAGGCACTACTTATGCAGCTGTTCATTAGTTATCATAATAGCACATTGGTTTGCCCTGAGCACAGATGTGGAAGTTCAGGCTTAGCTCTCATGGATCGCCGTCTTTTGCTGTAATCAGTAGATCCTACTAGCCAAAGTTCTCCCACATTGACAGAGCATGGACTAAGCTCTTTAAAAGATATTGACTTTCACATCATGATAGTAAATGGAGGCTTAAATGTGTTTTACACCAAAGATTTTCAGGATAAATAATCCATGCTGCCTGCAGAACATATGGTCCTGAAGTGCTCCAGATGGGTTTGAGCTGCTGAGGTTGTAATTTACATTCTCCCAGCTGGAATTAGGTCCCATTATGAGAATGTGTTCCCGACTCCCAAATTGTCAGTATCTCTGTTACAGAGAGGCGGTGAAGGGTATCTTCATTGCAGCTGCTGTGTCAATTTCCTCAAGGCAGCAGCCCATGACAGGTCTGAGAAATCCCTTGTTTTGGTCCATGTGAGGTAGGATACTCCTTTTTTGACAGGAGAGCTGATTCTACAGAACAGCACTGCTGCTGCAAAAACTGCTTTTAGTTTAGTTCTTGTGCTTGGAAGGAAGTCCAGTCCCAGCTGGAGTGTCCTTCAGCTAGAGGAGAATGAAGTAGGCAAGCCAAAAGAGTGTAGATTATGTGACAGTGGCCTGTTTACCAAGGGCTCTCCCTTGCCCTCCAGTGCATTAGAGGACACTGTGCCCTCTGTGACTGGGCCAGCAGTAGCGGGTTGTTGGGGCAGCTGAGAGGCACAAAATGTCTGTAGCCTGTATCTGGCCAGACATTCCCATGGTGAAGGACCACGCTGGTTATTGTTGTCTGTGGCCTTTCAGGACAGTCCTGCTTGTTGTGTGCCACTCTCCTGAAGTCTCTCAGGACTTTTGTCCAGTGCTTAAGGAGGTAAGTGTGGCCTTGCAGGTCAGACCAAAGGTCTGGCCAACCCAGCATCCTGTGTCCCGGAGTGGCAAAAACAGATGCCTTAAGAGTGTAGGCGGCTAATGAAATTTCCCCAGGCTAATTTCCCATTCTCCAGAGATCCGTCGCTCCAGGATTTCTTAGAGTCAGAGGAATTTTCTTTCTATTCAGACTTCTATTCCCATTTGAGATCTGCTTAAACTACTGTCATCCACGTGTCCTGTGGCAAGGAGCTCCATGATTTCATTATGTGAGCTGCACAGAACCACCTCTTTTTGGCTGCTTGGACGTTGCAAAGAGAACTGGTCTATTTAACTCTCAGGACACTAAATCTTTCATAAATACGTGTGCTATTGTGTTCGTGTCTGAGGCAGAGTCCTTGTCTTGCACTGTGCAGAACTGTACTCCATCACAGGAGTCATATCTGTTTGCTCCCTCACAGGTCATGTCTGGATTCAGGCCTATTAATGTCACAGTCAGTCCTTTAACAAGGTTAGATCTTAGGGCGGTATAACAGAAATCCAACATTTTGTGTGCAATGAGGGGAGAGAGGGAGGCACCTTTCTATGGCGCACTGCAATTGCAGTGCCTGTCTCTCACGGGGAGGGAGATGTTCACAGCAAATGAAAATGGATTGTCCTCTCCTGATCTTAGAAGTCCATGAGGATCTCTTACTATTTTCTTTCTCTCTCCTTTTCCTCTCCCCCAGCCCTGCAAATTTATATAGTTGAGTAAAATCATGCAGCATTTTTTAGATAATGAGAATGAGTCTGCATGGGGAACAGCTATACATCCACACCAATAAAACATTGTTTTAATGATGGCAATTTCTAGCCCATATTAATTTATCACATTCTCCAGAGAGCACTTTGTTATAAAGATACCCAGTCAAATGCTTTGCCAGCTTTATTGAAAGGTGAAGAGCAAAAACGCTCCCAGATCTGGCAAAAAATGTTATAAGTGTTCTCAGAACCTGCGCGATTTGCTGTATTTATTGAATATGTATATTATACATAGTATAATTTTCTTTTGTGTAGTGGTTTGTCTCTGAGAATTTCTGTGTCCCCAGAACTTGCAGTACATAATACAATAACTATTCCTTATGAACAATCATTAAAGATCACCATCATTAAGTGGATGAATTTAGCCCATGGGAAAAGGCTTGCAAAATAATTTATTCTGTGACCTTTAACTTCCCAAAAGGGCTCAGGAGCTAAGCAGGCTGAAGAAGAGAACTTTGCTCATGGCCATTCTCTCCATTTGCAAACTTGGGCCTCACTGATGTCGTTCTCCTCCCAGATAGTATGTCCCTGTTTCTGTGTCTGCCATGTCCACCTCCCCTGCTGTGGCTGCAGGAGTTTGATGATGTGTTCCTCAGTGCATGTTGGAACGAAGGTCCCATGTGCACCAGACTGAGAGAAATGGGAATGAAACCCTGTGGAAATGGAGTAAGGAAGCTCCACAGCGCTTAAGTATTTTCCTGTGCGGGTAACACAGCCCTGTAATGACGATGCTAGAGGCCCAGTGCAAAAGCCAATCTTTGCCAGTATCCTTACCACCCATATAGTGAAAGACTGGCACTGCTACCTACCTCAGTCTACTGGTCTTTCCAACGGCCACAAGCTCTAAGTGCGATGAACTGCATAACTTTGGCCTAAAGCCATTTAAGGCACACTCCTTTGGGAAAAAAACATATATTTTTTAGGATCTAGTTAAAGTCCACTAAGACAGGCACTTACAGTGCAAATACATGCAGTGTTTCCCTGGACAACCTTCTTGTCCTTGAGCAGTGTGATTGGCAGTCCCCTGGCAGAGCCAGCTTGCCCGGAGCCTGCCCTCAAGTTCGTGCTGCAGTGGGAGACATTCTTGGCTAAGGGGAAGGCACATTTAATTAGTCACAACTGACTCTGAAACCTATACATATCTTAGCTGGAGTCATAACTTAGCAGGCAAGTGTCATGCAGAGACGTGAAAAGGTGAGACAAATTAACACAGCACATTCTGACCTACAACAAACCGCGAGCCTCACTGAATCACTCCCTTTGCTTGTGGCCAGCGAATTCTTTACGAGTTCCTCTGTCATCCTCTGCACCTGGCTTATGAGACAGTGCAGTGCGAAGGTGACACTACTCTGGCAGATTTCTCTTTTGCGTGTCTAGTGGCCTGTCTGAGGAGTTGTGGAAATAGACACCAGCTGCTTGCCCTGCTGCTGTCATTCAGTCATGAGGTAGCAACCCAACCGTGAAAGGGAGGGAGAAGAAAGTGATAGTAGAGGAAGTCATCACACCAGGTCAGTGTGCCTTCCCAAAGCATGACCACTGAGCAGGAGTCAGGTTTTGAGATTGCACTTTGACCTTGGTGATACCTTAACCGATGTTTTAATTATTTCCTCTAGCTATGAAATGAGGTTAATAATTTTTCTCAACTGCACTACAGTACTGCAAAATAAAATATACTAAAAAATAAGGTTTTGTAATCAGGCAGGCCTGACAGCCCTGCTACTCATCATGCAGTGCTGATGGCAAATCATCATTTAAAAGGTCAGCACTTTAAATTCACAATTTCTAGCACTGCAGCGTGTGCTACACTGTGCCATTTCAATGAACATGTTTCTCATGGCAGGTATTTATTGGTGTGTTCTTCATTCTATTTAAAGATTCCTGTTTTACTCCTTGAAGACCAAAAAGAAATAAAAAAGGGAGATGTAGGGAAAAAATAATAAAGGGATAAAAGTCACAGCTGAAATAATAAAGAGATAAAAGTCACAGCCAATTTTAGACAATCGTTTACTACATTGCACTCCCTTAACCATCTGCATTGTCAGTCCTCATAGGATCTATGTAGCAGCTGGATAATAATTGAGAATTATGGCTTGGAAGGCAATTTATAATCTGACGGATAGTTTATGGCACCGATTTCCTTCCCTGATGATACTAACAAAACATGATAGGGAAAATCATCAGATGAAACCAAGAATAAAATTAGCACAACAAATTGCCAGCAGGAGCCTCTTGTCAGCCCTATGCCCTCATTCAGTTACTAAAACATAGAGGTGTTTCCTATAAACATTGGGACAGGACTTATACTGAGAAATGCTGAGCATTTCCCAAGAAGTGCTGAGCATTCAAAGTCTCCCTTGGGCTATTGCAAGTGTTCAGCACCTTTATGGAGGAGCTGTGTATCCCCAACAACAGGGCTTTTGCAGGGCTGTGCACATTAGTCATTTACACTCTGCACAATACACATTTGCTCTTTAAAAATGCACTTATACCTACTCCCAGTCGTTTACTTTTTTTTGGTGACCTTTAAATGCACAAATTAAAAGGATACTGTCAGTGCAAGAGTAACAACATGATGATGTGTGATACAGGACAAATTCCAAAACTAGAGATTGAACTGGAAATCTGGGAAGCATTTAAAACAAATCCTGTAAACAGAGTAAATAGAAAAACAAAACAAAAGCCCTAAAAACTTGGTGCCTTTTCTCCAGTGATGGTGTTCTTCCTTTTCCTTCCTTTTAGACTTCATGTAATTTGGAACCAGAAACAAAAGAGATTAGTTTGATTTCCCATTTACAGTTAGTTTCACTGTCCTGTATCCCAGATGTCCTAAGACAATTTTGCTTTTCCTTGACTTACAGCATTATTAGGGAATGATTACATGAAACAGGCATATTCCTTCTCAGCAGACTGAGTTACTGACACTAAATTAGGTCTCCCAGGGTCGGCAGGGATAATTTTCCTCCCAGTAGCTGCTGTGTTTTGAATTTAGTATAAGAAGAATGTTGATAATACACTGACGTTTTTAGTTGTTGCTAAGAAATCAAGGACTTTTTCCAGTTTCTCATGTTTGGCTGATGAGCCGGTATACAAAAGCTGGGAGGGAGCATAGCCAGGCAGCTAGCCCAAGCTGACCAACGGCAATATTCCATACCATAGACGTTGTGCTCAGTTTATATATGGGGGTTGGCCAGAGGGCAGGAAGTCTCTTTTTTCTATGAGTTTGTCTTTTTTTCTGTGAGTTTGGTCTTATTCTGCGAGTTTGGCAAAATCCACAAGTTCTGTGATTGCTGCTCAGGGACTGTCTGCTCAGTTGGCAATCGGGTGGTGAGAAAAAATCGTATTCTGTATTGCTTGTTTTACATACGCTATTTTTTTTTCCCCTTTGTTGTCTTACTAAAATGTCTTTATCTCAGCCCACGAGTTTCACTTTTTCCCATTCTCCTCCCCATCCCACTGCGGGGTGGGGAGGGGGAGGAGTGAGTGAGCAGCTGGGTGGTCCTAGTTTTTGGCGAGCAGCTGCATGGTCCTAGATCCCGGGTTAAACCATGACATTAGGTCATACTGTCTAATATTTACACCATTTTTTAAAGATGTCTTGAAGTGCGGTAGTCAAGGCTGGTTTATATATATATATATATATATATAATGTTTGTCTGTGTGTGTGTTCAAAAATCAGTGTCCCTTTAAACCATATTCTGAGCCTTAACCATTTCTTTTTTTTTTTAAATTGCATTGCCACTCGAACAGCTAAGGTGGCTGAGGATTTCCTCTGCTCCTCCTTTCTCGAACAGCCACCACAGAGTTCCTTTCCAGGGCTGGTGATGGCTGACTTCTACCCTTCCATGTTAAAAAAAAAAAAAGTAAAATAAAGACATCTTATCTGGCTTCAGGCAGCCTTCAACCATCAGAATAAATGGTACTCTTTCACCTCTTGACAGAGTCCATTTAAAAGCAGCAGCCAAAAGCATGCCATGAAAAGGAAGCAAAATGGGAATTTTGCTGAAAGAGAAATGGAGAATTTCAGCTCTTTTAGGCAGCCATGGGAAAGAAACTCCCATCAAAATGTTTTGCTGCTCTAGGAAAGACTCAGTCCTCCGCCCCCCAGAGAAATGGATAGTGCATGGGAACCTGTAAGGGGCACTCAGCTGGAAAGCTTAGGGGAAAGCTTAATGTCAACAGTTGGTGATGATCCATTACTAGCGTGAGTCCAGGGGACGTAAGAGATCGATTAAGCCCCACAGGAATATACATTAACTTGAAAAGGGCACGAGTGTTATCAAGCCAGCTGCTGAAGGCTAGGGATGCAGGTAGTGTGTGGAGGGGTTGTTTAATGGAAACTTCAGCATTTTACTACTGCTGGCAGTATATACAGATGCTTCTTACAGGTGTGTAAAGCTGAAATTCAGTCATCAGGGCTCAGAATTTGACTCTTGGAGGCTGCTGCATCCTCTGAAACTGGAGCCTGGGAAAGTATACTGGTTGCAGTCTCCTCTGGGGCAAATGCCATTCATGGATGACTTTTGGAACGAATTTTAAAACTAAAGGCAAATATGGCCTTTTTCTATATCTAAGTTAAATAAGCTTTACCTTTTTGCCCTGACAGTGCTTCTGCAATATCTTTTCTGGCAGAGACAGTGAGCCACTGTCTCTCTTTTCCTCTCACTTTGAGACAAGGAGACAACACAAATCCTGATGCTCGTAGAGGCTGCCACCCAGGCTAAGGACATCGCTAAAGGACATGCCTGAATTCTACCCAGATATCCTTGTGGCAGCAATTCAGCAGTGAGCGCTCAGAGGGGGAAAGTCTATCAGCTTGCGCTGACATCTGCATAAGCATTGTGCCCCAGCGTATATGCAGTCCCATGAAGCTCTGTTTAGGAATTTCCACTTATATCCCTTTTAAAACACTCTTCTCGCAGCTTCAGTGCCTCTTTTTACAGTCCTGAGATCAATTACTCATAGAGATAAATCTGCTGTTACACTCCCTAGTACTGAAATATCCACACAGGCTGTTATTCTCACTTTCCTTTGCTTCTTTCACCTTTTTTGAAAGTCTATTCTATGGTTCAGGCTCACTCAGACCCTGCACATTTCATAGCTGTATGCTTTCCTTCAAGGATGCTCAAGAACAGCACTGCCCACTGGCTAAGGCAAAACACTCCAGGTGAATCTTTGCTTGTTTTTTTTCTCTCTCATTCTTCTTTGCAGCTTGTATTCTTTAGGATTTATCAACCAGTTTAAAAAAAATCCCCAACACAATCAAACGATGTAACTCATATTTGCTAATCACATTATTTTCAGTTTTGGAAAGTCCCAAAGCACCAAAATTTAGCCAACTGAAAACTGAAAAGCACATGCCGGCAGAACTGAGGGATGCACATGCCTGCCTTGCAAGCATGCACACCAAATGCTTTGCTGTTCGATCAAGTCGCTTTTCAAGCATCTTTTTCAGTGCTCTGAGAGATACTCAGGTTTCTTCTGCTTTTACATCAGTAACAGGTCTTTTACAGACATCAGATTCTGCAGTCTAACAGGGAAAAACCCAGTAATAAAGGTGGCTGTGTCACTGCCTGTTTTTGTAGTGTGAACAAATTATTGTAAGTGTGCCTTAATCAGAGTCAAAAATTCTCTTGTATGAAAATCAGGTGTGGTAGGAAAATGAAAGTTCAGGAACACAGTCTGAGAGATCCACCCAAAAGAGGCCCTGGACAGAGAGAAGCACATAGATTTAAAGATCAGTAATACTCATTTACACTAATTATCCTTTTTCTAAAACTTCTCTTTGTAGGGGAGAGCGATCTAAAGACAAAAATGGGTCTTGATTGGTTTGCCTTAACTTTCGAAGGATGAAGCAATTTTTCTACAAAGCAAAGCAAAGAAGTCACACTGGAGGCCTGTGTAGTCATAGTAGATAAACTTCTGTCAGGTCAGTAAATATTCTGCAAATTTATGCCAATTTAAGGTCTGCAGTCTCTCACTTCAGGCTCTGTGGGACAAATTCCTCAGGCATTCTGACATTTGTTCCAGCTTGGAGACTCGTGTCTTCAAGCCAAGATGGAATTTGGCTCATAGAAATTTAGAGTTGGGATATTTCTATTGTCAGTTTAAACTGTATTCTTGTTGCCTTGTCCCAACCCTTCAGATCTTAGAGAGAGTTCTTGCCTACGGAATGGAGTTCTGTGCAGAGATTCCAGCTTTTCAGACCACGCCTGTATCCCTCTGCACTCCCAATGTCCAGCAAGACCCAGCTCTTCTGGAACGTCTGTCTGCACAGCTCTGACTTTCCTCCCAGAATTTCGATCTGTGGTCTGTTTCCCTTCCTCATTACACAGACTTTGAAAAAAACCGCTATCTAATGATGGTGGTTTTTATTAGAAAGTAGAAAAATTATTACTATTACTCCAGAGTTTTCCAAACAACAATAACATTTTTATTCCTTTAGAAATCCTTAAAGCTAAATTCCCCTGGGAACAGGTGTCTGATCTGCTTACTGGCAGCTGCATTTTAAAAATGCCTTCCACACCATGACAGATGCAGTTGGCACTGATTCTGCAGAACTGATGCACCTGCCAGCTGATCTACCAAAGATAAAGGCCTCCTCTGCTCACTCTATAGATCAACCAGCCACTGTCCCCTAAATGCACTACGATGTCGTGGCACAGAAAGATACACATTTCTGCCTTCCAGCCCCCTACACAGCTTTGCCAGGGCTTCATATTCCTGACCTGTCTCATGTCCTGATAAGTTTTCTGCTGAGAGCATGTTATCTGTGAAGGGACAGACAAGGGATGGACACATGGAGAAATGATGACAAGACTTATAAAAAAAGTAAAGATAAACCAACCCTCAAAGCTTCAGCTCTTGCATCAATTTCAAATTCAGTTGTAAGAGACAGTGAAGGAGCAGTTCTCCCAGGCATGCTGTAGATCTTGCACCTATCCAAACTATCAGGGATAATTCTTTCCACAGCAGACTCTTCCATCTCTCACTAAGTCCAAAGGAGCCACCTGTGTCACTTGCAGCAGTCTTCTGCTAGCAGAGCCCACCATGGTTTACAGTCTCTGACCTCAAACTCATTTAGGTCCAGTTTAACAGTGGTTAGGCTAGCTCTTCTCTTCATCCCTTCTAGTTTGTTTTTCCTGCCCACTGTGTATACACTGCTGCAGATCAGGTTTTCCCAGCATAACATACAGCAGCTGCTTTCCTGTCTGTGTTGGAAGTACCTCTCCTGTTATGTTCTAATAATTCAGTCCGTTATGACAGGTTCAGCATAGCAGTGATGTGGTCACCCTACAGTTGTTACAATATTAAGGTTTGACTAATTCAGCAACACATTCATCAAGACCAGCTGGACTCTTTCCTATGGGATTTCTGTGCGCATCAATCCCCACAGCATTTCCTACAGAAGACAGGACTACTTAGAGTCACATTTCCCCCGAACTCATCCATGGACTGGAATGAGAAGAATTTCAATTTAATCCAGAGAGACACCAGTGAGTTCTGTTGTTTCTCTCTAAAACAGGCTGGATAAGAAGTAGGTTATAATCCAGCATAACAAAGATTTGAAAGAAATCCCATTTCTAGGAGAAACCTGCAAAGTAACATTCTCCTAAGGCCTGCCCATTTCTAAAGCCCCAATATCTCCTTTAAGAGAGATGTTTTTTTTAACAGATGTCAGCTAATGGGCTCATTCTGGGGTAGCAAAGGGGCAGACTTCCCATGGTAAATGCTGACCTGTGTCTTTTTTTATTCCTTTGTCAAAGGATCTTCCCTAGATTTCTTCTGAGTCTCTTGGAAAGCGTCTTCCACAGGGACAGAACTGACAAAGCAGAGAGAAAAGGCATTTGCTAGTGCCTCATGAGTAGAAATTCCAGAAAGCAAAGAGCCAGAGTTTTTACCATGACAATATTCTCTGGCCCCTGAGGAGCATGAAGTGGCAGTCCTTACCTGTCTTAAAACACCAAGTCTGCAAGCGAGCTCCAGGCACAGCACATTGTCACCAAAAATCCGTGAATAAAACCTCGTAACACCGAAGTAGTGTTAAAAGGCAGGCATTCTATATTACAGCGCTGGATGCACGGGGGATAATTCCACCAAACGTGCATACCTCATACTTTTTCCGTGCAGTTTATATAGATCAAAAATATACATATTTATTTTATTCATGCATATTCAGTATTATTATCTTTGGCGATTGGTGTAAACTTTTCTCGCTTCTTACGTAGATTGTCGCGCAGACTCAGTTACCCTCTTCTATTGTTTCTTTATGGGTAGGTGATATTACTTGAGTAGGGGGTCAGTGAATCGGTGGTCGCGATCTCCCCCTGCCAGAATCACCTTTTACCTGCTCGACTCGCAATCTTGGCAAACCTGGTCAGTTTCTTCAGTCCGTTTCACAGAACCACACTCTTGACAAAAACACAATTACCCACTATGGTTAACGTTAATGGTTACCTAGAG